>JADMIO010833536.1_pt1 | contig 21762 bp, 19 predicted proteins | sample 8958161 | NCBI WGS metagenome assembly JADMIO01 (sample SAMN16585339, study PRJNA669376) | soil metagenome | isolation source: Crop rotation soil | place: USA: Cullars Rotation, Alabama | collected 2011
CTTTCCCCCCAATCGCGTCGTGAAGCTCGAATCCCCCGCCGACCGGAACATCGTCGCCGATCTCGCCGGCCCGCGCGCGCAGCTCGACGAGGTCTTGAACATCATCTCCCGCCCCGGCGAAAGCGATCGAATCCGCCTCGACATCGACCCGAGCCTCGGCCCCGGCCGCTATCCGATTTCGTCGGCCCGCATCGCCGACAATCCGCTTTTCAAAGGCCGCGGCGTGAGCGTCTTCAACTGTCAGCCCCAGTATCTCATGATTCGGGTGGACGAAGTCGTCGGGAAGGAAATTCCCGTGCGGGTGCAGTCGAATGTGACCAATCTGGATGGCGCTCCGGCGTTCGATCCGCCGACCGTGCACGTGCAGGGCCCGCGCGCCAAGCTGGAAGAATTGGAAATCAAGGGGCAGCTCCTCGTCACTGCGAATCTATCCGGCCGCGACTCTCTCAAGACACCCGGCTCGCACGAGGAGAAGGCGCTGCCGCTGATCCTGCCCAACGACTCAGATCTGACATTCACGCCGACTGCCGTCAATGCAACGTTCAAAGTAAAACAGACCGAGGACAAGCTGGACTATCCGTCAATGTCGATCTTCGTAAATACGCCGCTGACGCTCGGCGATCGATACCGCGTCGAACTTCAGGGTGATCTGACGGATGACCCGTTCGTTCGGAACGTGACGCTGATCGGGCCGACAGATGTAATCTCCGCGCTGCGCCGCGAGGATTTCAAACCCAAGCCCGTGGCGCGGCTGACGATCACCAACGACGATCTTCCTGCCGGCACGACGCGGACGCGCGAGTTGAAATACGACTTGCCGGAGAACGTCCGCGTCTCCCCGGAAGACGCCCGCCGAACCGTTGAATTCAAGCTGGTTGAGATCAAGTAAAGGCGGCACATGCTTCGCCAAAACGGGGATGCTACAATACCGCCATGGCTGACGCGGACCTGATTGAATATGCCCAGTCGCTCGGAAAAGCCGCGCGCAAGGAGGCTTACGAGCTGGCAACCATCGACGGCGCGACGAAGTCGGCGGCTCTAATGACGATCGCCAAGGCGATTCGCGAAGCGCGCCCCCAGCTCCTGGCCGCCAATGCAAAGGATGTCGAGGCAGCGCAAAAAGGCGACCTCGCGGCCGCTCTCGTCGAACGACTCAAGCTCAACGACAAGCGCATCGAAGCCATGGCCGTCGGCGTCGAGCAGATCGCCCAGCAAACCGATCCCGTCGGCCAGACCATCGAAGGCTTCGTAAGGCCTTCCGGCCTGCGCGTTTCCAAGGTCCGCTGCCCCATCGGCGTGGTCCTCTTCTTTTACGAATCGCGCCCCAACGTGACCAGCGACGCCGCCGCCTTGTGCATCAAGAGCGGCAACGCCGTCATCCTTCGCGGCGGCAAGGAAGCGATCCACTCCAACCGAGCCATCGTCGAAACGATCCGCGCCGCGCTGGCCCGCGATTACGCGGCCCTCTGCGCGGCCGTGCAGTTTGTCGACAACGCCGACCGCGCGCTCGTCCCTCATCTGCTCAAACTTGACAAGTACATCGACCTGGTCATCCCCCGCGGCGGCGAATCGCTCATCCGCGCCGTCGTCCGCGACTCCACGATCCCCGTCCTCAAGCATTTCACCGGCAACTGCCACATCTACGTCGACTCCTCCGCCGCCAACATGGAAGACCTCGTCCGCAGCGTCTGCGTCAACGCCAAGACCAGCTACCCCGGCGGCGCCGTCTGCAACGCCGTCGAGCACCTGCTCTTTCACAAAGATGCAACGAAATTGATCCCCAAAGTCTGCCAGGACCTCGCCGCCAAGGGCGTAGAAATCCGCGGCGACGACGCCACGCGCGCCGCTTTTCCCTCCGCCAAACCCACCACCCCCGAAGACTGGGACACCGAATACCTCGCCTTCATCCTCGGCGTCAAAGTCGTCGACAACATCGACCAGGCGATCGCCCACATCAACGAACACGGCTCGCACCACACCGACGCCATCCTCGCCAGCGACGCCCGCGCCATCGACCGCTTCGTCGCCGCCGTCGACACCGCCAGCGTCATGGTCAACGCCTCCACGCGCCTCGCCGACGGCGGCGAATACGGCCTTGGCGCCGAAATCGGAATCTCCACCGACAAACTCCACGCCCGCGGCCCGATGGGCGCCGCCGACCTCACCACCTACAAATGGGTCGTCACCGGAAACGGGCACCTGCGAACGTGATCGATCGTCGAAGATTAGCGACTTGCTAATTCCCTCGATGACTCGATCGTCCCGCCACGCCCGCGAGGCTCGCCACCACCGCCAGCAGCTCCGCTGCTTCGATTGGCTTTGGAATGTGCATCTGAAAACCCGCCATGAGCGCGCGGCGTCGATCTTCCGAGCGCGCAAAAGCGGTCAGCGCTCCCGCAGAGACGTTCCCGCCTTGCTCGGCCGGTAATGCGCGCACCTTCGTGATCAGCGCGTACCCGTCTTCCCCGGGCATGCCGATGTCGCTGAGCAGCACCGTCGGCTGCTCGCGCTTGAGCGCCTCGAATCCCTCCTGCGCCGAACTGGCAGTGAAAACCGTCGCCTCCGCGGCTTCCAACACGCGCTTCACCAGCTCACGCGCGTCCCGCTCGTCGTCAACGATCAGCACTTTCACTCCCGACAGATCCACCATCGCCGGCGGCGGCGTGCGCTCGTCGTAAAACCCAGTCGAAGTTTTCGATTCGTCGTCCCCGCCATGATGGGCCACCGCGCTCATCGGCAACATTACGGTAAATGTGGCGCCCTTCCCTTCCCCGGCGCTGCGCGCGTGAACGCTGCCGCCGTGCAGCTCCACCAGGTGCCGCACGATCGCCAGCCCAAGCCCCAATCCTCCGTGCCGGCGCGTCGTCGACGCGTCGGCCTGGGTAAAGCGCTCAAACAAGTGCGGCAAAAACTCGCTCTTGATCCCCTGCCCCGTATCCGTCACCACGATCTCGATGTGCGACGCCACACGCTGCAGGATCACCTGCACCTTTCCCCCTTTGGGCGTGAACTTGATCGCGTTGCTGAGCAGGTTCCACACCACCTGCTGCAGCCGCGTCGGGTCCCCCATGATCGGCCCGGCCATCGTGTCCAGCAGCCTCTCGATGCGCAGCCCCTTGGCCTCCGCTCCCGGGGTGACCGCTTCGATCGCTCCCACGATCACCTGCCACAGGTCGACGCGCTGCACGTCGATGCGGACCTTGCCGGAAATGATCCGACTCATGTCCAGCAGTTCTTCAATCAAGTGCGTCTGCGCCCGCGCGTTTCGCTCGATCGTCTCCAGGCCCTGCGCCACCTCGCTTGGCTTGTGCGACGCGACGCGCAACAGCTGGGCCCACCCCAGAATCGCGTTCAGCGGCGTACGCAGCTCGTGGCTGAGCGTCGCCAGAAATTCATCCTTCACCCTCCCGATGCGCTCCGCCTCTTTCCGTGCCGCATGCTCGCTTTGCAGTAGCTGCTCCCGTTCGCGGTTGATACGCTTCGACTCGGTGATGTCCCGTGCGATCTTCGACGCCCCGATGACTCGACCGGTTGGATCCTTGATCGGCGAGACCGTCACCGACACGTCGATCAGCGCGCCATCCTTGCGCTGGCGAACCGTCTCAAAGTGGTCGATGCGCTCCCCGCGCCGCAGTCGCTCCAGTATCCCCGGCTCTTCGTGCTGACGATCCGCGGGAATGATCTTCAGGATCGGCTCGCCGATCATTTCTGCCGCCATGTACCCGAAGATCCGCTCCGCCGACCGGTTCCAGCTCCGCACGATGCCAAACAGGTCCTTGCTGACGATCGCATCATCACTATTGGCCACGATCGCCTCGAACATTCCCTCCAGCTCAACGTGCAGCGTAATGTCGCGCGCCACCTTCGACGCCCCCACCACCTTCCCGCTCGCGTCGTACACCGGCGAAATCGTCACCGACACCGCGACCCGCTGCCCATCCTTGCGCATTCGAATCGTCTGAAAATGCTCCACCCGGTTCCCGCTGCGGACCTGCGCCAGGATGTGGTCCTCCTCGCTCAGGCGTTCCGGCGGAATGATGATCGTGATCGATTTACCGATCGCCTCCGCCGCCGTGAAGCCGAAGATCCGCTCGGCCGACGCGTTCCAGCTCTGGATTGTTCCGTTGAGATCCTTGCTGACGATCGCGTCGTCGCTCGAAGTAACGATTGCGGCCAGCCGCGCCTGAACAATGTCAGGGGATAACTGTTCCGGAAAACTTGCCATCAAACAAATGCCTCAAGCCAGAGTCCCCTGGATGCCGCGGGCGCGCTACATCGTCCACCATGCCTCCCCCCTCCTTGGCGGGAGTTGGTCACGATAGAACAGGAGTGTATTCCCCTGGTTGCATTTGAGGCAACGGCCATTTGCCTCACAGACCGGCGTGAACCGCCCGAAGCTGCCCGCACGCCGCATCCACATCGCGGCCGCGGGTATGCCGGAAATGGGCCACAAGACCGGCCTCCCGCAATTTCCTGATGAACTCGTCCATTCGCGGCTCGTTTGGCGCACGATACGTCATTCCACGCACGCTGAGGCCGATTGCGTTGTACGGAATGAGGTTCACGTGAAAGCGACGACCGTTGAGTAGCTCACACAACCTGTGCGCCTGCTCGACCGAGTCGTTGATCCCCTCCAGCAGACACCATTCGATCGTCGGAATGCGGCCGCTCTTGCTCTGAAACCGATCCGCCGCCGCCAGAATTTCTTTGATCGGATAACGCCGATTCATCGGCACGATGCGCGATCGCGTCTCGTCATCCGCCGCATGCAGCGACAGCGCCAGGTGAACCCCCAGGTCCGCCTCCGCCAGCGCGTCCATCGCCGGCACGATCCCCACCGTCGACACAGTCACGTGCCTCCACCCCAGCCCGCCCAGCGCCGGATCCGCGATCATCTTCACCGCCGGAATCACGTTCTCCAGGTTCGCCAGCGGCTCACCCATCCCCATAAACACGATCGTCCCCAATCGCCTCCCCAGCCGCTGCGACTCGATCCGCAAATGCCGAAACTGCTCCACGATCTCCCCCACCTCCAGGTTCCGCTCCAATCCCCCTTTCGTGCTGGCGCAAAAATCACACCCCATCGCGCACCCCACCTGCGACGACACGCACCCCGACGCCCGCTCCGGCCGAAACCCCAGCATCAGCACCGACTCCGCCGTCCCCCCCGACTCCATCCCCAGCAGCAGCTTCACCGTCCCATCCCCACTCACCTGCCGCCGAATCACCCGCGACCGCTCGCCCGCAAGCTCCTCCTCCATCAACCGCCGCAACTTCGTCCCCGGCCCCGCGGGAACCTCCCCCCTCAAATACTCCCTCAGCACCCTTTGCGCATGCGACTCCGCAATCCCGCGAGCCCGAAGCTCGCCGCGGAGAAGTTCTACGCTGCAATCGCTTAAAGATCGCATAACAGATTCATCCGCGTTTTGCCTACCGTGCCGCGCCGAACGCCTCTGACAATCGCACGATCGCCCCGTCCAGCTTGCGCCGAAACGCCGGCGTGAGCTGCGCATCCCCGAAACGCACACGGTAGAAAATCCGCGTCAATCGACAGACGCTGCGGTACACGTCCGCGGGCAGAAACGTCAGCGATCGCGCAAATTCCATCGGCGTCTGCGACCTCGGCCGAGTGATCCGCTGCCGCTCCAGCAGCAACATCAGATCCGCATAAAACCCCAGCTGCCGCGCGAGTCTCAATTGATCCGCCGCCGGCAGCGCATCCAGCCCGATCCGCGCCGCCCGCCGATGCATTCGCCAGCGCTCGATCAAAAACAACCCAATCGCAACGAACAGCGCAAAGATCATGAACACAACCAGCCCGAACAGCATCCGTGATGACAGCGCGAAAAATTCCGCTCCGTCCAGCCACTTCTGCAAATCCGCCAGCTTCTGGTTGCTCTGGATCCCCGCGTTGGTCAGCCGGTTGTTCGCCCGCTCCAGCAGGTTGTCGCGAGAGTCGCCGTCATACGCGACGACCGAATTGGCCCACTTGAATTCCAGGAAATCGAACACGTGCTTCATCCGCGTCCACATTCCCATCGCCCGCTGTCCCGCGCTATCCCGCGCGCTCGTGGGGTCAAACGTCTTCCAGACCCCCGACGTCGTCAGCACCTCCACCCACGCGTGCGCGTGCGATTGCCGCACCTGGTAATACCCGCCCACGTTGTTGTACTCGTCGCACTTGAACCCCACGACCACCCGCGCCTGCATCCCCAGCGACTGGCACATCAGCGCCATCGCCCCCGCGAAATATTCGCAGTGCCCGCGCTTCAGGTCATACAAAAACGCCACCAGCGGATCCTGTCCGTATACGATCCGCCGCGCGTCGCTCAGGTCCAGCGTGTACGTGTAGTTCTTTTGAAGATAACTCTCGATGTTCAGCGCGATCGTCTCGTCCAGATCGCTGATCCGCCCGTTCCCGCGGCGCGCCGCCAGCGCCCCTTCCGCATCCGACCCCGACACGTCCGTGCGCTGCGCAAAATCCCGGATCTTCGGATCGATCCGCGAAGCCAGCGTCGCCGCGCCGGTGCTCCCGCCGCTGGCCGGCGTGCGGCCGTTCACGATGTCGCTCACTTCCCTGGCCGCGTTTCGCGCTTCGGCCCCCAATGTCGACGCCACCACGCCGCTCGATACCACCGTGTATTCCAGGCTCGTATACAGCGGATCCCCCGTCTGCATCGTCTGATCCTCGTCGACGAACAGATATCCGCCGACCGTCCGCGCCGGCCTGAAGCTGAGCGGCCCCGCGACCGCAAACAGCGCCTTGGTCCCCGTCGGATGCAGCGAAATCTTCTGCTGAATCTGCTCCGCCTCCGCAGCCGGTCGAACGCTCGTGTGAAAGACCGAGTCCCGCGGCGCCACCGTTCGCGAGCCGGCTTTGACCTCGTCCCGGTCCATCACCGATCGCGACCACTTCCATTGCTTGCCCCGGTCCGGCGAGTCCCCTTCGTACACGTCCAGCGCCACCCCGCGCAGCAGCAGTGTCTCCGTCCCCATCAGCGGTTTCCCGCCCTTCCACACGAAAACCTCCGCCACCTTCTCGTCGTTCTGCGTGATCCGCGCGATGTTCTGAAAACTCACCTCGTCGCTGAAGCCGGTCAAACTCTGCGACGGCCGAAACTGCAGCGCCCCGAACAGCCCTTGCGCGCTGCTCCGCGGAAAAAAGAGAAACACCAGCACCGCCGCCGTCACCGAAACCGACGACACCAGCCCCGTCAGCCTCCGCATCGATCGCGCCAGGTACCGCTGATCCTGCCGCAGCGTCGTCGGCGAAACCTTCTGCTGCGAATCCACCAGCGCCGCCTTGGCAAAATCCGCCTCCACCTTCAGGTGAAACAGCAGACAGCAGTACAACGCGATGAACAGGTACGCGACAAGAATGATCGCAAACAGCAAGCTCGCCGTACTGATCAGCGCCGCCACCATCAGCAACAAACTCAGCACCAGCAGCTGCGCGTAATCGCGATTGGCTCGCAGCTCATACAGCTTGACGATCTGAAGCATGACGAGGAACTGACCGATCGCCAGCACCGCCCCTGTCGTTCCGCCGAGCACGAACTGCCGCGCCGCCCACAGGAACATCACCAGCGTCACCACGCTCGCCGCCAGCCGCGGCATCGGCGTGAAGCGGTCGCTCGAAATCAGCCACGCGTGCAGCAAAATCGCCGCCGTCGCCAGCACCCAAAGCCCCATCGACAACGACGCCAGCGCAAACCCCGAGATGCCGAGCATCAGCACCAGGTATAGCGTCGGGCGAAATTGGCGAATGTCGTACATGGGAATGTTGTCAGTTGCCAGCAGGTTTCGGTGGCTGCACCTGCTGCTCCAGCGGCATCGCGGTTTCGAAATTTACGTTGGGTTCGAATCGGAACCAGCGCTGGCCCGAAGGAGATGTCGATGAAAGCGATAGCAAGCCCGTTCGCAGGTGATCGCCCAGCGATGTCGGGATCTCGCGCGGCGTGATCAGCACCGGCGTGTTTCCCGGATCAAACATCGCCTGCGATGCCGCCATCAGCGACTGCGTCTCGTGCGTACTGTTGCGCGGAAGCTGCGCCAGCAGCGCCAGCAGATCCCGCCGATGCCGCTTGCCGCGATTGGGCGCAATCGAAATGAAACCTTTCGACCACGCGCACATTCCCACCAGCAACCCGCTCTCCAGCGCATGACTCGCCAGCGACGCCGCCATCGCGATGGCCCGCTCCACCGCCGCCAGGTGCTGCCCCGCGCTTTCCGGCAAAAACGAATCGACCAGCAGTATCAGCCGCGGCGGCGCAACCTGCGTCATCTCCTTGCTCACCAGCACGCCCGTGCGCGCCGATCGCCGCCAGTAGATGTGCCGCGGATTCTGCCCCGCGCGAAATTCCTTCACACCGTAAAATTCGTCGTTCCCCCCCTGCCTCGGCCGCATCGTCGCTCCCGTCGTGTCCGACGACCGGCACAGCGCCAGCAGCTTTGGGTCCACCTCCGCCAGCGCCGGATAAACGACGATCGACTCCTTTTCATTGGTCGTCGTCGCTCGCTTGATAAACCCGAAGGGGAATCCCGTGCTGAGCTGATAACGATCCATCGTGTGCACGCCGCGCCGCTTGGGCGTGATTTCGATCGGCACCGTCGCCGTCATCCCCGGCGCTGCGTGCAGCATGTAACAGAACGGCTGCGCCGTGAACGCCTCGGTCCCATCCAGTTCCCCCAGCGCCACAGACAAGCTCGGCCAATACCGCTTCGTATTCGAAAACTCGTAAATCAACGTCGCCGGCTGCCCCACCACCGCCGCCTCGGGCAACACTCGATGCACGCTCAGCTTCCTCAGCACCAGCTTGGAAATCGTCCCCGAAACCAGCAGCACCCCGATCATCAACCCGAAGACGCCAAACAAAAGGTTGGCCTGCGAATTGATCGCCGCCAAACCCATGAACATCATCATCGAGCAGAACACCAGCCCCGTCAGCGAGAAGTCCAGCGAAGGCTTATGCTTCACCGGCGTCATCGACGCGTGATTCAGTCGCGCATTCGCTTGACGACTCGTCCGGAAAAACATAACGCCCATCCGATTTCACAACGCTCGGAGCCCCGCATGTATATGCGGGGCCTAACCCCAAGGGTCCTCAGTGCATTCTAGTCCTCACGTCGGCGTCGGCAGCTGATCCAGAATCTCCTGCAACACCCGGCTCGTCGCGTTCGCATCCCCATTGTGCAGGTACGTTTTGGTGATCACCCGATGCGCACACACCGGCAACACCAGCGTCTTCACATCATCCGGCGTCACATAGTCCCTCCCCGCGAGCAGCGCCGACGCCTGCGACGCCTGCGTGAGCGCGAGCGCCCCTCGCGGCGAAATCCCCAGGTGCAACTGCTCATGCCGCCGCGTCGCTTCGACCACATCGAGAATGTATTCCACAATCGACGAATCAATCCGAATACCCGGCACCGCATCCTGCAGCGCGATCACATCCGCGGCGCTGATCACCGGCCGAAGCTGTTCCAGCGGCGTCCTCCCCGGCTGCGTGGTCAAAATCCGATGTTCCGACCCCCGATCCGGATACCCGATCGCGATCCTCAGCAGAAACCGATCGAGCTGATTTTCCGGCAGGTAATATGTTCCCTCAAACTCAAACGGATTCTGCGTCGCCACCACCATGAACGGCCGCTGCAACGGGAACGTCTGGTTCTCCATGCTCACCTGCTCTTCGCTCATCGCTTCGAGCAGCGCCGACTGGGTCCGCGGCGTCGTCCGGTTGATCTCGTCGGCCAGCACAATGTTCGCAAAAACCGGCCCAGGCTTGAAATCAAACGTCTGCGTCTGGCTGTTAAAAACCGAAACGCCGAGCACATCCGACGGGAGCAAATCCGGCGTGAGCTGGATTCGGCTGAATTTGCAATCGATCGAGCGGGCCAACGAGCGCGCCAGCACCGTCTTGCCTACCCCCGGCACGTCTTCGATCAGCACGTGCCCCCGCCCCAGAAGCGCGATCAGCAGCAGGTCAACCGCTCGCGGATGTCCGAGGAATACCGTCCTGATGTTCTCGCGAAGCGTCTCGACGCGCGGATCACTGGGCACGCAGTTCACCTTTGTTAGCTAAGCCACAAGTTGTAGTCCCGAGATTCTAACTTGTTGCAGTTGGTTGTACGAGTGGCGAATACCAAGCTGAGAGCCGCAACAGGTGACAACGCACGAGCACAGGCTTAATCTTGCATGCACGGTGACCGACTCCGGCTCGACAACCGAAGATGTTGCCCCTCCGCCCGCCGACGTGACAGGGCAAGCCGCTGCCGCTGCTGCCGCTGCTGCTGCCGCTGCTGCCGTGGCGGCCACCGCTCCGGCCGTCGAAGAGCCGGCCAATATCACGTACGCCACCCCACCGCTCGCCACCGCCGCGCCGACCGTGCTGCACAGCGGCATGACCGTCCCCCGCTATTTCGCCATGCACGCGATGGGCGCCGTTTTCCCTGTCACCGCCGCCCTGCTGCTTTACGGCTGGCGCGCGATGGGCGTCATGGGCGTCGTCATCGTCACGTCCCTGCTTGCCTCCGCGGTCTGGCGGCGCATCGGCCGTCGTGGGGCACAAATACACCTCTCGCACGTGATGTGGCTCGCCTTGCTCCTCTCCCTCATGCTCCCGGCGCACCTCCTGACCACCTCCGTACCGTGGAACGTCGGCGGCCCCCCACTTTGGCCGATCGTCCCCGCCGCGGCGGTTGCGCTTGCCATCTTCACCTGGCTCCTGGGCGGCGTCGGTCAAAGCCGGGTTCATCCCGCGATCCTCGCGTTCCTCCTTGTCGTCGTACTCTTCCGCGACCTGCTCGTCCCTCACTCCGTCCTCCAGCTCCATGACCTGTTCACCGGTGACGTCACCAACGTCACCGCCCAGGCCCGTGCCTACGGCTCCCAGCGCCTCCGCGAACCCTGGCTCCGCACCCCCAGCGCCGGCGGCGACGCCCTCTGGCGCGAGCCCGCCAGCCAGCGCCTCACCATGTTCACCTCCGGCCGCGACCGCCCCGAGCGCTTCAGCCTCTCCCTCGAAGACCTCCTCCGCGACCGCATGCCCCCTCTCGAGGATTTGATCATCGCCGGCGCCCCCGGCCCCCTCGGCAACGCCAGCGCTATCGCCGTCATCATCGGCGGCCTCTTTCTCCTCTACCACGGCCTGATCGACTTCCGCATCCCCCTTCTCATCTTCCTCTCGGCCTACCTCGCCTTCCTCATCCTTCCCATCCCGGTCGTGATCACCGAAGGCAGCCTCGACTGGCGATGGCTTGCGTTGCACGAACCGGGCGTCGGCTGGAAATCCGGGCTGACCTTCATCCACTACGAACTTCTCGCCGGGCCGCTCGTCTTCGTCGCCTTCTTCGTCGCCACCGCCCCCGCGGTGCGTCCCATGTACCGCCGCGGCCGAGCCCTCTTTGCCGGGAAAGTCGGCATATTTTCTGCCGGGTTTCAGTTGTACGTCGACGTCGCCTCAGGACCATACCTCGCGCTTCTGGGCGTCTCACTCCTGACTCCGTGGATGGACCGCTGGTTCAGGCCGCGAACGCTGGTCTAGAATCTTTCATACGATGCAACCCCGCGCGACCAAATCTCGTGCACGCGCATTCGTGGCGCTTGCTACGACCGTGCTTTTAGTTGTGATTGTGGGTTGGACTTGGTCGCACCTCGCCGATCCGCTTCACGACAAAACTCGCAGAGCTTGGAAGAACAACGCAATTGCGACGATCGAGTCCCAGCTCTCGGATACCGAAGCGATTCGCACCCACATCAATCGAATCTCCGCAATAGCCAGTACCCGGCCATCCTTGTGGGAGCCCCACAGCGACATCCTTGTGATGAAGAACGGCGAATGGATCGTCTGCCAAAGTGCGTGCACAAAGGAGAAAACAAAAAACTTGCGCAAGGACCTGTTCATCGGCCGCGCATCCGATGGCAAGTGGTATTACTCGACGTTTCACTTCTGCATCAACAAGTGCGTCCTAACCTTTGAAGATCAGCCTCGGACGCTGGCGGAATTCATCGACGGCTATTGGCTGGTGGAATTCGACGGCAAGTCCGACGCCTGCCTGGAACTGACGTGGGACGGCGGCCCGTGGGGCGAGGGCAAACTGCAAAGCCAACGCAATTCGACTCAGCCTGCTGCGACCATAAGCCAGTAGACGGGAAATCGCGTCGCGAGTTTGTATAGTGACCTCGCTTGAGCAAACGCATCGCCATCCTCGGAGCGACTGGCTCGATAGGGACTGGGGCGCTCGAGGTCATCGAAGCGCTCGGTGCGCCGTACCGTGCCGTCGCGATCTCCGGTTGGGGCCGAACGAAGAAGCTCCTCGATCAAGTCAAATCGCATCGCCCCAAAGCCGTTGGCGTCGCCGACGAAACGCCGCGCGACGTCATCGCCGAAATCGAAAAGCTCGGCGCGGAGGTTCATCGCGGCCCCCAAGGCCTCGTTGAAATCGCGCAGCGCCCCGATGTCGACATCGTCCTCGCTGCCATTGTCGGCGCCGCCGGCCTGCCCGCTGTTCTCGCCGCCGTTCGCGCGGGCAAACGCGTTGCCCTCGCCAACAAAGAATCCCTCGTCGTCGGCGGCTCCCTCGTCATCCCCGAAGCGCACAAACATCACGCCGAAATCATCCCCGTCGACTCCGAACACTCCGCCATTTTCCAAGCCATGCTCGCCGGCAAGCGCGGCCAGGTAAAAAAAGTCATCCTCACCGCCTCCGGCGGCCCCTTCCGCACGCTGACCAAGGACCAGATGCGTCGCGCCACCGCCGAAGACGCCCTCAAACACCCCACCTGGCGCATGGGAAGCAAGGTCACCATCGACTCGGCCACCATGTTCAATAAAGGCCTCGAGCTCATCGAAGCCTGCTGGCTCTTCGACCTGAAACCTTCCGATGTCGAGATCGTGATACATCCCGAGTCGATCATTCACTCGATGGTTGAGTTCGTTGACGGCTCGACGATCGCGCAGCTCTCGCCGCCGGATATGCGAACACCAATCCAATACGCCCTGACTTATCCCGATCGCCAAGGCGGAATCTCCCGCCGAATGGACTGGACCAAGGCGCAGTCCCTGCACTTCGAGCCCCCCGATTTCGATAAGTTCGAAGCCCTCAAAATCGCCTACGAGGTCGCCGAAAAAGGCGGCACGCTCGGCGCCGTGATGAACGCCGCCAACGAAGTGGCCGTATCAGCGTTTATGGCCGGTAATATCACGCTCGATGGCATTTGTTCTGTGGTCCGGCGTACAATCGACGAGCATCGCCTTCAGCAATCGCCAACGCTGGACGATCTCTTGGATGCGGACCAGTGGGCGCGAAGCGAAGCGACCAAGATGCTGGTAAAATAACGGAGTATCCAACTTTCATAATTCATAATTCATAATTCTGAATTCTGAATTCTGAATTCTGAATTCTGAATTCTGAAATCAGCCCTCGAAAAGTCCCCTGTCGGAATTAACGCATGTCATATTATCTGTCGCAGGCCCCCAGTTTTGTGTTACTGGTCTTCGGCTTTGGTTTCGTCGTCTTCTTTCACGAGCTCGGCCATTTCCTCGCCGCCAAATGGGCTGGCGTAAAGGTCGAGCAATTCGCCGTCGGCTTCGGCCACGCGTTGCTCGCCTGGCGCAAAGGCATCGGCCTGCGCGTCGGCTCCACGACCGGCGAATACGACCGCCGCATTTCCGAGCATCTCGCCAAAGACCCTGAAAACTCTCCCGAATCCCTCAGCTCTCCCTCCTTCGAACAGCTCCGCAAAGCCTCCGAAGAGCTGGGCCTGGGCGAAACCGAATACCGTCTGAACTGGATCCCCCTCGGGGGCTACGTGAAGATGCTCGGCCAGGACGACCTCAAGCCCAACGCCCAGTCCTCCGATCCCCGCGCCTACAACATGAAATCCGTCGGCAGCCGCATGGTGATCGTCTCGGCCGGCGTGATCATGAACATCATCCTCGCGATCATCGGCTTCACCGTCCTCTTCCGGATGGGCTTCAATGCCCCGCCGCCGGTCGTCGGCGGTGTGATGCCCGATTCCCCGGCCGCCACCACTGTCCGCGAAGATGGCAGCAAAGCGCCGCTCCAGGTGGGCGATCGCATCCTCTACCTCGACGACAAATACCAGCACGACTTCACCAAGATCAGCCTCAACACCGCGCTCCTGGAAGAAGGACAGTCCACCTCGATGTACGTGCTGCGGCGCGATGGGACCAAAGAGCACCTGCGCATCACCCCCGCCCGCATGGAAGGCGAGTCCAAAGGCGGCTTCCTGATGCTCGGCATCACCCAGCCGTGGGAACTCCAGGCCCCCAAGAAACGCGACGAGCTCCCCGAAGAGCTGCGCTCGGAAAAACTGATTCCCAAAGACTCGCTGGCCCTCAAGTCCGGCGACATCATCACTGAGGTCAACGGGCAGAGCGTCGCCATCAAGGAATATTACAAGTTTGACGATGCCCTCCAGAACTCCCTGGGCAAGCCCGTGGAGCTCACCGTCCGCGGCGACGAAGGTAAAGGCGAGCCGCGCAAAGTCCTCGTCACGCCGCGCTTTGACCGCACGTTCGGCAAGGAGCCGCTCAACTTCGCGGGCATGCTCCCGCGACCGTCGGTCGACGTCGTGCTCGAATTCTCTCCGGCGCGCGACCGCATCCTCCCCGGCGACATCGTCGCCGAGATCGTCTCCGCCGGCGACCCGAAGCCCCACCCGACCGCCCGCGAGTTCACTGAGTGGCTCGACAAGGCCGGCGCCAGTGACAAACCCGTCGACATCAAGGTCCTTCGCGGCGATCAGATCGTGACGATTGAAAAGATCGTCCCCAGCGTGAAAGTCACGCGCGATCGTTATGGCCTGGGCATTCAGCTCGGCAACGACGACCGTCACGCCGTCGTCGCCGGCACGATGGATTCAAGCCCCGCCCGCGCTGCCGGCATCCCCGCCGGCGCCACGATCACTGCCATCGCCGGCAATCCCGTCACCACCTGGTTCGACGTGCGACGCGAGCTCGCCAATGCTGACGCCGGCAAGCCGGTGTCCGTCGCCGTCAAAACCGCCGCCGGAGAAGAAAAGAAATTCGATCTCTCCCTGAGCGCAGACCAGATCGCCGACACAAGGAGCCTGCGAATCGTCCACAGCCTGGTTCTTCGCGACATGAGCGAGCCGCGCCAGACGGGCAGCGCGATCGAAGCGGCCGAGTGGGGCGTCGTCGAAACCCGCGACTTCGTGCTCCAATTTTATCTGACCATGAAGCGCATGTTCCAGGGCAGCGTCAGCTACACCAACATGATGGGCCCCGTCGGCATCTTCCACGCCGGCACCAAGCTCGCCTACAAGGGCAACGACTGGCTGATCTGGTTCCTCTCGATGATCAGCGCCAATCTCGCGGTGGTTAACTTTCTTCCCATCCCCATCGTGGACGGCGGCCTGTTCACCTTCCTGATCCTGGAGAAGATCAAAGGCAAGCCCCTCTCCCCGCGCGCCCAGTCCATCGCACAGGTAGTAGGCCTTGCCCTGCTGCTGGGCGTCTTCCTCCTGGTCACCTACCAGGACATCAGCCGGCTCTTCTGGCGCGCTTAAGACTCCAACCTGCGGATTGGAGGGCCCCGCTCCGTCGGGGCCGAGTCAGCATACGCGGCCCCGACGGAGCGGGGCCCTCCAATCAACGCACAAATAAAGAAGCCCGCAGGCCAAACCTGCGGGCTTCTTCATTTGCTCTGTGCTTAGGGTCGATCGATTACAGCGACGTATCGACCGAATTCCACTTGGCCAGGACCTTCCCACCCACGGCGCCGATCACCGCGATGCAGGCCACGACGATCAGACCCATGATCAGGGCGTATTCGAGCACTTCTCCACCCTGCTCGTCCCGGATCAGTTTGCTTGCCAGATTCTTCATGATTCGCATCTCCCTTTCGAAGTTAACCATTCCCGTTCGTGCGGGTCGGCGACGAATATTGCTTGTGATGAGTGCATCGACGTGAATTTCCCCGGCCTGTAGCGATCTATCGTGTTCCGCACGTCCTATAGACTCATTGCCGTACTCCTACCGACAACACATATACTTTCGTTGAAACGATGGAGCGGACAGTATGCCTATCTTCACCAAACGCTGGAACGACCCCATCGATCTCACCGATGGCCACCGCCTGCTCGTGACACGTTATCGGCCCCGAGGAGTGCGCAAGGAAGCCGAAACCTGGAACGCCTGGCAACCGGACCTCGGCCCCAGCCGTGAGCTTCACGCCGCCGCCTACGGAAAGCACGGCCAGCTCGCCATCGACTGGAACACCTACAAAGCCCGCTACCTGAGAGAAATGCTCAAACAACGCCCCGCGATCGCCGACCTCGCCAAACGTCACAGCGCAGGGGAAACGATCACGCTACTCTGCTCCTCCGCCTGCCCCCGCGAAGACCGCTGCCACCGCTCGCTTCTTCGCGACCTCATCGAAACCGAAGCCGCGAAACTGAAGCCCGCCATTTAAATCTCGCGCAGCGCTGTCGAATCGCTCAACGCGCGCGCCAAGATCTGCCGCTGCCGGTCTGTCCAAACCATGGGCGCATTCCCACCGATTGCTTCACATCCAAAGCGTCCGCGAATTTGTTTCCGCAATTCCTCGACCCCCTCGCCGCGCGCCGCACACACTGCCAGCGCTCCCACATCTTCCGCGCGCCACATCCCCTCTCGATCCACTTTATTCGCCACCCGCAGCGCCTCCGGATACTTCTCAATCAGATCCCTTTGCTCCGACAGCGGGATCGTCACATCCAGCACCAGCACGACGAGCTGAGCCGCCTCAATCACCGGCCGCGCAGCCGCGATCGCCGACTGCTCAATTGCGTCTCCCGACACGCGCACGCCCGGCGTATCCACCAGATGAATGACCAGTCCATCGACGTTCGCGTACTCTCCCACCCAATCCCGCGTCGTCCCCGGCACATCCGCAGTGATCGACCGCTCCTGGGCAAACAACCGATTTGCCAGCGTCGACTTCCCCACGTTCGCCAACCCCACAATCGCCACGTCCGGCGGATGCAGCAAATGCTTCAACCCCTCGTCCGTCAGCATCCGCTCCATCTGAAATCTCAAATCTGAACTCTGAATTTCTCTCCTCTTCACCCTTTCCTGAAATCCCCTCCACGCCCTTTCCTGCGCCAGCAGCACGCGCACGCCAAGCTCCGTCCTCGTCCGCGGCAAATACGCGACCATCTCCTTCTCCAGAATCGTCTCCCCCTCCACACCCCACAGCGGCGCCACTTCTTTATGCGCCTCCTCTACGCCAAACCCCTCGCGCTTTAACAGTTCGATGACCCTTTCCACAATCCACGGCCCCCCATGCACATTCAGGTCCGCCGTCAATCCATCTTCGCTCAGCACCACCACCGCATCATCAATGATCGCGTCCCCGTCCCTCAAATCTGCATGCACACAGCGCCCGCTGGTCACGGGCCTGCTCAAACGCTCGGCCAGAAACTCCCGCACCTTCGGCCCGTTAATACGCACCACAGCAATCGCGCCGCTCCCCGCGGGCGTCAAGATCATCGCACGATTCGCATCGAGTCGCCGGCGCATGTGCGCGTCGTTCGAAAACTTCCGCGCGACTTCATACCCCATGCTCTGATACAGCCGCCGCGCTGGCTCGTTCCAGTCGTACACGCGTAGCCACACCTCCTCCACCCTCTCTGCCGCCAGCATTGCGTGCAGGGTCTCCAGCATCTTCTTTCCCCAACCCCTCCCCCGCTGCTGCGGCTCGACCGTGATCTGGGAAAGCCATCGCTTGTTCTCGCGCGGCGTCTCCAGAAATTCCGGCGCCGGCGAAACCCACAGCCAGCCCACCACGGCGCCCCGCGCGTCCATCCCCTTTAGAAAAAGATGCCCGGCCCCTCTTAGCGAGTCGGCCAGCAGCCCCGTCGCATACTCTTCTCGCGCCCGCGCAATCGCTTCCTCTTCCCTCCACTCGCCTGCATTCACACTCTGGCGCGCGCACTCGATCATCTGCTGCTGTGCGAACTCCGCATACTCATCGTCTGTCAATGCCGTGAGTGTCACCCGCGTCTGTTCCGCGTGCATGTTTGAATCAGCTTTCCGACCACACCGCCAGTTCGTTCCCGCTCGGATCGGCAAAGTGAAACCGCCTCCCGCCCGGAAATGCGAATGCCGGCCGCACGATCCGCCCGCCGGACGTTACGATTCGCCGCTCAATCTCCGCCAGATCCTTCGCATACATCACCACGAGCGGGGCACCGCCACCGCGAGCGATATTTGTTGATTCCGCCTTCGCAAAGCCGCCGGTCAGATTCCCGCAGTTGAACGACGCGTAACTTTCGCCGTAGTCCTGAAACGTCCAGCCGAATACCTCGCCGAAAAATCGCTTGGCTTCCTGAACATCCTTTACCGTGAACTCGATGTAATCAATTTGAATTGCTGCCGCCGGTTTCGTGATTCCGTGTGCCATCACTGCCTCCTCGATTAGTTGTTCGCCACCGACGGCGAACAATCTACCACGTTCCACGCTTTGGAATAACCGCCTGCTGCTACACCGGCACCAGCCACTTCACCGTCGCCTCCACCAGCGCCCGGTCCCAATCCGCCGACATGAACGCGTGATCCGCCCCCTCGATCCCTTCCACGGCCACCGCAATCCCCGCCTTCTCCATTGCCTCGCGCGCTGCCGGAACGTCGCGCGCTACACCCTTATCCCCCGTCCCATACGCCATTATCACCGGCTTTGCCTTCGCGCAAATCCCCTCCAGCGGCCGAATCTCTTTCAGCCCCTCATAAAACTGGCTTCCGATCAAATTCCCCCACTCATCCGCCGCCATGCGCCCGCCATTCACCGGCCGCAGCTTCGGCCGCCAATCCAACTTCTCCGTCGGCGCACACGACCACAACCCCACCTTCCTCACACGTTCGTCACTCGCCAGCAAACACGCCAGCACCCCACCCCAGCTCATGCCCACCACCGCCAGGCGCTTCGCATCCACTCCCTCATACCCCGCGAGAAATTCCAACCCCGTGCGCGCGTCCGCCAAATCCCCCGCCGGCGTGATATCGATTGACTCCCCCTCGCTATCCCCGCGTCCCCGCAAATCAATCCGCAGCGAGATCGCGCCGCTTCGCGCCAGCTTCTCCGCCAGATTCACAAACACCCGATGCGGCTGATCCTTCGACCCCACAAACCCATGCAATATCAAAACCCCCGCCACCTTCTCCCCACTCTTCCTCTCCCCCGGCCCATGCACCATCCCAAATACCGCCTGCCCCTGCGACTCAAAACAAACCGCCTCCCGAAACGTCTCCTGCCCGGCTCGAAACAGATGCGCGCTTTGCTTGGCCATCAACGCCTCTCCCGTCCATTAATCCCAACGAATACCGTCATACCAATTCCCCTCAATATGCTGGAAGTGATAATGGTCGTCGCTCTCCAGAGGCTCCGTGCTGTACGCCAGTCCATTTGCATCAAACGGATTTCCATAATCACAGTAAACCATGAACCCGTGCGGCAGTCGCTCGACCTTCCCCGGCGAAAACTCACCCAGCCGCTGGGGCGGCGCCGGTGGTGGCAGCGCCTGGTCCGACGCCATCACCACCCGCGCGTAGTCTTCCAGCGCATCCTTGGACCGCGCGAACCGCGCCTCAAACGAATAGTATTCGCTGAGAAACCAAAGCCCGATACCAACCGTGAGCACAACCCCAACCGCAACCCAGACGATCAAAAGCTTGTGCGCTCGCTTCACGTCCGATTCTCACCTTCATTCCCACCCATCACAGACTTCATCGCCGCTTCCAGCTGCTCAATCGTCTTCCGCGAAACGTCCTTCAGCACCGTTTCCTTCACGCTCCCCGTGACATCGATCCAGAACCCTTTCTCATATCGGTTCGCGCGCATTGCGCAAATCGCCGCCCGATTCCACGAGTATCGCACCGTCCCGCCTCCCGGGTCGATCATCGTCACATTGACCACCTGCGGCCCCACCTCAAACACCGCCCGCGGCGGCTTGGGCAGCCGCAGGCACGTTCGGACGATTGCAACAGTCACCCACCAAACCGGAATCACAATCAGCGCAAGCACATCCAAGTCCGCGACCCACGCAGGCATTGGCACGTACATCCCCGCCATCCGCACGACCACCCGCTTGATCTCCCCATGATCCTCCACCCTCACCGGTTGCGCGGCCACGCTCGGCTCGTATTGCAATTCCGCCACCGAACGCCTCCCGCGCGCGCGCGCTTCATGATGCGAGATCGATCATAACCGCATTGCACGTCGCGCACCGCCGCTGGTCTTCGGGATCAGGCTTGTACTTACCCGTCAGTTCAACGTAGTCGATCGTTGCCCCGCAGTATGGACAGCGCACGCCGAACCGGTCGTAAATGAACATCTTGATCGCCAGGAACACCGCCATGGAAACGATGAAATATCCGAAGATGAGCACCATATACCAGCCGCTGCGTTCCGAAGGTCGAACCAATGCTATGACCCCAAACCAGCTTGCGATCCACAACGCGAGCACCGGCAGCACCACCAGCGACGCACGCTTCTGCCTTCGCTTCACCTCCGACAAGGCCAGCGGGCGAACCTCGCTTTCAGCCAGCTCCGCATCGCGCGCGGCACGTGCCTCGGCCCGCATCGTGGCGACCAACGCTTTCACGAGATTCCGCTCGTGATCTTTCATCCTCTCTCAGCCAGTTCTCACACGCTCTCAAGTCCCATGCTTGATGTGATGATTTGCGTACGCCAGCGCCACCCCATACAGCGTCAAATCCGGCGAAATCGCGTGAATCAATTCCCACCCTTCAAACAGCTTGGCCGCATCCCCGCCCGTCGCAATAATATCCGGCCAATACCCCAGCTCCGTCGCGTACGACTCCACCAGTTCCTTTACCATCCCGCGCACGCCGTTGTACACGCCGTGCAGCATCGCCTGCTCGGTCGTCTTCCCAAACGTCTCGCTCGGCACGCTGAATGAAATCCGCGGCAACTTCGCGGTGTTCTCATGCATTGCGCGCAATTGCAGATCGACCCCCGGCGCAATCGCCCCGCCGAGAAACGCCCCCTCGTCGTTGCAGCAGTCCACGGTGATCGCCGTCCCCGCATCGACCACCACGCACGCCTTGTCCATCTGCTCGTACGCCGCCGCGATGTTCAGCACGCGATCAACGCCCGTCTCCTCCGGCTTCTCCGTCAGCACCTTGATCGGCAGTTCCACATCGCGCCCGATCCACTCGATCCTCTGCCCCGTCGCCTGCATCACCGCATGCTCCAGCGGCTCGGCCAGCGCTGGGTTGACGCTCGCCCCCGTGATGGCCGCCTTCTCATGCCCCTCGATCTTCTTCCACATCTCCCCGATCACACCCGCCCAGTTCCCCCGATTCTCATGCGCAATGCGCGTCACCGGCCCGAGCTCCCCCGCAACGAACGTGCCCGCCGCCACGCGTGAGTTGCCGACGTTTAATACAAGGAGATTGATATCCATGAACGCGTATCCAGATTCAGATGCATCAAATCCGGAGGGCGAGGCTCCCGCCGAGCCGCGCATCGGCAACTTGCGCTACTCGGCTCGGCAGGAGCCTCGCCCTCCGATTTTCGTCCGCAACAAAGTGGCCTCTATCGGAGTCGAACCGATACGCCCGTGAGGGCGATGGATTTTGAATCCATTGCGTCTGCCAATTCCGCCAAGAGGCCGCAGCAAATTCGAGCCGGAATTATTGCCGCCCCAATAACCCAAGTCCAGAACCCCACCATCGTCCCCCCTTCTCACGTAATCACGTAATTACGTAATCGGGAAAG
>JADMIO010690406.1_pt1 | contig 21758 bp, 21 predicted proteins | sample 8958161 | NCBI WGS metagenome assembly JADMIO01 (sample SAMN16585339, study PRJNA669376) | soil metagenome | isolation source: Crop rotation soil | place: USA: Cullars Rotation, Alabama | collected 2011
GCCGCGACTTCAAGTCACGTGAATTCCAAGCTTCGGATCCCACTGTGCTGGAAAGACTGGCTCGACACGCGCACGCTCATCATCGCGACCGGCGCATCCGCGCGCTGGCTCGGGCTGCCTAACGAGAAAAAACAGATCGGCCATGGACTTACTTCGTGCGCCACTTGCGACGGCGCGTTTTATCGTAACGTGCCGGTCTGTGTGGTTGGTGGCGGCGACTCGGCGGCGGAGGAGGCGACATTCCTTACACGGTTTGCCTCGAAGGTGTATCTCATCCATCGCCGCGACAAATTGCGCGCATCGAAAATCATGGCGGATCGCGCATTGGAAAATCCGAAAATCGAGCCGATTTGGAACTCGGTGGTGACGGAGTATTTGACCGATGAGCAGGGCGAAACGCGCGCTGTGAAATTGACGAACGTCGAGACGCGCGCGGAATCGGAGCTGGAGGTGAAATGTGTTTTTGTCGCCATCGGCCATACGCCGAACACGGCGCCATTTCGTGGCAAGCTCGACATGGATGAAAACGGCTACCTGCTCCAGACCAGCGGCACGCACACGAACGTGCCCGGCGTTTTCGCTGCAGGCGATGTCGCGGATCACATTTACCGCCAAGCCATCACTGCGTCCGGCCAAGGCTGCGCCGCCGCGCTGGATGCGGAGAAATATCTGGCGAATTTTGAATAAATGAACCGCAGAGGCGCAGAGGCGCAGAGGTTGGATGAGGTTACGGAGAAGATCATTGGCGGTTGCATTGGGATTCATCGGGAGCTGGGGCCGGGTTTGCTGGAGTCGGCTTACGAGGAATGTCTTTGTCATGAGATGCACTTGGCAGGACTGCGCTTTGAACGGCAGCGACCGCTGCCGGTGAGCTACAAAGGCATCAAGCTCGATTGCGGCTATCGGCTGGATTTGGTGGTCGAGGATGTGGTGATTGTTGAGTTGAAAACTGTTGAGCGCTTGCTGCCGGTGCACGAGGCGCAACTGCTCACGTATTTGAAATTAACGAAGTGCCAGGTCGGCCTGCTCATCAATTTCAACGTCCCCGTCCTGCGCCACGGCATAAAGCGTCTGGTCAACAATTTCTCCCCATCCTCTGCGCCTCCGTGCCTCGGCGGTTAATTTCTCCCCGTGAAAATCTGCGATCTCACGCAGTTTTATTCGCCTGTGAGCGGCGGCGTGAAACGCTACGTTCACGAGAAGGTCAGCTACATTCATGAGCACACAGCAGGCGATGAGCACGTGCTGATTATTCCGGGCGAACGCGACGAGGTTATCACGAACGGGCGCGCGAAAACTTACACGATCAAATCGCCGCTTATCTCGCGCACATCGCGTTATCGCGTGCTGCTGCGGCTTGGCGCAGTAGAAAAAATTTTGGAAAAGGAAATGCCTGATGTGATCGAGTCTGGCGATCCGTATCAAGTGGCCTGGAAGGCGCTTGCGTCAGGGCGCGCGCTGCGCATTCCGGTCGTCGCATTTTATCATTCGCACTTTCCCGAGGCGTATCTGCGCAGCGTGGGGAAATTTTTTGGCGCGACCGCGACCGAATTTGTCATGGATCTCGCGCAGCGCTATGTGCGCAATCTTTACAATCGTTTTGCGCGAACATTGGTGCCTTCACCCGCGCTGAGTGAGGTGCTGCGCGATTGGGGCGTGGAAAATGTCGAAAACATTGATCTCGGTGTGAACACGGATGTTTTCAAGCCGCTGCCTAACGAGGGAAAGGCCGAGGTCGAAAATACTCGCTTGGAGCTGATCATTCCACGCCAACAAACACTGCTGCTCTACGTAGGCCGGCTCGCACCGGAAAAAAATACGCGCACGCTGTTTGAGGCATTTGAGATTTTACATCGTGAACATCCAGCGCGTTTTCAACTACTCGCTGTAGGCGATGGCCAGCAGCGTGCGCTTTTGGCAAAGCTGCGCGATGAAACCGGTGCGGTGACGTGGCTACCGTATTGCGGCGACTCGATGCGGCTCGCGCAGCTTTATCGCGCGGCAGATTTGTTTGTGCATCCGGGTGTGCAGGAAACATTCGGCCTCGTCGCGCTCGAAGCCCAGGCGTGCGGGACGCCAGTCATCGGCATTCACGGCAGCTACATGGATCGCATCATTCACTCCGATCAAACGCTCTGGGCTGGTGAAAACACACCGGCTGCACTCGCGCACGCCATTGTGAAAATCAGCACGCGGGAAAACTTAACGAGAATCGGTGCGGCGGCGAGTGAAGTCGTGCGGCAGCGCTATTCATGGCGGCATGTTTTTGACCGCCTGTTTGCTATTTACCGTAGCGTCGTTAGTAGTTAGAGAACCCTTTTCTCATGCCCGTCGAGCGCCACATTTCGATTCGCAAATACCAGCCCTCCGACCGCGAGGTGGTGCGCCGGCTTTGCTGCGACACCGGCTTTCTGGGCAAGCCGATTGATCCCGTTTTTGCCGACCGCGAGTTGTTCGCAGATTTTTTAACCGGCTACTATTTGAAATGGGAGCCGGAGTCGTCGTTCGTGCTGGAAATAGACGGCGAGGTGAAAGGCTATCTGCTCGGTTCGCGACGACCATTTTTCAACCAGTGCTACAGCATTTACCAAAACGTCTGCCTGTTTTTCCGCGGCATCTGGCGCTACCCGCGCTACAACGCCGCGTCACGCCGGTTCGTGCACTGGATTTTGCTGAATGGCTGGCGTGAAGTCCCCGCCGCGCCGAAGCGCACAGCGCATTTTCACATCAATCTTTTGCCCGAGGCTCGCAGCGTGCCGACCACGCGGGCGCTCATGGATGGCTATTTGAAATACCTGCACGAATGCGGCGAAAAAGCCGTCTATGGCCAGATGGTGACTTTTGAAAGCCGGCGTGGTGAAAAAATGTTTGAGCGCTACGGTTTCCGCGTCATGAACCGCGCCGAGATTTCCAAATATCGGGCGTTGCATCCTGAGCCGGTGTTTCTCTGCACCGTGGTCAAAAACCTCGACGAAAACAGCCAGCTCTACGGCTCGCGTGAGCTGTAGCGGCGGTCCATGGCCGTCGCTGAATAAGAAGTATGCGACGGTCATGGACCGCCGCTAACAACAGCAGATGAGATTCCTCGACTGCCCTTCGCGCCTCGTTCGGCATGAGACGCCAGTTTATTGATCTGCAGGATTGATGAGTTCAATTCACATTCCCAAAAATGGATTGGATTGAAGAAAAAGCCGCGCAATCCGCCGAACCGGAGCGCGTCCGGCTCGCGCTCATCTCGTTAGGCGCGGCTTGGCCGGCGGAGTTTCCGCCGTTGCGCGTGGTGGTCGAGGATTTTCCGGCGGGTGAAAAAAGTCTACTCGCGCTTTTCGCTGCGTCTCCGATTTCGGCGGAAAAAATGGTCAATGATCCCAGCGTGCTGCTCTGGCTCGCGCAGCCGGAAATCTGCAACAGCGAGCGCGGGCCGCGACGGATGCAGCGCGATTTGGATGAGAAAAAAAATGCGAATGCGTCGCTGGGTTTCGATCCGCGGTTTCGCGCGCTACGCAAAGTGAAAAACCGCGAGATGCTGCGCATCGCGCTGCGCGACGTGGCGCAGCTTTCCTCGCTGGAGCAGACCACGCTGGAGCTTTCGCACCTTGCTGAACTTTGTTTAAACGAAGTTTATTGCGGCTGGCTCGCCGAATACTCGCGCCGCTGGGGCGCGCCGAAGACGGATTTCGCCGTGATTGGCATGGGAAAATTCGGCGGACAGGAACTGAATTATTCGTCCGACGTTGATGTGATCTTTTTTTACGGCGAAGACGGCTTTCTCAATCCGAACTTCACGTATCAGCAATTTTTCACCCGGCTCGCTGAAAGAATCGTCGAGACATTTTCCGCCTCACACGCTGCCGGGCCGCTCTTTCGCATTGATCTGCGGCTGCGCCCGGAAGGCGCGTCCGGCCCGCTCGTGCGCTCCTTGGAGGCGCTGGAAAATTACTACGCCGGCTTCGGCGAGACGTGGGAGCGGATGGCGCTAATCAAGGCGCGCGGCGTCTGCGGCAGCGACGAGCTAGCCTATGAGTTCAGCCAGCGTTTGCAGCCGTTTATTTTTCCGCGGTCGCTTTCGCCGGATTTGCTGGAGGAAATCAGCGGGATCAAGGCGCGCATCGAGCACGACATCGTCGGGCACGCGGAGTTGCAGCGCAATGTGAAGCTCGGCTACGGCGGCATCCGCGAGGTTGAATTTGTCACGCAGACGCTTCAGCTCATCCACGGCGCGCGGCACGCATTTTTGCATGAGCGCAACACGCTCAAAGCGCTTCGCGCGCTGGAGCAGCTCAACCTCGTCCAAAATGAAGACCTGAAGACGCTGATCGCAGCGTATCGTTTTTTGCGCGACGTCGAACATCGGCTTCAAATCGAGCGCGAGCAGCAAACCCACACGCTGCCGGAAAAACGCGAAGCCTGCGCACGCATCGCCACAAACCTCGGCTTCGCCTCACTCGATCTTTTCGAGGAAACGCTGCGCAAACATACCAGCGGCGTGCGCGCAATTTTCGACAAAGTGCTGAGGACAAAACGGGATGAAACATCTGCAGCGACACGCGACCTCACATTCTTTGGTAACGTCGAACAGACTGCCAAAACATTGAACGAACTTAGTGGTGAGGGAGTAGCCACACATGTCGCGCCGCGCACGCGGAAACTTTTTGCGAAACTCGAACCGCTGCTGCTCAATCATTTGCGCCGCGTGGCTGATCCCGACACGGCGCTGAATCGCTTCGTGCGTTTTGTCGAGCGCTACGGGATTCGCGGACTTTTATTTGAAACACTCGTAACGCATCCGCGAATGCTCGACCTGCTCACGCAGCTTTTTGATGCAAGCCGGTTTCTAACGGACATCGTTTTGCGACGCCCTCAGCTGATTGAGGAAATCGCGCGTTCCGGCTTGCTCGGGCGCGAGTTTGGCGTCGCGGATTATTTGGAAGGTCTTGCCCGCAACGAAGAAAAATTAAATTGGATGGACTGGGCGCGCGCGTATCGGCGCAGCCAGATTTTGCGCATCGCGTTGCGCGATATTTTGTCGTTCGCCAGCATTGAGCACGTCCACGCGGAATACTCCGCGCTTGCCGAGGCATGCGTGATTTTTGTTTTGCACGAGCTTGGGATTGAGAAGGAATTGACGGTCGTGGCGATGGGAAAATTCGGTGGCGCGGAGCTGAGTTATGGGTGTGATCTGGATGTGATTTTCGTCGGCGAAAACACGGCGGCCGTTGCGGCGGAAAATTTCATTAAAGCGATGACCGCGACGACGAGCGAAGGCATCGTTTTTCCCATGGACGCGCGGCTGCGGCCCGAGGGAAATGCCGGTGTGCTCGTTATTCCGCTCGCGAGCTATGAGGCATATTTTCGAAATCGCGCGCAGCTCTGGGAAGCGCAGTCGCTGACGAAATCGCGTCCGATCAGCGGGCCGATGCAAAATGATTTTTCCGCGTGGTCACGCGAGACGTGGCGACGCTTTGGCGCGCGGGAAAGTCTGTTTACCGACATCCGAGCGATGCACGCGCGTGTGGTGCGCGAGCGCAGTCGCGCGGAGGATCTGCTGGAATTTAAAACCGGCGTCGGCGGTTTGATGGAAATCGAATTTCTCACGCAAACATTGCAAATGCGCCACGATGTGTGGGAGCCGAACACGCTGCGCGCGATTTCCAAACTCGGCGACGCGCGAATCCTCAGCGCGAACGCGGCGGAACGATTGAAAGCAAGTTATCTATTCCTACGTCGGTGCGAGTCAGTGGTGCGTCGGCTGGAAAACGCTGGCATCTCCGCGCTGCCGCGCGACGAAGCTGAGCAGCGCAGGCTTGCCATCCGGCTTGGCTTTTCCTCGCGCGAAGAGTTTTTTTCCAAATACGAAAAATGCCGCGCCGAAGTGCGCGAAGTCAGCGCGAGATTTGGCTGGTGACGGGTCAATAGATTTGAATGCGGATGAACCGGTAGTCTATGAGCAAATACGGAATTGCGTAGCCTGCAAAAATACTCAGCCCGGCCATAAAGGCACTCGTGAGCGTGTATGGCCAGCGCGTGGCGCGGACGTTTCGCGCGAGATATCCCAGCGCGACTGCGATGAAAAACTCGCCGACGATGATGTAATACGGTGTGTGCAGAAACATTTTGCAGTCGTGGTAGCGCCACCAATGAATGTGCAGCGCCATTTCCTCATAGAATGGAATATTTAATGCGCCGAGCAGGCCAACCAGCGCGAGACCAGACACACCGAGTTTTTCGAAAAGCCGGATGCCGAGATAGCCGAACTGCACCGTCACGACTTCCCATGCAAGCGGCATCCAGATGGGCGAGCGCCAGAGCATCGGTCCTCCGCCTAACGAGTAGTCGAGCGTTTTTGTCCAATCCACAAGCCAGGCATCGGCGAGTAATTCCACGAAGCCGACGACGAGGCCGAAAACCAGCAAATGCAGCATCACGCGGTCGCGGCGGCGGATCGTGTGCGCGAGCAGGATTGCATTATCCAAGCAGTTAAGTCCGAGCCCGGTGCGCCAGTTCGACCACGGCGCGAACATGAGCAGCGAGACGACGGCGATATTGATGCCGATGGTCAGCAGCACCACGCGTAGTCGCGCGCGTTCGAGCATCTGGTCCTCGGTGAAATTTGGATTGCCGTTCATCCGCGCATCGTTAGCAGAGTTGGCGGATTGATTTCAAACTCCGCGCCGTTACAGTTGGCGGCTCGCGATGATTGCCATGGACGCCGACTACAAGGTCAAGCTCGAGGTCTTTGAAGGCCCGCTCGATCTGTTGCTTTATCTCATCAAAAAAGAGGAGATAGACATCTACGACATCCCCATCGAACGCATCACGAAGCAGTATCTCGAATACCTCGACGCGTTTCACATCCTCGATCTCGATGTCGCGGGTGACTTCATCGTGATGGCGGCCAATCTCATTTACATCAAAAGCCGCAGCCTCTTGCCCAAAGATCAGCAGCCACCGGAAGAAATCGCCGAGGAGGATGATCCACGCTGGGAATTGGTGCGGCAGTTGATCGAATACAAAAAATTCAAGGATGCCGGAATGCATCTCGGCGAGCGTGAGGTCGCGCGCGAAAGCTTGTTTGCGCGGCAGCCGGAGAAACCGGACTTTGCGGGCGAGCGCCCACTGGCCGAGGTGAGCATTCTTGATTTATTTAATGCGCTTCAAAACGTGCTCAAGCGGCTGAACAAGCCGGAAGACCTGCGCGAGATTTTCGAAGAGAATTTCACCGTCACGGACAAGATTGATTTTATCATGAAAATGACCGCGGCTGGCGTGGCGTTGCGGTTCAGCGAGCTGTTTGCCAACGCCGCGTCGCGCACGGAAATCGTGGTGACATTTCTTGCGCTGCTGGAGTTGGTGCGGCTCAAGCAGATTCGAGCGCGGCAGGGCGAGGAGTTTGGCGAGATTGAAATCGTGACCGCGGAAGCTCGCGTGCTGAGCTGAGCGGTTTTGTTCCGCAACGATTGGAATGAGGATGAAGCCAAAACGGCGTGTTGCTGAATTTGAAATGCGTTTTGGTTTCGGATGGTGTTAAATATCAATCACCTGCGCAGTTTGTGATTACGATGAAACAAAATTTCGCCGTCGCGTTTACCATCGCTGTTCTCGTGGCTTCGCTTATCGCACACGCCCAGGAGGCACAGCCGACTGGTAGCGCCACACCGATGCCCGGCGGGTTGCCAGTCTGGCGATGCGAGTTGCCGGGCGGTATTTACGAAGTCGCGCTGCGCTCAATCGTCTCCGTGAGCACGCATGAATATATCGTGGATGGAGCGGCGCGCGTGACCGAAGCCAATGTGGATACAACCGGAAGCATGACCGTGCGGTTTTATTACCTTGAACCTATTGTGGCGACCTCGCCGCTCGGCATCGGCCAGTCCACGTTGAACAAAGTTCAGGAGCTGGGCAAAGAAGCGATGGATCGAACCGGGCAGGGAGAAATATGGCAGAAAGTGATGAAGAGTTATCCGGCGACGACGCACGCCCGCACGATCGAATACCGCGTCGAGACCAGGGATCAGCTCGACAAAATTTTCAAAAGCGCCGAGACCGCATTTCGTTTGAACCGAAACACAACGCTCAAAGTTCCCTGACACGCTGCGGCTTATCTTCCTACGCTCTTGCTTCGGGGCGACACCGCTTTGAATAGCAGGCGAAGCGGCTAGTCTCTCAAATTCAGTGCTTCGCCAGCTCGGAAGATTTTAAATCCTTCCGGAAAAACGCGTCCACCGCAACCCAGCCCCAATAGACTGGGAAAATCAAAAATCCAAAGAACATGAAAAACGCCGCGGCCCAAACAAAACAAACCAGTCCGCCGCCCGCGAGGATTGCCGCGAGTTGGGTGTAGCCTTTGTAATAATGCCCGATGCCCGGCCACATGATGCTCAAAATCGCCGCAGTCGGATCGCGGGGATTAATGCGCCGGGTTTCCGGTTCATCGTAGCCTTTCACCCAGTCGCACATGCTGCATTCATCCGGGTTTTGCAGCGGCGCACCACAGAGCGGGCAACGACCTGCATTTGTGGTGGTTGGAATGGCAGTAGTGCTGCCGGCCGTAGGAGTTGTCGTCGTGGTGGAAAGATTTGCGTCGGGGATTGGCATGGCTAGTCTCCTCAAGAAAATTTAATCACAAGTTTTCATTTGAACAGCAAAACTAATGCATCTGTGCTGCGGGAAATCACGGATTATGTGGACGAATTTCTCGACATTAAAAACGTCGCCGACTGGCCAAATGCGCTCAATGGATTGCAGGTAGAAAATTCTGGCGCAGTGAAAAAAATCGGAGCGGCGGTGGATGCCGGTGAGCCGGTGATTCGCGAAGCCGCCGAGCGCGGAGTCAGCCTGCTACTCGCGCATCACGGACTTTTCTGGGGCGGCGTGCAGCCGTTGCGCGACGCATTTTTTCGCAAAATTAAAATCGCGCTCAATGGGGACATGGCGATCTACAGCGCGCACCTTCCGCTCGATGTGCATCCGCGCGTCGGCAACAACGCGCTGCTTTGTCGCGCGCTCGGATTCAAAAAAACCGAGCCGTTTTTTTTTGAAAAGGGGCGATTTATCGGTTTCAAGGCGACGGTCTCGCTCACGCGCTCCGAGTTGGTTAACCGACTTGGAAAAGCGCTTGATAGCGAAAGCCTCGTGAGGCTCTGTCCCGGTGGCCCGGAGCGTGTCTCGTGTGTCGGCATTGTGACTGGCGGCGCGGGTGGCGAGATTGCCAAGGCCGCAAATGAAGGCGTGGATACATTCATCACCGGCGAAGGCCCGCATCATAGCTTCATCGCCGCCGAGGAACTAGGTATCAACGTGCTCTATGGCGGCCATTATGCGACAGAAACCTTCGGCGTCAAAGCGCTCGCGGAGCATCTGTCCACGCGCTTCAAGATGCCGTGGGAGTTCATAGATCATCCCACTGGATTGTGAAAAAGCGCTTTATTCCCCGGTCATCCTTGGGCTTCGCTCAGGATGGCTGGCCTTGAAAAATGATTGAATGCTCCTTTTTCCAACGCGATCCACTCACGTGCGCGCGCGACTTGATCGGATGCGAGCTGGTCTGGAAAGAATGCGCAGGCATCATTGTCGAAACCGAAGCTTACGCAGCGCAGGGCGATGAAGCCTGTCACACGTTCATGCGTCCGAGCGCGCGTGAATTTATCGCCACTCATGATGCCGGCACGGCTTATGTTTACATAAATTACGGCGTTCACTGGCTGCTCAACGTGCTTGTGAAAGATGACGATAGCGCCGGCACGGAAAACGAGGGTTTCGTCCTCATTCGCGCGCTCGAGCCGACCCGCGGGGTTGAGTTGATGCAAAAGCGGAGATTTTTTAGATCCAATCCCGATACACAAGTAAACGGCGAGCACGCAGCGCTGCGTGCGCTGTGTTCCGGACCGGGAAAACTCACGCAGGCGCTCGGCGTGCGCGGTGCGGATCATGGCCGCGATTTATGCGCAACCGAAGGTGCCGAGCACATCGGTTTTTTGCCCCGAGCAAGACCTGTGGAAATCATTACCGACGTTCGCATCGGCATCTCAAAAGCCGCGCATTTGCCGTGGCGATTTCTTTTAAAAGACAGCCCGTTTGTCAGTGTCCGTCCGCGAAACCGAGACAAGCCCTCAAGAAATATCAAACACTCGACTGGTCGGAAACGCCGGAAATAATAAAGGCCAGATCGGGTTTCGTGCGATCTGGCCTTTATACTTTTCCGCGAAATGCGGAGCCGGTTTATTTGCCGGAGTAGTGATGGTGCGACATGGTGCTCGACGAGGAGCTTTGGTAGCCTCCGCCGCTGGAATGCTGCTCCTTGTGCGCACAAGCGCTCAAGCTGGTCATCGCCACCGCGAGTGCGAGGATGGTAAGAAGTTTCATGGATTGTAAGTTTCGCCTCCTTTCTTAGCAGGTTGCTAATGGTTGTTTTACACTGTTTTGTTTAAACAAAACAACGCATGGGTGTTCATGCTGCTGTTTTCGCCCTAGATTCGTCAAAGCCCAAAATCACGGTTGTATGAAAACTTTCGTGCCCGGCTCGACTGCGTCGAAGAGCGCGATCACATCCTCGTTGCGCATCCGGATGCAGCCGTGGCTGAGCGGTTCGCCGATTTTTGACTCTTGATTGGTGCCGTGGATGTAAATGTAACGCTCGCGGGTATTGACGTTGTGATCTTCCAGCCCGTGCAGCCAAAGGATGCGCGTTTGCACAAGGTCATCCGGGTGATCCTCCGTGCCGATCTCGCCAGTCGGCACGCGACTTTTGAAAATCATCCCCGGCGGCGCGTCGTGGCCGATTTTTTCCGCGATCTCAAATTGCCCAAGGGGCGTCTTATTGCTCCCCGGCTCGCTGCCCAGTCCGAAAGCTGAAGTGGAAATCGGAAAGGCTCGGACCAGGCAGCTGTTCTCACGCAGTTCCAACGTCTGGTGTGTGACGCTAATGTGAAGGCTGCGCGCGGAACTTGGGGTTGGCGGGGATTGCATACGCTGCAAAGTCTTATACAGTTTCGCTCCCAATTTTAAAAATTTCTCTTTCTCAAAACAGCGATGTCATTCTGAGCAAAGCGCAACATGACCGTAGTTTGAGCAAGTAGAAGAGAAAGACTATGAGCAATCAACTTCACGTCGCAATTGTCGGAGCCACGGGTGCAGTCGGGATTGAGCTTTTGAAAGTGCTCGCGCGCCGCAACTTTCCCGTCGCCAAACTTACACTGCTCGCCAGCGCGCGCTCGGTGGGCAAGGAGCTGGAATTTCAAGGCGAAAAAATCCCCGTGCAGGAATTGCGTGAGGATTCATTTAAAGATGTGGATGTCGCGCTGTTCAGTGCGGGAGCTTCCATTTCCAAAAAATACGCGCCCTTTGCCGTGCAGGCCGGTGCGGTCGTCGTGGACAATTCCTCTGCATTTCGCATGGATGAAAACGTCCCGCTCGTGGTGCCGGAGATCAACGGAGCCGACGTTGCAAAAAATCGCGGCATCATCGCGAATCCAAACTGCACCACGGCCATCACGCTCATGGGGCTGTGGCCGCTGCACAAAGCTTTCGGCGTCAAACGCGTCGTCGCAGCGAGCTACCAAGCCGTCAGCGGCACCGGCGCGCAAGCCATCGAGGAATTGCGCCAGCAAGTGGATGCCATCGCCGCACAGCCGCCGCGCGAGATCACGAAAAAAGTCTATCCGCACCAGATTGCGTTCAACGTCCTGCCGCACGTGGATAGTTTCCTCGAAACCGGCTACACAAAAGAGGAAATGAAAATGCAAAACGAAGGCCGTCGCATTATGCATCTGCCCGATTTCCGCGCGAGCGTGACGTGCGTGCGCGTGCCTGTCTATCGCGCGCACTCGGTGGCAGTGAATGCGGAATTCGAGCAACCGGTTTCCGTGGAAAAAGCGCGCGAAGTTTTGAGCAGCTCACCCGGCGTGAAGCTCGTGGACGATCCCGCGCAAAATCAATATCCGCTTCCCCTCAACGTCGCGGAAAAAGACGACTGCGAAATCGGTCGCCTGAGGCTCGACTGCGCACTGGATAACGGCTTGGCCTTCTGGATTGCTGGCGACCAGCTCCTCAAAGGCGCCGCGCTCAATGCGGTGCAAATCGCAGAGTTGGTTTAGTGAGAACCGCTTATTGCCAGTTCATCACTGAGCGTATGATCGGCTGGCATTCCAATGAAAGCTTAGCTGCCAAGGATGCGCTCGATTTCAGCGAGTTCATCCGCGCTAAAGCTCAGGTTATTTAGCGCGGCCACGTTCTGCTCGATCTGCTCCACACGCGATGCGCCGATGAGCACGCTGGTGATTTCTGGCAGGCGGAGTATCCACGCGAGCGCCATTTGCGCGAGACTCTGGCCGCGACGTCGCGCAAGTTCATTCAATGCCTGCAATTTTCCGACAAGCATTTCATTCCCAAGCTGGCTGCGCAGTCTCGGCGTGGCGATGGCATCCTGCATGGCGCGAGAACCTTCCGGGATACCGTGAAGATACTTATCCGTCAGCAATCCACTGGCCAGTGGCGAGAAAGGGATAATGCCAATGCCTAGTTCGCGACTAACTGGAACCAGGTCCGCCTCAATACCGCGATCCAACATATGATAACGCGGTTGATGAATCACGAGCGGCGCCCAGTTTTTTTGATTCATTAACTCGCACGCCTCGCGCGTCAACGCCCCGGGGTAGTTAGACACACCCGCATAGAGTGCTTTGCCGGAGCGCACCGCCGTTTCCAGCGCGCCTAGAGTCTCTTCCAGCGGCGTATCGGGATCAGCCCGGTGATGATAGAAAATATCCACATAGTCCAAACCCAGCCGTTGCAACGACTGATCGAGGCTGGCGAGCAGATACTTCCGCGAACCCCAGTCGCCATAAGGCCCGGGCCACATGAGATAGCCCGCCTTGGTGGAAATGATCAGCTCATCGCGCGGCATTTCTTTCAAAATCTCGCCGACTACACGCTCCGCATTCCCCAGCGGCTTGCCATAGTTATTCGCAAGATCGAAGTGCGTGATGCCGAGATCGAACGCGCGAAAGAAGCACATGCGTGCAACCTCCTCGCCACGATAACCACCGAAGGTCTCCCACGCACCCAAGGAAATTGCAGGCAGCTTCAGCCCCCACTTCCCGCACTTACGGTAGGGCATGTGATCATAGCGAGTTTCAGAAAAGGTGTGTGGCATGGGGTTTCAGTAAGGGCATTTTAAAGTCATTTACTTTGGTGGAACACCATTCGTTTGGTTTTGTATGAGCATGGCGCAAGGAATTGAAGCGGTAATTCCCAGGTTGTCGCACGCCGAGATTTAGGAGCGGAGGAAAACGAACTTCCGAAAGCTAATCGCGGCTTCTATGCTGTGGCTTACGCACATGATAAGAAAAGTCCTGCTATCCATGATCTGGGTTGGGATGGTGCTGCGGAGCGATGCCGCAGAGCCAGCGCTCACTATCTACAACAAAAACTTCGCTGTCGTTCGTGAGACTTTGCCGCTCGATCTCAAGGCTGGAGTTAACGACGTGCGCTTTTCCGACGTGACGGCGCAGGCGGAAACCGACTCGGTTGTTCTGCGCGATCCGAACGACAAGGTGAAACTGCAAGTGATCGAGCAAAGCTACCGCAATGATCCGGTGTCACAGGGATTCTTGCTCTCGCTCAACCAAGGTAAAACCATAGAGTTTTCCGTTCACGAACCGAACAAGGCTGACCGCACCGTGCAGGGGAAAATCATCCGCAGCGGTTACAATCCCGGTCGTCAAAATTCGTATAACGATTCCGGCCCGCCACAGCCGATCATTGAAGTGGATGGTAAACTGCAATTCACGCTGCCAGGCGAGCCACGCTTTCCGAGTCTCGGTGACGATACGATTTTGAATCCGACGCTCACGTGGAAACTCGAAGCCAGCGCGGCTGCGAAGTTCGACGCGGAACTAGCCTACATCACCGGCGGATTGTGGTGGCACGCGGATTACAACATCATCGCGACGGAAAAGAATGACTTGGTTGATCTCGTCGGCTTGGTGACGTTTGTGAACAGCAGCGGCAAAACTTTTCGTGACGCCAAAATCAAGCTGATGGCCGGCGATGTGAACAAAATGCCACCAATGCAACCACCAGCGCCGTATGGCGGAGGCGCTGCGTTTGCGTATGGAGAAACGCGCACGCGCGATGTCGTTGAAAAAGCATTCTCCGAGTTTCACCTCTACGCAATAAATCGCCCGACTACACTGCGCGACAATGAATCAAAGCAAGTCGAGTTTACCCGCGCACAGGGCGTAAGCACGCAGCGCATTTACATCTACGATGGCGCGACGATGGAATACGATGGGCGACGAGCAACAGATGACGGCAGCGGTGTGCCGAAGATGAACAAAAATGTCTGGGTGCTGCGCGAATTTAAAAATTCCGAAGCAAACCATCTTGGCATTCCGCTACCTGCGGGACGACTTCGTTTTTACCAGCGGGATGATGACGGGCAGCTCGAGTTCATCGGCGAAAGCGGAATTGATCACATGGCAAAGGATGAAACCATTCGCGCCTATGTGGGCAATAGCTTCGATGTAGCCGGCGAACGTCGCCGCACTGATTTTCGCCGTGATGACGATAATCACCGCGCAGAAGAGGCTTTTGAAATCAAGCTGCGAAACCACAAAAAAGAGCCGGTGGAAATTCGTGTAAATGAACATCCCGACCTTGGGTTTTATGGACGTAGCGGGAAATGGGAAATCAGGGACGACGAAGAAAGCGAAAAGTTTACCGCCTTGGACTCTTACACCGTCGAGTGCCGCGTCACACTCAAGCCGGACGAAGAGAAAATCATCACGTATCGCGTGCATTTTTCATGGTGAAAGCTGGCCACGCACCGCTATTTCAACAACACACTCGCCAGCGTGAAGTAGAGCAGCAGCGTGGCGACATCGGTGATGGCGAGCGTGATGGGGCCGGCGGCGATTTTTACATCGAGCTTTGCGGCGTGGAGCAGCGTCGGCATGCTCAGGCCGAGCAGACACGCCACGCAAATCGAGAGCGCGATGCAGCCAGCGATGACCGAGCCTGTCCACAAACCGCCGCCAAGCACGCAGACGACCAGCAGGACAACTAACGCGCTGGCGAGACCGATGGGGACAGCAGTAAGAGCCTCGCGTTTTAACGCATTCAAATACCAGCGGCGCGAGGGGCGACCGGCGTGCATCCCTTCGATCACCAGCGCCATGGATTGAACCGTCACGGCTTCATTGAGCGCCAGCACGAGCGTGAGGAAAAATGCGACAAACAAGCTGCGTTGAAGGGTGTGCTCGTGTGCGCGGGCGAGGAAGGCGCAGACCGTGCCGGCGGTGATGGTGACCAGAAGCCATGGGAACCGAAGGCGAAATGCGCGCATCGGTGAAGCGTTGTTCAACTCGGCGATGTGGAATCCGATGGCTTGAAACAAATCATCCACGCGCTCGGTCTCGGGGATACCGAAGACTTCTTCGTTGAACAAATTGATGTCCACGGTGCCGACGACGTGCCGCTCGGCGTCCACGACCGGAAACGCGAGAAATTTGTGCAGCACGAAAAACTCGCACGCATCGAGCACGGTGGCGTTTTGGGGGATGGCGACGACGCGCCGGATCATGATGTCGGCGACTTTTTCCTCCGGTTGCGCGAGGAGCAGGCTGCGCGTCGGCAGCACGCCGATGAGCTTGTTGGTCCCATCCACGACGTAGAAATAAATCACGGTCTGCTGCACCGGGCGCTGGCGGATGGTTTCGAGCGCCTCGGTTACAGTCATGCTTTCCGTGAGGAGCGGCGTATCCCGCCGGACGAAGTCCAGCACGGAACGAGTCATGTGCGGCTGCGCATCGCTTTGAGCCATGTTTAAACAACGTAACGTGGCTCACGCAGGATGCGATTTCGTAGTTCAAAAATTTGTCATCCTGAGCGCAGTCGAACGATCGTTAATTTTTGCCTTTGCTCACGCGAGGACGCGATTGCGCTGTGCGTCCGGAAAAGATTAGAGATCCTCCGACTTCGCTCAGGATGACAAGGGGACGTGAGCGCACCGAGTTACTGCGCGCCGTTGGTGGCGAGCGCGCGGCGTTCCTCTTTCGTCAGCGCGCGCACGAGCAGCACAATTTCGCCCTTGGGCGGATGCGCGGTGTAGTGCCTGATGAGATCAGCAGGCAAACCGATGTGGAATTCCTCGAATTGTTTCGTCAACTCGCGGGCGACGCAAAGCGTGCGGTTTGGAAAATGCGTGGAGAACAGCTCCAGCGTTTTGGTCAAGCGATACGGCGATTCAAAAAAAACCGAAGTTTCCGCGCGTGCTCCAGCAGTGAGCACCTCACGCTCGCGCTGGCCACTTTTGGTGGGCAGAAATCCGCCGAAGAAAAATTGCTCGCTCGGAAAACCGGAGCCGACGAGCGCGGTCAACACCGCCGAGGGGCCGGGGATGATGGTGTAGGGAATCTGATTTGCAATACAGGCCAGCAGCAGGCGCTGACCGGGATCAGAGACACCGGGCATTCCGGCGTCGCTGATGACGGCGATATTTTCCCCAGCCTGCAAGCGCTTGAGCAGCTCAGCGGTGCGCATGGCTTCGTTATGCTCGTGGTAGCTTACGAGCGGCTTATGAATTTCAAAATGCTGGAGCAGATGCCCCGAATGCCGCGTGTCCTCGCACGCGATCACGTCCGCGCTTTTCAATGCCTGCAACGCGCGCAGTGTGATGTCCCCAAGATTGCCGATGGGCGTGGCGACGAGGAACAACACGCGGCGATTATGAACGGTGGATCGTAGATTGTGAATCGTGGAATCGCCGCACCGCGTCCACGATCCGCCACTACCACCCTTCGCTGATATCGCTTACCAAGCGGATAGCGGCATCCTCGGCGGCGAGCGGGATCGCCTGACGTTCGTCTTGGTTCAGATCACCGCTGACGAAAAAGCTCGTGGTGCCATTGACCGAGCGGCTTTGGAGGACTTTTCCGGTGGCACGCTCTTTGAGGACATAGTTGATGGTCAGCACCATACTGAATTCGCGGGTCGCCAGCACATTGCTGCGCACCGAACGCGCCGGATGGCGGCGAATTTCCATGATCGTGCCTTGCAGGATCGCGTCCGCATTGTCATGCGATTCGATGCGATACGTGCCGTCCTGCTGGAATTGTTTGATGACAGTGTTCGTCACGAGCACTTCGGTGCGCGGAATCAGCGTTTCGTTTTTAAATGTCGGCACCGCGATGGAGTGGATGCCTTGCAATAATTTCGGTTGAACCGGTCCGATGTGATAACCGGCGCACCCGCTCAGTATCAGCGTGAGCGAAAGCGCACACAAAGCAGCAGTGAAAAAAATGGAAAAAAATCGCGGCTGCTTCATTCCGCGATTTATTGCTGTGGCAGCGCGGGCTCGACGGGGGGCATCGGGCCGATGTCCTGCGAGGAGGTGCGCATCTTCGGTTTACCCGGTGCGGTTTGTGTCGGAGCGCTGACTGGCGGGCCGTTGAAATCCGAGCGCGCTGCAGTGTCCACCTGCGCCTGGAGCCGGCGGCGCTCCGCTGCACGTGCGCCAGTTTCAGTTTTTTCCGGGCCGGCGCGGAGGGCATCTTCGCCGAATTTATTTTTGAGTTCAGCGATGCGGTTTTTTGCGAAGTCCGCGTCCGGAGTGTTCGGCTGCTGCTTGAGCACGTCATTGTAATAAATGACCGCAGCTTTGTAGTTCTTTTGTTTGTCGTAAAATTTCGCCGTGCTTAGCGCGCCAACGGTTTCGCGTCCACTGAGCGACTTCAAATTTTCCTGAGCCTGCGGCACTTTTTCGCTGCTCGGGTAGTGCGCCACGAAATCCTCGAACGCCTCGCGCGCCTTGTTTGCTTCGGCTTTGTCAAAGGCGCTGCGCGAAGCTTTCAAATGCACGTAACCGATTTGATACTGGGCATCGGCGGCAATCGGGTCGTTGCCGTAGCGCGACAGCACACCTTGATATGCGGCGATGGCCTCGGCGTCTTTGCCTTGTTTTTCGAGCGCCTGGCCAGTGTAAAATTGCGCCTGCGGTGCGACCTTGCTGTAAGGCGCATTTTTGACAATGGACTCGAACATCTGCTGCGCGCGCGCCATTGAGGAAAAGGTTTTGACGCCAAACATCCGCTTCCTTTCGCCTTCGAGGAACCGTTTCGCGATGTCGAATTGCGCCTCGACCGCGTGATCAAAATCTTCGCCTTTCGGATACTTGCTGAGGTAGTCGCCGTAGGCGTTGAATGCACGGTCATAGTCGCCGAGCTGTTCAGCCATCTGGCCGGTTTTGAACTGCGCTTTGGGCGCGACACCGGAGTTTGAGAATTTGCGCACGAGGCCGCGATAGGCGGACAGCGCGCCCTTGGTGTCGCCGTCTTTTTCCAACGCCTCAGCCTTGTGCAACTGCGCACTCGCGGTGGACTCGACAGTGTCTTCCTCGTTAGGCGATTGCGAGCTCCAGCCTTCGCCGGACCGATAGACCACCGCGGCTTCCGCAGACATGTAAAAAGAGACGCTTGCCAAGGCGGTAATTAATGAAACTGCAAAGACTCTGCGCATAAAAAAAGCGCGGCACGCTAACTGAAGGTCTTGGGGGCGTCAAACGCAGAATTCCGAGCCACTTCCACGAGATTCTTCGACTGCGCTCAGAATGATGAAAAGCGAAACGCAGCGTTTCAACCGCCAACCATTGCTGCCTGCCTTGCGCGGCGCGGAATCAGCACTTCCAGTTCTACCGGCGCGGTGCCTGCATCGAGGATGCCGAGTTCTCTCGCGCCTGTTTTGCTCAAATCCACGATCCGTCCGCGCACATACGGGCCGCGATCTGTGATCTTTGCAATCGTGTGCCTTCCATTTCGCAGATTCGTCACGCGCACGAATGTGCCCAGCGGTAGCGTCTTATGCGCGGCGGTCATTTCGTATTGATGAAACCTTTTCCCATCCGCCGTCCGCTCGCCGATGCCGAACCATCCAGCGGTGTAAAAGGATGCAATTCCGGTCTCTGCCGGCACCGGCGCGGGGTCAAACATTTCATCGGTATAGACCACGGAAGGCCCGGTGGCGCAGCCGGTTAAAAAAGAAAGACTAACGAGAAAAACAGCTAGAAACCCATTGGCACACGAAAAAAAATGGTTATTGTTGTGTATAACATCGTTTGAACAGCCAGATAAAAATCGGCACATGCGCATGGAGCTTTGACGATTGGCGCGGCACGTTTTATCCGCCGGAACTGCCCGCCAATCAATGGCTGGGATGGTATGCGCGCTTTTTGCCCGCTGTCGAGATTGACTCCACGTTTTACGCGCCGCCCAGTTCGCAAAGCATCGCCAACTGGCTCAAGGCGACACCGGATGATTTTCGTTTCACCTGTAAAATGCCGCGCGAAATCACCCACGCACGGAAGCTGCGAAACTCGACCGATTTGCTCCATGGGTTTCTCGCGGCTATCTCGCCGCTGCGTCCTAAACTCGGCCCAGTGCTCATCCAGCTCCCTCCGTATTTCGAGCCGGAGCATGATGAAGATGCGCTGCGCAATTTCATTTTCGAGCTGCCGCATGAGTTTTCCTTCGCGGTTGAGTTCCGTCATGCGGAATGGCATCAGCCGCGCATCGTGAAGCTGCTGGAAAACATGGGCATCTGCTGGGTTTGGAACGACACGAGCACCTTGAAAAATCAAAACCGAGCGCCGTTTACCTTCCTGCCGCAGACCGCCGATTGTCTCTACATTCGTCTGCTCGGCGATCTGCAAACCAAATTCAACAAAGGCGAACGCACGCATCGCTACAGCCGCCTGATGTGGCCGCGCGATTGCGCGTTGGAGAGCTGGGCAGTGAAAATTAAAAAAAACCTGCGCAAAGCGCGCTGCATTTACGTTTTTGCCAACAATCACTACGAAGGTTTTTCGCCGCACACCTGCCAGCGACTCGCGCGGCATTTCGGCATGGAAATTCCGCTCCCCCAGATGAGCAGCGCGCTGCAAAAACGCTCCGTTTTAGAAAACGCGCAACAGCAACAGCTCATGTTGTTTTGAGCGGGCAATCGCAGCGCGAAAATGACACTGCACCGCGCGTGTTTTAGCGCCTGAAATGCTCGATTTTTCGCGCGCCCCAGCATGGGAGCGTTGTGATATATTGCGCGCTCCATGATGGCGACAGCGAAGTTAAAACTGGCAATTGCGGCATCAACAGTCTGTTTTTTCGCCAGCTTCGCGAACTTTCGCACACAGGCAAAAACGCCCGCGAATTCCGATCCATCCACAGCTTCTATCGGCATCGTGCTCGGGGGCGGCGGCGCGTTCGGCGCATGGCAAGTCGGAGCATTGCAGGCGTTTTTTGATCATTGGAAAAAGACGCACGGAAGCGAGCCGCCGGTGCGCATCGTGGTTGGCACGAGCACGGGTGCACTGATTGCGCCGATGGCCTTTCGTGGGCGCAATGCGTTGGAGGAGGCGCATCGTTGGTATGTAAGTGTGAAGCAAAGCGACCTCATCGCGCCACGCCCGAGCCTGCTGCTGCCGTTTCCGATTTTCATGCTCTCGGAAAACTCGTTTTTCACTGCCGGCTATCCGCGCAAAAAACTGCTGCATCGCGCGGTGATGCAAGCGCTCGATGAACGCGCGATGCAGGAAATTTCCAGCGCATGGCCGGAGAGAAAAATCGGCGTCACAACCACCGATTTTCGCTCCGGTCAGCCGCGACTTTGGACAAACGATCCTGCCGAGCGTGGCAAGGATTTTCGAGACGGAGTTTTTGCCTCGGCGATGGCGCCGCTGGCGCTGCCGCCGGTGCGCACGCGTGATGGCGAGCTTCTTTTTGACGGCGGCGTTTACGCGAATGTGCCAGTGCGAGCGCTGTTTAATCTGGCGGAAAAAAATCCGCGCACGCGGCTTACACACATCATCGTGGACACGCCGCTCGCGGAGTTCCCCGGCAATGAAACGCATCCAGTGCAATCGCGCGCATTCCCGGAAAATCCAACGTTTCGCGATGTGAACGAGCGCGCCGTGCAGCTTTATTCCGAGTCGAGCGCGAGCAAAGACATCGCGCTGCTGTGCGCCGCGCTGGCGCTGCAGAATGCCGGCGTAAATTCAAAGCAAATTGAGCAAGCTACCGGCATTGCACTCGGGCAAAATTCGCCGAAATTGATCGTCCTTCAGCCGCGCGGACGGCTCGGTTGGCGCTCACTGGAATTTCGTAAAAACGACATGCAGGAAATGTATCGGCGCGGCTACGACGACACCTTGGAACAACTCTCGCGCTAAATGGATTCGCTGCTGCCGACGCTCAAACAAATCTTCGGGTTTGATTCGTTCCGGCCATTGCAGGAGCGGATCATCCGCGACGCGCTCAATGGGAAAGACGTATTTGTACTGCTGCCGACCGGCGGCGGCAAATCGCTCTGTTTTCAGCTTCCCGCCTTGGTTCGCAATGGGTTGACGGTTGTCATTTCGCCGTTGATTTCGCTGATGAAAGACCAGGTGGACGCGCTGCAAGCGAGCGGCGTGGCGGCGACTTTTTTAAATTCCACGCTGGGCGAGGATGAATCACGCGAGCGGTTGCGTGGCTTGCACAATGGCGAATTCAAACTGCTCTACGTTGCGCCTGAGCGCGTGATGCTTTCGGGGTTTTTAAACAACATAAAACGGTGGAATGTGAATCTCATCGCCGTGGACGAGGCGCATTGCATCAGCGAGTGGGGACACGATTTCCGCCCGGAATATCGGCAGCTCGCCGCGCTGCGAAATGAATTGCCCGACGTGCCGCTGATGGCGCTGACCGCGACGGCGACCGAGCGCGTGCGCGCGG
>JADMIO011791675.1_pt1 | contig 21754 bp, 29 predicted proteins | sample 8958161 | NCBI WGS metagenome assembly JADMIO01 (sample SAMN16585339, study PRJNA669376) | soil metagenome | isolation source: Crop rotation soil | place: USA: Cullars Rotation, Alabama | collected 2011
CTTTCCGCCGAATGGTCACGCCAGCGCCAAGTGCTCGGCCTCGCCGCTCAATAGCGCCACTATCGAACCGGTCTCCGCAACCGATGTCTCTGTTTCCGGGAAACAGGATTTGGCGACCAGAGAAATCCGCGTCGGAAATGGCCTGCAGCTTTCATTAGCCATCTCCAGAGACAAAGCGCTCGCGCGAAAGGCCGCCAACACGGCGGCTTTCTCCTCGTTTCGGGAAATCCCATGGTTCGACAGAGTGCGTGGTGGGCCTGGGAGGACTCGAACCTCCAACCAGACCGTTATGAGCGGCGTGGTCATCTCGGAGAACCCGGTAAAAATCGATGTTTTCATACCGATCGACCCCGTTTGTTCGCATCCGTTCACGGGGTTTCTGTGGTCTATCTGTGGTCCGTTCCCGGTCGAACATGCCCCCTCTTCCACCACCAGCGGACAACCCTTCGTTTCATTTGGAGGTCCGCTAGGTGCCAAGAGCGACCGATTTGCTTCGTTCGGCATCGCAACGAACAACGCGCTATTCGATTACCTCGTCGGCTCGGGCGAGCAGTGTGGGTTGGATGGTCAGGCCGAGAGCCTTGGCGGTTTTTAGATTGATCACTAGTTCGAACTTGGTCGGATGCACCACGGGCAATTCAGCCGGTTTGGCTCCCTTCAAGATTCTGTCAACGTAGTCCGCCACCTGTTCGGCTTGCTGCGCAAGGCTAGTTGAATATGACATCAGTCCGCCCGTCGCAGGTAATACTCTGCTGATAGAAAATGAAGGCAGCCGATATTTCAGCGCCAGTTCGACGGCAGCGTTGCGCAAAAGAGTGGGCTGTATGATCACGGCATCGGCGCCATTTTTGCGCATTGCCGCAAAAGCTGGATCGAAATCGTCGCCAGGAGGGCGCATGAACGGTTGCGTCACGATACTGGCATTGCTGGCAGCTTGGTTAATCTCAGCGAGGAATGACTTCGTAAAAGGATCCGCCGCGTTCGCTAAGATCGCCACGCGGTTGGCGGATGGAACGGTGTCGCGGATAAGCTCAACGCACTTGCCGCCCATCTGAGCTCCATAACCATCCACTCCCGTAATGTTGCCGCCGGGTCGGGAAAGGCTGGCGACGAGACCGGTTCCGACCGGATTGCCTGCTTGCATGACAATCGGAATCTGGGCCGTTGCCTGCTTCGCAGCGGTGGCCGCCGGCGTCTGCCAAGCGACGATGATGTCAACTTTGAGCCGGACCAGATCGGCTGCTAGCTCCGGCAGTGCACTGGTTTTCTCTCCAGCCGACCGTATCTCTAATTCGATGTCGCGATGATCTACATAGCCCAGTGTCTGCAGACCGTTCCGAAGCCCTTTCAAGAAAGGTTCGGGATTTGGATTCCCTAGAACCAATACGCCGATCCGCCGCACCTTGTCCGGTTGCTGCGCATGTGCGCCGGTCCAAGCTGCAATCGATCCAGCCACACCAGCGATGAAATCGCGCCGTCTCATGCTGGCAACGTACTGACCCGAGGCCGTTCGACGAAGTGGTTGTCCCGCGTCAAAATGTCCGTTTCGGGTCAAAAGCGACCGTTTTAGACCGTCTAGCCGATGTCCGCTCAGTGCCATCAAGCGACATCGAACCTATTCGATCACCTCGTCGGCGCGCAGCTGGAATGCTTCGGGGATTTTAAAACCTGCTGCTTTCGCGGCTTGCAGGTTGATGACTAATTCAAATTTGGCCGATTGAACCACAGGCATATCGGCAGGGTTCTCGCCCTTAATAATGCGGCCAGCGTAACTCCCATCTGTTTGAATGTCTCGGTACTGCTTGAGCCATAACTTACAAGTCCGCCGGCTTCGACGAAACTCCGCAATGGATAGATTGTGGGGATCGCGGCCCGCGATGCCTGCACTGCAAGTTGCTTGCGATACGAGAAAACCAGACCATCCGGAATAACCATGGCTGCATTCGCTTTCCATTCTACTAGGGCGGAAAAGCTGGCTTGCACGTCGCTTTCGCTGGTAATTGGCCTAGTCAAGAACTCATATCCGAAAGATTGGCCCGCGAGTTTAATATCGGTCAGACTTGCGGCTCCCGGTCGAGAAGTCGGATTAAGTAAGAGCCCGATCCTGCTGAGGGATGGGACTAGGTCGCGCAGCATTTCAAGACGTTTTGTGCCCAGTTCGTTGAGCATGAAGTTCACGCCGGTCATATTCCCGCCGGGTCGATTGAGACTAGCGACAAGACCCAGCTTGACTGGATCGTCCGTTGCGACAAACACGATTGGAATCGTTGCAGTCAGAGGTTTTATTGCGAGAGCAACTGCCGTCGGTGCCGCGACGATTACGGCGGGCCGCCGTTCAATCAACTCCGCCATCAGTGCGGGTACACTCTCGGCGCGACCGTTCGACCAACGATCTTCAACGATTACATTTTGACCGGCGACAAAACCGGCTGCTTCAAGGCCGTTGATGACATCCGTCAGATAAGCAAGATTGGTTTCCCGAGGAGCACCATAAAGAAATCCGACGGTCGGCAAGGACCTACGCTGCCCGCGCGCCGCAATCGGCCATACTGCAGCCACACCTCCCAAAACGCCGAGAAACTCCCGTCGCCTCATTCGATCACCTCGTCGGCCCGGGCGAGCAGTGGCAGCGGAACTGAGACGCCTAGAGCTTTCGCTGTTTTAAGGTTTACGACCAATTCTACCTTGGTGGACTGCTGGACCGGCAAGTCGGTGGGACTTTCCCCTTTCAACACCCGGCCTGCAAATACACCGGCAAGCCTGTAGGATTCTGAGAGATTGTTTCCATAACTCATCAAGCCACCGGCGGCGGCGAACTCGCGAAAATAGTATATGGCCGGGAGCTTATGCTGTGTCGTGAGTGCCGCTAGCCTGTCGATCCTGCTGGTGAAGATGACTTCAGGGGCCATTATCAGTCCCTCGACGTTCAGTCTTAGCATCGCAGCGAAAGCCGCTTCGAACTCGTCTTCCCTGTTGGCGCGCAGCACGTGAAGTTCGATGCCAAGGGCGTGCGCGGCGGGCGGCAGGTCTTTCGCCAGAGCGACGGAATTAGGGTTGTGTGTCCCGACAAGCAGCGCCAGAACCTTGGCCGTAGGGGCCATCTGATGAAGCAGTTCCAACAGCTTGCTGCCAAGCTCCGCGCTTAGCGACGTGACCCCAGTAACGTTGCCGCCCGGTCGGTTCAGGCTAGACACAAGCCCCGTCGCAACAGGATCAATCCCCAGACGGAAAATTACGGGGATCCTTGTCGTCGCCCGCTTGGCTGCGAACGCACTGCCGCCGTCAAGCGCAACAATGACATCGACTTTACGCCGGACTAAATCGGCAGCTAAAGCCGGAAGTCGCTCGTATTCGTCGTCCGCCCAGCGAAAATCGACAGTGACATTGCGGCGCTCGTAAAACCCAGTCTCTTCCAGTCCTTGGCGCACAGCGCGCATACGGGTATCCGATTGCGCGCGTGACGCCGCGCTAAGGAGGCCAATCACTGGCATTGGCTGTTGTGCCCGCGCCGCAAGCGACCATGCCATTGCCGCACCAAGACCAGCAATGCACTCCCGTCGTCTCATGCCTGCCCCTTGCCTTGGACGAAGCATCGTACCGTCTCAAATGAGCAATTTGATAGGGGCGGAAGCGGCTTCGCTACCGCAAAATCAGATGCGGGCCGATGTCGCTGACGGGTCAATCGCGTCGCCGTCAGCCCTCGCCACCGGTCCGGTGATGTCCGCGATTCCTCGTTTGCGACTGAAACCTTGCGGCGGTGCAACACGTCGCTAAGTGCCAATAAGCGACATCATTCAACTATCTCATCTGCGCGTTGCTGAAGAAGAAGGGGCACGTCAAGACCGAGCGTTTTGGCGGTCTTTAGATTGATTACCAGTTCGAATTTGCTTGGTACTTGCACCGGAAGTTCGCGTGGCTTCACCCCCCTAAGAATACGATCCATGTAACCGGCAGCCCCCCGGTACAAATCCAGATAGTCTGGCCCATACGACAGTAAGCCACCTGCCCGCACAAAGCCTCGTTCGGAATAGATGGTGGGCACGCTGTGCTTGAAGCTTAGTTCACGGATCGCTTGCTGATGAACCCTGGCAAACGCACCGCCAGGAAGGACGATCAGGCCGTCGCCTCGTTCGCGACTCAGAGATTTGATTGCCGTTTCGACCTCCTCGGCAGAGCGCGCCGCTGCGAGGGTCAGCTGGAGGTTGAGTGAAGAAGCCGCCGTCTTTAGCGGTTGATCAAAAAACATTCCACGTGCCGGTCCAATGTCGGGGTTGTGTAGAACGGCGACTCGTCGGAGCCCAGGAACAACCTCACGCAACAACTCCAGCCATTTCCCCGCCATCGACGCTTCTACATTAATAAAGCCGGTAATGTTGCCGCCAGGTCGCGCCAAGCTTGCCACTATACCGTCGCCAACCGGGTCAGAAACGTTGATGAACACGACCGGGATGGATTGCGTTAGGTTCTTGATAGTTGTTGTAACGGGAGTTGTGACTGCAAGGATTGCGTGCGGTCGCAATTGAATTAATTCTTGGGCCGCAGTGCTCATCAGTTGGCGATGCCCGGACGCAGAGCGAACCTCATATCGAACTTTGCCTGCCGGCCATCCCAGCCTTTCTAAGGTTTCTTGAAATGCGCCAATCTGTGCCTTTGCATCGGGTGTGTCTTGCGGCCCAGCCAGCAATATCGCGAGTCGACGTTGGCCGTCTTCTTGTGCCGCGGCTCCCGTTGGCGCGAAGAGCGCGCCGGAAACTAGCAAAAGAAACTCCCGTCTCCTCATTCGATCACCTCATCGGCACGCAATAACACCGACGTTGGAACCTGAAGACCCATAGACTTTGCAGTCTTTAAGTTGATCGCCAATGTGAACTTGGTCGGCGCTTGGACGGGCAAGCCGCTGGGCCTTTCTCCTTTTAAAATGCGATCGACATATGTTGCCCCGCGCACGAATAGATCGGCGGTGTCGGGGCCATAGGAGATCAGGCCGCCGCTGCGAGTTACCGCGCTAAATGAATAGACCACGGGTAATCGATGCCGCTGGGCGATGTCGACGATGGGCTTCCAGTAAGTTGTCGTCGTTGCATCTGCCGGCAGTACGACGCCGCCATTAGGTTCGCGGGCAAATTCCGTTAGGGCTTGTTCAATGCTGCTGGCGTCATGGACAGTATAGGAAACCGCTGAGATGCCATTGGTTCTTGCAATACTCTGGATGAGCCGCCAGTAGGGGCCGGCACTATCATTAGTTGGGTTATAGAGCAGAGCTACACGGCGCAGACCGGGAACCAGTTCCTTAAGCAGCTCGACGAGTTTACCTGCAACGGAAACTTCGTAGAGCATGAAGCCAGTAAGATTGCCACCAGGCCGCGACAGGCTACTGACAATGCCAAGCCCAACAGGGTCGTTGGTTGCTACGAAGACAATCGGAATGTCTCGCGTCGCCTGCCGCACGGCATTCAAAACACGAACCGTGTAGACAAAAATTACATCCGGCTTTGAGGCGACCATTTTGGCCGCGCTTGTTCGAATGTGATCGATGTCAGCGTCGCCCCAGACGACTTCGGTGCTGACATTGTGGCCATCGATCCAGCCTAGTCGCTTCATATGTTGCTGGAATGCGTCGAGCCATGTTTGCCCTTGGGCGTCATTACCTGTCCCGAGCAATACGCTAACTCGGGGAATGTTTTGCCCGACCGCAAGGCCGGGCCATCCAACGATAGCTCCAACTACTCCGATGAACTCGCGCCGCCTCATGCCCGCCCCCAGCGATAGAGGCATCGTAGCGATTAAAATAGGTATGGTGAAAGTCCTGCCGATGTCGACTATGGGTCATTTTCGACAAATCCGGCGGTTCGCACGATGTCCGGTATTCCCCTGGTAGCGACCGAACAGCGGACCTTGGTGGATGTCCGAAACGTGCCAGTAACAGACCTGAGCGAATGCACAGCCCCGATCGCGCGAGGTCGGTACCGCCAAATACGTCGGTCGTTCTGCGGCTGATTGAACGCTCAGGTAACCGATGATCGGGATGGCCGTTTGCTGGGCTTGTCCCACCACTGGCCATGCCGCTGCTCCGCCAATTGCACCAAGAAATTCTCGCCGTCTCATGCCCAACCCTGTTCCGAAGGCAGCATCGTAATGGGTGAGTGCAGGCTCCTGGAAGCGCCCTTCGCCAATACAGCATGAGAAGCCGGCCCAAGTCCGGTTCGGGTCATTAGGCGACTTCGCCCGGTCAGGGTGTGCGATGTCGGCTATGACCCTAACAACACACGTCGGTGGGACATGGCGGGTGTGAATCAGAGTGGCCTATCTGGCTTCACGTCGCTTGCTGTTGGTGAGAAAAATTTGCCAGCGAGGGGCCACGTCGCGAAGAACCCGCTTCCGTTGGCAGCGCGCGTCAATGTCATCCTGAGCGGCTTCTAACACACGGAGGACGTGTGGCTTTTTCGTTTATGCACGTTTGCTGTTCGGCAAACAGGATTCGTAAAGCTTTTATTAAGTCGGGTTGCGTACTCTGGGTTCAGGAATAGAAAACTTCCCGGATAGAGTGCGATGAATTCGATCACGCTGATCGGCGACGGCCGATCGGACCCAGATCAAATCCAACGGAAGCTTGCCGGGGTCCTTAAGATCGACTTCGCTTCGCTCGACCACGCCACGAGTGCGGAGCCCGGCTCTTCCGTTGTCTTCGATATCGATCTCGACAACGAGGCGACGCTGCCGCGCATAAAGGACTGGCTCAAGCGTAAGCCGCCGCACGGCAAAGCGATCTTCCTTGCGGACAGGAACTCCCATCTTCAGCAAACGCGCGCACGCGCTATCGGTGCCACCGACATTGTGAACCGGCCCCTCGACAAGCGCGAGCTGCTAAAGAAATTGCTCGGCGACATCGCGTCGCTATCGTCCGGTCCCGACGACCTGGCCATTCGCAAAGCGCCGGCCGTCGCGACAGCGGTCGACACGCTACAAAATCTCTTTTCATCAGCCTGCATTGGCGAACCGCTCAACCCCGCAACAGTCGCTTCCGCCGGCAGCTCGGTCGTCGGCCATGTTGAGACGCAGGGTCTCAAGGCCTGGATCGATACAGTTCGCACTCACCACAGCATGACCTATCAGCACTGTTTGCTCGTGACGGGATTGGCGGTGGCGTTCGGCCAGAAGATCGGCGCCTCGCGCGCGGACCGGCAGCGCCTATCATTTGCTGGAATGCTCCACGATATTGGCAAGGCGCGCATACCACTTGCCATTCTTGAAAAGCCGGGTCGCCTAGACGAAGCCGAAATGGCATCCATGCGAAATCACCCGCAGTACGGTATCGACGCTCTGGCGACTGTGCAGGGACTATCACCCGAGATGCTCGATATGGTGGTCCATCACCACGAATACTTGGATGGGTCGGGCTATCCGCATGGCTTACGCGCCACTGAGATATCCGATCTGGTGCGGATGATTACAATTGCGGATGTGTTCGGTGCTCTGATCGAGCGACGGTCGTACAAGCCGCCCATGACCGGACAAGCGGCCTACCAAATCCTGCTCGACATGGGGCCAAAGCTCGACCAGGATCTTGTGCGCGCCTTCCGGCCCGTCGCCGATCTTGGCGCGGCAACATGATCGTCGTGACCAAGGGCCGCTATCGAGGTAGCGTCGAGTTGAATTTCGGTATCTCCCGCTACTCCGCCCATGTCCTTTCCAAAGTGCGGAGGTCGGCATCACGAAGAGAGGTTCAAAATCAGTTGCTTACGAGAACCGCACTAAAACCGCGAAGTGCGGAGGTTTGGAGACAAACGCCCCCGGAGAGAGGAATTAGCGCGTTGGCCGGCTCGTTGCAGTGCGGAGATTTGCGCGCAAAGCCTGCGGTTACTGGCGATTTCAGCGCGCCAAAACCCGTCGGAGAAAGTTGGTCGTGGAAGGACTGGCGGAGGGAGAGGAACTGTCGTCTAACCCTCTCTTAATTTGCAACTTTAAAAGGCGGTTCAGGGAGAGGCGCTGAAATCAAATTCGCCCATTGAAATATCAGCGGAAATTTATGCCGCGAAAGTTCTAAACCTGGCCTCCTAACGTTGTCGAGGCGCCTTGTGCTTCGTTGCCTGCAGCCGGATCGATGACGAACGCGCTGTTTGAGGTGTGCGTTTACGCACTTCTACTTTGACGGGATTGGTCCAATATCGCAGGAAGCGAATTGGGGGATGCCATGAACACCGTCAAATCAACGCAGATCTTTACGGTCTTTGGTGGCGAGTACGTCTCCGAAAACCATGGCGCAGGCTTGTTCTTCGTTGAGAAAGGCAAGGTTGGCGCAGCCAAGTGGATTGCGGTGGCCTGTCTGTTGGCCTGGGGTGTCAGCACGGCTACGGCGATCTCGAAATTCCAAACTCCGGCTTCGGACTATTCCTGGAGCCAGCCATCAACTTTCTTCAAAAGCCCGTTCAGTGGGGGCATTGAAATATCTGTGTATTAACTGAGGAGCCAACCACAATATCAAGTCCAAAGCTTTCGTGGGGATCCGCCATGCGAAGCATTTTCCTAAGCGGCGTTGCAATTGCCTCACTCTGCCTTCTCGTTGTGTTCAACAAATCGCACGGTCCGGCGCTTGATCGCGTAGCGGATCGAGTAGAAAGGCTAAAGGTCATCCCGGACGTTACCCGACACGAGCTCACGCAGCTTATCGAAAGTGTCACAAAAGACGCGGCTCCCATCACGTCTCGCAATATGGCCGCGATAGCGCGAATTGAACGGGCAATGCACATAAAATCGGTTGATGCCAAAAACTAACTTCTGTCAATCGGCACGGCCCTCTCTGATCAGAGGGCTTGTGCGAAATGCTCAAGGCCCGGCAGCTCCGGGTCTTTTCTTTGTATGAGGCTGCGGAGCCCTGGGCTGACGGGGTTGGCGTCGGCGTCAATTCCGCATCGGTGGCGTGGCGTTTGCAGGCCCGATAGGCGACATTAACCCAGCTATTCGATTACCTCGTCGGCAAGAGCCAAAACGTTTGCAGGTATTTCAAGCGCAAGCGCTTTGGCGGCGTTTATATTGATAACGAATTCGAACGTGGTTGGCTGCAACACAGGAAGTTCGGCAGGTTTCTCGCCCTTCAATATACGTGCGACATACAAACCGGCATTACGATAAGCGTCCGGCAGATTCGGCCCGTAGCTCATAAGACCGCCCGACTTGGCAATTTCCCGAAATGCATACATTGCTGGCAACTTACGGAGATTGGCCAAGGCGACGATTTTCTCACGTTGGCTCAACAAGAATACGTCAGTGGCGACAAGAATTGCCCCGACGTGGGCTTCAGAAAAGCTTGCGAAGGCCGTTGGCAATTCCGCTTCTCGACTGGCATTAGCGACATGAATCGTTAGCCCAATTGCTTCTGCCCCTTTTTGCAACCCGCTTAGTTCGAACTGAGCGTCGGGGTACTTCGGATTGATCAGAGCTCCGATTGATGTGACCTTGGGCAATAATCGGTGCAGCATTTCCAGACGTTTAGCCTCCAGAGTAGAGCCGATCAGGCTGACACCGGTCACATTTCCGCCTGGTCGATTTAAACTGGCAACAAGACCCTTCCGCACGGGATCGGCTGCACTGATGAAGACAATGGGAATCTTTTCGGTGAGAGCTCTTGCGGCCGTGGCAGGATCAGTCCCCCCGGGAGCAAAGATGGCCGCAACACGCAGATCAACAAGCTCAGCTGCAAGTGTAGAAAGCTGGTTGTAGCGCCCTGCCGCCCACCGATATTCCACGGCTAAATTGCGACCTTCGAAATACCCCGCCTCGCTGAGGCCTGTCGCAAATGCAGCAACGGCAGATGCTGACTCTTCAGCTGACCGGCTGCTCAGAAAGCCGATGATTGGCTTCGCCTGTTGCGCAAGGATTGGCATGGACCACGTGGCTGCCGCGCCTACGACGCCAAGAAATTCCCGTCGCCTCATGTATCCGCCTTTGCGTTAAGGCTCGCATCATATTGGATCGGAGCACATTTCTATAGCGGCTGAACCCGCACGCGACCCCTGTCATCCCGTACCCGAAGGTTCGCAAGCACGAGCAGGCAGATTGGCAGGAACTGGTTGCTTGATTGACGCCTAGGCTCTGTCGAGCATGTCGCGGGTTCAATTTTCTACCTATAAAAGCGCGGTTTCGGGCAGCTCTTGTGCCCGCGAGAGCAGATTAACGACCGAGGAAATGTGCCACCTCCCCGTCGCGCGCGGATCTGCTGCCCGGGTATTACGACCTTCAATTCCCTTGTAATCAGAACTTCGACGTCAGCGAGTTGCTCCTGAAACGATAGACCAAGGCCGAACGGAACAGGTGGAATCGCTGCAACCGCTCCACCCAGGACACCGAGAAATTCCCGCCGCCTCATGTCCGCCCTCATGGCTCAGAGAATAGCATCGTAGCGCCTCAGCGCCGATGTCGCCTAGTCGAACACATCGGCTCGCGCCTCGTCCCTGGTTCGGTAGAGCTTCCGCGCCGTCCGTTCGGTCTTCAACGAAGAGAAGAAGCTCTCCATCGCTGCGTTGTCCCAAACGTTGCCGGAGCGGCTCATCGAGCAGACAACGCCGTTATCGGCCATCAACCGCTGGAACTGCTCGCTGGTGTATTGGCTACCGCGGTCGGAGTGATGCAGCAGCGCATCGGGCTTGCCACGCCGCCAGATCGCCATCACCAAAGCATCGGTGACGAGCTGGGCAGTCATGCCTGCGCTCATCGACCAGCCGACCACGCGCCGCGAGAACAGATCAATGACGGCCGCCACGTAGAGCCAGCCTTCTGCGGTCCAGACATAGGTGAAGTCCGCGATCCATTTGCGGTTCGGCCCAGGTGCCTCGAAGCCACGGTCGAGCACATTGGGAGCGATGGCGGAGGCTTGCCGCTCACCCAGATCGGGCGGCAGCCGACGCCGGCGCGGGCGTGCTTTGAGGGCCTGCTGCCGCATCAAACGCTCGATCCGGTGCAGGCCGCATGACACGCCATCGGATGCAAGATCACGCCATATCCGCCTGGCGCCATAAGTCCGATCGCTGCCGAGGAAGCTAGCGCGAACCTTCGCGCCGAGCTCTTCATCATCACGGCTGCGCTTGCTGCGCGGTCGTGTCAGCCACGCATAGAAGCCGCCCCGCGAGACACCGAGCGCCCCGCACATCCAATCCACGGCCCAGATCCCCCGGCGCCTCGCAATGAAACCGAACTTCACGTCGATTCCTTCGCGAAGTAGGCCGCGGCTTTTTTTAGTATGTCCCGCTCAGCCTTAAGCTTGGTGACCTCGCGTCTCAGTTGCGCGATCTCCAGCTGCTCGGGCTTCATCTGCCCCTGGCCGGGGAAGGCGTGCTGCGGGTCGTCTGCAAACTTCTTTACCCAGCCGCGCAACTGCGACTGATGCACACCAAGATCGGCCGATGCTTGTGGGTAGGAAACGCCTCGATCCTTGATCAGGCGCACAGCCTCAAGCTTGAACTCTCGCGTGAACTTCCGCCTCTCCATGACGCACCTCCGGTCCCATGAAAACACCTAACTCGGTGTCTTCGAAACCGGGTGCAGGCCACCTCCCGTACGTGACGATAAAAATGTGACGAAATTTCACTGTGAGATGTCCAGGCGGTTCACCAACCCTCATGAATGCTTACATACCAATTTCAGTCTATTTATGCGCCTCAAGAGTACGGGTGAGTACGTCAACAAGCTCTCTACAAAACAACTGAGACGTATGTTTGGAAATGAAATTTTGGCGCGCATTTCGATTTACCGGACGCCCCCTCAGACTGATGATCAAATCAGCGAGCTTCTCCGACGAACCTTCCCGATCAAAAAAAACAACACTGTCGGCAAATTCTTTGAAAGAGCCTATATCAGATGCAATGATTGGTATGTCTGTATTGATCAAACGCGATACGATCCCTGAAGTTTCACCAAGATTTATGTAACGGAGCTGAACTGCCACATCTATGGATTGCATGAGATGGCATAACTGCTCGTCATCGACGTCATCATAGATTTCGTATCCAGCGTGCCTAGTCAGATTATTTGCGATCGCGTAGCGATCTGCTCCAAATCCAGCAATAAACAGTCGAGATTGATGGCCTCGACTTTTTATGATCTCAAACGCCTCAGTCACCAGTTCGGTGAGTTTTCCATGATGTGGCTCGCCGAAGGTGCCAATCTGAAACTCCGCACTCCCAAGGCGCTTGGTTTTTTCGACCATTGGAAATACGGGATGAAACAAAAGGTCTGCAGGAATATTAGGACATTCTCTTTTGACAATGGACAGGGCTGCTAGTGAATTTACAAAAATCCCTTTGACTTGAATGTTTTGCAATAGAGGGCGAACACCAAATATGCCGGCGCCCACTAACACATTGTCGTCGAGGACATTGGATGGCCGGACGTCGTAATGCCTTTGGATAACAGCACCGAAGTCCGCCTCCTGTGCCAAACACCGCATCCTAAGGAGATTAAGCATGCACGGATCGTGCAAATGTATGAACGTCGGAAGCAAAGCTGGAAACTGAACCTTACGCAAGAGTTGCGAATATAGCGGAAAGTTATGCAATGAGTTTCCAAGGACAAAGAGCTGTGCTTTGTAGTTCGTCCTTCGCAAGGCAAATGGTAGTGTTGCTAGATGAAAAATACGAACGTTCGTGCCATGCAACCTTCGATCTGTGATGGCATACAAATAATCTTCCGGGCTTTCGAAGTAAGAAAAAATGTCAACCGGAAAATGGGATTGAAGAAAAGTGAGCAGTGTTGCTGTAGCGATTCCGGTGCGAGCTGGTGGCATGCACGAAATGACCGCCAGACGCATTTCGCTTTCGGGGCTGGGTTCTTCTTCTAGCCGCGATAGCGATTCATGAATGGGGAAATCCCTGGATCCAAGCTCTGCCCTTAACCCTGCAATATTCGTTGTTAGCTCTGCAATATTCGTTGTTAGCTCTGCAAGATCCGCTCGTAACTCGCCAACCCTTCGGCCGCTCAAATTGTACTTAGCTTCGCGGAGGAACCGTCTTAAATTTGCAAGAGCACTCACCTTAAAAGCTTTCGTTCATCGATGTTGGACTTCTGAACTAACTGGTCCTGTAGCCAGGATGGTGAAGCTACCAACTTCATCAATTCGGGAAGGCGCAAAGCCGAACCCCTTGATTCTAATGTTCCCTGAATGAGATTGCGAGGCTCAAAGGAAGGCTCTTTAAATTCGCCTCCGTGTTCAGAAAGATGAGCGTTGACGATGGTCCCTTTTGTCTTTTCTAAGCTGTCCATCGCCCTCGCGATGAAGGCTTCGTCAAATGTGCCATGGTTGGATGTGGCGCAAATGTTTGCTGCGTACACGGGCATTCCGAATGCAAGCGCCTGCCGACGCAGAACTGATGCGTCTCTTGCGTGCAAAGCGCGGACAACCATCGGGCTAAACATGCCAACTTGATTCAGTAGATTGAAGGCGAGGCTTTTTCGAAGGCCTTTAAGTAGATCTCCGCCCACCTGATAATTGGATGTTATATTTCGACGTTTCGCGACGTACCGGATCACATCGATTAAAAAATCCAGATCGGGTTCATCTTTTGCAAAAATACATGCCGCGTTGTTTACGCCATGTTCTTCTACGGTTTGGCCCGGTGCTGCATCGCTAATCCAGACCTCTCGTGCGAAGGCGTAGCGTTCAGGGATTTTAATATCCAGGCGGTCGGGAGCAAATACAAATACGTCGGCATCCAGCCAAATAGCGCGATCATATCCCTGCGCTAGTCCGCTTCGGATGAATTCGAGACGGCCAAGATTTGTTATTGACCTAAAATTCGGCCCTACGCTGCTCAAAAAATCATTTCCTACAGCTTCAAACAACTTTGCGTCGCCGCAAAGCTCGTATTCGTGTCCGGTCGAATGTGCCCAATGTTTTACACTATCCAGACAGCGACCAATCCATTTGGGTATATCAGACTGACGATAAGACTGAAAAACGATAGTTTTCATTGGCTTTTGCCCGGCTTCGTTAATAACCACCTCAGCGAACCAGCCCTCCATTCGCATCCATCACTCTACTTATTCGATCATAGAGTGTCGCGCGGTCCGAATTGTAGAAACGTCCAAAGTAGTCGCACATCGGCTCAGGCCTCGTCTCTAGTTCGATATAGCTTCCGGGCCAACCCCGTACCGCATGAGCGGGATCGTATCGGCTCAATGGAGTGCTATACCAAAGGTCACGGAGCCACCTTGCAATTTGCGTCTGCCGGCACCGGCTCCCAGCCCCACCTTGCCTGCGCTCTCCTGAACAGCGCGATTGGAATCAACATTACGCACGTTCCCTACCGCGGCGGCGCGCAGGCTATGCAGGATCTAATTGCGGGGCGTATTGCGTACCAATGTGTCGGTACGTCGGTTGCAATTCCGCACATCCAAAGTGGTGCCGCAAAAGCAATTGCCATCTTGTCAAAAGGCCGATCTCCGGCTCTGCCGGAGCTTCCGTCCGCCCACGAACAAGGCTTAGTCGATTTTGATGTTGGATCATGGACTGCATTGTTCGCGCCTAAACGCACCCCGCCAACGATAATCGCCAAACTGAATACAGCTGTTGTTGCTACAATGGATTAGCCCACCATCAAGCGGCGCGTAGAAGTCGTAGGGGGATCGATCGTCAATGCTGACCGCCGATCACCGGATTATTTGACCGCTTTCCTACGCGCCGAAATTGCGAAATGGGCTTCCGCCATCAACGCAGCTGGCATCGTAGCTGACTAGCTATCTCGGGACTGACACGCACAAACCTCACGATGGCGATGTGAGCAAACTTAATGCTGGTCCGCTTGCGGTCCGGAGCTGGCGCTGCTGATCGCAGGTCGGCACTTCAACACCCGCGCGGCTGAACCGGGGCACTTATTTATTGCCTTGCAGGTTTGGGCCTATTGCGCCTTGAGACCTGCCGCCCTCAAAAGTGGGGGCCATTTTTTCAACTCGACGGCGAGAAAAGCAGCAAATTCTTCTGGTGTCGTTATCTTCGATTCGTAACCGAGCTTGGCCAGAGTTGCCTTCATCTCTGGCGACCTCAAGCTTTCGTTGACTTCATGATTGAGTTTATTAATTACCACGCTGTCGGTACCGGCAGGCGCAAAAATCCCCTGCCAGACGTCGGGGTTGAATCCGACCTGCGGCAGCCCGCTTTCAATCATCGTGGGAACGTTAGGCAAGTCAGGACTCCGTTGAGGTCCAGTAAATGCGAGCGGCCGCACCTTGCCGTCCTGAATCAAAGGAAGCAGCGACACCACCGGTGCAATATTGATGTGAACACGGCCGCCCAGCAGGTCAGCTCTTGCCTGCTCACCACCACGGTAGGGGATATTCGCGAGATCGATTCCGGCTGCTCGCTTCAGTGCTTCGCCGAGGATATGAGGCGGTGATCCTAGTCCGTACCCAAAGACCAATTTGCCCGGATTGGCCTTCGCATATGCGATCAGTTCCTTCATCGACTTGACCGGAACGTCTGACCCGACGACCAGGACGTGTGACCAGACGACCGTGGTTGCAACAGGAGCTAGGCGCTTCAACGGGTCGAAGTCGAGGTTGGGATAGAGCACCGGGTAATACGCGATGTTTGGGGCCATTGACAGTAGCGTGTAACCGTCCGGAGCGGCGTTCGCCACCATTCTGACCCCAATAGTGGTTCCCGCTCCCGGGCGATTTTCAATGATCACACTCTGACCTAGCCTAATCTGTAGATGCTGAATGACGACACGCGCTGTAGCGTCGGTCGGGGAGCCCGGCGTTGCAGGCACAACAACCTTGATAGGCCGGCTTGGATAAGTCTGTGCGCCTGCCGCAAGCGGCCACGCCACTGCTATACCAACCAAGATACCGAGAAAATTTTTCCGTCTCATGTCCGTCCCTCAGCTTAGGAGCGGTAGCGTAATGGCTCCGTATCGCAATTTGGAAGCGGCTAAGGCCAGCTTCGCTATTGCGACATACTGTCCGATGGGTCAACAGGCGACATCACTCGATAACCTCGTCGTGATCCTCCCCCCTTGAAGTCGTCCGACCTGAAGTATGTCATTTGGCAAAGACCTGGAGGATGTCGGCGCGCTGCCGGGATAGAGCCGGACAGTCAAGACGTGTTGAAACACTGAGGAAGGCGGATCGCGCCAAAGAGCAATACGCGACCTCGCCTTCCCTGGAGCCGGGTTGAAGATGGGAGAATGACCCAGCCCGATGGGAGAATGCCGCCAAGTGGCTCAAGTTCAGAGTGAGGTACGTCACAACGAGTGGGTCAATTCCCCAGCATAATGATGCCGTGCTTTTGCGCCTCTAGGAAGCGCACATCATGGAAATCATCATCTGGCTGGGCATTGCAGCGGGGTTTGCCGGAGTAGTTTGGGCTTCGGGCCCCCTACTATCAGCGGATAATCGAGCACCGAGATATCCCGGTCGATGACAAAGACTGGGATTGAGTCGAGGGAGCCAGTCGACAATGGCCCCTGCGCCTAGGCGTGCAAAAGCTCTAAGGCGAACTATTTGGGCAGCGGAATGCCAAGTTCTATTAGAGCGCGCGCACAAAGTTTGGGCGCGTCACGCTCGCCACTACGGTTTACCTCGATGATCTTCTTGGCGAGCAATTCACAGATCGGATCATTCCGATCTGTGAGCCGCAAAAATTCCAGGGCCGCTTCGTAAGCAGCCACCATGCACGTAATATCTGCCTGATCGAATGCGGCTTCCCGCAGGAAGCGGTAGATCGGCATGATCGGGTCCCACCCGAACCCGACTGTGCGCCAATACGCTGGCTTTTGAAATAGAGCTAACTGGCCTATTCGTCGCGATCAGGCGGCATTTCGGGCGGCGCGGGGGGCGTCTCGTACACGACATCAGTCCGCGCGTTACGGTCGGCCTGCTCGGCCAATCGCCTGTAGCTCAAGGACAGAGCTTCCAATTGCGTCCGAATGTCGGGATTGCCTTCGGCGTTGGCCTTGGCCGCAAATTCCACCGCCTTGACGCGATACTGCTCGGTCTGTGTCATTGGCGACCTCTAACAAATTAACACGCGTGCCGCACGAAGAGCATTGATCGCAACGAATTCAGCAGTTCCGCGAACATAGACTCTCTCAGAGAAGCGACGACAGTGTTTAGTTGAGCCGAGTTGATGTCTCGATGTTGCTCGGGGACATAACCGCTACCGAACGGAGTGATGATTTGCGTGGTGTGCTGGGTCGTGAGCATCGGAATCTCCCAAGTCCGGTGCTTGGTACAATGCCAGCATTGGGGCAAGTTTGAAGTGCGAAAAGTCACAGCACATATAGGTAAGTGGCGCTGCCCGACGCACGACCCAGCCCTCCGGAAGAAGACGGCAAGGCGGCCTCTGCGATCCTCGTTCGGATGGGAAGGGAGCATTGACAACGTCGACCGTTTTTTCCCACGGCCCCTTCCTGCGGTTAACTGGTCGATTTAGGTTATTTACGAGCAGTCGACCTGACCGGCCACTGGTCCAAAGTTCGGCCTCGGTTCGGTTCATCAATTTCCCGCCTATTAGAGCAAGCTTGCAGATAGCTGTTGCGCGCAAGCCAGCAGGTTCATCACCGAGGAAACGTGCCACTTCCCGCCTCGCGCGGATCGGATGCCGCGTTCATTGAGAGCCTCGGAAATCTCCCGCAGAGTTGTGGCTCCTGCCGCTTTTATGCCAGCTATCATCGGCTGCATGCGCTGCACGAACTCGTCGGCAGCCGCCGATTGAAGCTTGCGGCCCATGGCTGCTGCGTCGGCAGCGTTGCGCGGATTCCCCAGCCTGCTTCCATTGGCCCGCTTGGCTGCCAGCGCGGCCCGAGTTCGTTCGGAGATCAGCCGCCGCTCCTTCTCAGCCAAGGCGGCGTAGAGATGGAGCATGAAGGGATCGGCGTCACGGCCCAGTTCAGCGACGATGAAGGGCACCCGCTGGGCCATCAGTCCCGAAACGAAGGCCACGTCGCGGGACAGGCGATCCAACTTGGAAACGACCACGCTGCATTTCGCTGACTTGGCAGCAGCCAGGGCGGCAGCCAGCTGCGGCCGGCGGTCAAGAGCGTCGGCGCCCTTCCCGGTTTCCGCCTCGACGTATTCACCGATGATGGTGAGCCTCTCGGCTTCGGCAAACCGGGCGATGGTGGCGCGCTGGGCTTCCAGGCCGAGACCAGAGCGCTGCTGCCGTTGCGTCGAAACCCGCAGATAGGCGATCACGCGCTCCATGTACAAACCGCATACCACCGTTTGCGGTTTGGTCGTACGCACATTCGGAGCAATGTCATTGCTGTTTTCGAGCAATGTCATTGCTCAGCGCATGTTGCAGCAGCGAAGGCCCGCAGTGTCGCGTAGCGCAGCGAAAGATGCCCCAGGATTCCTACAAATCGCCAAAGGTTCGGTTTGGCGGTTTTGGCGACGGGGCTTTGAAAGAAGGCGATCAGCGAGTCCACGGGCATCTGTGGGCCGCGGTGCGGCCCTGGCAGCAGCAAGTCGAGAAGTTGGCTATTTCTCGCAGAGCCGCCGTGGGCCGCGGTTGGGCTGGTAGGTGCAGGTCGTCTCATCAAATGACCGGTACGCGCGGCTACAGGCGCGTCGATCGCAATGAGGCTCTGTGACTGTTGCTGGCTGCCCCTTGAGTTGGCCTCGATCGGCTACCGGCCCACCGTTGTTTCCACTTTCAGGTTCGTCAATCTGAGCACCACGAACCGGTCGCTGTGTTGCAGATTGTGATTCTTGAGTGACGAGCTGTGGGGGCGACGGGGGAACAGTCTCGGTTATCGGCTTCAGTGCCGCAGGGGCACCAGCTGATTCAATATTGCCGACCACGAAATAAGCCGCCGTCGCCGTGCTCACAGCGAACACCAACGTCATGAAGATAGCTCGATAGACCGTTCCGGGGGTGGCAGCTGGCACGGCCCAATAATCCGCAAGCGACTTCCGAGTTCCCGGAACAGTCCGCCGGAACAATTTCGCTGTGGCCGCGCTTGCATTGTTTGGAGAAAATCTCATGCGATCCGCTTTGGCGCTGTTGCTCTTGTTGTTTTTCGCGACTCAAGCAGCGTCCGAGGGACTGGACATTGAGACTGTGAACAGAGCGGAACTGAAGTCGGCGCGGCTTGCCGACGGCAAACTCGACCCTGCAACCATCAAGGCTCAGATACTGCTTGACCGAGCGCGCTTCTCGCCGGGCGAGATCGACGGGAAAGCCGGCGAAAATTTCAAAAAGGCCTTGGCCGCTTTCGAAGCAGAACAAGGATTGGCTCAGTCGGATCAATTGCGCGAGGACGTCTGGGAAAGGCTGACGGCAACAAGTTCCGAACCCGTGCTGGAGCGGTACACCTTGTCTGAGGACGACGTTCAGGGCCCCTTTGTCAAAGACATTCCGAAAAAGATGGAGGAGATGAAAGACCTGCCCTCCCTTGGATACACGAGCTCGCTCGAAAAGATCGCTGAAAGATTCCATATGAGCGAGGATTTGCTTCGCACGTTGAATCCAGGTGAACAGTTCGACTCCCCCGGCCACCGAATTGTTGTGGCAAGCCGCGTGGCTAACGATCTTCCAGGCAAGGCCAATCGCCTGGAGGTCGACAAAACGCACCAGACTGTGAAAGTGTTTGACCGAGAGGGAAAGCTGTTGGCGTTCTATCCCGCCACCGTCGGCAGCAAAGAGAAACCTGCTCCAACCGGAATCCTTAAAGTCCGAAGTATCAGCAAAAATCCGACCTATCGCTATAATCCGGACTATGCATTTAAGGGGGTTCGCTCAAATAAGCCTTTCACGATCAAACCTGGCGCCAACAATCCTGTTGGCTTGGTATGGATCGCCCTTTCGCCGGGCGAGGGGTTCGGCATTCACGGAACGCCAGAACCCTCCAAGGTCAGCAAAACTGAGTCCCACGGCTGCGTGCGGCTCACGAACTGGGATGCTCTAATGTTGGCAGCCGCACTCCCTAAGGGCACCACTGTCGATTTTCGTGGTGAAGAACGCGCCCGAACGGAGGATCGAAGAGCTCTGACCAAGCACAGAAAAAGATAAATTGTAGCGCTGTTAGAGAAGCAGCGTTGCAAAAGCCCTTCGGTGCACTCTGGGTTGTTTAAAACTTTTCGATATAATCAGGGAATGGGAATAGAGACCGACTTCGACCGCCTGATCGACCATGCTCCGCAGGTAACGTGCCCCCGCTGCTCGGTCGATATGCCGCTTCGGACCCTGATTCCTGTTCCCAATACGCAGGAATACACAGCGACCTATCGCTGTCCGAGATGCGGCACCGACACGCAACGTGAGTTTTCCGTCCCGAAGGCCTTTTAATCTCGCGTGCCCTTGCCTGCGTAAGCGCGCATCCATTCGGCAACCGTCCTGCACTTGTGCGGCATGATTGCGTGTGGCACTCGCAGCACGCGGATCGCTCCCAGCAACCGCTGCTCGGCCTCGGTTGGAGGATCGCTGATCCGTATTAAAGAAAGAACCTGACGAACCTTTCTGCCGGAGCGCAGTGCCTCTCTCCGAATGACCTCGACCGCAGCCGCTCGCTGTGTGTCTTCGGTGAGTCCATCAACACCCACCAGATTCCTCGCCGTTCTTGGCCTTTGCGGCATTCAACATCGCATTCAATACCGGCGCGAGCACTTCGCTCCGCTCTATCCTCGACAGGCCCGGCAGCTCGACTGGCTTGCCGAAAATCCTTCGTTCGAGTTCTTCATCTGACATCTCGCGGACGTCCATTGTGCCTACCGCCGCCACATGCCGGTGTTCGGAGGGGACCTCTTTCCATTGCGCTCGCGTCTTCAGCCAGAAAATCTGCGCGGTGACGTTGCCGTTGCGGGCCGAGTTGAAGAGAAAGCCTGCCACCTGCGCGTTGGCCTTGGTCTGTCCGAGATCGAGTTCCTCCCGGTAATGCTTGCGCAGGGTCTTGGGATCGATGGCGACCACCCGGGCAATGTCCTGCTCGGGGATGCCATAGGCCGCCAAGGCCTCCACCTGGCGGCGCTGGCCCGGGTCGGGCTGATGCGCCTTTCGGCTCATGCCCGGCTCCGTTCGGCAGCAATCTTCGCGAAGGTCGCGCCGCCGGCGTCCAGGCGCGCTGTGTCACCGGTAAACGCCTGCCAACGCTCGATGGCAACGTCGACGTATTGCGGCAACACCTCGACGGCATGACAGGAGCGGCCAGTGATCTCGGCCGCGATGATGGTGGTGCCTGAGCCAGAGAACGGCTCGTAGACCGCCTGGCCGGGCGAGGAGTTGTTCTCGATCGGCCGCTTCATGCATTCCACGGGCTTCTGCGTGCCATGCTCGAAGCCCGTACCCTCCCGGGCCGGGATTTGCCAGAGCGTCGATTGCTTGCGGTCTCCAGTCCAGCTCGCCGGCCCATTGCGGACGGCGTACCAGCATGGCTCGTGCTGCCAGTGATAATGCCCCCGGCTCAAGGCAAACCGGTCCTTGGCCCAGATGATCTGCGAGCGTACTTCGAAGCCCTCTGCCGCCAGTGATTCTTGCACCGTGCTGGCATAGCGCCCCGCGTGCCAGACATAGGCGACCGTGCCGGGGAACAGCGCCCAGGCCTCGCGCCAGTCCGCCCGGTTGTCGTTGGCGACCTTGCCGAGCTTCTTGCTGTCATGCTTGACGCCAGCCCTGGTCCGCCAGGCCGGGTCGTAGTCCACGCCATACGGTGGATCGGTCACCATCAGGTGCGGGCTGATGTCATCGAGGACCGCGGCCACGTCGGCGGTGTTGGTGCTGTCACCGCACAACAGCCGGTGCCTACCTAGCCTCCACAGGTCGCCGGGAAAG
>JADMIO010380231.1_pt1 | contig 21753 bp, 16 predicted proteins | sample 8958161 | NCBI WGS metagenome assembly JADMIO01 (sample SAMN16585339, study PRJNA669376) | soil metagenome | isolation source: Crop rotation soil | place: USA: Cullars Rotation, Alabama | collected 2011
CACCTGCCATTCGCTTCGAACACCATCGACTTGGTCTGGTGCCATCACGTCCTCGAGCAAGTCGAAGATGATTCACTGGCGATGAGAGAGTTTTGTCGCGTGTTGAATTCAAGCGCGGCTGAGTTGGTGATCTCGGCCGGTCTCAGCGGCCAGCCCGGCACTCGCGAGTTCGGGTTCTCTAACAAGAAGCTTTCCGGAAACCGGCGCGCTTATGGTGAAGCCGACTTTGAAGCACGATTGGCCGCGGCCGGGTTTGAGGTGACAGCCGTAACACATGACTTGAGTGTGGATGATTGCCGGAAGTATGGAATTAATCCCGAAACGTTTTTTCGCTGTCGCAAGCGCGACTAAACTTCGGTCCGCGGATCAAGCTCTGCCGGAGATCCCTTCGCATAAGAAAGGCCGGGGTCTTCACTCTTTTCGCTCGATCCACGTCTCAGGTTGTTGTTGACCCAGGCGGTTAATCCGGATACGCGTGCCGCGAAAGTGGGAAGATCATCGTCGCTGGCTATGACTGTTCGGCGCAGCGCGAAAAGATCCGAGTGGCGGTCGTTGAGGCCCGACATGGTCGTCATCCCGCACGAGTAACCCACCTCTCGTGCCAGTTGCTGAATCTCTTCTGAAACCTGTCCGAACGGATAAGAGAGCGGAAAGTGCGTCTGAGGAACACGCGCGGTTAAAGCTTCGCGCGACTCAATCAATTCTCTCTCGGCCTCTCTAAACGAAAGCTCCGTCAAGCTGGAATGCGAGCATGTGTGAGAGCCGAACTGTATTCCATCTTCACAAAGCTCTTTGACATCAGGCCAGGAAAGAAAGGTTTGATCATCAGCCGGTTGCCACTTGTGATTCAGATTTGGTCTGAGGGCCACCGAGGTGTGACCAGTGATAATGAAAGTGGTTGCGGGCATGCCCATGCGTTTCAATTGGGGCGCTGCCACCGTAAAAAAATTTCTCACCCCATCCTCAAACGTCAGCACCACCGAGTGATCGGGAAGTTCGCGGTGTTCGCGCACCGCCTCGAGATACTCATCCAGCGAAATAACGTTGTGAAAACGTTTTAAATATTCCAGCTGTTTGGAAAAGAGAGAAATCGGAACATGAAGCTTGTGGGGATCGTCATGTATCGGCGGCTCGTGAGCAGTGACACTGTGATAACAAAGAATCGTTACCCTGCGCCGATTGAGTGAGGCAATCAGGCGCGTCACACCTGTAAACATTAATAGGGCAAAGAGATATTTCTTTATCATCTCAACTCGCCTGGCGCCTGAAGAGTCAGGTTGAGAATTCCAACCCTTCCGCTGCGATGTTTCCCCGCTCTGGCAAGAGAGCCTTGAACGCGCACGAGCAAGCGTTTTCTGTGGGAACGCGGAGATTACTACAGAATTTCGCGCGGCACAATGTCCGAAATCAATCAAAAAGGCGCTTCGCTCTTGCCAGCGAAGCGCCTCGGCCCACGAGGTTCTCTGTGGGAAACCACCGGCAGGAACTCTTTGCCCAGTTTCCGGCGTGGTCGAGTCTTTTGACGCGCGGGCAGACGGTTTGGCTGAAAAAAAGAGAGAGCGCGGTCAAGAGAAGGCGCGTCAGCTCTGCCAGATGATGCGTTCAGAGCCATTCAAAAACCTTGACTTAGTGCCCCGTTGGCCTTAGTTTCCTCGCTGCAACTCCCCAAGCTTGGGTGCCTCAAACTAAGCTGCCGCTCACTTGACTCACACAAGCTTTAACTTTCCACCAAGTTTTTCTCAAAGGAGGCCACCTCATGGCTAACGAAGCAGGGGACATCAACCTCCCCGGCAACTTTCGCAAACTCATCCATCTGTTCAATTCCGAACCACGTTACGCGCCACCGAAAATGAACAATCCTAATGGGCAGGAGGGAGTGCGTGAAGCTTTGCCTTTGAAATGCAGAAAGGAGTGATCTAATGAGAATCTCGACTTTCAGAATAATGTTCGCGCTGCTTCTGCTCGCGTTTGTAAGTCTAACGGTCACGTCAGGCGGCTCCACCACATTGAACACCCCCGTTCAGCCGAAAGCGGGAGCGGTGATCGCAACACCTCCACCTCAAGAAAAGGAAAAATGTGGGGCTACTTGTACCGTGACCAGTTACTGCGGAACTTGCAGCATTACTTGTCCCATGGGGAGGGCAGCGCATTGTGAACCGGGGAAAACCTCCAGTAGTTATGCAGGGCTCCGGTGCGTCGCAAAAGACCATTGCTATTGCGGATAGGGGACGCATTAACACGATGAGCATTCGCCTTCAAAGGTGAAGTTGATCTGGCGCTTATCCAGGTAGAGGTGAACTGTGCCCAAACCCTTGGATTCAATTCTGTGCTTGTTCTTAGGAGGTTTGTTTCTCTTGCCCCTCTGGCCCACTCAAGGCTATGGCCAGGAGGATTCAAAAAGGCAACTCCAACGACTTGCCGTTCAATTGCAAAACGGTCGTGAGAAGGAACAGATCCAAGCTGCGTTGGATCTCGGGAGAATGGGTAATGCTGCCACGCCCACGTTGATTGAAGCGCTACATAGAAATCAGAATTCGGAGGTGCTTGACGGAATTGCGACAGCTTTTGGCCTGATTGGGAAGGAGGCCGTGCCGCCGCTGATCAGTACCCTGGCGAATGAAGTCGAAGGCGCTAGTGATATTAAGGTCGTTCGATACACCACGAACGCGCTTAAGAACATTGCGATGAAACGGGAGAACCTCAATCCCGAGTTCAAGAAAGCCGTGCCGTCCCTGATCGAAATCTTGAACAAGAGAAGTCACCTTGAGAGAAAGGGTGCAGGGGACTGTAAGCTAGAGCTTGATACTGCGGCTGATTGTCTGGCGAGAAACGGGGCGGGGAAGTGTGAGGTGGAAATTCGTTTAGAGGAGGATTGTCTGGCAAAAAAGGGCGCGTCGAATTATGAATTGCAGGATTTTGATGCCGCGGCCGATTGCCTGGCATACATCGGCAAAGATGCAAAGGATGCAGTTCCGCTCTTGATCGATCTATCGTCCAATGAGAAATACAGACAAGAAGCGCAGCACTACCGAAAAAAAGACAGCGTTGTCGCGATTATTAGAGACTTGAAAATTCATTCGGATTTTTCCGCGAATGAAAGCATCAGAGCGGCGTTTGAAAAGCATAAGGACGCTCTGGATCCCGCCGATAAAGTGGAGATTGCAGAATGGATCGATGAACTGGAAACGGCGGCCCAATTGCAAAAGTTCAAGCGTTTGTTCTTATGGGGCGGAATATTTAGAGAATACCCGAAGATATCGGCGATTGGGGTCTCGTTCTTGTCGATCGCGCTACTCTGGTTAATGACTCTCTTGCTGAAACCAATTTGGTTATTGCAGATTTACCAGAACCTGCCAGTTCCAGAGGCGCGGTTGACTGGAGTATTGGGAACGATCACGGTGCCACTGCAAAGGCTGGCCCGGGCCTGCATGCTTCGTCCTCGGGTTCTGGATGCTTGGGTAAAGAAATATTTTTCGAAGGTGCGCGATCGATTTTCGAACAAGCAAACCGTCCAGGACCGTAAGATTCATGTTCCGATCTCTTTGCTGCTGAACCGCCAACCGGTGCCTGAATTTAAACTGCGAGAAGCCTTGGAAAAGACATTCACGCGCAACCAATCGCGTGTTTTGATCGCAGGCAGCGGAGGTGTCGGAAAGACTAGTTTGGCTTGTCAGATCGCGCATTGGGGAATGAGAGAAGAGAACTTTGAAGGCCTGTGTAAACACGCGATGTTGCCGGTGCTGTTAGAGGACAACTTCGGAGGGAACGATAAAGAGGCACTTAATAAGGCGATTTCTTCGCAGTTACGCGACTCGCTCGATGCGACCACCCAGATTTCCGCCGAGTTAGTTCAGGCCTTATTAGAAAACAAACGCCTCCTAATTCTAATAGACGGCATGTCCGAAATGAATGAGGAAACTCGCCATGCGATTCTGGAGGGAATACAGACAATTCCAGTCAACGCGGTTGTATTTACTTCTCGCACTGAAGAAACCATAGATCACCTAAGCAGAACAACCATCATTCCGACCACAATCAAACGCAACCAACTCGCAAGTTTTGTCGCCGCCTATTTGACCAGCCTCGGAAAGATGGAGGGATTTGAAGACGAAGAGTACTTTGAGGGATGTCGCCTGCTATCGACCATCGTCGGCGACCGAAGCATAACGGTTTTGCTGGCTAAACTCTTTGTGGAGCAAATGGTTGCCAAGCAGGATAACCCACTGGAAAACGACTTACCCGGAAGCATCCCGGAATTGATGCTGAGGTCGATCGAGATCTTGCATGCTAAGGCTTCTTCGTCCAAATTGGCCCTTCCTGATGTTCTTAACGCAGCAGAGGTGATCGCCTGGCAATGTTTGAAATCGGATTTTCGACCACTCGCAGCAGATTACAATGACGTGAAGAAAGCGCTCATTAACAGCTCAAGCGGTGAAGCATGTTTAGGTTATTTAAAAGACAATCTCAAATTGATCGAGACAGTCTCGTTTGGTAAGAGGATTAAGTTCAAAATTGACCCCCTGGCCGAATATCTCGCGGGGATCTACCTGGTCGAGCAAAACAACGGCAACGAAGAAAAGTGGAATGCGTTTTTCGACCACATCATGTCAAAGACCGGCTCTGTTGAAAATATCAGGAGCTTCTTGTTAGCCGTCCGTGACTGTTGCCGGGCTGCCGACGCCGCGGCTGGGGTGCCGCCCTTCGTGATTGAAAAACTGACGAAAATGACAAGTGCTGACTGACCTTATTAGGCGGCAAGAGGCGAAACCTCTGAGTCCGCGAATGCGGTCTAGATCCACCAGTTCGTTGCCGGCGCCAGCGTTCTGTTTTCAATCGCGTAACCTCCGTCCAGGCGCGAGATCCGTGGAAGATTTGCTACATTTATTCAACCAGACAACTTTGTGGTGCGTCTTAAAGCACGTGAGTGATCCCAGGCTTTGAATCAGGATTTTGATCAGGATAGAAACATGAAAAGCAGAACAAACTCGCGCATGTCATCTCAACTGCAACGCCTTGCCGCCTTCTTATCGATGCTTGCTTTGTTAGCCAGCACCTTCGCCTCGGGCATCAGCGCTCAGAGCATGAGAGCAAAGTCTGCCCAGAAAGCCGGCCGGCTCAGTGAAGATCAGCGCATTCTGCATGTGCTGAATCGCCTCGGTTTCGGCGCGCGCCCAGGAGATGTCGAACGCGTGAAGGCGATGGGAGTTGATGCCTACATCAATCAGCAGCTCTTCCCGGAAAAGATCAATGACACGGCGAGCGAGGCCAGACTTCAGAATCTGGAAACGCTCCGGATGACGACCGCGCAGCTTTACGAAAGATATCCGCAGCCCGGGCAGCTCTTGAGGCAGTTGGAGCGCCGGAATAACTTGCCGGCGGATCTGGCGGCCGCGCGCGACAATCGCACCAAAGGCGGCGCCAACGCAGATCCGGCTGGCACCGGTCAGAAGCCCAACGAGGCAATGAACGCCGAGATGCAGGGCCCGACGACTACCATTGCTAATAATGCCAACACCGCCAACCCGATGAACAATGCTGAGTACCGGCGCGCGGTGTTCCAGTACTTCAAGGAAAACAATCTGCGCCCGCCGCAGTTCATGACCGGCGAGCTGCAGATGTCGCGCATCCTGCGTGCCGTTTACAGCGAGCGACAATTGCAGGAAGTGATGGTTGATTTTTGGACCAACCATTTCAATGTGTATGCGAACAAAGGCGCTGATCGCTGGCTGTTGATTTCGTACGATCGCGACACGATCAGACCGCACACACTCGGCAAGTTTGCGGATCTTCTGCGCGCTACGGCAGAGAGTCCCGCAATGCTTTTCTATCTGGATAACTTTCAAAGCGTCAGTCCGAATGCTCAGGCGCAGCGGCCTCTCCAGGGCCTCCTCGGTCGCAATCCGCGTGCGATGACAAACAATCAGCAGGATCCGCGACCGCAGCAGCAACAGCAGCAACGCCGCGGCATAAACGAAAACTACGCGCGCGAACTGATGGAGCTCCACACCCTGGGCGTTGACGGCGGTTACACGCAAAAGGACGTTCAGGAAGTTGCGCGATGCTTTACGGGCTGGACTATCGTTGCTCCGCGCGGCGCTGGGATCGCCGCGGCCGACGGCATGAATGGCCGTCGCCTTGAGATGCTGCGCCAGTACGCGGGCACCTTTCGGTTCAATCCGGCAGTTCATGATGACGGTGAGAAAGTTGTGCTGGGACACAAGATTCCGTCAGGGGGCGGCGAGAAAGATGGTGTGATGGTGCTTGATATTCTGGCGCGCCATCCGGCCACGGCCAGGTTCATCGCTACCAAGCTCGTGCGTCACTTTGTGGCGGACGAACCACCGGCGGCGCTCGTTGACCGAGTGGCCCAGACCTATCTCAAAACCGATGGCGACATTCGCGAAGTGCTGAAGACGATTTTCTTCTCGCCTGAATTCAATTCCGCGGACGCTTATCGCGCGAAGATCAAGCGGCCTTTCGAACTGGCGATCAGCGCGGCCCGCACCGTGGGTGCTGAAACCAACGGCGGGCCGGCGTTCCATCAGTGGATCGCGCGCATGGGCCAGCCGCTCTATGGGTTCCAAACGCCGAATGGATATTCAGATGTGGCCGAAGACTGGGTGAACACGGGCGCCTTGCTCGAGCGAATGAACTTCGCACTCGCCCTGGTAAGTAATCGCATCGCAGGCACGCGCGTGAATCTGGCTGGCTTTCTCGGCGACATGGCAGACAGCAAATCCATGGACAAGGAAAAGCTGCTGGATCGCTTTGTGAGTATGATCGTCGGTGGCGACATTTCCGCAAAGACGCGTGAGACGTTGCTCAAACAACTGAGCGACCAAATTACTTTGCCGGCGATGCCGCCGGTGCAGACCGCGTCGGCCAAAGCGCCTGAGAACCCGTTTGAGGCGGGATTCCAGCGAGGAAATTTACCGGGACCGGGAGGCGGCGATGGTCAACAACCGCCGCCGCAACAACAACAAGTGGCGGGCCTCAACCCGGCGTCGATCGACAATCCTGTGGTTAAGATCGCTGGTTTGATCCTGGGATCGCCGGAGTTTCAAAGGCAGTGAAAGAATGAACTTAGTACTTAGAGCTTTGTACTTAGTTCGCTAATGAAGTAAGCGAGCTACGGCGAATAACCGTTCAAAGAACAAAACGGCCAAGTTAGGTAGGGTCTAGTTATGAATAGAAGATTCTTCATCAAATCAGGCGGCATCGCATTGGCCTCGTTTGGCGTAATGGCATCCGCGCCAAGCTTTTTGCAGCGTGCTTTAGCTGAGTCGTTTGACAAAGTCACGGGTGGCCGGCGCAAGACGCTGATCGCAATCTTTCAGCGGGGCGCAGTTGATGGTCTCAACATGGTCGTGCCGTTCGGCGAGAGCGCCTACTACGACATGCGGCCCAACATCGCGATTCCCAAACCGAATGGCGGCGCCGACGCCGCGATCAATCTTGACGGGTTCTTTGGTCTGCATCCGGCGCTCGCATCGTTCAAGCCCTTATGGGATTCGAAGCGGCTCGCCATCGTGCATGCCTCTGGCTCGCCCGACAACACGCGTTCGCATTTTGACGCGCAGGACTACATGGAATCAGCCACGCCCGGCGTGAAATCAACGCGAGACGGCTGGCTAAATCGATACCTCCAGTCAAAAACGGATCCGCAGAAGTCACTATTCCGCGCGGTGTCGATGACGCAGCAAATGCCGCGGGCTATGCAGGGACGCGCGCCGACGCTCGCAATTTCAAACCTGGCTGACTTTCGTATCCGCGCCGGCCAGACTTCGGCATCGGTGCAGGGCGGCTTTGAAGAGATTTACGATCAGACCGTTAACGATTCGCTGCACGGCACGGGCAAAGAAACATTTGAAGCGATCAACTATTTAAAGCAGGTCAACCCGTCGCAGTACAAAGCCGAAAACGGCGCCAACTATCCGACCACGCCGTTTGGTAACGCTTTGCGCCAAACGTCGCAACTAATCAAAGCCGGCGTGGGGCTGGAAATCGCGTTCACGGATGTCGGCGGTTGGGATACGCACGTGAACGAAGGGAATCAGCAAGGACAACTCAGTAATCTGCTGCGCAACTTCAGCGCGGCGATTGCGGCGTTCTACACCGATCTCGGTCAGCGCATGGACGACGTGGTCCTGCTCACCATGTCTGAGTTTGGGCGCACCGCACGTGAGAACGGCAATCGCGGCACCGATCACGGTCACGCGAACGCCATGTTCATCGTCGGTAACAGTGTGCGTGGCGGAAAAGTTTACGGCGATTGGCCGGGACTGAAGTCGAGCCAGTTGTACGAAGCTCGCGACCTCGCACTCACCACTGACTTTCGCGATGTGTTTGGCGAGATTGCCCAGAAGCACCTCGGCGCAGCTAACTTGAACGCGGTGTTCCCGGGTTATGAGGGTGGAGCGGCAAAGTTCAGAGGCGTGCTGGCGTAAACAGCCGGACTTTACGACAAAACACTCTTACAAACGGCGACGGTCCCCTTAAGCCGGGCGGCGCGGCTCTCGAGTTGACGGACATCTTCCAGAGTTGCCTCCCATTCTTCGAACACTCCCGATCACCCGGCTGAAGCCGTGTGTGAATGAGAACCTACTTTTTGTTAAAGGCCAATCGACGACGTCATGCCTTCCGTTTTCCCATGTAGTAACCCGCGAAATTAAAGCTGTTGTCATCGTAGGTTCCTTCGCCGGGCCAAAACCGATCATCGTGGAAGTTCTTCTTCTCAGCGTAGCGCACTTTGAATTTGCCGGGTCCCGCGCCTTCGATGATCAAGGTGTCGCCCTTGCTTCCGGGCGGGCCATAATTGACGAGCCCTTCTTTCTCGGTATTACTAACGAGCGTCGGCGTAGTCGTCCAGGAATTCGGACCGGTTGATGTGATCACGAGTTCCCACGTGCGAGGCCCTTCAGTGGCGATCCAGGTTCCCGACATGTCTTTTGTGCCGCTGGATTCGGCCGCCGCCTTGGACTCGGTCTTCGTGCCCGTCGCAGGCGCGGCCGTGTCAGCGTTCGTTGCAGGTTTCTTGTTGCACGCAATACAGATCAGCAATACAAAGACGACAGTTATAGGTGTTTTCATATTCGTAGTTCCAATGGCCCAACCTTTTGGGGGACGCCGCCAGATCGATTTATGAGGAGCGTTTCGCAGCGAGCTTATACAAGACGCTCAGGCTCGTGGTCAATGCTTGTCCGGCAGGTCACTTCACGATCGCGGCCAGACGCAGTGGTCCGCCACTACCACCACCAATCTTCATCGGCATGGCGATTACGTCAAAGCCGGTGAGTGGGAGCGCGCTCATGTCACCAACGTTTTCAAAGGCCGGAATATTTTTCGCAAAGAGGATTTGATGGCTTTCAAACTTCGTTGATTGACCAAAGTCTATGCTGGGCGTGTCCAGTCCAATGGCCTTGATCGAGCGGTTTGTGGTTAACCAGCGAGCAGCGTCAGGACTCAAACCGGGAAAGTGAAGCTTGGCCACAGCCGCCGTGCCGCGCTCGTCAGTGCCCATGTATTTAGTTCGATCCGGCCAATACTTCGCGAAACCAGTCCGTATCAAGACAATCGTGCCCGGCGGAATCTGTCCATTTTGTTTCTCCCAATTCGCAAAATCATCAGCGGTCACCAGGTAGTCGCGATTCGCCTCGGACTGTCTACTAATATCAAGGACAATTCCATTTCCCATTAATTGCTCAAGTGGAATTTGGTCGACCGTGTTGGAGGTCGCCGCAAAATGCCGGGGTGCGTCGATGTGCGTGCCGCCGTGCTCGGGCGCAAAGAATTTGTTGGCCGCATAGTAGTAGCCCTGGTCGGTAACTCCATCGTGTTCTTTTTCGAGCTTGAATCCTTCTTCGGTGGGCCAATAAACCGTCTGTGCGTCGAATGGATGCGACAGATCGACAATCCTGCCGCCCGGCAATCCGCCCGCTGGTTTGGTGCACGCGTTAACCAAACAACAGAACAGGATCAGGAAGAATGTTTTCCTCATGGACGTCCTCTCCTTAATTAGGCCGCCGCAGTTTACACCAGCCGACTTCGTGGCAATACCATGAGGACGATCTCGTGTAGGGTGGTTGGGACTGCTTATCGGTTTCGACGCTACGCGTCGAACAATTTAACCAAATCAAACTGCACCAGTACTCGATCTCGTCTCGGGTGGCGTGTGCAGTAATTTTTCGTTTATCCTGCCACCACAGTACTGCTCGAAGTTTTACCGGGAAATCTTTATGACGATTCGCAAATCAATTCTCATCATGTTGGTTATTCTTCAAGTGTTGCTTTGGACCGCATTGATCGGCGCGCCGGTTTCGGCCCAGCGCCCGGCGCCGCCTGAGCCGCCACCATTTGATCCAAAGCTCGTCACTGAGATCAAAGCGATTCAAAAGGCCGCGCTGCAAAGTGATTATGCTTACCGGCAGTTGGCCCACCTTTCGAATAATATCGGCCCGCGACTGAGTGGATCTCCGCAGGCCCAGGCCGCGGTCGAATACACCGCTGCGGAGCTGCGTAAATTGGGACTCGAGGTAAAGCTCGAGAAGGTCATGGTGCCGCACTGGATACGTGGCGAAGAGACCGCTGCCCTGATCGAGTATCGCGGCATGGCGCCAGGCACGACGCAAAAGATTGTGCTCACCGCATTAGGCGGAAGTATTGCGACTGCGAAAGACGGCTTGACCGCGGAAGTGATAACGGTCAACGACTTTGCCGAACTGCGCGCGCTGGGCCGCGACCGTGTCGCCGGAAAGATTGTGCTGTTCAACGCGAAGTTCGATCAGCGGCTGGCAGACAACGGTTTTGCCGGCGACGCCTATGGGCAGGCAGTCGTTTACCGCGGCCAGGGCTCAACCGAAGCGGGACGACTGGGCGCAGCGGCAGTTTTGGTGCGCTCTGTCGGCGGCGCCGAATATCGTCTGCCCCACACCGGTGCGTTGCGATACGCCGCCGACGTTCTCAAAATTCCCGCAGCAGCAGTCGCGGCCGAGGATGCTGACCTCGTCGCCCATCTGACTGCGGAAGGTCGCGTGCGCATGCGGCTGTTGCTCACCCCTGAAACTTTGCCGGATGCAGTCAGCTATAACGTAGTCGCCGATCTTAAAGGAAGCGAACACCCGGAACAGATCGTCGTTGTCTCAGGCCACTTGGATTCGTGGGACCTCGGCACCGGCGCGCTCGATGATGGGGCAGGCTGCGTTATGGCTATGCAGGCCGCACAGCTCGTAAAGCAATTGCGTCTGCGTCCTAAACGCACCATTCGTGTCGTGCTGTGGATGAACGAAGAGAACGGTCTGATGGGGGCGCGTACTTACGCCAAAGATCACCAGGACGAAATGGCCAACCACTTTGCAGCCATCGAAGCAGACATCGGATCGGGCCGGCCGATGGGGTTCTATGCGAGCGGTAAGCCTGAGATCCTGACACTGTTGCAGCCGCTAGCAACGATCTTGCAGAGCCAGGGCGCGGGCGTGACGCGGTCGGTGGAAGAGACAGGCGCGGACATCAGCCAGATAGGTGCGGCGGGCGTGCCGACCTTTGCGCCAATACAGGATACGCGGACCTACTTCAACTATCATCACACCGCGGCGGACACTCTGGACAAAGTGGATCCCAAAGATCTGCAGGAGAACTGCGCGGTTGTCGCCGCCCTGGCTTACACGCTTGCAAGCATGCCGAAAGAGCTGCCGCGCTAATGTAACCTGAGACCGATGGCCGACTTTCATCCAACTATTCTTCGCTTTGACTCAATCGATTCAACGAACCTCGAAGCGATGAGGCAAGCAAAGGCGGGCGCGCCCGAAGGTCTCTGCATCATCGCGCGCACACAGACTCGTGGCCGCGGAAGAATGGAACGCGCCTGGCAGTCACCAAAAGATGCCGGCCTTTACTTCAGCATCGTGCTGCGCCCGGCATTCGAAATGAGCACTTGGCCGTTGATCGGATTGATGAGTGCGCTTGCGGTTTCTGAGGCGCTCGCGAAGAGCTGCGATCTCAAGGTCGACATCAAGTGGCCCAACGACATTTGCGTAAACCAGCGAAAGCTCTGCGGCATTCTCTCGGAAACGGTGGAAACCAGTGGCGGCATGGCCGCGATTGCCGGAATCGGAATAAATCTGAAGCATCAGGAATTTCCGCCTGAGATTGAGGCAATCGCCACCGCTGTCGAAGAGGTCACCGGGGTTAGTCCAAACGCGGATTTGATTCTCGAGACGTTAATCAAGACAATCGGGCAGCGTTACGAGCTTTTGCAAAGTCCCGGCGGCGCCGAACACATCATTCGTGAATGGTGCGCGAGTTCGTCATACGCGTTTGGCCGGCGAGTTAGGGTGACGCTGAACCATGAAGTCTTCGAAGGAACGACGCGCGGTCTGGAGGCTGACGGCGCTTTGCGGGTAGAACTTGATGACGGAAGAGTCAAAGCTGTACGGGCGGGGGATGTGACGGCGGTGCGGCCCGCCGCAGCAACGTGGTCTGCGAGCGCCACACCTGACATTCAGGCGTTTCGTGAAGGCCTGTTGGACATGGTTGACGAAATTGCGGCCGGAGGTACCGAGATTTACGGCGGCTTCACCGAAATCCTCTGTATGTGGTTTGACGACTACTGGGGTCATCACCCAGAGCAGTTAATCCGGGACGGCGTGATCAATGAAGGCGAACACGCAATTCTAAATCGATTCAGTGAAAAATTTCGGAAGGCATATCCGAAAGCCGTTCATGAAGAGCAGGATCTGCGAAAGCTCCAGGATGACCCCACCTGGAAGTCAGTCGTGATGGCCGCCAAACACGCGCAGTTAGAGTTGAGGGAATTGGCAGAATCTGAAATGGTTAGATCGTCCAGCTAAAATGTTGCTAGTGATCGACATCGGCAATACTAACACCTCGCTCGGCGTTTTTGACGGCGAGGCATTGGTGGCGCATTGGCGTCTGACAACCGCGCGCTCACGCACGGTGGATGAATGGGGCGTACATGCGCGCAACCTGTTTTCACTTGCCGACCTCGATGTCAAATCGATTGACGGCATCACGATCGCGTCAGTGGTGCCGCCGCTGAACTTCACTCTAAAGCAGATGGCTGAGGTTTACTTTCACCTGACACCTCTGTTCATCGATCACACGATTGATACGGGCGTGCCAATACTCTACCAGCCGGCTTCAGAAGTCGGCGCCGATCGGATCGTTGACGCGGTGGCCGCCATTCATAAGTATGGAGCGCCATGCATCGTGGTTGATTTCGGCACCGCCACGACCTTCGACGCGATCAACGAGAAAGGTGAATATCTCGGCGGCGTAATTACTCCCGGCATCACCATCTCGTCCGAAGCGTTGTTCCAACACGCGGCCAAATTACCGCGCGTGGAAATCAAACGGCCCGCGAAGGTGATCGGATCAGCAACAGTCGAAGCCATGCAGTCTGGTCTCTATCATGGTTATGCCGGGCTCGTGGACGGCATCCTCAAGAAGATGATCGAAGAAATGGGTGGCTCGCCAACTGTGATCGCGACCGGCGGGCTCGCTCCACTGATCGCAAAAGGCTCAGACTTTATCAAGCTGGTCGACGAAACGCTGACGCTGGAAGGATTGAGATTGGTGTACCAACGTCAGAAGCGATCTTAGTGCTTTGTACTTCGTACTTTGTCCCAATTTCCCGAGAGGTCCGGATGCAGATGCAAAGTACGAAGCACTAAGCACCAAGCACAAATCGATTGAATTACTTTTCCTACTTCTCAGAAATCGAAGACACGTTCATTCGCCGGCGCGGCAAGCACTTGATGCTCAGTCCGATCGACTGGGCCTTAATCGAAAGCTGGAAAGAGCGCGGTGTGCCTTTGCATGTGGCTCTGCGCAGCATTGAGCATGCCTTTGATTCTTACGAATCAAAAAAGCGCAAACGCTCTGTTAAGTCTCTGCTGTATTGCCAGGAAGAGGTTGAAGCACAATACGCCGAATGGCTCGAGTCGCGCGTCGGGAGTCACGAGGAAGCTGCAGATACTTCGTCCGCAGATGCTTCTCCCTTTTCACGCGAGATCGTACTCGCGCACCTGACACGATCGCTCGACAACCTCAATGAGCTCGCCGCTGAACGTGGAACGCAAGCCGACGATTTGAGTGAAGCTCTGGCTCGCGCAGTCACGCTGCTGTCTGACATCCGTGATGATTACGAAAGCGCTGCACGCCCGGATACGCGCAAGCTCGAAGAATCTTTGACTGGACTCGATCGGCTTCTGGACAGTGCGATCACTGCGACGATTCCCGGTGAACAACTTGATTCTGCTATCGCGACTGTCGAGTCGCAGATCAAACCTTATAAGCGACAGATGGACAAGGCCGCATATGAACAAACCCGCGACAATCTGCTGCGCCGCCGTTTGCGTGAGCAGTACGGCGTACCGCGACTAAGTCTGTTCTATTTGTGACGTTGGAGTTCTGCAAGGCGACTTCTAATATGGACTGCCTGATCCAGGTGTGATCACTGGGGAATTTTGGAGGACAGTAATGCTGCGCCGCTTGCTGCTTGGTTTTCTTACGCTTCTCATCGCCTCGGCCTGCCTCGGTATGGATAAATCCGACGCGACCATTGAGATTCCGTTCTCGTTTGAGAAAGGTTATATCGTAGTTAAGGGAAAGATTAAGAAAGACACTCCAGTCGAGATGGTTGTTGCCACTGGCTCTGAACACTCCCGAATCGACATCGGCCTTCTCGACAAATACAAATTGCCGGCCTACTACTCGGCTGAGGGGCCGGTTACCGGCTTCAATGACAAGACGTTCTCGTTCAGCGCCGTACCAGACGTTACTTTGGGCGAGGCCAAGAGCAGAAGCCTCAACATGCGTCTTGATTCAATGGCAGATGTCAGCAAAGCCCTGGGCCGGGAGATTTTTGGAGTTCTAGGCGTTGATTTTTTTGAGGGGAGTGCAATCCAGTTGGATTTCGCCAGGAAGCTAATCCGATTTCTTTCAAAGTCTGACGCTGAGTCCCTCACAAACATAACCGGCGATGCGGCTGTACTTCGGTTCATACCTGCTGATGATCCTTACAAGAATCTACCGGTACCGGTAGTCGAAGCTATCGTCGAAGGAAAGAAAGTAAAGACTCTCGTGGATAGTGGCGCCATCGTAGTCGTGGCCGTATCACCGTCGACGGCGCAGAAAGCAGGCTTATCAAGTTCAGCTGGAAACCGCGTGACTATCCACTCAATCCAACTCGGAAAGCTGGAAGTGAGCGATGTGCCCTCACTCATCGCTGGCAAAGACGCTGCGGCAAATCGCTACCTGAAGGGCTACCCCGCGGTAATCGGTGTTGGCGTCCTGCAGAATTATCTGGTTACATTTGATTTTCGACAGAAGCTGTTACTCATAAATTAATGAACAGCGAGTTAGAGGTCATTGTCGAACGAATCCTGCCGGGCGGACTGGGTCTGGCGCACCACGACGGTCGCACAGTCATGGTGGCTTTAGCCGCGCCGGGCGATCGCGCGCGCGTGCACGTCGATCGCGTGAAAGGAAATGTCAGCTTTGCCTCCATCAGAGAAATAGTTGAGCCTTCCACCGCGCGGATCGATCCGCCGTGTCCTTACTTTGGCCGCTGTGGCGGATGTGACTTCCAACAACTGAACTATCAGGCGCAGCTCGACGCGAAAGTCGAAATGATTCGCGATTGCCTGCGCCGGATTGGGCGTATTGAAAACATTCCTGAGTTTGGCATTACCGCTGCGCCAAACCAGTGGCGCTATCGTGTGCGCGCGCAATGGCAATACGATTCGATGCGAAAGCGCCTCGGTTATTTCGAGAGTGGTTCCCATCGTGTTTGTGACGTCGTTGAATGTGCAGTGCTCGCGCCGGAGCTTCAGCAGACATTGGAATTGCTGCGCGCGCAGATGCAGCAGGGCGATCTTTCCGATGACGCGCGTCACTTTCGCGCGATTGTGGGCGATGAGGGAGTTGCCACTGTCGATGACAAGGGAAGGCAGGGCGCGACGGCCAGCGACATCACGCGCGCAATTCAGGGCGATACATACCACTTCAGCGCCGCCAGTTTCTTCCAGGCTAATTCGGATCTGGTCCCACAGTTAATAGAAGCGGCGATTGGCGAAGCCAGGGGTAAGCAGGCCATTGAGCTTTATTGCGGTGTGGGACTATTCACCCTGCCCCTGGCGCGGAGTTTTGAAAGAGTCATCGGAGTCGAAAGTCATTCCGCGGCGGCTGACTTTGCGCGTGAGAATCTGAGCAATGCTCGACTCACAAATGCGGAGGTCGCTGACGAGGATGTAGCGGACTGGCTGGAAAGCGATTCAGCTTTCACGAGCGAGGATGCGCCGGACTTCCTCCTGCTTGATCCGCCACGAACCGGAGCGGAGTCGCGCGTCATTTCGGGAATCCTGCGATTGAAGCCAGGAAAGATTTCGTATGTTTCCTGCGACCCGGCGACGCTTGCGCGCGATCTCAGGAAGCTGATCGCAGGCGGCTATGCGCTAACTCGGATTAAAGCATTCGACATGTTCCCACAGACCCACCACGTCGAGACCGTCGTCCATCTGACATCTTGATAGCTCGACAATCCAGCCTCGCGGTATTAGCAGTTAGCGGCGCAAGCGCACGGAAGATGATGGCGCCACCCCGGTTTGCAGCCAGCAAGAATCTTGCAATCCAAGACGGTTGACGAAACATGAGGTTCTGTTATCGTCTCGGTCCGCTTGTGGATATTACTTAAAGAGTACGGTTACGCCGACTAGTAAGTCCCAAGCGGTTGGGCTGCGCCTACTTTCCAGGGCGTGGCCGAGCACAGGGAAAGAGGGCTGACGGAAGCGCGGAGTTTCCGCACATCGAATGGCGTAGCCCCAAACCCGTACTTCTCCCCATGAAACCAGCGCCCGCTTTCTCGAGTCCTCTCGTTGTGCTCGCGGCAGCAGTGTCTTTGGGAATAGTTGCCGGCCAATTCATCACCCCAAATTCGGAAGGAACTTTGCTCACGGTCGGCATAGTCAGCATGGTTTTCGCCTTGCTGTGCGTTGGCTTTCTGAGAAGAGAGAAGCTGACCGTCGCCACTGTCGCACTCTTGGCTGCATTTCTCTTTACAGGATTTGCATTGGCGCACATCGAAAATCGTGCGTCTGGTCCAAACACTGTCGCGCAACTGTATGAAGCCGGCCGGATCCCTCCCGGCGAACCGGTTGAGGTAACCGCCTCCGTGGTCGGCGAACCTGAACCGGCGCCGGACAGCTTCTATCTCACGCTTCAAGTGGAAGCAGTGCGCGTGAAGGGAATCGAGTTTGCCGCATCCGGCACCGTGCTTTTGATGGCGCGCCCGCGTGACTCACTCGCGCAGAGCCAATACGAAGGTTTGCAACTCCAGCACGGTGCGCGCGTGCGTGTGATGGTCGTGCTTGATCGCGAAGATGGCTTTCGTAATCCGGGAGTGTCGCCGTTTACCGAGTATCTAAAACGCAAGGGTTACGATGCCACTGGAGTCATCAAGAGCCCGCTGCTGGTTGAAAGACTGGATGACAAGAGGGTGTTTCTGCCGCTGGCTTGGCTTTATCAATGGCGCGCCGAACTGCAAAGACAGTTTAATCAAAAGTTTTCTCCTGAGACCGCCGGAGTACTGAACGCCGCGCTGCTCGGCAATCCATACAATCTTTCGCGCGGGTCGGCCGAACGATTTCGGGCCGGCGGTACTTTTCACATCCTGGTGATTAGCGGAATGCAAATCGCGTTTATTGCCGGCCTCGTCCTGTTGATTGTGCGTCGGATTACGCGAAACAGGCTCTGGCAATTCATCCTGGCGAATGGATTTCTTTGGGCCTACACAATTGCAGTCGGCGCAGAAACGTCTGTGACACGCGCGGCGTTGATGTTCACGATCGCGTCGTTCGCGCCGGTGGTGGCCCGGAAGCCAACCTCGCTCAACACCATCGGGGGCGCTGCCCTGCTGCTGCTAATCTGGAAGCCAACTGATCTTTTCGATCCTTCTTTTCAGCTAACGTTTCTTTCAGTAGTAGCGATCGTTTCCGTGGCTGTGCCGCTGTTGCGAACTATGCGTCGCGTTGGTTCCTGGCGACCGACAAGGGTCACACCTTCTCCGCCTGATTGTCCGCATTGGTTCCGCGTTCTTTCAGAGATTCTCTACTGGCGCGAGCGTGAGTGGCAGGCTGAGATGTCTGCCTCAAATATTCGGTATCGACTTTTTAAATCGCCACTCGCGTTGGCGGTTGATCGGTGTCGTGTGCAAGGTCTGCTGCAATTCGCAGTGTCTGCTTTTGTCGTTTCCACGGGCGTGCAACTGGTGCTACTTCCGGCGCTAGTCGTCTATTTCCACCGTATCTCGATTGCCTCTCTACTACTCAACGTGTTTGTTGGGGCCCTGATGGTGATACTGGCATTCGCGGCAATCCTTGCGGTACTGCTCTCGCAAATCAGCGTGACGTTGGCAGCGCCATTGGCATTGATCGCGGAAAAGACGAATTGGTTGATGGTCCATCTCATCGATCCGTTCTCGCGGCTTGGCCTCGGGTCGATGCGGTTACCGCAATACCCGGGCGCGTGGAGACTCATTTATGCTTTGTATTTTCTGACGCTTGGGTTCTTGATCTTGCGCCTGTCGCGATGGGACCCGCTCGCCCTTTCCGCAGAGGGATTTCGCATGCAATGGAAGACCCGGGCTGCGATGGTGTCGCTTCTTTGTCTGCTTTGCGTGATTGTCTTTCACCCCGGCAGCGCGCCCAAACCCGACGGCCGTCTTCACATAGATTTTCTCGATGTAGGCCAGGGCGACGCTGCTTTGCTCACGCTTCCGGACGGCGCCACCGTGCTCATTGACGGTGGCGGGCAACCAAACTTTGACCGAAAATTATCTGAGGCCGAAGAAGACGAACCCTTTGAGCGCGATGCGCGAAGCATTGGCGAGCGGGTCGTCTCTGAGTTTCTCTGGTCCAGGGGATTGGATCGCGTTGATTATCTAATGGCCACTCATGCGGACGCCGATCACATCGCCGGGTTGAATGAAGTTGCACGCAATTTCGCGGTGGGTGGCGCGATCGTCGCGCGCACGCCTGCCGATGATCCTGAATTCAGGCACTTTGCGGAAACCGTAAGCCAGGCAGGTATTCCGATGGAAGTGATCGGAGCGGGAGATCTGCTGCGCATGGGCCCGGTTTCTTTTGAAGTTCTTTGGCCGCCAATGAATCCAGGCGCCGGGGCGAGTTCGCGCAACAACGACTCGCTCGTATTGCGAGTGAGGTTTGGGCGGAAGTCTTTTGTCTTTACCGGCGATGTGGAAAAGGAAGGCGAAGCGGCGTTGTTAACAGAAGGGATTGATCTGCATTGCGACCTCGTAAAGGTGGCGCACCATGGCAGCCGGACTTCTTCCATCGCGCCTTTTATTCAGGCCACGCAACCTGCGCTGGCAGTGATCTCAGTGGGACGAACTTCAATGTTTGGGCATCCGCATAAGGAAGTGGTTGAGCGCTGGCGTGCTAGCGGCGCACGGGTCATGACGACGGGCGAGAAGGGAACGATTTCTATTGTTACTGATGGACGAGACGTTGAGGTGACAACGTTTGTTCGGTGATCAAGTGGCGCAGACTTTAGTCTGTGGTTCAACGATTAGTTCGCACATGTCGAATTCTTCGGTCTTCTATCACAGGAACCAGGGCGGCGGAAAGAAAGCGCAGAGGGGCAAGTGAGATTGTTCCATTGAACGTAAGTTTGAAGGATGGTTGAAACACAGACTAAAAGTCTGTGCCACTCTCATAGAAAATCAGGTTCGGCGGGTGTGTACATGTCGATGGCTGAGCTGCCGAGCTTGTAAGTCTTCAGCACCCCGAGCGGCGGCGCATAGATGTGAATGGTCACCAGATCGCGACCGCTGACGTCGGGATTACCCAACTGGTGGATATCGGGATCTTCCGAACCGGTCAGACCGCCGCCGCGCAGCTCGCGATGCGAGCGATACTGCAGTCCGGTTTCGGTGTCATAGTCGAACATCGTCTCCCAAAGAATTCCCTGGTGCACAAACACTGCACCATGCGAACCGTTGTGATCGTGAATCGGCGTGCGTTGTCCCGGCTTCCAGCAAAGCACCAGCATCTCGACAAACTCGGTCTTCATCACGCGGTGACGTGAGTAATTGCCGACCTTGAAACCGAGATAAGGCTCGATCTCTTCTTCGGAAATGTCGGTGTATTGAATGAGCCGGTTGGTTTCTTCCAGAGATGGAACGGCGGTAAGTGAGCTGAGCTTGTCAGCGAGCGACTGAAACGTGAATCTGCCGGCGAGATCCATCGACGTCCGGTCGATTGATTCGATCGTTTGCACGATGTTTAGCTTATAGTCGTCGCGTGGTGTGGAGTCAAGTATCAGGTTGTTTTCTCTGCACTCAATTTGGAGTGCGAATCAGCGTCAAGCCTATGCGCGCAAAAGCGGTGACAGGTCACCGCACTCCAAATTTACGGCACTAAGCACTCAATGTGGAGTGCGCCGACCTGTCGGCGCTTTGGTCACTGCAACCTGTCGGCGCTTTGCTTGTTGCGACCTCTCAAACGGGATTGCGAAAACGGACGATGCCAAAAAAGCCGTAGCGTCAAGCCTATGCGCACAAAAGCGGTGACAGGTCACCGCACTCCAAATTTACGGCACTAAGTCTGTCTCTCTGCACCATGCAAGAGAATTCTGATGTCCCGCACGTTTGTTCCCGTCGGTCCGGTGGTGATCGCGTCACCCAGCGCGATGAAAAACGAATAGGCATCGCTCCGATTCAAGAAATCGAGTGGCTCAAGCCCGATTTTCTTCGCTCGTGCGATCGTCGTGCTGTCGATAATAGCGCCGGCCGCCGGACTGTTGCCGTCGATGCCATCAGTGCCGGCGCATAACGCTACAAAGTTATCCATCCTGGCTTGATCTGCGAGAATGGCCAGGCGCAGTGCTGTTTCCAGGTTTCGTCCGCCCAAGCCGTTGCCCCTTACCGGGCAAGAGAACTCGCCACCGGAGATCAAACAGAAGTCTTTTTCGGATCTTTGGCTGAGTTCTGAGAGAAGCTGGAGAAGGGCGGCGCATCCCGAGTCGATTGGATCGTCTGAGATATCTTTAGGCAGGAGAGCTTCGGCACCGGTTTCTTCAGGAAGTTTCGCCGCTAAACCTCTTCGCTGGGCAGCGGCTATGGCAGCGTCCTGAGCATCATAGTTGCTCAGCAGTACAGAACAGTCTCGTATTCTGCCGGAACGTGTGGCTGGAAATTCCATTTGCCTTGAGCCGGCATCGACGGCACGGAGGATAGCTGCCGGCAGTTGCGAACGAAGCTGATAGTAATCGATGACTTCGCGTGCATTTGGCGCATGTCCGGGCGGCGAGAGACTGGGGCCCGAGGCGACGTTCCATTGCTCGCCCGCCGGCACATCGGAAATGATTAATGTAATTTGATCGCAGTTGGATGCGCGTTCAGCAAGTCGCCCTCCTTTGACCGCGGAAAACGAGCGGCGCACCGAGTTCACCTCGCCAATTGACGCGCCGCTCCCGATTAATAGCTGGTTAGCGATATTGATGTCCGCCAGGGTGATGTCTTCGTTGATTGGCAGCTCGAACATCGCCGATCCGCCCCCCGAAATGATGAAGACCACCGTCGCTTGTTCCTGATTTGCGCGATCAAGCAACGCGAGTCCTTCCTGAGCGGCGAGCAGGCTCGCTTCGTTTGGTAGTGGGTGTCCACCTTCAAAGTAGCGCCACGCATGGCCGAGTGCTTTCGCAGCCCGGGACTGAGCC
>JADMIO011398670.1_pt1 | contig 21753 bp, 18 predicted proteins | sample 8958161 | NCBI WGS metagenome assembly JADMIO01 (sample SAMN16585339, study PRJNA669376) | soil metagenome | isolation source: Crop rotation soil | place: USA: Cullars Rotation, Alabama | collected 2011
CGCGACAACTTGTCCACGTGGAATTCTAAGCTTAGGATCCCAATGTGCTGGAAAGGGTTGGGCTTCGCGATTCCGATCAATCGTGTCGCGCGCGTCGTTGATGATCTGCTCACGCATGGAAGCATTCGAAGCCCGTGGATTGGCGTCAACCTGAAGCCGATTGCGTCGACGAACACACGCGACATCATCGCGCAGGGCGCGGTCATTGGCACTGTCGCGCCAGGATCGCCGGCGGCGTCCGCGGGATTGCAGCCCGGCGACATCATCATGCGTGAAGGGACACGTAACGTCCGTAACCCATTCGACTGGAACGCGGCTCTGCTCGATCTGCGCGTCGGGTCGCCGGCGCACCTTCACGTGAAACGCGGCACGCGGGAGTTCGACGTCGAAGTAAAGGTCAGCGACCGTCCGGAAGTCACCGCGGCGAAAGTTCAGGTTCTACGCGAGCTAGAGCTCGTGACCGTAACGCCGGCGATTGCGGCTGATCGACGACTCCGCCGGCAATCCGGGGCGTTGATCTACAATGTCAGCCAGTTCGTGTCGGATCAGACCGGACTGCAAAAGGGTGATGTCATTCTCCAAATCAACAACTATGCGGTGCGAACGGCCGAGGATGCCGCGAAAGTGATCGACGCGATGGGAGGCCGATCCTATCTGCGGGTGCTCGTCGAGCGACAAGGCCAACTGTTCGTGACCGAGTTCGTCATCCGATGACGTCACACGATCGCTACTCATCGCCGCTCGCGGAACGCTACGCGTCCAAGGCGATGCTCGAGCTGTGGTCACCGAGTCGGCGCCACGGCCTGTGGCGAAGACTCTGGCTCGCGCTCGCGGAAGCAGAACAGGAACTTGGCGTTCCGATTCCGCACGACGCGATCACCCAAATGCGCGAACACCTCGACGACATCGATTTTGCGGTCGCGGCGTCGTACGAGAAGCGCTTTCGGCACGATGTGATGGCGCATGTGCACGCGTTCGGTGACGTCGCGCCTGCCGCGCGCGGCTTCATTCACTACGGTGCAACGAGCGCGTATGTCACGGACAACGCCGATCTGATCCTCATGCGGCACGGGCTCGAGTTGCTGCGCCAGAAAGTGGTTCGTGTCCTTCGTGCGCTTTCGACGTTCGCGCGTGAATGGCGCTCGGAGCCGACGTTGGGATCGACGCACTTGCAGCCCGCGCAGCCGACGACCGTTGGAAAGCGTGCCACATTGTGGATGCAAGATCTCGTGCTCGATCTTGCGGATCTCGAGTATCGCATCGCGACGCTGCCGTGCCGAGGCGTGAAAGGCACGACTGGCACACAGGCGAGCTTTTTAGAGATCTTCAACGGGGATCATGCAAAGGTCCGCGAGCTCGATCGGCGAGTGTCGGAGAAGATGCAGTTCCCGTCGTCGATTCCCGTCTCGGGGCAAACGTACTCACGAAAGCTCGATGCGCAGGTCCTTGGCGTCGTTGCTGGAATCGCGTCGAGCGCGATGAAGTTCAGTGGTGATCTCCGCGTACTTCAGTCGGTTGGCGAGATCGAAGAGCCGTTCGAGTCGGAGCAGATTGGATCGTCCGCGATGGCGTACAAACGCAATCCGATGCGCTGTGAGCGGATTGCGTCGCTGGCCCGCTTCGTTCTGTCGCTCGAGCCGAATGCGAACCTCACGCACGGCGTTCAATTCTTCGAACGGACGCTCGACGACAGTGCGAATCGTCGCCTTGTGATCCCTGAGAGTTTTCTCGCGACGGACGCAATCCTCCTCCTGATGAACAACGTCGTGAGCGGACTCGAGGTGCATCCAGCACGCATTCAACGACGGCTCGCGGACGAGCTACCGTTCATGGCAACCGAAGAGCTCATCGTTCGGGCAGTTCGGGCCGGTGGCGACCGTCAGGTGGCGCACGAACGCATTCGTCAACACAGCATCGAGGCCGCTCGCGCGATGAAAAACGGTGCAACCCGGAACGACATGCTCGATCGCCTCGCGAACGACGACGACTTCAATGTGTCGGTTGCCGATCTCGAATCGGTTCTCGAGCCGATGCGCTTCGTCGGCCGCGCGCCGCAACAAGTCGACGAGTTTCTCGATGAGATCATCGCCCCGCTCCTCGAGCGTACGGCGAGCGAATCGGAGCACGGCGACGAGGTCCGCGTATGACCATCGCGCAGCTCGAGCCTCTTCCGCTGCAACACCTCAGACGAGGCAAAGTCCGAGAGGTCTATATCGTCGACGAGGATCGGCTCCTTCTCGTCGCGACGGACCGCGTCAGCGCATTCGACGTCGTGATGGCCGAGCCAATTCCGTACAAAGGCGCGGTCCTCACGCAAATCACGGCGTGGTGGCTGCGCCAACTCGAAACCGACGTTCGCCATCACATGCTGGCATCGGACGTCGACGAGATTATCGACGCTGTTCCGTCACTCAGCGCACATCGGTCGACCCTTGCTGGTCGTGCGATGCTGTGTCGGCGAACGCAGGTCTTTCCAATCGAATGCGTCATTCGCGGCTACTTGTCTGGCTCGGCGTGGAAGGAATACAAGTCGAACGGTACGCTTGCCGGTGAAGCGCTCCCGAAAGGGCTGCTCGAGAGCGAGCGCCTCAGCCCTCCGCTCTTCAGTCCAGCAACGAAGGCCGAATCGGGTCATGACGAGAACATCACCATCGACCGCGTCGTCCAGACGCTCGGTGGCGACGTCGCCCGCGAGCTCGAGCGCTTGAGCCGGCTCGTTTACGAACGCGGGCGACGCATCGCCGCTGAGCGCGGAATCATCATTGCAGATACGAAGTTCGAGTTCGGTCGTGATCACGCGGGGGCAATCACGCTCATTGATGAAGTGCTTACACCGGACAGCTCGCGATTCTGGCCCGCCGAGCAATACGAGCCAGGGCATTCGCAGCCGAGCTTCGATAAGCAGCCATTGCGCGACTATCTGGATGCCGAGCGACGTGCCGGCCGCTGGAATGGCGACGCACCACCGCCGCCGCTACCCCACGCCGTTGTGAGCGCGACCAGCGATCGGTATCTGGACGCCTTTCGGCGAATCACCGGCTCGCCCCTCGATCTGAAGGAGCTTTCGTGAACTTCGCGCGCGAAGGACTGAGCCTCATCGCGATCGCGGCGATCATCGCGGTCGGATCGTTCGGCATCGCGTTGAGCCGCCGATCGTGGCCGCTCTGGTTGCTGGCGTTCGCACTGACGCTCGTCGCGCTCTGGGTCGCCTATTTCTTTCGAGATCCGCAACGACTCGGCGAGCGCGGCGAACGACTCGTCATCGCACCCGCTGACGGCAAAGTCGTATTGATCTCCGAAGTCGACGAACCGGAGTTTCTCAAGGAGCGCGCGCTCCGTGTTTCGATTTTCATGAACGTGTTCAACGTCCATGTGAACCGATATCCAGTGAGCGGCATCGTTCGCCTCGTCGAGCGCAAGTCTGGGCGGTTCATGAACGCCGCGGCCGAAGACGCCAGTCTTCAAAATGAGCAGACTTCGATTGGCCTCGAGAGCGGGTCCAATCACATTCTCGTGAGGCAGATTGCTGGGCTCATCGCGCGACGCATCGTCACCGATGCGAAAGAAGGCGATCACGTTCAGCAGGGTGACCGCATGGGCCTGATTCGATTTGGCTCGCGCGTGGACGTCTTCCTGCCGCTCGGAACGAACCTTCGGGTCAAGGTCGGCGACGTCACGTATGCCGGTTCGTCGGTGATCGCGGAGCTCGTCGGACGATGAATCCAGCGGCGCGCGACCCCGCCCGCCGTCGCGGCGTTCGGCGTGCGGTTGTGCTCATGCCGAACGGGTTGACGCTCTTCAATCTGTTCTGCGGGATTTACGCGATCATCAATGCCATTCGCGGAAACATCGCCTCGGCGCCGACCTTCATCGTGCTCGGCGGCATTGCGGATGTCCTCGATGGTCGCGTCGCGCGCGCGACCGGAACCGGCAGCCGTTTCGGCGAGGAGCTCGACTCGCTCGTCGATGCCATCTCGTTTGGTTTTGCGCCGGCGCTGATCATGTATCTTGGGAGCCCGCGGCCGGGGCCGTGGGAGTGGCTACTCGTCTTCATTTTCACGTCCTGCGCGGTGATGCGGCTCGCACGATTCAACGTCGAACAGGCGGGTCGCAAGAAAACACATTTTCATGGTCTTCCGAGTCCGGCCGCGGGACTGACGCTCGCGACGTATTGGTGGTTCAAGGAGACGCCGCTCTACAATCAGGCCATCATCATCTTCACCGACAGCAAAACGCTCTCGGAATTGCCGTGGCATGTGATGCTGCGCGGGTTGATGGCGATTCTCGCAGCGCTGATGGTGAGCGACGTTCCCTACCCTGCCGTCCCGTCGATTGGCTTCAGCAGCATCAAGCGCATCATCGGCACGTTGGTTGTTGCTGGTTGCGTCGTTCTCCTCGTCATTCGGCGAGAGGAATTCATTTTCCCGGCGCTTCTTCTCTACGTGGCGTATGGCGTGGGGAAAGCCGTCGTCCTTGGGTTTGTCGGTCGTCGACAGACGCCAGGCGAGATCTTCTGGAATGAACGGGCGAAGCCATTCGCCGACGATGATCGACCTCCACCCTCTCGTCGAACTCCGTCGTCGGTTCCACGCGTTGCGCCGAGCGACGTTGACGTCGACGTCGAGGACCGAGCTGTGAGTAGTGAGCAACGGCCCGTTCGGCGGAAGCGGCGCCGACGCCGTGGCGGCGGCAGTCGGCCGCCGGGCAGCCCGAAGTCTGGCAGTCCCCCGCCTGGTCCCAATCTCCCTCCCTCGCCTACCGGTCCAACTGAATGAGCCACTTTCGCATTGCCGTGCATATCACTCCACGCCGTGGCATCCTCGATCCGCAGGGGAAGACCGTCGCTGGTGCACTCCACACCCTTGGTTTCACCTCGGTAACGGACGTCCACGTCGGCCGATACATCATCGTCGAGCTCGACGCAGCAGATCAGGGCGACGCGGAACGGCAAACTCGCGAAATGTGTGAGAAGCTTCTCGCCAATCCGGTGATCGAGGATTTCGAGATCGCTTCCGGACATGCCGACGCGCTCGCAGGAACTGCGTTGTCCGGCGGGAGACACTAATTATGAAATTCGGAATCGTCGTCTTTCCTGGTTCCAACTCGGATTACGACACGTATCATGCCGTCGTCGACGAGCTCGGGGAGGAAGCCGTTTACCTTTGGCACAAGGATCACGATCTGCAAAACAGCGATGTGATCGTGCTGCCCGGTGGGTTTTCGTACGGCGACTATCTGCGGGCCGGAGCAATTGCGCGATTCAGTCCGATCATGAACGACGTCATCGCGTTCGCGAAGAAGGGTGGGCCGGTGATCGGCATTTGCAACGGATTCCAAATCGCGTGCGAGGCCGGGTTGCTTCCGGGCGCGCTCCTCAGAAACGAAAGTCTGAAGTACATCTGCGAATTCGTAAGACTTCGTGTCACATCCACCGATACGATTTTTAGCAATCGCTACGAGGACGGCGCGACAGCGCTGATGCCGATTTCTCATGGCGACGGCCGTTACACCGCGGACTCCGAAACCGTCGATAGGCTGGAGGGCGAAGGGCGCGTGGTATTCCGCTACCTCGGTGGTCCAGGCGACGCCGACGAGTGGTGGAGCCCGAATGGGTCCATGCGCGCCATTGCCGGCATCGTGAACGAGCAAGGCAACGTGCTCGGGATGATGCCGCATCCGGAACGGGCAGTCGACCCATTACTCGGATCCGACGACGGTCTCGCGATCTTCGAATCGCTGCTATCGCGCGTCGGGGTCTAAGGAGCACAGCATGCGCGCAGCAGTCCTGGCAGTTTCGTTGTTTTCCGCGTCAACCGTCGGCGCACAGAAGGTCGCGACGATCGATCCTGGCATGTCGCGTGAGCAAGTCGTCGCCGCGCTTGGGCAGCCGCTCTCGTCCAAGTCGTACGATGGGCACACGTACATGCTCTATCGCAACGGATGCGAGAAGAAGTGTGGTATGAACGATCTCGTCGTGCTGGACAGCGGGAAGGTCGTCGACGCGGTCTTTCGATCGGCCCATCGCAAATACAGCGGTGAAAGCAGCTCGCCGCGCATGATCTCGGCCGCCGACGCGAAGCACGGCCAGTCCAACGGCAAGCCTCTCGTGGCTCCCTCCTCCCCTCCAAAGAACCCTTCGTCCACCTAAATGCAGCGACTGAAGAGCGTCGAACCTCGCCCGAACGATCCAACGATCACGCCCGCGCTCATCTCGGAGCACGGGCTCACGACGGAAGAGTACGAACGGCTAGTCGCGATGCTCGGTCGCGAGCCGACGTTCACAGAACTGGGAATCGTCAGCGCTCTCTGGAGCGAACATTGTTCCTATAAGCACTCACGGCCGCTCCTGCGGACGCTTCCGACGAAAGCCCCGTGGGTGCTGCAAGGCCCTGGCGAGAACGCCGGAGTCATTTCGATCGGTAACGGACTCGCCGTCGCATTCAAGATCGAGTCGCACAACCACCCGTCGGCCGTGGAGCCGTATCAAGGTGCGGCCACTGGGGTGGGCGGAATCCTCCGCGACGTGTTCACGATGGGCGCGCGACCCATTGCCCTTCTCAATTCGTTGCGCTTCGGATCGCTCGATTCAGCGCGAGTTCGCTACCTCTTCTCGGGCGTCGTGAAAGGGATCGGCGACTACGGGAATTGCGTCGGCATCCCGACGGTTGCCGGCGAAGTCGCCTTCGATCCTTCATATGAAGGCAATCCGCTCGTCAACGCGATGTGCGTCGGTGTCCTTCGCGAAGACGAGTTGATTCGCGCGGTGGCGCAGGGCGTCGGCAACCCGATCATCGCGGTCGGCGCTCGTACGGGGCGCGACGGCATTCATGGTGCGTCGTTCGCGTCCGAGGATCTCTCGGCGCAAAGCGATGCGAAAAGACCTCGCGTTCAGGTCGGAGACCCATTCACCGAAAAGCTCCTGCTCGAGGCGAGCCTCGAGTTGATCTACAGCGGCGACATCGTTGCAATTCAGGACATGGGCGCCGCGGGATTAACGTCGTCATCCGCCGAGATGGCGGCCCGCGGCGATGTTGGCGTGACGATCGACACGAACAAAGTGCCGATCCGCGAAGAAGGAATGACGCCCTACGAGATTCTGCTCAGCGAGTCGCAGGAGCGAATGCTCGTCGTCGCAAAGAAAGGACGCGAAGACAAGGTGCGCGAAGTATTAGAGAAGTGGGATCTCACTGCGGCGGTGATCGGCGAAGTAATCGCTGAGCCAGTGTACCGGGTGACCGAGGGAGAGCGCGTTGTCGCGGAATTTCCCGGCACGCGGCTCGTTACGGATTGTCCGACCTACACGCCCGACGCAGTCGAATCCACGGACGTCGCTCGGCTTCGATCGCAGGATGTCTCGAAGATTCCAGAGAAGCCGGAGGAGAGCGATCCAACCTGGACGCTCAAGCAGCTCCTTTCCTCGCCGACGATTGCGGCAAAGACTTGGGTGCATCGGCAGTACGACACGACGGTGCGAACGAACACCGTGATCGGCCCAGGGGGCGATGCCGCGGTGGTTCGCGTTCGCGGAACCGATCGCGCGCTGGCACTGAAGACAGACTGCAATGGCCGCTACGTCTATCTCGATCCTCGGGTCGGCGCGCAGATCGCGGTCTGCGAGGCAGCGCGTAACGTCGCGTGCACCGGCGGCCGCCCAAGGGCGATTACGAATAATCTCAATTTCGGGAATCCGAGACGGCCGGAGGTCTACTATCAACTGCGAGAATCCGTTCGCGGCATCGGCGAAGCGTGCAACGCGCTCAACACGCCGGTGACCGGGGGGAACGTCTCGCTGTACAACGAGAATCCGCGCGGGGCCGTGTATCCGACGCCAGTCATCGGGATGGTCGGCATCGTCGAATCGCTCTCGCATATCACGCGCTCCCAATTCCGCGCCGACGGCGACAGCGTTGTGCTGCTCGGCGAGCCTACGGCAGAACTTGGTGGAAGCGAGTATCTCGCTCGAATTCACGGGACGGTTGCCGGCGCGCCTCCCGCGTGCGATCTCGACCGCGAGCGCCTTTTGATCGACGCGCTGCTCGAGGCTATCGCGAGCGGTGTTGTTCGGTCAGCGCATGACTGTTCAGACGGCGGGCTTGGGGTCGCGCTGGCGGAGTGTTGCATCATGGATCGAACCGCCCAATACGGCGCAACCATCGATCTCAAGCCCTGGTCGGCGCTTCCATCGCGCGCACTGTTGTTCGGCGAGGCGCAGGCGCGAGTCATCGTCTCGACGACGATGCCTGACACCGTTCTCGCGATCGCGACGAAGCACCGCGTGCCGGCGCGTGCCATCGGTCGCGTCACCGCGGCTGGTGCACCGTTGCAGATTACGACATCGACCGTACGGGTCGAGGTACCACTCGTCGAGCTCGATGAAGCGTACCACGAATCGATTCGCTCGATCATGTCGCAGTCCATCAGCAACTAGTTTCCATATATGTGCGGTATATTCGGCGTCCACGGTCATTCCGATGCGACGCACATTGCGCAGCTCGGGCTCTACTCCCTTCAGCACCGCGGGCAGGAGTCCGTTGGCGTCGTCTCGATCGACGCGAGCGGCAACGCGCGTGTCGCGCGCAGAATGGGAACGCTGTCCGACACGCTCACCCAAGAGCTGTCGAAGATGCAGGGCGTTACCGCCGTCGGACACACGCGATATAGCACGTCCGGATCTTCGACGATCGAGAATGCCCAACCGGTCCTCGCGCGCTCGCGCGGCGGTTACATCACCCTCGCGCACAATGGCAACATCGTCAACGCGGCGGAGCTCCGACTCGAGCTCGAGGAACAAGGATCGATCTTCTCGTCGACGAACGATTCTGAAGTCGTAGTCCATCGTCTTGCGCGATCGAACGCCGCCAACCCGGTCGATCGGCTCGCTGACGCGCTCGAGGGGGTCGACGGGGCATACAGTCTCATCGTCGCGATGGGCGACACCTTGCTTGCGGCACGCGATCCGCGCGGTTGGCGGCCACTGACCATGGGGCGCCTTGGTGATGCTGTTGTATTTGCGTCCGAGACCTGCGCGCTGGACATCATCGGAGCGACGATCGAGCGCGATATCGAGCCTGGTGAAATCGTCGCCGTGAACGGTAATGGCGTCACGTCCAAGGCAGCGCTGCCGAAGAAAGAGTCGCGTAAGTGCGTCTTCGAGTACGTGTACTTCGCGCGCCCAGACAGCCGGGTCTTTGCCGGCTCTGTCGATCGTGCTCGCAGAGCTCTCGGCCGTCAACTCGCCCGGGAGTTCCCTGCGCCAACTGCGGATTTCGTGTTCAGCGTTCCAGATTCGTCGAACTCCGCAGCGCTCGGCTTCGCCGAAGAGAGTGGGCTTCCCTACGAACTGGCGTTGATTCGAAACCACTACGTTGGACGAACCTTCATTCAGCCGACCCAGGCGGGCCGCGACGCGAAGGTGAAGGTCAAATACAACGCCGTTCGGGAAGTCCTGAACGGAAAAAGTGTCGTGATGGTGGACGATTCGATCGTTCGCGGGACGACGACACGCGGTCTCGTCGCCTTGATTCGAGGAGCCGGAGCTCGCGAAGTGCACCTTCGTGTGAGTTCTCCCCCGGTTACGGGACCGTGCTATTACGGTATCGACACCCCATCGCGCGAAGAACTCATCGCGGCTAATCTCACCGTCGACGAAATTGCATCGAATCTGGGGGTCGACAGTCTGGGATATATATCGCTCGAGGGAATGCTCGCCTCTGTCCCTGGCGGGCCGCACGGCTTTTGCCACGCGTGCTTCTCAGGCGACTACCCGACGCCGCCCCCAGCGGACCCGGACAAGTTACGGTTCGGCTGCGCCTGCTAGCGATCGCTGAGGCGATGCCGAGCACCCTTCACGGAGCGCATGGCCTCTTCGACTCGCACCGACCCGGCTCTCGAATCCCGAGCAACAGCATCGGCTGACTCGCCGACGAAGTCCGTCTACTTCTTCGGCGACGGCGGCGCCGAAGGCACGCGCGACATGCGCGCGATGCTCGGTGGTAAGGGAGCAAACCTCGCGGAGATGACCAACCTCGGCGTTCCAGTGCCGCCGGGTTTTACCATCGCATGTGCGGTCTGCAACGAGTACCTCCGAGAACGGCGCATTCCCGAGGCGCTCCGCTCCGAGGTCCATGATGCGCTGGCACGGCTCGAGCGTGTCACAACGAAAGGATTTGGCGACCCAACGAATCCGTTGTTGGTCTCCGTTCGATCCGGCGCACCGGTGTCCATGCCGGGGATGATGGAGACCATTCTCAACCTCGGCCTCAATGATCGAACGGTCGTCGGACTCGCACGTGCAAGCGGAAATCCTCGCTTCGCGTACGACTCGTACCGGCGGTTCATTCAGATGTACGGCGACGTCGTCCTCGGCATCCCGTCTTCGAACTTTGAGCATCTGCTGTCCGCCAAGCGACTCACTGCGGGTGCGACGACGGATGCGGAACTCGATGAAGGCGCGCTGCGAAATCTCGTCGAGGAATACAAGGCACTGGTTCGCACCCGAACCGGGAACGAATTCCCGATGGAGCCGGTCGCGCAACTGTGGGGGGCGATCGAAGCCGTGTGGCGATCGTGGACCCTCAAGAAGGCAGTCGACTATCGGCGCGTGAACGGCATCTCGGAGTCGCTTGGCACCGGCGTCAACGTCGTGTCGATGGTCTTCGGAAATCTCGGCGATGATTCCGGAACCGGCGTCGCCTTCACGCGCAATCCGTCGACGGGTGAAAAGAAGTTTTATGGTGAATTTCTAATCAACGCGCAGGGCGAAGACGTCGTCGCGGGAATTCGAACGCCGCTGAGCATCGATGAGATGCATCAGCGCCTGCCCAAAGCGTACGAAGAGCTTCGGAGAACCGAAGAGCGGCTCGAGCGTCACTTCTGCGACATGCAGGACATCGAGTTCACCGTCGAACGCGGGCGATTGTATCTCCTGCAGACGCGCACGGGGAAGCGGACCGCCGCGGCGGCCGTTCGCATCGCGAACGATATGGTCGACGAAGGGCTCATCGACGCGAAGACCGCGGTCCGGCGCGTCGCCCCCGAGCAGCTCGATCAACTCCTGCATCCCGTCATCGACGTCGGCGTGCGCGCCTCGCCTCTCTGCACCGGATTGCCTGCGAGTCCGGGAGCCGCGAGCGGGCTCGCGGTCTTCGACCCGGACGTCGCTGAACAGCGAGCGCACGCCGGCGAACAAGTAATCCTCGTGCGCGACGAGACGACGCCGGAGGACTTCCACGGTATTGTCGCCGCGCGGGCGGTTTTGACGGCACGCGGAGGCATGACCAGCCACGCTGCGGTCGTCGCGCGAGGCATGGGCAAGTGCGCGGTCGTCGGATGTAAAGACATCGTCGTGGATGCCGAGCACCGCCGTTTCGAGGTGCACGGTCAGACGGTCGCGGAAGGCGAATGGATCACCGTCGATGGCGCCACCGGGAACGTCTACCGCGGCGATCTCCCAACGATCCCAAGCGAGGTCGTGCAGGTCATTCGCGGAATGCGGGACGCCCGCAGTGCGCCGAATTACCAGTCGTTTGCGCGTCTCATGTCATGGGCCGACGAAACGAGACGCCTTCGCGTCCGCGCCAACGCAGACACGCCGTACGACGCGCGGATCGCCAGAGGCTTTGGCGCCGAGGGGATTGGGCTTTGTCGAACGGAGCACATGTTCTTCGAGGGCGACCGCATCACGGCGATGCGCGAGATGATCGTCGCGCGAGACGAAGCCGGTCGGCGCCGGGCGCTCGCGAAGCTCTTGCCGATGCAGCGGGCCGATTTCGAGGGGATCTTCGAGGCGATGAACGGCCTCCCCGTGACGATTCGACTTCTCGACCCACCGCTCCACGAGTTTCTGCCGCATGGCGGCGAGGAGAGCAAGCTCCTCGCGCGAACGCTCGGAATGCAGCGGGCGGAACTGTCCCGCATTGTCGAATCTTTGCGGGAGAGCAACCCCATGTTGGGACATCGGGGGTGCAGATTGGGTATCACTTATCCAGAAATAACTGAAATGCAGGGTCGCGCGATCTTCGAAGCTGCGGTTCGGGCGAAACGAAGAGGACTCGATGTCCGTCCTGAGCTCATGATTCCGTTGGTTGCAACCTTGGCGGAGTTCGAGAATCAGCGCGACATCCTCGAGAATGTCGCGGAGCAAGTGTTGGGAGGAATGGGAGAAGAAGTCCCCTATTCCATTGGCACGATGATCGAACTGCCGCGGGCCGCGTTGACCGCGGATGAAATAGCAACGAAGGCCGAGTTCTTTTCATTTGGAACCAATGATTTAACGCAGACTGTCTTCGGTCTGAGTCGCGACGACGCGGGCCGATTCCTACCCAATTACGTAGATCGTGGTATACTTCCCGACGATCCGTTCCAGGTGCTTGATCGGAATGGAGTTGGCAAGCTGATTGGATTTGCCGTATCTGCCGGTCGGAGCGTCCGCCCTGAGCTGAAAGTTGGAATTTGCGGGGAACACGGCGGCGAACCACGCTCTGTGAAGTTCTGCCATACGATCGGCCTCGACTACGTCTCCTGCTCTCCCTACCGGATCCCAATCGCCCGCCTCGCCGCTGCCCATGCCGCTCTTGAATCCGCCGCTTCAGACCAGGCGCCGTCGTAGCCATCCCACCCTTCCCCAACTCCCCTCACTTCCGCTAACCCACGACGAAAAGTCGCTGCGGATTGCGTTGGTGACGGAGTACTACTATCCCCACTTGGGAGGGGTCTGCGAGCACGTTCACTTCTTCGCTCGCGAGGCGCGCCGACGCGGCCATCACGTCGACGTCATAACATCGCACATCCCTGGCGCTGAAGCACAGCCGCACGTCATTCGCGTTGGGCGCAGCCAGCCGGTGTACTGCAACGGATCACAAGCACGAATCACGCTGGGCTGGAATCTTCGAAAGGAAGTTCGGCGCGTCCTGAAGCAAGGGCGATATGACATCGTCCACGTCCATTCGCCGCTGACGCCCGTTCTTCCCATTCTTGCGATCGAAGAAGCGGACTGCCCCGTCGTCGGGACGTTCCACACGTATTTCGACCGATCGGTTGGCTACACGCTCGGTCGCCGCTTTTTCCAGAAGCGCCTCGACATGTTGAGTACCGCGATCGCGGTCTCCAACAGCACGACGGTTGCGCTGAACCGCTATTTTGAAGCCGACTGGAAGATCATTCCGAACGGAATCGACACCGACGTCTTCCATCCAAGCGCGCCTCCACCGCCGGGGCTCACGCGCGACGTTCCGACGATTCTTTTCCTTGGTCGCTTCGATCCTCGCAACGGGCTGACGACGCTGATCGAATCGTTCCAGAAGGTGAAGGGTCGCGGAAGAAAGGGTCGCGAAGCACGACTCGTCGTCGTGGGCGACGGCCCGCTTCGCGAGCACTATTACAAGCAAGCGAACGGCGACAAGGACATCATCTTCGTCGGCGCGGTACTCGAGGGGCGCCCGAGCTACTACGCGCACAGCTCCGTCTACGCCTGCCCAACAACGAAGGCGTCGTTCGGGATCACACTTCTCGAATCGATGGCGTGCGAAACGCCGGTCGTCTGCTCCGACATTCTCGGTTTCCGGGACGTCGTCGTGAATGAGCGAGAAGCGTTGATGGTCCCGTGCGGTGATCGCGATGCACTCGCTGACTCCTTGGTTCGCGTGCTCGACGATCAAGGTCTCGCGATTCAGCTCGGAACGACGGGTCGTCAGAACTCGCTCGAATACTCGTGGGCCCGTGTCACATCACGCGTGCTCGACGTGTACCAGAACGTTCTCGGAAACGTCGCAGTCGGAGCATGATGCTCGAGTTGGGTGCCGGCGCCGCCCTCGTCGGCGGCGCGATTCACGGCGCCTTTCATCGAAACAGCTTCGTCTTCGGGAAGCCGATCACTCGGGTCGTGTCGGGTGCACAGTCGGTCGCGCTGACATTCGATGACGGCCCGAATCCCGACGCGACTCCGCTCATCCTCGATGCGCTCGCGACCCGGGGAGTACGCGCCACCTTTTTCATCCTCGGCCGCCATGCCGAACAGTGGCCCCACCTGGTAAAGCGCGTTGCCGCCGAGGGTCATTCGATTGGCAACCACGGCTACTATCACCGAAAATTGCACTTCAAGTCGCCCGCGTACGTACGGAAGGATCTCACGCTCGGAACGCGAGCCATCGAGCAGATTGCCGGAGTCAGACCGCGTTTGTTTCGCGCACCACACGGTTTTCGGAGTCCCTGGGTGAGCTCGATCGCGCGGTCCCTCGGCCAACGGACTGTCGGGTGGTCGTTTGGGGTCTGGGACTCCGATCGTCCCGGACGCGACGTTATCGTCGAACGAATTCTCAAAGGCACACGTCCGGGCTCAATCTTGCTGTTACATGATGGGGACGGCTACGATCCTCATGGCGATCGTGTCCAGACGGCCCAGGCAGTGCCTGTGATTGTTGATCGTTTGCTCGAGCAAGGATACCGATTCGACCTCCTCGATAGCGCCGCGTGAAGAAAGCCGCCTCGAGAATTTTTCGCCTGTTGTTGAGCGTCGCGATCATCGTCGCGCTCATCTTGTTCGCGCGGAAGGTGAATTGGTCGACGACCTGGAAGAGCATTACGGACGCGAACCTCGGTATTCTGGTTCTCGCGGCGGTCGTCAACCTCTTATCGCTGGCCGGCAAGGCGGTTCGCTGGTGGATTTTCCTCCGCCCCATCGGTGTGTCGTCGTTGTTTCTGGCGATGAAGGCGACGTTCGCGGGCGCGGGGCTGAACAACATTCTCGTTGCCAATGGCGGCGAGGCGGCGCGCGTCGTGTTCGTGTCGCGTTCCGCGCACGTGCAGAGCGCGAGAGTATTGGCGACGCTCGCCCTCGAGCGAATGTTCGAGCTGATCGGCTACATCGTTTTGCTTGCGCTCTCTGTCTCATTCCTCGAGTTGCCTTCATCGCTTCTTCGTTGGCGACCCGTCGCGTGGTTACTGCTCGCGGGCGTCGCGGCACTCATGATCTTCCTCGTGAGGCGCCCTGAGCTCGCGGAGCCCATCGCGGCGCCAACGGTGCTCGGGTGGCGGGCGCGCGTTGCTGCTTATCTCAAGCATTTGATGCACACGATCGGCGGCATCTCGACCGGGCCGCGATTCATCTCAGCGCTGGCACTCTCGGTTGGAATCTGGGCGCTGCAAGTCTGGACATACGCCCTGACCGCGCGCGCCGCGGACTTCAACCTGTCGCTCGTGGGCACCGTCTCAGCGATTCTTGCCGTGAATCTTGGCTTCGCCGTGCGCGCGACGCCGGGCAACGTCGGCGTGTTTCAGGCGATGTATGCGGCAACGGCCACGGGGTTCGGAATGGACAGCGACAAGGCAATCGCGGTTGCGTTCCTCATCCAGACCCAGCAGATCATTCCAGTCACGCTGATCGGCGTCGCTCTGGCGCCAGAATTCATCTTCAAGCGCAAGAAGGTCACGCGAGGCGAGGATCGAGGTCTCGATCTGCGATCGCGCGTCGAGCAGCTCGAGGGCTGACCATTCTAACTGCCATGCGCAACAATGGAGCCGGGAACGTCAGCTCTCCGTCGCGCACCGGACCAGTGAGATGACGATCGGTCGATCACCAATTCGCCGAATGGCGTGGCTTGCAGCGGTTCTTTTTGGCGCGGCATGCAGTCGCGGCGATGGCAGCGCTGTCAAACAGCGGGCGACTCCATTCGCGGGCACGAGCCGGCCGGCAGCGAAGCAGCCTTCCTTGGCGAAGGACGCGCGACAGGGACAGGACCATCAGCGGCCGACCATCGGCTTCCGGTCGCGTGCGCAGTTCGATGAGCATTTTCAAAAGCACGGCGCGGAGTTCGGGCACATCACCCAGCAAGAGTACCTGCGCGAGGCGCTAGCGCTTCGCGATGCCCCCGTTGGCGGGAACATCGAGGAGATCCGTCGCGACGACGGAACCACGTCGAGGTTCGACCGATCGACCGGTGCCTTCCTGGCGTTCAACCGCGATGGTAGCATTCGAACATTCTTCAAGCCCAACGACGGCGAAGCGTACTTCCGTCGACAAGCGTCTCGCGCGCACCGATGACACGATCGATCGAAGACATGATCGCGCAATGGGAAATGATCGCGAGACACGCGTCGACCTACAGTCTCACGCTGGATGACTGGCTCAATGATCTCGATCTTCGCGACATCATCGCGCGCCAGCTTGCGGCCGCGCCGCTCGCCGAGGGCAACGATATTCGATCACGACTCGAGGCAGCGGACCGAATCTTTCGAGACGGGACGCGGGAGGCCGAGCGATCCCTGTGGGGCCCGGCGGGCGCTAGTCATTCGGTCAATCGCGAATGGTGGTACTTTCGGTATCCCTCATTGCCGGGAGGCTCAATGCGTCGGGACCTCGAGTCAGCAGGGGTTCTGCGCACAATGCGGTAACGATCTCGCCCCACGACCGCATTGCGCACGCAACCCAGGCTCAGACATGCGCGACGGACATTGCTCGGTCAATCGACTTCGCGTGTAACGTCTCGTCAGTCCACCGGAACCCCGTATCCGCGATGAGCTCCAAGAGCTCAGCGTGCGTATTCTCGAAACTCTGCCCGCGCGTTGCATCCAAGTCGTTCGTGAACAGCATGAAGTCGTGCATGAGCCGACGATCGAACCCGTCGGTCGTTGGCGCGACCGCCGTCGCGAGTCCATTTATGAGCTGTCGCCTCGCAGGAAGGCAGCGTTCAGCATAGGCGCGGAGCCTCTCCGCGGCGAGAGCGCGGGCGCGCGGCGGCATCGCCGACGGCCGGAGATAGTTCGGGAAGAGCAACGGGGTCACATCAAACGCGATGTCGACTGCATCGAGGTAAGTGAACAACTCGACGATATTCAGGGCGTTATAGATCTGAAATACGATATTTGCCTTTAGGGCGGTGTTGGGCAGTGTTTTAAACGTGTCGAGGTTCGCGGCAAGCTTTTTCCACTTCGCTGGATACCGAATGTACTCGTAATATTGCCCGAACCCATCCACGCTGATTCCGAGAACCAGTCGTTTGAACTGATGGGCGACTTTGAGCGCCGATGCGTTCGCTAAAGAGCCGTTCGATTGCAAAACGAGCTCGATATCTGGTGCAGCACCGCTGTCCACGAAGCACTGCAAGGTGGCCGCAACATCCTTCGCGAGTAGGGTCTCGCCTCCAACGAAGTAGAGTTGCTTGATCCGGCTGCTGGAGCTGACGAGTTCTTTCGCGACAAAATCTCGGTGGTTGGATGTGATTCTCGCACTTCGCGGACGGGCCACGATCGGGAGATCCCTGTTGTGGTATGTCTCCTGTCGATCCGCGGTCCACGCATTGTGAACCGCGTCCTCGGCGATGAAGGAGCTGGAATCACTGCTACACATGCGACATTTCAGATTGCACACGTTGCCCACTTCCATCTGATAGTGGACGGGCGGCGTCGAGAGGCGATAGTCGTCCGCAATGACTTTCGCCTTGAGCGCGTCGAGGGTCATTCGTTCCTCGTTGAGCCACGCGCTGTTCTGCCAACCCCGGAGTCCCTTCAGCCGCATGCTGAGGGCACCGGCGTTCTCCTCTTCGTAGCACTCCGAGCACGCCGCTACCGGTTTGCCCTCGATCATGTCCTGTCGAAGGGAGCGCATCGCATCCGAATTCCAGATCTCGTCCAACGAATGTTGGTGGACGTTCATGGCCACACCATCGTTGCGAACATGCTCGGAAGCTTTGCAGCAGACTCTCACGTCTCCGGTCGCACCGATGTCGAGATGCAGAAAGGGATAGACACAAAACGTCCCCGCGCTCCCGGGGGCGCTTGGGAGGGGTGTTCCGAGTTCCTGCGTCACGGAGTCTGCGCCGATCCATCGCTTCACCGCAGACTGCCAACCGCGCGGAAGAATGCGCCAGGCCTTCCGAATGATGGGAGCACTGGTGAGAACGGTGCGTGATCGACGCGCCGCAACGAGCAACCGATTGCGTATTGCAACAGACGGTCGGGCCATGGGCGTCAACGCGGGTGACATGTTTCCTCCTGTGATAGCAGGGCCACATTCGCAACCGTACAGAAGTCGACGTTGGTGGTACTCGAAGCCCGTTCATGTTCCGGTTCGCTCGCGGTGAACGGGACTCGACAAACCGAAGCCGCTGTCCCGCCGAAATTCGCCTTGAATCGAGCGATCAGGCCCCGCGGCGGATTGCGGAACACGAGATGGGGATCATTTCAATGAGAGGGGCCCCCTGCATCCGGTAGAACCTCGAACAGACGGGCTCGTGCGGGTTGGTCTGAGGGCAGAGCGTACCATGCCGCGAGCATTCTGTCAACTATTAACGGTCTTTAATCAAACACCTCAGAAGTCCGGGCTGGCGGTCGCATACGGATTGTCCGCGCCCCACGCCACTCGCGCTTGGAATTGCAGCGCAGCGGGACGACGATTCAACGGGCCGCTGCTCGGGGACATTGCGGGAATCGAGTTCCGAGGCTCGACCATGCTACCGATTGAAGGCGGACGCTAAATCGGAAAAACCATTTTGGGCTCGCTGGAAGCGTAGCGCGTCGAGACTGTGCAACAGCCTTTCAGCGACGAGGCTATTGAGTCGGACGGGGGCGCAGAACGGTCGGCGATGGCTGAACGGCCGGATCAGGTGTGACCGTTCGCACCTTCTTCAAGCCCAACGATGGCGAAGCGTATTTCCGCGATCTATTGCTCCCTGAGGGCGAGAATGGGATCCACGGTGCTCGCTCGGCGCGCGGGAATGAAGGCGGCCGCGGCACCGACGATCAACAACCCGACGCTGGCAGCGGCGAAGGCAAGCGGGTCGAGCGATCCAACATGAAAGAGCATCGAGGCAAGGAGTCGCGAAAGCGCTGCGGTACCGACCCCGCCGAGCACGATGCCAATGACGACCAGCGCGAGTGCTTGCAAGACAATCCGTTTTGCGACGCTCGCGCCAGGCGCCCCGAGCGCGATGCGAATTGCCCAGTCTCGCCGGCGGCGCGTGGCGAAGTGGGAGATGACGCCGTAGATGCCGATGGTGCCGAGCACGATGGCGAGGCCGGCGAGTAAGGCAAGCAGCGACATGATCTGACGCGCCGGGCCAACGGCTCGATCGAAGACGCGCGACATTGTCGTCGTAGACTGTATCGCGATGGCGGGGGAAATCTTCTGAATCGTCGCTCTTGCCTGCTCGAGTATCGTCGCCGCATCGCGCTCACTCTTCACACGAACGACGAACGACAGCTGTGGCGTGAACCACGAGACGACACCGTTGAGGTAGTAGCGCGCCGGGTTTGGCGCGTCCGTAAGGGCTCCTTCCGCAACATCCGCGACGACACCGACGATCCGCTGCGGAATGCCGAAGCCACCGCCGACGGTACGCCCAATTGGATTCACTCCTGGGAAGTATTTCTTCGCGAGCGCCTCGTTGATGACAATTGGGATGTCGGTCCGCTTTGGTTGCGCTGCCGCAGCCGCCGTCGTTTTCGCTCCAGATCCAGCATCGTCGTCCGCGGGCGTTGGCCGATCGCTCGTATCGAAGAAACGGCCACTCTCGAGGCGGACGCCCATTGTCTGGAAATAGTCGAGTGTCACCACGCGGAAGAACGTGCTGCTCGCTTCCTCGTTGGTCCGTCCTTCGACCTTGATGCCGAAGCTGTTCCCGTTGCCTCGCAACGGGAGCTTCATTCCAGCAGCCGACGATGCGACACCGGGCAACGCATCGAGTGCACCCTTCACTCGTTCGATCGTCTGCGTCCGTTGCAGCGATGTCAGCTCGGCGCTGGGAACGGCGTCGATCACGAGAACCCCTTGCGGCCGAATACCGGGATCGATGGCGTACAAATTGGCGACGCTGCGCGCAAGCAAGGCGGCGGCCGACGCGATGAGCATGGCGAGAGCGACTTGGGCCACAACCAAGGCTCGCTCGAGACGCCCGCCGCGCCCCTGAATTCCGCCGGTCCGCGCGAGAGCAAGCGCGCCGTGCAAATTCCCTCGTGTCAGTGCGGTTGCGGGGACGACGACGACAAGCATCACCGCAACGTTTGCGACGACAAGTGCGCCCGCGAACATTGTCCAATCGAAGTGCGCGTTCTCCCCCCAGGCGCCAATCGGAAGCGCCGATGCTAATTGATTGAAGCCTGCCGCAGCGAGTCCGGCACCGAGCAGCGCGGACAGGAATCCGATCAGCAGCGCTTCGACGATAAGCTGACGCACGAGGCGACTGTTGTTGGCGCCGAGCGCAGACCGGACAGCGAGCTCGGTCGAGCGACGCTCGAGTTGGCCAAGCATCATCGCCGCGACATTGGCGCAGGCGATGAGCAAGGTCAGTGCGATTGCGACCATTGTCGCGAGCACGGCGGGGCGCATCGAGCCAAGGAGCGCCTCCCGAATCGGCGTCACCTTGGCATTCTTTCGACGGTCCCATTGCGGATCGGAGTACGTGAAGCGCTCGCCGAGCATCCGCGTGAGCGACGTGACCTGTGGCTCCATGGCCGCCGGGTTCTGGCCAGCGGCGACGCGCCCGACGAGCGTGTAGTTGCCATTGCGCCCTTCAGGGTTGATCGGATGTGCCGTCCAGATTCTCGTGTCGGGCGTCGGATACCAGAACCCCTGCGGCATCACGCCAACGACCGTCGTCGGATTTCCATCCAACGTGATCGTCCGGCCAACGAGTGATGGGTCCGCTCCGAGCTCGCGCCACAGCCCATAACTCAGCACCGCGGTTGGGCTCGCGCCACGCACATCCTCTCCGGCAACAAATCCCCGGCCGAGGAATGGACGCGTCCCAAACACGTCAAAGAACTCTGATGAAACGGCAATGCCCGGAATGAGCCGCGCCGGCGCGTCACCGTTCCGCATCGTGACGTCCTTTGGCTGATGCATCGCGACCGTCCGGAATTCCGGGAACCGATTGCGCAAAAAGACGAACTCCGACTCGAGCCACGTACCGCCACCCCAGAACTGATCGATCTCGTCGGCGTGCCCGTATGGGAGTGGCTCGAAGAGCACGGGACGGGCGATTCCAAAGATTGCCGCCATGCCTCCGACTCCTAAGGCGAGGGTCAAGACGGCGAGGACCGCGAAGGTTGGATGCGCGCGTAAGCGGCGCGCGGCGTAGGCGAGGTCGGAAAGCCAGCTCGTCACGATGCACCTGTGTGAGAGACGACGAATCGGCGCCGGACGGTCGGCGCGGACCATCAGAGGATGCCATCGTGCAGGGGCGAAGTGAAATATATATTTCGTCGCAGTTTTATATGTGATTCATATCAATGACCGTTCCGGACCTGCGGCAGCTTCGTTATTTCATCGCGGTGGCTGAAGAGCTTCACTTCAGCCGCGCCGCGCGGCGGCTCAACATCGCGCAGCCCCCACTGACCCAGCAGATCCAGGCGCTCGAGCGCGCCCTCGGCGTGACCCTGTTCGTTCGATCGACGAGGCGAGTCGAACTGACGCCGGCAGGAACCGCGTTCCTCGATGGAGCACGTCGCGCGTTGGCGGAGGCCACTCGGGCAGGCGAACTCGCACGTCGCGCGGGGCGCGGTGAGTTCGACACCCTGCGCGTCGGGTTCAGCGATGCGGCCGCGATGAACGTGCTTCCCGGTGCAGTCACGCGTTTCAAGCAGTCGAATCCCGCCGTCCACCTCGATCTTCACGAACATGTCGGCGCCGGTCCGCTCGATGAGGCCGTTCGCCGCGATGTCATCGACGTCGCGGTAACGCGCGGTCCAGTGAGCGACATCGGACTTCGCTTTCCAGCACAGTGGGATCCGAAGCTTGGAATTCACGTGACTTGAAGTCGCGGC
>JADMIO010930496.1_pt1 | contig 21748 bp, 16 predicted proteins | sample 8958161 | NCBI WGS metagenome assembly JADMIO01 (sample SAMN16585339, study PRJNA669376) | soil metagenome | isolation source: Crop rotation soil | place: USA: Cullars Rotation, Alabama | collected 2011
TTCGTGGCTAATATTTTTTCTTGCAACGAATGCACGAATAACTTAGGCGAACACCATTAATTTTACCAAAGTGGCATATTCTTACTATGATCACATGGAATGATTTTCAAAAGATAGATATCCGCGTAGGCACAATTTTATCCGCAATTGATTTTCCAAATGCGAGGAAATCCGCTTATCAGCTCACTATTGATTTTGGTGACTCCGGCGTAAAAAAAAGTTCCGCCCAAATAACCTCGTTATACGCTAAGGACGAACTTGCCGGTAAACAGGTTATTGCTGTTATAAATTTCCCTCCCAAACAAATAGGAAATTTTTTTAGTGAATGCCTGGTACTAGGTGTGTACAATGAAAACAATGATGTGATTTTGTTACAACCAGGAAAGACAGTAAAAAATGGTTCTAAAATCAGCTAGTGCAATTACAATTAACCTGCTATATTTCAAAAATTGAAATTGATGCTGCAAATGGTGAACCCGGCATAAAATCACCTTTTGATAACGATCCCGAACCTTGCTTATGTGTGCAAAATTTCAAAAGTAGTATTCGTTGCAATTCACCAAAAAGTATTGTATTTTTCGCTTTTCTACAATAATGAGAGTTATGAAAAAGATCAATTTGAGCATTATCCTCCTTTTCATTGCAAGCAGCTTTCTAGTCGCACAGCGGCCCGATTACAAAGTTGTTTTTGATATGAGTAGCAGGGATTCCATCAGCCAGCAGGCCGTTATTCGTGAGGTAGCGCTTATAGCCAAAGAGAACCCTGACGCAAAACTGGAAGTGGTAATATATGGCCAGGCTATAAATATGGTAACCAAAGCACAATCAAAACAGGCGGAAGCTATAAAAGGGTTGACCGACAACAAGAATATAGCATTTAAGGTTTGCGCCTTTACATTGAAACGGAACAATCTTACCGAAACTGACCTCTTACCCGCTGTGCAAGTGGTGGCCGATGGCATTTACGAGATCATCAGCAAGCAGCATGAAGGTTGGGGTTATATTAAAGTGGCACATTGAGTAGCGTGGAATGAAATCAATCACAGCAGCTTCATTAGATGAAGGTAAAATTTATAAAATATTACGCTGGTGGTTTCCTGGTGTTGATCGTCGGTATAGTATTTTTATACCGTTTACTTTCCCGAAGTAATTATGATAAGATGAAAAAAGGTGTCAGTGCCAACAGCTGGCATGCCCCCGATACCAGCCAGCTTACTTTCACTGGCATCGATAGCCTTATCCGTTATGGAAGAGCGCTTATTTCAAATACTGCGGCCTACCTTGGGCCAAAGGGATCTGTAGCCCACATAAGCAACGGAATGAATTGCCAGAATTGCCACCTGGATGCAGGTACAAGATTATTCGGCGGCAATTTTGCATTGGTGGCTTCTACCTATCCCAAATACAGGGAGCGAAGCGGCAGGTTTGAATCGATTGAATATCGCATTAATGAATGCCTGCAAAGAAGTTTGAATGGTAAAAAAATAGATAGCCTTTCTACGGAGATGCGTGCGATGGTCGCTTACATTAAATGGGTGGGGAAAAATGTTCCAAAAGGTACAAAACCTCCCGGTACGGACATGGAAGAACTGCCGTATTTGAAACGAGCTGCTGATACAGCAAAGGGCAGAGTTGTTTATACAAATAAATGCAGGGTTTGCCATAGCGAAAATGGACAGGGTGTTCCTGCGCCGGATACAGTCGGTTATGTCTATCCTCCACTATGGGGTGTAAATAGTTTTAATGTAAGTGCCGGTATGTATCGCATCTCACGTATGGCAGATTTTGTTAAATACAATATGCCATATAAAGTTGTCGCCGAAGCACCGCAGTTAAGCAATGAGGAAGCATGGGACGTTTCAGCCTTTGTAAACTCACAACAGCGTACGCAAAAATTTTTTCCTTCCGATTGGCCCAATATAAGTACTAAGCCAGTTGACCATCCATTTGGGCCTTATGCAGACAGTTTTTCGGTACAACGGCATAAGTTTGGCCCTTTCCAGGAAATAAAAAAAGCTAAAGCTTTGCTCCAAAAAAAAGTATTGTAAAGAGATATATTCCGGTTTGTCGGGGAAACAATGGTATATGAGGACACAAACCTCCCCTCGTGGGTCAATATCCGCGCTATTGCAAGGTGGGATTTTATTAAATGTTGCAATTTTTTCTTAGGCGACGGCGCAGTAGGAGCAGCTATGTTCCTGTGCCCGCCCAACAGCCCATACACCTGAAGGCACTGGTTGTATGCCGGGTAGCAGACCTTGCAGCCATTCTTTTTTAATATCAGCAGCATTCATCGCCGCCTTCTCGGCAGCTACAGCACTGTACACTGTTATAGCAGCTTCGCATACGCAGAACATTACACCACTTGCCTGTAATTCATTTATTCCAATTGCCACTTCTCCAAAGCCGGGAACCTTAAATGCGCCTTTTTCCGGTTTCCAGAAAGGGTTACGAACTGCCGGAGCCTTGGTGGCGGGATCATCGGCCTTAAACATTTCACCAAATTTGTATTTGGACCACAACTTGTCTTCAAATGCATAAGGAATGGCATCGTGCCTGAGTACGACTACTACACCGCAGTCACTTTCCGGCGATCCTGTGGCTCCATTTGTAAGTAAAAAAACCCTTGGCCATGCAAAAATTAATAGTTCCTTAGGATGGGTGGCATCAAATACAATTCGGTGCTTGCCCTTTATTTTGGCAAACCATGCATCGGGGTCTTCAGGTGAACCTTCTTTATTTGCAATGAAATCTCCCGCTTTCAACTTTAGTGGAAGTGACGCCATACCCAGGGCTGCAGCACCAGTTGCCATTGCACCAAGAAAGTTGCGTCGGCGTGTCGGTTGGTTTAAAATGTTGTTCTTCATTTTAGGCAATTTTTAAGTAAATAATTAATTGAGAGAAAAATACAAATAAAATTTTCCATATGCAAGAGCTTCTACAATTATTTATTTGTTTCGAAGCCTGGAGTTTATACTGACTTTCAGGATGATACGAGCCTTTATTCTCGCTATTTGTGTATTTATTATTCGTTCTATTCATACCTGGCAGTACATTTTCAGGCCCTGGGATTACTTTAAATTCCGCTGCCGGAAAGATGTTGAAGGTCCATAATCTAAATTGCCATATCGCAAAAAAAACCGCCACGACCCATAAGCAAAGAGTTCCGGGCTTCCACGTCATTGTATCCACACATGCGTGGATACCACCGTATTTCATATACAACAGCATACATTCTTAAGTTGTGGGCGCCATGGGCAGAAACTGCAAAAAATGTATTTTACTTTACAGTTGTCTTATCACCATTGGGCTCATCGGACTATTTAGAGGAGGCCGTATTTCTTGTATCGGGTACAACGGATTGCACTTTGTAGTTATAGGTAGGCAGCACTTAGCAGGTCTTTATACTTAAAAGTCAATTAAGTAGTTCTAGTACGCAAGTTTGTTCAACAATACTAAGTTTCGTAGTAGTGCCATGCAGCCGGAAATAAACAATTAGTTTTTAAGCCGGTATAAATATCGATTGTAAACAGGATAGTTAAGCCTGGTAAAATTTTTCGAGGAATGAGCTTACTTTCTTGAAATTATCTTTATTAAGCGTAAAGTAATGATTACGGCCTTCTTTTCTGCACTCAATCAACTCACTGTCCGACAAAAGCCTGATATGATGCGAGCAGGTAGGTTGTGAAAGACCGGTAAGCCCCTGCACATCGCCACAGCATATTTCACCTTTGCGGGAGATTTCCTGCAAAATAGATAAACGGCATGGGTCGGCTATCGCATTCATCGCTTTTTCTATAAATTTACTTTCGCTTTTCATCATATTCATGTTTATCTATATTTCCGGTTCAAAGAAATTGTATTTTAATCAATTCAACAAACATTCATCCAAAAATTTCAATATATTTTTGATGCCGAAACAAACCTCATTTGTGCAGTCGCCCCTCGGCCTTCTTGAAATAAATGCAACAGATGGATTCATCACTGGCGTACTCTTTACCCGCACATTGAAAAACCCGTTGCAACCTGCAGATGACTTGCAATCAGAACCGATTACCGATCCACTAATTATCAACTGTGTAAGGCAACTTGAGGAGTATTTCAAGGGAGAAAGGATACAATTTGACTTACCTTTTAAACAGGAAGGATCAGCCTTTCAACAAAAGGTATGGACAGCATTAACAGGAATTCCTTACGGGAAAACAATCAGTTATCTCGAACTGTCCAGGCGCATTGGCAATGTAAAAGCAATCAGGGCCGTAGGGACAACCAATGGCAAAAATTCAATAAGTATTATTGTACCCTGTCATCGGGTAATCGGCAGCAATGGCGATTTAACCGGCTATGCGGGCGAACTGTGGCGAAAAAAATGGTTGCTGGATCATGAGGCCCGCTATGCCCATGGAGTTCAAACCCTATTTCCATAGGACTGCAAATAAATGGCATATAACAACGGTAAAGATCTACTCAAGATCACTGGCACTAAACGACAGCGGCAAAAGCTGTCTTGCCTTTTCCACTATGTACACTTCACCCTGCATGCCACTCATGATCAGCCGGATCGGATGCTTCACACGCTCTTCATATTCTGTGAGACTTTGCCGGCAAATACCGCAAGGTGATACAGGGTGATCACTTTCGCCATTTAGGTTATTGTAACTTATCGCAATGGTATCTATTGCAACGCCCGGATATTGGGATGCTATACACGAAAGCAGCACCCTTTCTGCGCAGATACCCACCGGGTAAGATGCATTTTCCTGGTTGGTACCGCTAACTGTTTTACCATTCGTCAATATGGCTACAGCACCTACCAAAAAATTAGAGTATGGGGCATACGCCCCTTCTGTCGCATGCCTTGCAGCCTTCAATAAATCGCCATCTCCGTTCGTTAGCGCTTCATCCGAATCATAAACTTCCACGGAAAAATGAATGTCTTTTTTTATCATAACATAGTTAGCTTACACTATTGGATATTCATGCGAAAAAAAAATCCCCCGGGCATAGTTCCGGAGGATGATTAGTATAAATGAGCGTTACCGAAGGCATCATCACTCACCAGCAATTATGATTATCTTATTGCACTAAAGATCCTTTTCCAGCGAGGCCCTTTTTGCCAGCTAAACCATATCAAAGACGCTTTACCTACAACATGGTCCTCAGGTACAAATCCCCAATAGCGGCTATCCAGTGAGTTGTGGCGGTTATCTCCCATTAGCCAGTAATAATCCATTTTAAAAGTATAGCTGGAAGCCTCGGCGCCGTTGAGGAATATTTTATTTCCGCGTTTTTCCAGTTCATTGCCTTCGTATGTTCGTATACAACGTTCGTAACGAATGTAATTATCCGGTGTCAGTTGAATTGAAACGCCTTTTTTAGGTATCCACAACGATCCGAAATTGTCCACGCTCCAATGCGCAGCCGTGTCATAATAAGGATAGATATCATTGCTTACCGGGTTGATCTCCGGCTCGATCTTTACCACATTCTTTAACCCTGATACCATCTTCTTTTCATCCTGTGTCATATTGATCCTGTACATTCCATTGCCGTAAGGCATAAATTCATTCAAGTCAGGATCGGTATGAATACCAAAAGATTGAAGTTCGTCTTCGTCCAGCGGGCTACTGGTTTGAACATGGTAAAAAAGTTCCGATTCGGCTGGAAATGGCTGTTGAACGCCGTCGATATATAGAACGGTATTTTTTATTTGAATAGTATCTCCCGCTATGGCCACACACCGCTTAATAAAATTTTCCTGCTTATCTACCGGCCGGGTAATGATCAGATCGCCATAGTTCTGCCAAACTTTGTCTCTGCCAATCTCCCTCATCTCCTGGTAATACGTTTTTTTCGATCCAAAATTTTCCTCATCATTTATCAAAGTGTCATTGGCCGGAAAATTAAATACAACGGCATCGTTTCGTTTTATAGCTTTTGGAAACCATCTTGTATATGGAATCTTCACCCACTCAGTATACGATTTCGCCTCAATTCCCGGAATAGTGTGATGAACAAATGGCATGGCAAGTGGTGTGTTAGGTATGCGTGGACCATAGGCCGATTTACTTACAAATAAGAAATCGTTCACCAGTAAGGTTTTTTCCATCGAGGGAGTAGGGATCGTATAGGCTTCAAATATAAACGTGCGTATAAGAGTTGCGGCTACTATGGCGAAGGCGGCAGCATCAATCCACTCTCTTGCGGCAGACTTTTGATAATTTTTCACTACAAGTTCACCGGCATATCTTTCATTTTTAGAGAACCCGAGGTATGGAAAATAGATAAATGGCAAAAAAACCGTAAGTGCATGGTGCCAGAAGCCGAAACGGCCGAAATGTTCTACAAATTTTATAGTGATCCAAATGGTAACAAACTGGCCTGCAATAGGAATCAGTTGAAAGAAGAACCACCATTTTTTTAATTTTATTTTTTCTACAATACACCAGGTATTATAAAACGGGACAAGCGCCTTCCACGCGGGTATGCCTGCTTTTATAAACATGCCATACATTCCGATGTGCCAGCCAATAGTGCCTACAATAAAAATTATCCAACCAATGCTCATACGTAAAATTTTATTAGCGCCAAAAGTACCATAATAAAACGTTTGACAGGGATTTACCCGAAAAATGTTTTCAAATGTTTAACATGGACGGTAATTGAAAAATAAGGTAAAAGGTATAAGGCAGAAGGTGTAAGGCAGAAGGTGTAGGGTGTAAGGCGTAGGGTATACCTTACACCCTAAACCTTACACCATCAACCTTACATCCTAAACCTTTTACCCTAAACCTTACACAGTACAACTTCTTTTTATTACCTTGACGGCATCTTAATCTTTAAAAGCATTCTTATGGTTGAATCATTTGAAAAAATCCCGGTACAGATATTCACTAACTCTAACGACGGCTCCCTGTTTGCGGCAACTGAAATTGCCAAATTGATAAAACAAAAACAGGCTGACGGACAAAATTGCGTGTTGGGACTTGCTACGGGTTCCTCACCTATCAGCCTTTACAGGGAACTTGTGCGCATGCACATGGAAGAAAACTTAAGCTTTCATAATGTTGTGAGCTTCAACCTGGATGAATATTATCCGCTTGATCGTGACGCTGTTCAAAGCTATTGGAGTTTTATGCATCAATACCTTTTTAATCATGTCGACATTCAACCGGAAAATATTCATATCCCAAATGGAGAATGGAACAAGGACGATATAAAACAACATTGTCACGAGTTTGAGGATCTGATTGATGCGGCAGGAGGTATCGACCTCCAAATACTGGGTATTGGAAACAACGGCCATATTGGTTTTAATGAGCCGGGTTCCAGTATATATTCAAAAACAAGGCTGGTAACACTTGAAAACTCAACCCGGATCGCAAATTCAAAATACTTTCAAAATATTACACGGGTGCCCAGGCTCGCTATTACCGCAGGTATATCCACTATCCTGAAATCGAAGCGGATTATTTTATTAGCCTGGGGAATGAAGGCTCCAATCGTTGCAAAATCAGTGGAAGGTAATATTACCGAACAGGTGCCCGCCAGCCTGTTACAGACCCACAACGATTGCCTGTTTATTATTGATGAACAAGCCGCGGCCGATCTTACCCGTATAAAATATCCCTGGCTCACAGGTGAGATTGAATGGACACCTAAGATGATCCGTAAAGCAGTGATTAATATGACTTTAAATACGGGGAAACCTGTATTGATGCTTACGGATAAGGATTACAATGATCATTCTTTGGGAGATCTCCTGGTAGAGAAGGGCGACGCGTATGAAATCAATTTACAGGTGTATTATATGCTGCGCGACAGTATAACGGGCTGGCCCGGCGGTAAACCCAATGCAGTGATTCCGGGGCATCCGGAAAGAAGTGAGATACAACCAAAACGGTGCATCATTTTTTCGCCACACCCCGATGACGATATCATCAGCATGGGCGGCACCTTTATGCGTTTGCACGACCAGGGACACGAAGTACACGTGGCTTATCAAACCAGTGGCAATATTGCTGTTACGGATGAATTTGTAACGCGCTTTCTTGACTTTGCTGTTGGTTTTGAAGAGTTAAGCGGCATCGATAGCACTACTGCGTCGGCCATCATGGAGAAGGCACGGCATTTTCTGGATAATAAAAAACCCAACCAGGTAGACACCGCCCAGGTACGGCAGATCAAGGGCCTGATCAGGAGATGCGAGGCGCGCGCCACCTGCCGCTATGTTGGTTTAAAGGATGAACAAATTCATTTTCAAAACCTCCCCTTTTATGAAACGGGTACCATCCAAAAGAACCCTATGGGCGAAGAAGATGTTCAAAGAACAGTAGCTCTTTTTCGCAAATTACAGCCACACCAGGTATATTGTGCGGGGGACCTGGCCGATCCCCACGGCACGCACAAGGTTTGTCTTGATATCATATTTGAATCAATAAGGAGAATTAAAGCCGATGGAGATGAATGGCTAAAAGATTGTTGGATCTGGCTTTATAAAGGAGCCTGGCAGGAATGGGATATTTCAGAAATTGAAATGGCTATTCCAATGAGCCCTGACCAGGTAATGAAAAAAAGATATGGCATATTTATTCACCAGTCACAAAAAGACATGGTTCCTTTCCAGGGTAGTGACAGCAGGGAATTCTGGCAGCGGGCGGAAGAAAGAAATGCCAATACCGCCGACTTGTATGCCAGGTTGGGCCTTACAAGATACGCGGCCATGGAAGCATTTGTGAGATGGGACTATTAGTGCTATATAAAGAATAAAATTGCCAATCGCTTTGTGAATGGTGAAATAACCATTCACTATTGCCAATGCACATTGAACTTAACACCAGGGCCATTCCTGCTCATGGAGGCATATGCAGTTTTGTGGCCGGTCCGCATCCGCAGCAATAGCTATTCAATCTTACAACCAGGTTGAAAAATAAAAATTGAATACTTGTGATTAAAAACAGGCTTCAATTTATTTCATTGAAACCTGTTTTCACATTAATATTTTAGCGGATTTACCTCGGTTTGTTTAAAAATACTGTGGGCACGATCCAGCATTATCCAGATTCATTTCACGTGTTCGAACCCTCTCAGCAATTAATGCATTACTGAAATTCTAAATCCGGCATTTACAGTTACTGTGGTGGCCGGGTTGGCGCTAATGCTTCTGCAAACCACATTTGTATTTACTACAACCGTTCCGGTATTAATAATCACATCAGTATTTGCATCGGGAACGGCATTACAACTCCAGTTGCCTGCATTTTCCCATGCATTGCTTACCGAGCCAGTCCAATACACCTTAAACCCTAACGTAAACACGGTACTGGCAACTCCGTCTACCATGCAACGATATTGATAACCCGTCCATGCGGAAGGAGCATTGTTTATCTGAAGCACCCCGGTATTTACTCCTGAATAATTAGTATTATTACTAATGTTAACAAATCCACTTCCTGTGTTTAATTGCCATTGATAGTTCTCTCCAGTTATATCTGAGGTAATTGATGTGCTGGCAGAAGAAGGGCATAACTGTGATGAAATGGATGTGGTTTTAATGACGCAATTGAGGTTATTGAAAGAAAGTCCCCACCCTTCCAAAATACCTCCATCCTGGTTACTATTATCCGCGATCGTAAGGGTCCAAATCCCGGCACTGTTTTGCCCATCAAAGGCGGAAAGCGGTTGTTGCGGCCGTGAGGTTTGATTACCTGCAGGAGGGCAGCGAATAGCAGATATTGCCTCGTCATCAAGGTTCATATTAAAGCCTATTGTGTCACTGGGGCAAATTGCATCGAACAGCACTACTGTTGTCCCTTCAGGGCTGGTAAGTGAAACGGTAAGATCATTTACTAAGGCATGCGTGCCGATTAAGCCAATAATATTCAGGTCAGTTATCGTGACGCCGTGTGCTGTCGGTACTGTTATGGTGGAAGTAACGGTTGGGCTGCCTTCTGCAGGAATTTCTATAGGTACATCCTGGCTGCTTTCACAGGTGGGGATACCTGTCTTAAAGATGCCGGTTGCCGATATCGATGACCCGCAACTGTTAACGGTCGTCACCCGCCAGTAATACTCGGTATTTCCGTCCAGCGGAGTAGAAAGCGCTTTAGGAAGCACGATAATATTACTTAGCGTTTGAACAATCGAAGTGAAGGTGCTGTTGACCGAAATCTCAAGAGTATAGCTTGCGCCCGGCACTGAAGTCCAGTTAAAGGAGGGCAACCTGGACACCCCGATAGCAGGGTTTGCGGGTGCTAAAAGGCTAACCCGAGGAACTTTTATCACAAATGGAATGATCACCGATTTCGTTACCGCCCCCGCAACTCCCTTTACAGTAATATTATAAACACCGGCTGCCAGCGCGCCGGTACCATTCAGTGTAACCGTTGTAGCGCTGCCGGGGAAAAGAGCTGCGCTACCAAAGGTGACAGTAGTATTGGCCGGATTACCTGTAGCCGACAAAGTAATGGCGGTGGAAAATCCATTGAACGAAACAGATTTTAATGTTGCTGCTGCAGTATTACCGCTACAGCTTGTAATGGAGGGACTATTAAATACAAACTCTGTAGTGGACGGGTTTTGAATCGAAAAATTGCTGTTCGAAATGTCATAAAACACGTTGCCTACCGCCGATATCCTTAGCCTGGCAGTTGAAGTTAGATTGTTAGGTACCTGTATCTCTTCAGTTCCGTCATTGGGCGTACTGGCCAAAAGTGTGACCGGGTAAGTAAGACCGCCATCTGTTGACAATTCAATCTTTACATTAGCACAATTGATTGGCGCCGCCATGGTAGCGGCGGGATCCCAGGTAATCGTTTTGAAATCATTTACGAACCAGGTAATGCCACCTGCATTGGGATAGCTTACCACGAAAGGTCCGGCCGTTTCACTTACTGCAATAGCATTTTCATCAAAGCACACTCCGCCGCCACCTGCGCGATTATCCCTTGCTGTGAGCCGGAAATGCATGGTACGGCCATACGATGGTAATATTTCTCCCACGGTACGGATATTATTAATTACATCTGAAGCCTTAGGGAAAAAACGCGTGGGTGTAGTAACAGGTACAAATGAACGAAATAATGGCGCGTCGCCGGAAGGGGCATTCCATGCCCCGAACTCACCGCCTACATCCACTTGCTCCCAGTTAAAAGTTAACGCATCTCCATTGGGATCGGTTGCGATTCCTGTTAACATGAAGGGTGTGGATTTTGGGATGCTGTAGTCCGGTCCTGCATTTACCGCCGGCGGAAAATTACCGGTGGACGTCCTCACCGCACAGTCGTTACCAGTCCCGCTGATAATATAAGCTGTAATTTCATTAAGGCTGATGGCATTAAAGTATGGATCACTATGTGGCTGCAGATTGTCAGATCCGCAAATGCCCGCATAAGCCATAATCGTGCTACCACTCCCTGGCTCTGCATTGCTTCCAAAATTGTAGTTGTCGAAGCAGGAGCCCTTTGATGAATTAAAGGTATGATAGGCGCCAAACTGGTGACCCATTTCGTGGGACACAAAATCTATATCATAAGGATCTCCTACGGGGTTTGAGGAACCTGTTACCCCGTTAGCTTTCGTGTCGTCCATGCAAACAACTCCTAATCCCGCAAATCCGCTGCTACCTGAAGCAGGAGCCGAGAATGTATGCCCGATATCGTAATTCGCCGCCCCGATATTTGCATTTATCACGGTTTGACTTTCATCGATAAGTATCTCCGCATCATCATTTCCGGTAAATGGATCTGTTCCTGAGGACACAAAAATAATCGCAAGCTCCCCAGCTATCAATTGCAGCCTGATGGCTAGCTCTCTTTCGTAAACGCCGCTCACCCTATTTACGCTCGTTGTTATTTTAGCGAATGCCTGGGCTTTAGTTGGGTTGGCGAAACCAGTAGCTGCTACCGCGTATTCGTGGGTGCACGCGATAGCCAGCCGGTAAGTTCGTAATTGTGACCCAATACATACACCGGCGAGCACGCCTGCGGGCCGGTTTGCGTTTGCAGGATATTTAATAGGCTCTTCTTCCATAAAACTGCCCTCTTTCCTGTAATCAGCCTTATAGTAAGAAATATAATTAGAACGGGTTTGCTGATCGTAAGGATCGATATAAACAGAACCGGTTACTGCTGATAAAATCATAGCGTGAAAACCAAATTCCGTCCAATCCAATTTGATTGTTGCCGTAGAATCATCAATACCCTGCCCGGTAAAAGTTTTTATGCCGGGATTGGCAGCGGCAAGCTCGGGCGCCATTATGGAACTTTCCCAAACATGAAACCTTGCAGAGGTACCGTTGGGCAAGGGGATGTTAAGCACCGGCGCAGTCTTACGGTCATTGAGATTCTTTTCAGAAGGCAATGTGCTGAAAAAAGACAATAGCCCTGCTGAATTTAGTTTAACTGTTCTGTACCTGGCTGGAATAATTACCCGTTTTTGCGTAACGGTTCTAACAGAGACTTCGGGGATATCGGAAAAAAATACATTTTGCGCATCGCAAAAGAAAACAGACAGGATGGAAAAGAAAGTAAGCAGAATTCTTATTAAAAAAGACTTCATAAGTATCAATTTTTGAAAAGAGACAAAGAGGATTAAAGACTTAAGACGCCAGGATTTGTCGTAAAGCCGCATTAACTTCCGTTGCTTTATTCATGATCATAAAATGCCCACCATTTTTTATAATGTGAGTAGGCGCAAGATTACTGATGGGAAATATCCTGTCATCATCGCCATGTATGTGGAAAAGGGTTTCAGGCTGCCACGCGTTTTGCCATTTCAGCACTTCGTTAATTGCCCAATCAACATATACCTGCGGAGCATTCCGGCGATAGGTGTTCACCATTTCCTTTTCATCCGGGGTGGTTACCCCGATAAACCTGTTTTGAATTGGTTCGGTTAATTTATAAGATTTCATCGGTAATATCTTGTTTAATCCCAACAGGCCCGCCGTCTTCATCCAACGCGGAAGTTCACTGCGCGACTTTATGCTGGAGATAAGAATTACTTTTTCAACCGGAATCAACTTTGAGATTTCAATAGCCATCATGCCACCGAAAGACAAACCAATCAAAATAGGATTATCAGTTGTGATGGCCCTGCTCATCCGGGTTGCATAAGCCGCGATAGACTCACCTGGCAAGGGGGTCAACCAGGGTAAGCATACCACCTTATAATCTTCCAGCTTTAAACGCGAAAACGCGCGGTCATCTGCACCTAGCCCACTTATACAATAAATTGTTCCCATTTTCTGTGGTTTTAGACGATAACCTCCTCTACCTGATTGGGCTATATAGCATCTTTTCAGACACCATTAAAATTACGGAATTAAAAAAGATCACCGATCAACAAAAAATGTGCCTGTAATTCTTTGTGGTGAACCGGCCTCTGTTACTTAAGGCAACTTCATACATGCGCATGTGCAGGTGATATTATTGTTGCTACGGATCAGATCGGCAAGGGGCCAGTCGCCCTGGCAGTCTTTTATGAATATCACTAAATGGGGGGTACTATAGGATAAAATAACGTATCGATCTGTGAAAGGTGAAAGGTGAATGGTGAAATATTGACCATTGAAACGTTGACAATTCACTTTTCATTATTCACTATCATACTTAAAGCGCAATCACTGTCAATTTAAGATTTTATCGTTTAGGCAATACATAAGTTTCCACATCTTCAAGCGTAATATTTTTTCCCGAAAGAATGATCAAACGCTCTACCACATTTCTTAGTTCACGGATATTGCCGGTCCAGTTGTATTTTTTAAGTAACTCCAATGCATCTTTTTCAATAAGTTTTTTCGTTTGTCCGTATTCTGTAGCAATCATTTCAAGGTAATATTCAATAAGTAAAGGTATATCCTCCCGGCGCTCATTTAAGGATGGAACATGTACGATGATAACTCCCAGACGATGGTAAAGATCTAATCTGAAATTTTTATCATCTACTTCCTTCAACAGGTCTTTATTAGTGGCTGCCACCACCCTTACATCTACATTGATATCTTTATCTGCACCCACCCTGGTAATTTTGCCTTCCTGCAGGGCCCGCAATACTTTAGCCTGGGCACTTAAACTCATATCACCAATTTCATCTAAGAAAAGGGTACCTCCGTTTGCCTGTTCAAACTTCCCGATACGCTGTTTAATTGCTGAAGTAAATGATCCTTTTTCATGACCAAACAATTCGCTTTCTATCAATTCACTGGGGATCGCCGCGCAATTCACTTCCACCATGGGACCAGTGTTGCGATTGCTTCTTTCGTGAATCCACCTTGCCACTAATTCTTTTCCCACACCATTCTCGCCTGTGATTAACACCCTTGCATCTGTGGGGGCCACTTTTTCTATGGTATCCTTTATTTTTTCGATAGGCTTGCTATTCCCTATCATGTCCTGCACCTTACCAACTTTCCGCTTAAGCACTTTTGTTTCCGTAACAAGGGTCTGTTTGTCCAATGCATTCCGCAGCGTGATCAGCATACGGTTTAGATCAGGCGGCTTGCTGATATAATCAAAAGCACCTTTTTTTACCGCCTCCACGGCAGTTTCAATATTGCCATGCCCGCTTATTACGACTATCGGAACATCGGCGTTTATCATTCTTGCCTTTTCCAAAAATTCAATGCCATCCATTTTTGGCATTTTTATATCACAAAGCACCACGTCGTAAGTTGTACTTGTAAATTTTTTCAGCCCCTCCTCGCCGTCTGCTGCTTCTTCAATTTTGTATCCTTCGTAACTTAATATTTCAGATAACGTTTTACGTATTGCCTTTTCATCATCAATAATTAAAATGCTTGCCATATATCTTTAAAAATATTCTGTAGATTTAATGCAAAACTGCATCCTATAGAAGTAAGGTCAAAATTAGTGATTTATGTACTCAAAAAGGTTGGTGAGCTGGGTGATGATATTTTGTTTGTCATGCAACTACATTAAGACAGATTCCGTCAATGCGCACGTTGTTGATGCCGACAGGTTAAATAAAGCCGAGAATGATTCCAATCCGTACCCTAATATTGGTAAGGTGCCTTTGCCACCGGGAGGATTTGCAAGGATAAAAAGAAATGATGATTCGTTTGGCAGTTTCTTGTCGAACATAAAACTGAAAAAAGATAAAACCGTTTATAATTACAACGGAACTGTTAAAGCCAATCAAACAGCCCAATTTGCAGTATTAGATATCAGTGTTGGGCGCCGTGATCTCCAGCAATGCGCAGACGCCATAATGCGATTGCGGGCTGATTACCTGTATTCGGTAAAGCGATACGGGGAAATCCATTTCGCAGACAATTCGGGAAGACTATACCAGTTCAGGGAACCTTATACCCCGGAGCATTTGCAGCAATATCTTCAAATGGTATTTGGAAATTGCGGTACGGCTTCTTTGTCAAAACAACTACGCAGCATTTCGTTCAAAGATGTCGAGCCCGGTGATGTGATCATAAGAGGAGGCTTTCCAGGGCATGCTGTGATTGTAATGGATGTGGCAACAAATAAAGAAGGAATGAAAATATACCTGCTTGCTCAAAGCTATATGCCTGCCCAGGATATCCATGTACTGGTGAATCCAACAAATAAATTTTTATCTCCCTGGTACCTGGTAAACAATGAAGCACTGATTGAGACACCGGAGTACAATTTTACAAGTAGGGAATTAAAAAGATGGTAAAATTATGAACCCCCATCCATGATTTGTGGCACAAGAACTATTCTTCGAACTGGTCCTATACTATGTTTGCAAGACAAATAATTTTTGCTCAAAATCACTGGTAAATGTTGATTTGTGAAGGCGGCGATTTCCCATAATGTAAAAGCTTCGAAGTGATACTCCGAAGCTTTTAAACGTATATTGAATGTGAGGTCTAAACTTTTGCCCCCAGGCGTTTTATTTCTTCAAATACATTACTTCCTTTACCAGTTTTACCGTTCTTGATATATCCGGCAAATACAATGCAACGAGGTTGGGTGCATAATGCATAGGAGCATCTACAGAAGTTATACGGCGGATCGGGGCATCAAGATAATCAAACCCTTCTTTCTGAATGCGGTAAGTAATTTCGGAAGAAACGGATGCAAACGGCCATTGCTCTTCTACGATCACCAGCCGGTTTGTCTTTTTTACACTTTCCAATATCGTGAACCAATCCATTGGCCGGATAGTAGCAAGATCTATCACTTCCGCCTCAATACCTTCCTTTGCCAGTTCCGCCGCTGCGCCCAATGCTACTTTCATCATTTTATTAAACGATACAATGGTTACATCTTTTCCCTCGCGCTTAACAAAAGCCTTACCAATAGGCAACAGGTATTCTTCTTCAGGCACATCACCCTTTTCGCCATACATCACTTCGCTTTCCATAAATATAATAGGATCGTCATCCCGGATCGCGGATTTCAATAATCCTTTGCCATCATAAGGATTGCTTACAGATATCACTTTTAACCCGGGTATGTTTGCATACAAAGCCTCGAACGCTGTGGAATGCTGCGCGCCTAACTGGCCAGCGCTGCCACCCGGTCCGCGAAAAACGATCGGGCACCCGACTTGTCCGCCGCTCATTGCCAGCATTTTGGACGCAGTATTTAATATCTGGTCCAATGGCAGAACAGCAAAGTTCCAGGTCATGAATTCAACGATCGGGCGCAAGCCATTTTGAGCGGCCCCTACCGCGATCGCCGCAAAACCTAATTCCGCGATGGGTGTATCAATTACTCTTTTTTCGCCAAACTCATCCAGCATGCCCTGGCTTACTTTGTAGGCTCCGTTGTATTCAGCAACCTCTTCTCCCATCAAAAAAACCCTTTCATCCCGTCTCATTTCTTCCTGCATGGCCTCTCTTAAAGCCTCTCTGAACGCAATTTGTCGCATATCCTTTGTGATTAGTTAGTTAATATGAGTCCGCAGAAACATATAATTATTGAGCTATTTTTTAATAATGTGCAAATTTATTCTTTCAATGTCAGATAAGCAAATTGCGTTATGACTCCTGGAAAAAGCGATGCGGCTTAGCATGGTTTGTTTTTACCAGTAAGTTTTTTTTGATCATTGCGGAAGGAGCACCTGGTCAATTTTGTGCAACACGCCATTAACAAAATGCTGATCACTTGAACCGCCGGGTAGAGCATTTATCAACATATTAGCAGCCGTGGGATTACCATACCCTTTAATAGTTCCGGCGCTTATGACCGGTCCGGCAAAAGAAACCGCAGCCGTAATGCCGGGGTTAGCCGGGATAGCTGAATTTAATAAAGTTGGCAAAGCAGTAGCGGTAGCCGGAAGGTTTACAGAGAACGCTCTTACTGCCAGTATATGATTGAACAATATTCCTTTTAACTGCTGCGCGGTTAAATAGGGAAACAATGCCGGGTTCTGGAAAATATTCGGATTAGAGATCAGGGCTGTTGTTATTGCGGGGGCGTTTGCGTCGGCGTATGCAGTGGCAGCGGCTTGTGCCATGGCAGGGGAAAGCCCGAGCGCAATAGCCTGGGTATAGGCGCCCTGGTAAAGCTGACCGCGAACAACAGGATAAGCCGCAACATATAATGTATTTCTAAACGCCTGGTTTGTGGGAGCGAACACGGTGAAATTAGCTCCAAGTGCTATGTCGGGGCTGCCGAGGTAATATTGTAATGATCCTGGTGTCGAGACTGTTAAACCACTGTCTGCGCGTATAATTGCTGCCATCATATAGGTGAGCCCGGTATCCGCTGCAATTCTTTGCAGCAGCAATGTTGCCGGTGGCACTGATACAGCGGCAAGCCTGTGAATAACGCCATTCGCGGCCATTATATCGGGCGCTATTATAGGAATATTGTTTTCCCAGGCGGTGGTACCTCTCTTGCTGACATAGGCATCAAACCTTGCAAACGGACTAAGCGCAGGTGCGGGGTTAAAAATAGTAGTATATGCCAGGTTGGGAAATGTTGTTGGGATCTTTGCTGTAGGCAACGCCTGTGGCAAAATGTGATAACTCACGAATGTATCTGCCTGCCCGGACCTTAAAATATTGCTGATGATACCCTCGAAAACTGCATCCGGCGCACCGGGCGGTATAGTAACCCCCAAACTGGCAGCATAAGCGGTGAGGAAAGTTTTTACAGCATTATTATCAGGAGAAAGAACGGTGAAGGTCTTCGTTTTATCATTCAGCAACGCCACTTTATTGGCCTTTACCAGCGTCTTATAAAATAAAGCATCAGGCGCGCTGGCTGCGAGGGTTTCACCTAATGCAAGCCCGGTCGGCGGAACAACAACCGGTTCGGCAAATTGCTCCACATCCTTATTACACGAAATCAAGATGGCCGCAACTGCTATAAAAAATAAAGCAGCCATTCTAATTTTATTGGTTAAGCAAATCATATAAAAAAGTTTAATTGTAAGAATTTAGGTAACAGGGCATTTTTTATTAGTACAGGTTATAACCGAAGCTCACATAGTACAATCCACCAACTCTTGAATTCCCGATCGCATTGATATAATATTGATTCAACAGGTTATTAGCGCCAAGTTTTACGATCGATTTCGATTTAGGTAATTTAACGCTAAACTGGGCATCCAGGATTTGCGCCGATGGCACATCACCGGAAGCAAAATCTCCCTGGTACAGGTATGCATCCTGGTATTTGTAAACGATATTAAATCCTAACAATTTTTTTGGCCCAAAACCATTGTTTGCAAGCGATACGTTGATCCTCACTTTAGGTGCATTGAAATAGGAGTAAAAACCAGGTGTGGTCGGTTCGTCTACCAGGTCGTCAGATGAGAAGTTGAACCCTAACGCAAAATTTCCATACAAGTTATAATCTAACCCAATGCCATAGCCGAAAGTCTTTACTTTTTCCACCGAGTTTACGGGCACTGAGATAGTTATTCCGCTTGCAGTATCTTTAAGTTCTATTGGTGCGCCGGTCCGTGATTGTACAAGCACCTTACGGTAAATGAAATCATTGTAATGCCCAAAATAACCATACACGTCTACCAGCAATTTTCCGTCAAACAATAATCCTTTATATCCTAATTCAAAAGAAGTTACGGTTTCGGGTTTAAATTCCACCGGAACATATATTTGTGGATTTCCTGCCTGTAAACTTTCGTATGTGTAAGTCTTCTTTGACTTAATACCATATTTATCTGTAAAATAAGGGAGGCCACCTACAAGCCGTATGCCGCCACTTACCTGCAAATCTATCCATTGCTGTTGCGTGGAAGGAAAGCGATAAGCTGTCTGGTAAGAAAAACGTACATTGTTATTTTTTGACACTTCCCATACCGCCGTTGCCCTTGGGGTAAAACGGCCCTTAAAATTTTCGTTCTTGTCGTACCGGCCCGAAACGGTAATTTTTAGCGGATCAGCGATTTGCTTGGCCACCTGCGCATACCCTCCATATTCATTGATCCCTATCTTTCCGGCACTGTCTGCAAACAATGTTCCCTCGGAATTTAAAAGGTATTTCTTATAATTTGCTCCCACCAATATTTCTGCAGCGTTGTCAACAGCCCTTGTCAGGTTATACTGGCCCTCTACATTATACAAGCTGGTTTTATCCACAAACAAACCGCCATTTTGATAAATTGGAATGCTGCGCACTTTATCGAAAAGGGCTGTAAATTCCGGGCTTCCTTCTTTTGGCCTTCCTACGTCAGCAACGGCACGGGCCTGGTTGTGCGCATCAATATCCGAGGAGCCAGCAAGCTTACCGTTTAAATAAGCCTGGCTGTATTGAACAAGCCAGTCAGTAGTTTTCGGCGCCGGGTTGCCCGCTGCATCCCTTGATACGGAAGGCTTCCATGCCTCATTAAAAAAGGCCATGGTTGCAGAGGCATTGAAGGATTCACCGGCATCTTCCTGTGTTGTATAGGCCCTTACAAACCAATTTTTATTATTCACCTCCAGTTTATATTGCCCTACTTTCAGGCTCTTTAAAGAGTAGCGGTCGCTTCCAGTATAAACCGTGTTACCAGTGCCCCAGTAGCCTTCAAGGATTGCTTCAGTGCTTGAAGTAATCTTGTAATGTAAAGCACCGGCTAATTTAAAATTAACCGTATTAGGATTTAAAACGTCTGTTTCCCTGTAACCTGTTCGGGTAACATTAACAGCGTTGGTAGTAAGGGTATTTATGAAAGGCGCCAAAAACGGCGCCTGGGCGCCGATACCTTGTAAAAACGGCCGGATATCTATATGTGTTTCGTCTCCATATACATTGATGCCATTGTAATTAGCATCAGTGGTGCGGGTTCCGAAGCTCGGCCTGCCACTAACCGCCAAACCTTTATAATTCCTGTAATCGGTTCCAATCCAGTCTTTCGCCTGTACAAGCTCCGAACTGATCTTAAAGGCAAATTTTTCCGAGATCTTTTTAGCCCACCGCAAACTCCAGTTATAATAAGGAGACAAGTCATGCTGCGATCCGTCTGTATGCATGATACCCTGCTTTATTTCAAAAGAAAGGCCCTGGTGTTTAAAAGGATTTTTGCTGGTTATTAACAATGTGCCATTCATGCCCCCCGGTCCATACAATGCGGAAGAAGCACCTGGCAACAATTCAAGGTTGTCTACGTCCAATTGTGTAAGGCCTACTACACCGCCAACAGAAAAATTCAATCCCGGCGCCTGGTTATCCATACCGTCCACGAGTTGATTAAACCTCGTATTACCACTACCTGCGAAACCACGGGTGGTGGGTGTTTTGAATGTCATCGAAGAAGTTACCACATCTACGCCTTTTAAGTTGCTAACTACATCGTAGTAAGAAGCAGCGGGGGCATTGCGTATCGCAGCAGCATTTACACGTTCAATCGACACAGGCGACTCCAGTATTCGTGTTGCCACCCTGGTAGCAGAAACCACCACCTCCTGGCCCAGTACATTGGAAGGCACAAGTTGCACGGTCAAAGTTTGCGATGCGTTGCTAACTTCAACTTCCTGGGATGTAAAACCCACAGAAGATATTACTAAAGTGGCAGGTAATTTAGCGGCGGATATTTTAAAAGTTCCTTTATCATCAGTGAAAGTTCCTTCAGAAGCGCCTTTGACGATAACAGATACAGCAGCCACTTTTTCATTTGTAACGCTATTAACAATGTCACCGCTGATCGTAATGTTTTGCGCGACAACACTTGATGTAAGCATGCATGCACAAAACAACCCAATCATATGGTACGCAATCTTTCTCATGTTGGTTTATTTAGATTTAAATATAGAGCAAAATAAGGAATGTTACTTCTCTGCAAAACTTTATTTTTGAACCCCTGTTGAAATATTCTTCCACCCTAAATTGGGTGGATAAAATGTATGCCTGTAATTTAGCGTATGACAAATTTTTTGTTTCCCCAACAGACCAATTTTTACAGCGGAAAAGTGCGGGATGTTTATACTATTTCCGATAGCTGGATTGTAATGATAGCAACCAATCGTATTTCCGCGTTTGACGTTATTTTGCCAAGGCCTATCCCATACAAAGGACAGGTGTTAAATCAAATAGCTGCATATATGCTAAAAGCTATCGAAGATATTTGCCCGCATTGGTTAATTACTACACCCACCCCTAATAGTGCAGTGGGTAAACGATGCGATCCGTTTAAAGTGGAAATGGTAATCCGCGGCAACTTAACGGGGCATGCATGGAGAACTTATCAAAGCGGCAGCAGAGAATTGTGTGGTATAAAGATGCCGGATGGATTGAAAGAAAATGATTTTTTTCCTGCGCCATTGATCACGCCATCTACAAAGGCAAGCGTGGGTCAT
>JADMIO011560738.1_pt1 | contig 21748 bp, 15 predicted proteins | sample 8958161 | NCBI WGS metagenome assembly JADMIO01 (sample SAMN16585339, study PRJNA669376) | soil metagenome | isolation source: Crop rotation soil | place: USA: Cullars Rotation, Alabama | collected 2011
GCCGCGACTTCAAGTCACGTGAATTCCAAGCTTCGGATCCCACTGTGCTGGAAAGCAGATTGGACCGTCGCCACCTCGCGTCCGATCCGCCACCTTTGCCCATCGGTCCGTCTCTGCCGCCGCGGAGACGCCCCACGGGGCGTCTCTACATTCGGGGCCCCGCAGGGGACTCGGTAAGTTAGCCTCTTTGGGGCCGAGGGTGAGGGCCGCAGGCCACGGACGCCGCCTTCCAAACACCCTCTGAGACCTGGCGAGAAGACCCCTCCCCGTCCCTCCCCCGCTGCGCGGGAGAGGGCGCCCCCGCCCACCCAGTCCAACGGCCCGCCTCTTGCAACTCCCTCTCCTCAAATCGAGCAGTAGAGGGGCCGCGCCTCCATGCAGTCCTGGGGAGAGAGCACGGCCGTCCTCCTAAGGTGACTTCGGATGATTTGAGGAGGAGGTTTCCATGAGGCGTTCTTCGAGTTGGATCGTTGTTTTCGCAGCGCTGCTCAGTGCCACCAACACCGTTCACGCGGCCGACCCGACGTTCTCCGGGTCTACGGACGTCGTCGTGGTCGAGGTGCCGGTTCAGGTTCTGAAGGACGGCGAGCCTGTCCGCGGCCTGACCGCCGCCGATTTCGAAGTCTTTGCCGGGAAGCAACGCCTGCCCGTCACCGGCTTCGAGATGCTCGACCTCGAGGCTCCGGCGCCCCCCGCTTCGGAGAGCTGGAAGTCGGCGCGCCCCGTCTCGACCCGGCGGCACTTCCTGCTCCTGTTCGACCTCGCCTTCTCGACGCCCAAGGCCCTGGCCAAAGGCGAGGAGGCGGCACTCGACCTGCTCGACAGCCTCCACCCGTCCGACTTCGTCGCCGTTGCGGCCTACTCGCCCGCCCGCGGACCGGAGCTCCTCCTGGGCTTCACCACGGATCGCCGGCAGACCCGCAAAGCCCTGGAGGTGCTGGGCAAGCCGGAAATGGTGGCGGGGGTCGGAGACCCGCTGCGGCTGGTGCTCGAGAGAGGCAACCCCTTCGGTCAGGGAATCGACGGTCCCTCCAAGGCCGGCGGCGGAGGGAACAACAGGGGTCAGGAGCGGCGCGAGGCCCTCGCCGAGGCCAAGGCCAACGTCTTCCCCCCCTTCTTCGGCAATACCCAGACCCTGATCGAGGCCGCCGACCGCACCGACCGCGAGAAGGCGGTGACCGCCATGGCCCGCGCCTTCGAAGAGCTCGCGAAGACGGTCGGCAGCCTCTACGGCCGCAAGTACGTGGTCTTCTTCTCCGAGGGCTTCGACGCTTCGGTCTTCTCCGGCACGGCCGATATCGACGAGCAGAACCAGCAGGCGCACATCTCGACCAAGGGCGCCGTCTGGGCCGTGGAATCCGAGAAGCGGTTCGGCAACACCAAGGCCGCCTCGGACCTCGAGGCGATGCTCGAGGAGTTCCGCCGCGCCGACTGCGCGATTCAGGCGGTGGACACCGGCGGTCTGCGCGAGGGCGCCGAGCCGGGCTCCCAGTGGGCGGGAGGCCGGGACAGCCTCTTCCTGCTCGCCGACTCGACCGGCGGCGACCTCTACGAGAACTACAACGACCTGTCCGCCGCCATGGACAAGATGCTGCGGCGGACCAGCGTCACCTACGTCCTCGCGGTCCAGCCTCCGGACCTTCCGCGCGACGGCGCCTACCACCCGATCCGGGTCGAGCTCAAGGGCTCGCCGCGCGGCACCCGGGTGTTGCACCGCCCCGGCTTCTACGCTCCGCGTCCCGCGGGCCAGGCGAGCCCCACCGAGCGGATCCTCCAGATGTCCCGCACGCTCGTGGCCGGCCAGGAGTCGGGCACGGTCCGCACGTCGGTGCTGGCGGCGGCGTTCCCGGATGGTGGTGCCGAGGGGCAGGGGGGGCGCGCCTGGGTGCCCGTCCTGGTGGAGGTGGACGGTCCGTCGCTCCTCGCCGGGCTGGAAGGCTGGTCGGTGCCGGTCGAGATCTACGGCTACGCCTTCGACGCCCAGGGAGAGGCGCGGGATTACTTCTCCCAGACCGTCGGCATCGAGCTCCTCAAGGCTGGCGCGTTGCTTCAGCAGGGGGGCCTGAAGTTCTTCGGCCATCTCAACCTGGAGCCGGGCGACTGGTCGGTGCGGGTGCTGGTGCGCAACGCCGCGACCAACGCCTCGGGGATCCGGACGGTCTCGGTCCACGTGCCGGAGCTCGGCCAGCCGGCGCTGCTCCCGGCCTTCTTCCCCGAGCCGCAGGGACGCTGGCTGATGGTCCGCGAGGCGCGGCCCGAGGAAGGCGTCGCCTATCCGTTCCTGACCGGCGAGACGCCGTTCATCCCCGCCTCGCTGCCCCGGCTCACACCCGGCAAGGAGGTCCAGGTCTCGCTCGTGGCTTATCACCTGCCGCCGGGAGACGTGCAGGCCGAAACGCGGGTCCAGACCTCCGACGGCCGCGATGCCGGCGCGGGCCGGCTCCGGGTCGTCGAGCGCCAGGCGGGAGCGGACGGAGCCGACCGCCTGAACGCCATGTTCGAGCCGCCGGCCGGCCTCGCCGCCGGCGAGTACACGCTGCTCGTCACCCTCACCGCCGGCACCGGAGATACCCGGAGCAGCGCCGCGGCGTTCTCGGTCGGAGGGGGCCCGCGATAGTGCGAACAGGACTCGGGTAGGGGCGCAGCATGCTGCGCCCCTACTTTCAAGAGTCCGGGGCAGCGTCGAGCACGAGGCGCTCCAACTCCCGGGTCAGCGGCGGGAGATCCTGGGCAAGGATCTGCCACAGGATGTCGAAATCGACGTTGTCGTACTCGTGGATCAACCGGTTGCGCAGACCGGTGAGCTGAGCCCAGGGGATTTGAGGATGGCGAGCGCGCTCTTCCGGGGGCACCCGGTTGGCGGCCTCCCCCAGGATCTCGAGCAGGCGGACCAGAGACAGGTTCAGCATCCGATCGCGATCGAGGTCGGAACGAACCCTGTGCCGGACCATGTCCAAGGCCTCCGAGGCATGGTCGTACATCTGCCGGAGGGTGAGCCGGCTGTCACGGCTGGGCATAGCCGATCTCGGCTTCGGCGAGCACCTGGTCGCGGAAGTGGGGGCTGAGGAAGCCCGGCGTGTTCAGGTCCACCTTCCGGCCGAGGATTCGGCTGAGCTCCTCTTCCATCGAGAAGAAGCCCAGGCCGGGCACATGTCCCGACTCGAACTCCACCAGGACATCGACGTCGCTGTCAGGCCCGAAGTCGTCCCGCAGCACGGAGCCGAAAAAGGCCAGGCGCCGGATGTGATGACGCCGGCAGAACTCAGCGAGTTGGCGGCGGTCGATGGGGACTCGGGTGCTCATGTGTTGATCGTAGCATCCAGGCGAATCACGAGGAGAAGGAGAGGATAAGATCCGCCGCGTGGAAGCGGTCGTCCATCTCAAGCCCGGACGGGACAAGTCGGTCCGCGAGGGCCATCCCTGGATCTTCTCCGGCGGTCTGGCGCGCCTGGAGGGTCCGGAGGATGCGCCTCTCGTCCGGGTCCTCGACGCCGCCGGCCGGCCGCTCGGTATCGGATTCCACAGCCCCCGTTCGCAGATCCGGATCCGGATGCTCGGCGCAGGCGTGGAGCGGGCGGATCAGGCCTTCTTCGCGGAACGCATCGCGGAGGCGGTCGCGCTCCGGGCCGCGGTGCTCCCTCCCGAGACCACCGGCTACCGGGTCCTGAACGCCGAAGGGGATGGCCTCCCGGGCTGGACGGTCGATCGCTTCGGAGACGTCCTGGTGAGCCAGGTCACGGTGGCGGGGTTGGAGGCGCTGCGGGAGGAGGCCTATGCCGCCTTGCGGGAGGCTTTTCCCGGGCTCGGCATCCTCCAGAACAACGATCTGCCCGCGCGCCGGGCCGAGGGGCTCTCCCGGGAAGAGGACGAAATGATCGCCGGGACGGTTCCGACGGAGGCCCCCTTCCTGGAATCAGGCTTCCGGTTGACGGCCGAGCTTTCCGGCGGTCAGAAGACCGGCTTCTACTGCGACCAGCGGGAGAACCGGCGGCGCGTCGAGCGCCTGGCCGGCGGCCGGACCGTCCTCGACCTCTTCGCCCACTCCGGCGCTTTCGGGCTCTATGCCCTGCGGGGCGGCGCCGACCGGGTCGTCTACCTGGAGTCCTCCACGCGGCTGATCGACCGGGGAATCGAGCACGTGGCGCAGAACGGCTTCGACCCGGGCCGGACCGAGTGGGTCCGGGCCAACGTCTTCGAGGATCTCCGGACGAGGACGGAGCAGTATGGGATGGTCGTCTGCGATCCGCCGCCGCTGGTGCGCAAGCGCCCCGACGTGGACGCGGCGGCCCGGGCCTACAAGGACCTGAACCGCCTGGCCCTGCGCCGGGTGGAGCCCGGTGGGTTCCTCCTCACCTTCTCCTGCAGCGGAGCGGTGGACGCGAAGCTCTTCCGGCAGATCCTCTTCGCGGCGGCCGTGGAGGCCGGAGTGCGCGTCGCCCTCCTGGAGCCGCTCGCCGCGGCGCCCGACCACCCCGTGGCCATCACGCACCCGCAGGGCGAGTATCTCAAGGGATGGCTGGCAATGGTCCGGGGGCCGGTGTTGTAAAGGACATAAAGGGCTGCAAGGACATCAAGGACTGCAAGTCTTTGGTCCTTTGATGTCCTTGCAGCCCTTTCAGTCCTTTTTCCAAGGCCGCGAGATGATGCACGCGTTGATCCCGCCGACGCCCATGGAGAGCTTGCCGGCGGGCGCGTCGGGAGCGGCGACCGCCTGGTCGCAGACGAAGCTCTCGTGGAGCGCGGCGATCTGCTTGTTGAGCTCGTCCTGGGCGAGCGGCGTCGGGAAGAGCTCGCCGCGTTCGTAGCCGAGGTACTGCGCGGTCAGCTCCCAGCCGCCCGAGGCCGACATGCCGTGGCCGAAGGTCCCCTTGCGGGCGGTGACCAGCACCGAGTCCGGCAGGATCGAGCGCAGGTTGTGGACCTCCTGGTAGTCGCCGGGCGTGGCCGTGGCGTGGAGGTCCCAGGTGCCGATCTCGTGCGGCTGGACGCCGGAGCCCTGGAAGGCCTGGAGCATGGCCTGGGTCGGCCCCTCCACCGAAGGGGTGATGATGTGGTCGGCGTCCGAGCTGACCCCCACGGCCACCGGCTCCATGCCGAGCGGCTTGAAACCCTTCGCCGTGAAGTATTCCAGGTCGCCGACGATCCAGAGCGCCGCGCCGCCCGCCACGTGGGTGCCGCGCATGCCGGTGAGCGGCTTGGAGACCGTCCCGTCCGTGGCCACGACCCGGGCCGAGTAGAAGCCGCCGACCGAGAGCGGGTGCGGCGGCGGGTCCGTGGCTCCGACCACGACCGCTTTGGCTTCGCCGCGCTCGATGGCGTCCATGGCGAGCTTCAGCGCCACTCCGAACGTGGAGCAGGCCGCCACCGGCGAGAAGGCCAGGCCGGTGATCTTGCCGAGCATGCTGATCTGCGCCGCCGGAGTGTTGTGAAGATTCCACACGATGTTGGCGGTGACCGCGAGCCAGGGCGGCTGGGGCGAGCCCCAGCGCTTCTGGAGCTGCCCGAAACGGCGCTGCTTCTCCTTGAGCAGGCTCATCTTGCCGCTCTCGACGTCGCCCTCGACGGCGAGCGCCTCGATCTCGGCCAGCTCCTGGAGGTAGGAGCGCAGGTCGGGAGAGCCGCCGGCCCAGTAGTGCCACCAGGCGCGGTCGGCGTCGGCGCGCTCCTCAAAGGGGAGGGTCTGGGACTCGGGAGGAACGTCGGGCCTCTCGGGGCGCTCCCCGGGGCTCTTCGACTTCCACTCTTCGAGCTCCGGGTTGCGCTCGGCCCAGAACCGGTCCCAGGCCCGCTGCGCGCGGTCGTGGGCGAGGGCGATCTGGGAGATGGTGATGATATTGCCGATGCCCGTGCCCACGTAGATGTGGGACTGGGTGCCGAGGCTCTGAAGCTCCTGCTCGAGCCCCGGATTCTGCCCGAGGGCCTGGATGAAGGCCCCGACCGCGAACAGGGTGGTCGGGTCCATCTTGTCCCGGAGTTGTTTGAAGCGGCTCGGCGGAAAGCGGGCATCGATCCAGTCGTGGTATGCCTCGAAGGAGAACTCCGGGTTCCCGACCAGGAAGTTGTTGGGGCCGAACCCATCGAAGGGGGTCAGCCAGCTCTCCGAGGTGGCGAGATTCTTCGCAAAGGCATCGACGTCGGGCGAGCGGGGCGCCACGATTCCCCATCCGAAGATTCCGACTCTGCGCAGGGCTGATCCCTCCTTCCGGACGGGGATTCTGTCACAAGGAGACCCCGAGGCCGGTAACACGGAGCCCTCTTCCCCCGTAAGAGTAGAATCGGGTCATACGCTTCGTCGATTTTCGGGCTCCCACGGAGGAGACGCCATGGAAACCCTGCTTCAGGACGTGCGTCACGGTTTGCGGATCCTGCTCCGGAAACCGGTGTTCACTCTCGTGGCCGTGCTGTCCCTCGGTCTGGGGATCGGCGCGAACACCGCCATCTTCAGCCTGGCGAACGCCGTGCTCTGGCGCAAGCCGCCGGTCGCGGAACCCGACCGGCTGATCTCCTTCTATACGAAGGACGCCAAGAACCCGGGCCTCGGCGGCCTGTCCCGGCTCAACTGGCTGGACTACCGCGAGATGAGCCGGAGCTTTTCTGGAATCCTCGGCTACCAGTGGACGGCCCTGAACGTCCGGCCGGAAGGCGAGCAAGGCGAGCCGGCCCTGTCCTTCGGCCAGCTCGCCTCGGCCAACTACTTCGACGTGCTGGGTGTCCATCCGGAGCTCGGGCGCACGTTCCGGCCGGGGGAGGACGTCCGGCCCGGCGCCGACCCGGTGGTCGTGATCTCCCACCGTTTCTGGCAGGAGCGCCTGGGTGGCAAGCCCGCCGTGCTGGGCAGCAAGCTGACGATCAACGGCAGCGGATTCGTGGTGATCGGCGTTGCTCCGGAGGGGTTCACGGGACCGGACGCCGGCCTGGAGCCGCAGCTCTGGATCCCCATGTCCATGCACGGCGTGGTGCGCCCGAACGAGATCTTCGACTGGTATACGAGCCGGCGCGCCATGTTCGTCAGCACCATCGGCCGCCTGCGGCCGGGGGTGGCCCTGGCCGAGGCGCAGGGGGAGATCGGCACGCTGGCGAAGAACCTCGAGCGGGACTACCCCGTCGACAACAAGGGCCGCAGCGTCGAGCTGATCCCGCTGCCCCAATCGTCAGTTCCGCCGCAGATCCGGCAAGGGCTCCTGACGGGCGCCGGCCTGCTCCTGGTGGTCACCGGCCTGGTACTGCTGATCGCCTGCTCGAACGTCTCCAACCTCCTGCTGGCCCAGGCCGCGGCGAGGCGGCGGGAGATCGCCATCCGCCTCTCCCAGGGAGCGCCGCGCCGCCGTCTCATCCGCCAGCTCCTGACCGAGAGCGTCCTGCTCGCCCTGTTCGGCGGCGCCTTCGGCCTCCTGGTGTCCGTCTGGATGCAGGGGGTCCTGCCGAAGCTCCTCCCCCAGGGTCCGTTCCCGGTCAATTTCGAGCTGCCGATGGACATCCGGGTGCTCGCCTTCGCCCTGGGGGTCTCGCTGCTGACGGGCCTCCTCTTCGGTCTGGCCCCGGCGTTCCGGTGCACGAAGACCAACCTGGTGCCGGCGCTCAAGAATCAGGCCGCTCCGGAGATCGGTCCCCTGCGGGGCTTCGGTCTGCAGGGCGCCCTGGTGGCGGGCCAGGTGGCGCTGTCCCTTGTGTCCCTGGTGGTGGCGGCGCTCTTCCTCCGCAGCCTGAACGAGGTGCAGGGGATCGATCCCGGCTTCCCGGCCGATCATCTGGCCAGCATCTCGTTCGACACCGACCTCCAGGGTTGGAAGAAGGCGCGGGCCGAGCAATTCCATCGCGATCTGTGCGCGAGGATCGGCGGGCTGCCGGGCGTGGCCGGGGCCTCCATGGCCCAGGCCGGGCCATTCCAGGGGTCCCTCTCCAGGACGATCTATCTGGAAGGAGGGGACGCCTCAAACGACGGCATCATGGCGCAGGTCAATCCTGTGGGGCCGCAATATTTCGAGACCGTGGCCGTGCCCATCATCCAGGGGCGGGCCTTCTCGGAGGCGGACCGGGGAGACGCGCCGAGGGTGGTGATCGTGAACGAGACCATGGCGAAACGGTTCTGGCCCGGCCAGGACCCGATCGGCAAGCGCTTCCACTTCTTCGGCGATCCGCCGGCCGAGGTGGTCGGAGTGGCCCGCGACGCCAAGTACAACAGCCCGGGGGAGCCGCCGCAGTCCTACGTCTACGAGCCGCTGGCCCAGCGCTACCTCAGCGGCGTGACCCTCGTCGTGCGCTCCGAGCGGGCGCCGGAGGACATCCTCCCCATGGTCCAGAAGGAGATGCGGGGCATGGCCCCGGGCATGCTTCTGGTAGCCTCGACGGTGCCGGATCTGATGAACCAGTCGCTCTGGGGGCAGAAGGCCGGGGCCTCCCTGCTGGCGGCGTTCGGCCTGCTGGCGCTGGGGCTGGCCAGCATCGGGCTGTACGGGGTGATGTCGTTCTCGGTGGCGCAGCGCTCGCGGGAGATCGGGGTGCGGATGGCTCTCGGGGCCCGGCAGAACAACGTGCTGGGACTGGTGCTGCGCCAGGGTCTGATGCTGGTCGCCGCGGGCATGGCGGCCGGCCTTCTCCTGTCCTTCGCGCTCACCCGGGTGGCGTCCGGATTCCTGTTCGGCGTGAGCCCGACCGACCTGGTGGCCTTCGGCACCACCTCCGCGGTCCTGGCCCTGGCCGCTTTCGCCGCGACCCTGCTGCCCGCGATGCGCGCGGTCTCGGTGGCGCCGAGCGAAGCGCTGCGGTACGAGTAGCTGGACCTGCGTCAACCTGCGGCTGCAGAGGCGGGCGGGGGTGAGGGGAAAAATCCTCCTTTCGGGGGATGACCGGCGCCGGACGGGCCTCCTAGACTGCCCATCGGGAGGACGCCATGAAGAACGCGAGACCCCTCCGGACGCTGATGCTCGCCAACGCCGCCCTCGCGGCCCTGGCCGGTCTCGGCTTCGCCATGTTCCCCGACCGGATGCTCACTCTCCTGCCCTTCTTCGAGCCGGGCCCGCGCTCCTCGGGAGGACCTCTCGCGCTCGTCCAGTTGCTCGGCACCCTCCTCTTCGGCACGGGCTTCGCCTTTTGGGTCCTTCCGGAGTTGGAGGTCGAAGGGCCTCGTCGAAGACTCCTGCTCGGCGCCTTCATCGCCCTCAGCCTGGTCTGGATCAGCCTGCCCTTGATTTCCAGGGCAGGCCGGTGGGCGGCCTTCGCCGGCCATGGAGTCGCGGCTCTCTTCTACCTCACCGTCCGGATCAGCATTGCGGCCGCGGTGGTGCTGGCGACGAGGAGCCTCATCCGCAAGCCGCCCCGGCAACTCCGGCTCGAAGCGATCCGCGAGTCGGCCGCCCAGCAGGAGCGCGACCGGATCGCGCGCGACCTGCACGACTCGATCAAGCAGCAGCTCTTCGGCATCAAGCTCAGCTCCGCGGCCGCCGAAGAGCGCTGGGAGAACGATCTCCCGGGAGCCCGGTCCGCCCTGGCCGACGTGCGCAGGAACGCCCATGCGGCCCTGGTCGAGATGCAGGCCATGCTGGCCCAGCTCCGCCCCGAGCCGCTCGCCGCGGCCGGGTTGGTCGAGGCCCTGCGCGAGCAGTGCGAGGCGCTGGGCTACCGCAGCGGAGCACGGGTCGACTTCGAGCTCGGCGATCTCCCCTCGGAGAGCCGGCTCCCGGCCGGCGCGCAGGAGCACCTCTTCCGGATGGCCCAGGAGGCGCTCTCGAACGTCGCCCGCCACGCCCGCGCCCGCTCCGTGCGCGTGCGGCTCGGCCAGGCCGGGCAGGATGGCATCACAGGCCTGCTCCTGCTCGTCGCCGACGACGGCCAGGGTTTCGATCCGCAGGATCAGTCCGCCGGCATGGGCCTGCGCAACCTGCGCGAGCGCCTGGCGGGGCTCTGGGGCACTCTCGGAATCGAGAGCGCTCCCGGCAAGGGAACGGAGATCCGGATCTTCATCCCTCTCACCCCGGAGAAGACCCCCTTCGACATCGGCCAGGCCGTGAGGGCGCTGGAGGCGTACGTCCTCTGCATCGCCCTGATGGGCATCCTCGTAGAACCGCCCAACCTCCTCACGGCCGGCTTCGCGCTCGGGACCGTGGCGGTGGTGAGCCTGGGGCTGTTCAGTGCCGCGTGGCTTGTGGGCAGGCGCTCGGCCGGCGGTTTCCATCTGCGGCTCCTCGGGCATCAGCACCGGTTTTTCCTGCTGGCCATGACCTTCTGGTGGACCTGCGTGCGCCTGGTGCAAGAGCCTCCGAGCCCGTCCTACTCCGGGGTGGCTCAGGGGATGCGGCTGATGGCCCTCTCGTCGCTCGCGCTCGGTTTCTGGGAGCTGTGGAGATTCCTCCAGCTACGCCGATCGGCCGGCGGCGGCAGGCCGCCGACGCCTCTCCTCCACCCCTGGATCTTCGCCGCGATCTCGTCCCTCCTGCTGGTCAGCCTCCCCGGGCTCCTCTGGGCAGACCCGGTGTCGGTGGCTCAGGTGGCCCTGAAATCCTCCGGGCTGCTCTACTTGGGCTGGTGGCTGCGGTCTCTTGCCTGAGCTTGGAGGCCCCATGACACGGATCCGCATCGTGGTGGTGGACGATCACAGGGTGGTCCAGACCGGCCTGCGCAGCTACCTGGAGTCGTTCCCGGACATGGAGGTGGTGGGCGCCGCCTCCAGCGGCGAGGAAGTCCTGGAGAAGATGGAGGGCTGGATGCCGGACGTGGTGGTGATGGACCTCCGCATGCCGGGCGGCATGGACGGGGTGGAGGCCACGCGCCGGGTCCGCGCCCTCTCGCCGCACACCCAGGTGGTGGTGCTCACGGCCGACACCGGCGACGACCGGGTGGTCGGCGCGCTGCGGGCCGGCGCCATCGGCTACGTGCGCAAGGACGCCGAGCCCGAGGTCTTCCTGGAAGCCGTGCGGGGAGCGGCACGAGGGAGGTCGGTCCTCGACCCCTCCGTTGCCGGCTCCGTGCTCCAGGACCTGTCCCGCGGCGGCGGCCTCACCGAGCCTCTCTCCGAGCGCGAGAAGGAGGTGCTCGGACAGCTCGCCCACGGCCGCACCAACCGCGAGATCGCGGAGGCCCTCCATATCTCGGAGGACACGGTCAAAACCCACGTGGGCAACATCCTGTCCAAGCTCCAGCTCGCCCACCGCACGCAGGCCGTGATCTACGCCCTGAAGCAGGGGCTGATCTCTCTGGACGACATCCGCCTCTGATCCGCTACTCCGCGGAGATCCGCACGCCGCCGTTGGTGGTGCGGATCTTCAGGAGACCGCCGCCGCCGTTGACCTCGCCCACCAGGTGCTTGCGGCTCTTCTCGCCCTTCTGACCCTGCACCTCCAGGTCGGAGTGGATGCCGCCGTTCGAGGTCGATACATCCAGGTTGGCGCGGAGGTCGCGGGGGACCTTCAGCACCACGCCGCCGTTGGTGGTGTCCAGATTGATGTCGCCGTCCACCCGGGTGAGCTGGGCGGTGATCCCGCCGTTGGTGGTGGAGCCCTTGAGGGTGCCGGCCGCCTCGATCACGGTGATGCCGCCGTTCGTGGTCTCGACCTCGACTTCGCCCTCGGTGCGCTCCACGGTGACGCCGCCGTTGACGGTCTCCAGACTGGCCCGGCCACGGGTGCCCACCAGGCGGAGGCCGCCGTTCGTGCTCACCAGCTTCGCCACCACGTCCCGGGGCGCCTGGATCTTGTAGGTCACGCTGAAGCTGGCGTCGTTGCCGGACAGCCAGCTCATGAAGCCGTTGGCGCCCTTGGGCAGCTTGGTCTCGATCCGCACCGAGCCGGCCGACTGCTGGACGTCGATCTGGATCTGCTTCGCCAGCTCCTCGGCCTTCTCGTTGGTCGCCGCCTTCACCTGCTTGACGGCATCCACCCGGACCTCGGCGCGATCCCAGGCCTCGACGGTGATGCCGCCGTTGGTGTTGTCGACGGTCAGCTCGCCCCCGGACTTCAGGGGGTAGCTCTGCTGGAACGGTTTCTTGATGGTGACGGACGCTTCGGCCGCGCCGGCGGACATCCAGGTCAAAACCAGGGCCAGGGCGGCCAGGACGGGGGTCCGGAATTTCTTCATCGCTCTCCTCCTTGGTTCAGCATAGGCAGGGATGATGCCTGACCTCCTCTCCTACGAGGAGGAGGGCTGCAAGGTTCCAGGAAACCGTATAGCCTTTCCGAGCCGGGAGGAGGCGTGACGAGCGTGACCAGAATGACAGGGGCCGAGCCGGACGATCTGGGGTTGCTGCTGGCGGTGATGCCGCCGCGGGCGAGAGAGGTGATCGCGGCCCATCCGCGCAAGGACGGGCTGATCGAGATCGTGCTCGACCTGGGCCGCCTGCCCGAGGTGCGCCTGCCGGAGAGCGGCGAGGACATCACCGCCACGCCGGTCTCGCGCGAGGACCTCGCCTACGTGGTGGAACGGATCGGCCGCTTCGGCAAGGACAACCGGGCCGGCATCGAGCGCACGCTCCACCGCATCTCGGCCATCCGCAACCGGGTCGGCGACGTGGTCGGCCTGACCTGCCGGGTCGGGCGGGCGGTCTACGGGACGGTGGACATCCTGCGGGACGTCATCGAGGCCGGGGAGTCGATCCTCCTCCTGGGCCGGCCCGGGGTGGGCAAGACGACGCTGCTCCGGGAGGCGGCGCGCGTCCTCGCCGACGAGCTCGGCAAGCGGGTGGTCGTGGTGGACACGTCGAATGAGATCGCGGGCGACGGCGACATCCCGCATCCCGCGATCGGCCGCGCCCGACGCATGCAGGTGCCGGTGCCCGAGGCGCAGCACGCCATCATGATCGAGGCGGTCGAAAACCACATGCCGCAGGTGATCGTGATCGACGAGATCGGCACGACCGCCGAGGCCCAGGCGGCCCGCACCATCGCCGAGCGCGGAGTCCAGCTCATCGCCACGGCGCACGGCAACACGCTGGAGAACCTGCTGCAGAATCCGACCCTGTCCGACCTGGTCGGCGGCATCCAGGCCGTCACCCTCTCGGACGAGGAGGCGCGGCGCCGGGGCACCCAGAAGACGGTGCTGGAGCGCAAGGCGCCGCCCACCTTCGACGTGCTCATCGAGATCCAGGACAAGGACCGCCTCGCCGTCCACCATGACGTCGCCGAGGTGGTGGACCGGCTGCTGCGCGACATCCCGCCTCGGCCCGAGACCCGGGTCCGGCTCGACGGCGGCGGAGTGGAGATCCTCGATGAGGAGCCGCGCGCACCCAAGGCGCCTCCCGCGCCCCAGCCGGGCGCCCGGCGCCGGCGCCATCCGGTGGACACCCGGGAGGCGCGGACGGCTCGGGAGGCGGCCCGCGAGGTCCGCGAGGAGGCTCCTCCCACCCAGAGCGCCCGGCCACCGAAGGGGAAGGCGGTCCGCGTCTTCCCCTACGCGGTGTCGAAGGCGAAGCTCGAGCGGGCCATCCGCAAGTTCCGGCTCCCGCTCCTGATCATGGAGGACCTCGACGAGGCCGAGATGGTCATCACCCTCAAGGCCCAGGAGCGGCGCCAGCCCCGCCGGCTGCGGGACGCCGAGGCCAAGGGGGTGCCGGTCCATGTGATCAAGAGCAACACGATCGCCCAGATGGAGAACTTCCTGCGCTCGCACTTCAACGCGGCCGAGCCCGGCGTCGACGACGAGGCCGCGCTGCGCGAGGTGGAGGAAGCCATCGACGAGGTGCTGGACCAGGGAAAGCCCGTGGAGCTCGCGCCCCAGGGGAGCTACCTGCGGCGGCTCCAGCACCAGCTCGTGGAGCGCAGCGGCCTGGTGTCGGAAAGCCGCGGGGAAGATCCCTACCGCCGGGTCATCATTTTTCCGGGGTAGGGGCTGGGACCACCTTTCCTGCCCCCTCTCCCCCGGTTCGGGGGAAAGGGTTGGGGAGAGGGGGAATGGGAGCGGTCACCATCGTCTGGGTACCGTCCAGGTCGTCCTTGAACTCTTCGCTGTAGATGTCCAGCAGGGTAAGGAAGAGCGCCGCGAGCATGGGGCCGACGATGAAGCCCATGGCGCCGAACAGGGCGATCCCGCCGAGGGTCGAGAAGAACACGATCAGGTCGTGCATCCCGGTCTCCTGACCGACGAGCCGGGGGCGCATGAGGTTGTCCACGTTGACGATCACGATCACCGTGACCAGCAGGATGCCGATCCCCTGTCCCATGTGGCCGGTCGCCATCTGGATGAACGCCGCCGGGTAGAGCACCAGCCAGGCTCCGACCAGCGGGATGACCGACATCAGCGTCGCCACCACTCCCCAGAGGAACGGTGAGCTCACGCCGAAGATCCAGAGGGTCAGCCCGGACAGGGTGCCCTGGACCAGGGCGATCAGGAGCGTCCCCTTGACCGTGGCCCGGGCCACGGACGAGAAGCGCGCCGCGATGGCGTTCTTGTACTCCCGCTCCAGGGGGATCAGGTAGCGCAGCCGTCGCAGGAGGGTCTTGCCGTCGCGGAAGAAGTAGAACATCGTGAACAGGGTCGTGAAGAGCAGGATGAGGAGCTGGAGCGTGCCGCTGGAGGTCTTGCTGATGACGACCGCCACCAGCGAGCCCGCGTTCCTGGCCGCGTCCTCGAGGCTCGCCCGCCAGTCGATCTTGTCCAGGCCCCACTGCCGGAACCAGCGATAGCTCCGGAGCTGGCCCAGGATCCCCTCCTGGCCCTTGGCCGAAATCTCTGAAAACTTCGTCTCGGCCGAGTGGTAGACGTCGATCGCCTCCAGGGTGACCAGGTGGGCCACTCCCAGGATCGGCAGGATCACCGCCAGCAGTAGGAGCACGCAGCAGACGAAGGCGGCGACCGTCCGCTTGCCCCGGAAGGCCCGCAGGAACCACTCGTACATCGGGTAGAACAGGGTCGTGAACACCGCCGCCAGCAGCACCGGCACCAGGAACATCCTCACCATGTAGAAGAAGGTGAAGGCGGCGCCGATCAGGATGGCGATGAAGAAGTAGCGGCTGAGGGTCTTCTGGTTCATGGAGGTCTCTCCCGCCCATTCTTTCACGGTGGCGCAGGCGTTGCATCGTGGAGTGGAAGTCGGCGGCCCAAGCCGCCACTCCGGATGAGAGAAAGGAAACCTAGAATGCTCCGAAGCGCCCCGAAGCTGCTTCTTGTCCTCTGGATGATCGCCGCGATGATTCCCGCGATCGCCGCCGCCCGCCCGCCGCTCGAGAAGGCGGCCCCGACCCAGGCCCAGGAGCCGGTCCAGCAGCCCGCCCCTGCGCAGCAGCCCGTCCCGCCGGCGCCGGCCGTGAAACCGACCGGCCTCGACCTGCAGGTCCAGCTCGACCGGGCCGGTTTCTCGCCCGGCCTCATCGACGGCAAGCCGGGGATGAACACGAAGAGGGCCCTCGCGGCCTTCCAGGAGGCGCACGACCTGTCGGTGACCGGCAAGCTCGACGCCGCGACCTGGGAGAGCCTGGCCGCCGCCGGGAGCGGTCCGACGCTCGTCGAGTACGCGATCACCGCCGAGGACGCGGCCGGCCCGTTCGTGCCGATCCCCGAGGACATGATGGAGAAGTCGAAGCTCGAGCGGCTCGGCTACACCTCCCTGCTGGAGCTCCTCGGCGAGAGGTTCCATGCCGCGCCCGACTTCCTGAAGAGCCTCAACCCCGGCGCCCGGTTCGCGGCCGGCGAGAAGATCCGGGTGCCCAACGCGCGGACCCAGGCGCAGGCGCCGGCCGCCGAAAGGGGCGAGGTCCAGGTCGTGGTCTCGAAGTCGAACGGGACTCTCACGGTGGACCGCGGAGGCGACGTCCTGTTCTTCGCCCCGGTCACCTCGGGCAGCGAGCACGATCCGCTGCCGATCGGCGACTGGAAGGTCACCGGCGTGGCCAAGGACCCGTCCTTCCAGTACAACCCGGACCTCTTCTGGGACGCCGACCCCGAGCACTCCAAGGCGAAGATCCCCGCCGGACCGAACAACCCGGTCGGGAGCGTCTGGATCGACATCAGCAAGGAACACTATGGGCTCCACGGCACGCCGGAGCCCAGGACGATCGGACGATCGGAATCGCATGGCTGCGTGCGGCTGACCAACTGGGATGCCCTGACCCTGGCGGGCCTGGTCAAGCCGGGCACGCCCGTCCTCTTCCGCCCATGAGCGAGTCATGAGCGAGTCATGAGCGAAAAAAACGCGACGAAGGCCAACCGTGGTGTGATGCCGGCGGCGCTGGGCGGTTTCATCCTCGGCGCCCTGACGGTGCTCTTCATCGTCTGGGCCTACAACGGGTTCAGGACCGAGGGCGGTCTGCCCACCGCGCATCCGGGCGGCCAGGGTGACCGGGGCGACCAGGAGATTGCGGTCCAGCCGGCGCCGGCCGAGACGCCGCCGGTCCTGCCTGCCAATCCTGGCGGCTCGCAGCCATCCCAGCCATCACGGCCGTGGGTCCAGGGCGGTCCGGCGTCTCCCTCCCCGAATCCGGCCCCGGGCGTGGCGAGCCCCGACCTGCGCCAACGCAATCTGGTCCTGCCGGTCCAGGGGATCCTCCCCGAGAACCTCCAGAATACCTTCGGCGATGCGCGCAGCGGCAACCGGGTGCATGAAGCGCTGGACATCCTCGCGCCGCGGAACACGCCGGTGCTCGCCGTCGAGGACGGGCGCGTCGCCAAGCTGTTCACCAGCAAGCAGGGGGGGCTCACGATCTACCAGTTCGACCCCTCCGAGGCCTACGCCTACTACTACGCCCACCTGGAGCGCTACGCCGACGGCGTCCAGGAGGGGGTCGTGCTGAAGCGCGGCCAGATCATCGGCTATGTGGGCACGTCGGGGAACGCCCCTCCGGAAACCCCGCATCTCCACTTCGCCATCTTCCGCCTGACGCCCGAGAAGCACTGGTGGGAGGGGGCGCCGCTCAATCCGTTCCAGATCCTCGGAGGCCGCGGCTCCGACCGGGTCGAGCCCGCGCGCTGACCCTGATACACTGAAAGGGCTCGCCAGATGTCCCGGTGAGGCACTGCTCGTCAGGCGCCGTTCATGGGAAAGTTCTTCCTGGCCCTTGTGGCCGTTGCCGGCCTCCTCCGGCCCGACCTCCCGACCCGCCCGGTCGGGCCCGGGTTCGAGCCGCCTGTCGCCGCCGGAGAAGGCCGTCCGGGGCGGGTGATCGAGCACCTGGACGGACTGGTCCGCCTGCCGCCGCTGATCACTCCCGGCGAAGCCATCGAGATCACGCCTCTCAACCCCGCGAAGACGCCGCCGGGCGGCCGCTGGACCGTGGCCGGAGTCGAGGCCCGGCCGATCGAGGGGCCGGAGCCCGGCCTGCAGAGACTCCGCGTCCAGCTCCCCGCCAACCTCGACCCCATGGGGCCGCTCCCGGTGGTCTATACCGACTCCAAGGGGCGGCGGATCGTCGAGGCCTCCGGGTTGGAACAGGTGCGGGTGGTGCCGACGACGCCTCCCCCCGCCGCGCCGCGCATCTCCCGCTGCGGCTCGCAGTGGGTGCAGGACGGGGTCGCCTGCGCCTGCGGCTGGTTCCCGGACCAGGCGGCCCGCGACGCCTTCCTGATCGACGGCCGGCCGGCCGGTTCGCTGGCCGCCGTGTCCCTGCGCTCGGTCTGCGCCCGGGTCGGCCTGGGGCCGCACCGCATCTCCGGCGCCATCGCCGCCGGCTTCGAGCCGGTCCGGGACGACAAGGTGGTGGCGGTGCAGATCCGGCGCTTCCCCCCGTTCCTGAGCCTCCGGCCTCTGCAGTCGACCTCCATCACCTGGATGGTCCTGGGCACGAAGGATCCGGTCCGCCTGCGGCTGCGCAACACCGCGCCGGACCTGGCCACGCTGGAGGGCGGCACCCTCCAGACGGCCGCCACCTCCGGGGGGCTGCGCAACGCGGCGGGCCGCAACATCACCTGGCTCGCGGGCAGCGGCCCCTTCCGCATCGAGGCCGAGGTCGAGGACGGCACGGCTCCCTTCCTGGGCGAGGAGTACCTGACGCTGCTCGGCGAGTTGTTCCAGCGCGAGGTGAGGCGGATGGCGGCCGGCCTGGACGGCGGCGTGCGAGCCCTGCCGGAAGGCCGCAACGGCGGCTTCTATCCGCGGCCGGAGGTGTTGAATCTCCTCGACGCCACCCGGTCCGAGCTCTCCCGGGCGCTCCCCTACCCGGAGCTGGCCGCCTTCCGCGACGCCACGGCCGACCTCCTCGACGAGGCCGCGGCGCGCGTGCAGCTCCTTCCGGAGGAGGATCGGGTCTACGTCGAGAAGAAGAAGGTCCAGCCGCTGCTCAAGCGGGTGCAGGGCTTCCTGGAATCGAGCGGCGAGTCGCCGCGCCGCAGCCTCTGCATCCTGAGCTCGCCCGAGGAGGGGGCGATCGTGAAGATCTACCCCCGGAGCCTCCCGTCCGACCCGGTGGAGACCTCGACGGCCGACATCGTCTCCCACCTGTTCCCGGGCAAGTACCGGTACGAGGTCTGGAAGGACAGCTTCAAGGAGGTCGAGTCCGAGATCGACCTGACGGGCACGGCCGAAGACGCCCGGCTGGTCCTCGACTGCCGGCTGATCCCGGCGGGCGACCGCGGCCAGCCCGCCCCCTGCCGCCTGGCCTCGGCCTCCGAGCGCGACGCGGCCCGCTGCCGCTGGCCTTGATCCCATGAACGGCCGGAGACATCGGTAACACTCAGACCGGAGACATGGGTAACACTCTCAGGTCCAAGGTTGGCCAGTAGCTGGCCCGGTTGCGACGAGGGGCGGGGTTCCCGAAGGGAAGCCCGGAGGGCGACCGAAGGGGGGACCCCGCCGCGCGACCCCTTATCCATACACCTTGAAGTCCCGTTCGTCAAAACGGCCCAGGAGAAACTCGGCAAAATACAGCGACCAGCGGCCGTCGTCGAACTCCTCGAGCCCGACGTGCTCGCCGCGCAGAGCTTCCCCGAGGAACAGGTAACGGCCCCGAAACTTGATCTCCCCGGCAGGCCGCATGTAGCGCACCTCGAAGTGCCCCGGATAGCAAGGCTTGTTCAGCTTCGATGGATACGGCTGCGGCGAGGCCGAGTACAACTCCGCAGGAGTCCTCTGCCCCAGAGCTTCATGAGGCCGGTCCTGGTTGCGGATCTGACGGAACTCGTCGAATCGCGCCTGCTGCGCCGACTTATTGGCCGCCGGCGGACGCACCGTCTCGCGCTTGAGATCGCGGTGCATCCGCTCGTGGCTGCCGTTCTGCTCAGGGTGACCCGGCTTGATGCGCTCCGGCTTGATGCCCAACTTCAACCACTTCACCGACAGACGGGTCAGGCCGGCCAACGAGCGCCCCGACGCAAACGGGCTGCCGTTGTCGCTGCGGATGACCTGCGGCAGGCCGTAGCAGCGGAAAAGACGCTCGAAGACCGGCCAACTGTAGGGCTCACCGCCCGAGGCCAGGCCATCGACTCCGAGCAGGTAGCGGCTGTAGCTGTCCGTCACCGTCAACGGGTAGCACAACTGGCCGTCTGCCGTTCGAAACTGTCCTTTGAAGTCGCAGGCCCAAACGTGGTTGGGAGCCGTCGCCTGAGTCAACGAACCGCGCACGACAGGACAACGAGACCTCGACCGGCGGCGCTCCTGGACCAGCCCATGGCGCTTGAGGATCTCGCCGGCCGTACTGGCCGACGGCCACGTCTCCTGCGGCGCGTGCTTGGCCAGAACGGCCAGGAGCTTGCGAGGTCCCCACGTCGGATGCCTTCGGCGCAGGGCAAGCAGAGGCTCGACCAGTCGATCCGCGGTCTGCGACGGGCTCGTCCGCGGCGCTCGCGAACGGTCCTGAAGCCCGGCCTCGCCTTCAACTCCATACCGATTCAACCACTTGTACCCGGTCTTGCGGCTGATGCCGTACCGCTCACAAAGCTCCGTCACGCTGTACAGGGCGCTCTCAAAATCCTCGACAAAGCGGGCCCTCTCCTCCATAGGCGTCGTCTCTTCCCAGGGCATCGAGCTCCTCCTCAGGAGCCCAATCGTCCCTCATTACGAGACTGTCACCCATGTGACCGGGCTAAGTGTTACCCATGTCCCCGGTCTGTACCCCATTCCCCCTCTCTCCCCGACCCTCTCCCCCGTGCCGGGGGAGAAGGAGCAAAACGTTACGCGGTCTTGACCAGGCAGCGTAGAACCTCGGCCACGCTCCAGGCCTGGGCCACGCAGCCGCGCGGCGTGTACGGCTCCTCGGCGTCGAAGACCTCGCTGATCGACCCCAGGCACGCCTCGCCCAGGTGGTTCTCGAAGCCTTTGAGGAACTCCCGCGCTCCTTCTTTGTCGGTGGGATGAACCCGCAGCCAGGCATCCACGAAAGGCCCGATGAGCCAGGCCCAGACCGTACCCTGGTGATACGCGGCGTCGCGGGCGCGGAGGTCGCCGTCGTAGGTCGGCTTGTAGTCCGGATGGCCGGGCGAGAGAGACCGCAGCCCGACCGGCGTGACCAGCCGCTCGCGGACCACGTGGATCACCGGCTCCCAGCGCTGCCGGTCCAGGACCGGATGCGGCAGGGAAATCGCGAAGACCTGATTCGGACGGCAGGCCGGGTCGTTGCCGTCCGGACCGTCGATCACGTCGTAGAGGTAGCCCCCGGCCTCGTACCAGAAGCGCCGGTTGAACGACTCCCGGGCCCGCTCGGCGTGCCCGGCGAGGCTCTGGGCCACGCTTTCATCTCCCCGATCGAGGAGCCAGCCTTCCAGGAGCTTCAGGGCGTTGTACCAGAGCGCGTTGATCTCCACGGCCTTGCCGCGCCGCGGAGTCACTACCCAGTCGTCGACCTTGGCGTCCATCCAGGTGAGCTGATAGCCCTCGGCCCCCTGGCGCAGCAGGCCGTCCTCGGAATCGACTCCGATGCCGAAGCGGGTCCCGCGAAGGTGGTGGTCAACGATGTCCAGGAGCGTGGGCAGGAGAAGCTCCAGGGTCACCCGGTCGCCGGTGATTTCCAGATAGCGGTGGAGGGCGTGAAAGAACCAGAGCGTGGCGTCGGCCGTGTGGTAGAGCCCCTCGCGGTCGCCCTCGGGGAAGAGGTTGGGGATCAGGCCGTCGCGGACGTGGCGCGCGAAGGTGCGCAGGATGAAACCGGCTTCCAGATGCCGCCCGGTGGCGAGGGTCAGTCCTTCGAGGCTGATCATCGTGTCCCGCCCCCAGTCGGTGAACCAGGGGTAGCCGGCGATGATGCTGCGCGCCTCGTCGCCGGCGGCCCGAGCCCGAGCCGCATCCTCGGCCCGGCCCGGAGCGACCACGAAGGCGTCGGCCGCGAGCACCAGACCGGCCGCCATGCCTTCTCCTTCCAGGGCCCGGGCGCGCGGGTCGGCCATGCCAGCCAGGCCGACAAGGCGCTCGCGGCGCTCCATCTCGGCCTCCAGGGCCTCGCGGGCGCGGAGGGCGTGCAGGGTCTCCCAGGATTCGACCGAGGCGATGAGCGCGGCCTCGGCGGCCGGGGCTTCCTGATCCCCGCCCGGAGCCAGGTCGACGCCGAAGAAGCCGGGGGACCAGAGATCGCCGATCGAGTCGTAGCCGCGCCGGTGCTCGGTCTCGTAGACGACCCCCTCGATTCTCCGGCCGGCCAGGGTGAAGGTCGGGTTCGCCCCCTCGATCCCCAGGCGCAGCGACGGCAGGCTGGGGTCCGAGCCGCAGATCTCATAGCGATCGCCGACGTGGGTGAACACGAACGGCTCGGCCAGAGGCTTCGAGACCGGCTCGTCATGTCCCCTGAAGTGGATCGTGGGGTGCATCTCCAGGTGGGCGATCCCGCTCCCTTCGACCAGCCGATAGAGGACCTTTCCAGCACATTGGGATCCTAAGCTTAGAATTCCACGTGGACAAGTTGTCGCG
>JADMIO011472260.1_pt1 | contig 21744 bp, 13 predicted proteins | sample 8958161 | NCBI WGS metagenome assembly JADMIO01 (sample SAMN16585339, study PRJNA669376) | soil metagenome | isolation source: Crop rotation soil | place: USA: Cullars Rotation, Alabama | collected 2011
GCCTGTCAGGACGGCACCGCGCAAATCTGGGAAATCCGGACGGGACTGCCCGTGGGTCCGCCCCTGCGCCACCCGGCCCCGCTGCGCGCGGCGTTCCTTGCGCCCGACGGCCGCCACGTCCTGACCGCCTGTACGGACGGGACCGCGCGCTACTGGGAACCGCCCGCCTCCGACGGGGAAGGCCGCCGCGTCGGTTTCCTTCCCGCCGAGCCGGGGACGACGCCGCTCGCGCGAATCAGCAGGGGCGCCCGCCGCGTCTTCTTCCGCCACGAGGAGCCGGGGGACACGAACCGGCGGTACGCCGCCTTCGACGCCGCCACCGGGCGGACCCTTTTCTCCCTGCCCGACCCCGACGCCCCTGGCAGCGAACTCCCCTATCCGAACGGGATCATCCTGAACGGCGACGGCTCCCTGCTGGCCCTCGAACACCGGGCGGGGGTCTCCGTGTGGAACCTGGAGCAGGGCCGGTACCAGTTCACCGTGAACGTGCCGGGACCCGTGACGGACCTCCTGTTTGCCACGGACCCGCAGGGCGAGCACCTCCGGCTGCGCCTTCCGGATTTGAAATACCAGGCGTTTGACGCGCAGACCGGCAGGCCGCGCTCCGCCCCGTTCGCCGCCCCCACGCAGTTCTGGTCCACCTTCGACGGCCAACTGCGCCAGTATCCCTACGGCATCCACGCGGACCACGCCTGGTTCAGCCCCGACGGGCGATACGTCTACGTCATCCCCAGTACCGGCTCCGTGGGCGGCCCGCTCAAGGCAGGGGACAACCTGTTGTGGGACGTCGCGGCCAACACGGTCCTCCCCCTCACGTTCGACTGGAAGGAAATCTACTTCCAATCGTTCAGCCCGCAGAGCCGCTTCCTGCTCCTCTGCACGGATAGGGTCTCCCTCTGGAACCTGGAGACGCGAACCTGCCAGGAACTGCCGCTGAAGCGCGGGACCCGCATCCTGAGCGTCGCCTTCTCGCCGGACGAGCGGTTGCTGGCGACCGGCAGCGACGACGGGGCCGCGCGCCTCTGGGACACCGCCACCGGGCAAACCGTCCTGCCGCCACTGCCGCACCGGGGGACCGTCCTATCGCTGGCGTTCTCGCGCGAAGGGTACCTGGCGACCGCTTCCAGCGACGGGGCAATAGGGGTCTGGGACACGCGCACCGGGGAACGGCTGACGCCACCCCTGCACCTCTCCGAAAGCCCCCAGCAAGTCGCCTTCACGGAGGACGGGCGCTCTCTGATCGCCGCCGGAGGCACGGAAGCACGCCGCTGGAACGTCGGCCCGTAGGCTGTTTCGCGGCGTCGCCCACCGCGCCGCCTCCAATACCCGTCGCTGGGTCGCTTCACTGGCGAACAGTTCCGTTCGCAGCCAGGTGTGCCATCCGCACCAGAAGCCGAGCAAGCCCATCTCGACAAAGGCGACGCGCGGATGGGTATCTGGCACGAGCCAGCGCGGCAGCATCTATCACACCGCAAGCGTTGACCCCTGCGAGCAGCATGCCTCCTCAGTTGCGCCGGATATGAAAACCCTGGCCTCCGAACGGGCGGGGCGATCGCCCGGCTCGGTCGGATACATACCACCGGGCAATTCCTTCGCGTCCCCTCAGCACCGTCAAGGTGCCTCCTTGCTCCCGCTCCCCCGTCCGGTGCGCATCCTGACTGACAATTGACTGACAGTTGACTGACAAGAAAGCGCGTTTCCAGGGGCCTTTACGGGTCTGTGCGGGGTTATCGAACGGGGAGGGAGATCACGACCGTAGCATTTACTGTCATCGCCTGTCGATAACGCCTGGTTTTCACCCCCGCTGACCCGCTGATTTGTCGATAGCTAAAACAGCGGTCAAAACCGCCGAAAACGGCGGTTTTCGGCGGTTTTCGGAGGATAGGGAAACTACGATTACTGCGTTTTTCTGCCAACAACTATCAAAGCCGACGACCAGATTCGAACTGGTGACCTGCTGTTTACGCATTGTCCGTGCGACCAGAGTCCTACCTCACTGTCCGCACGGCCACGCCGAAGGGCAAGCCGCGCTGGCCCGGCACACCATACTCTGCCCCCTCCGTCACCATCTGGAGAGACAGGAAGCGGCGGCGCGCCGGGTCGAACGACAGGTAGCCGATGACGCGAGCCGTCGCCACCTTTCCGTCTTCTTTGTGGTAGAACGGGTGCCCGAGTCGGTACCATCCTTCCAGCCGGGCGAGCCGTCCCGTCGAACGGGCGGCGGGCCTGTCGGGGGCGAGGGTGGCGGTCAGGGTGGCAACCTCCTCGCGGTTTTTCGACAGATCGTTGTTCTCGGTCGGAGGGTAGAACCGTGTGAGCAGGGGCCAGGCCACCCCCGGCGGCACCGCCCAGGAGTCGCCGACGCCGCCGCCTCGTGTCATGGCGACTGGCGGCAACCATGCCGCCTGCTCCGCCGCGGAAGGCACGATCCAGTCTTCGCCGGGGAGCGCGCTCCAGTCACCGCCCGCATTCTCCACCGGGACCAATTTGCCGTCGCGTCGCTCCAGGTAACGCGCGGTCAGGTGCAGGCGCAGAGTGCCGGGCGGGACCGGCGGTAGGCCGGGTCGGAGAGCGGCGGGCGGCGGCCCCGCTACGGTCCCCAGTTCGGCAGCCAGTTTCTCCAGTTTCGCGGCGAGGGCGTCCGGTGTCATGGTGGCAACGTGCATAGTGTCCAGGAGTCTTCCGTCGGGGGCGAGGAAGTAGGCGTGCACGCTCCCCACCGAGAGTTTCGCCGCGTATCCTTCGCGGCGGATGCGGTCGAGTGCCGCCCGTTCTTCCGCGGGCACGGACCCGGTGCCGGGTTCGTAGTCCTCGTTCGACGTGAAGACGGGGACGTAGTACCTCTCCAGCAAGGTAATGACCCGTTCGTCACTGAGCGACACGGCCCGTGTCGCAAAGGCGCCCCCTCAGCATCGGCCAACCCCCATCCGACCGTCGTGGGTGAACAGAAAGACGGGCCGGTTCACCGCCTTTGCCACGGCGAGGGCGTGGCGGATATCCCGCGCCCACCGGATCCGCTCCCACCGCCGCTCCCTGGCGGTCGGTTGCCACTCCCGCACCCGCAGTGCCACGGCGTCGGGCCCCGCTAGTTCCTGTACCATTGATCGCGCCCCCCCTGCGGCGTCTGCCCGCGATGGCCGACGCCAATGTTCCGTACTATCATACCGGACAGACGCCCGACTGAGCCATGAATCGGGAAGTTCCCCGCACCACCCCGCGCCCGGAGTCTGCCCGGTACAATGGCAGGGACGACCGGGCCGATCAGTAGCGGACTAGGCGGGGCTCGGCGAAAGGCGAACCGGTTGCGGGTGGGCATCGCAACATCTCCCCCGCTTATTTCCTCATGGATATGGCGCAGGACGTGCGGGCCGGGAACGAAAGCGGACAGCGCCTGCTCCCGCGAACTCTCCACCGGGACCGGCGCATTCTGGGTCGCCTCTATCTCATGGACAGCAAGCCCATTCCTGTGTGCGAACCCACCCGTCGTGGCCGAGTGCGCCTCTTGCGCGACGAGGGAGCCTACTTCGGCAACACCCACGTTCCGTGGGTACCCGCGGCAGGCTGGTACTTCGGCTTCAAACTGCACACCATCACACACCACAGCGGCATCATCCTGGGAGTCTTCCTCACACCCGCTCGTTTATCGGCTTGTGGAGCGGTATCAAACTCAAGATGCCCCATTCCAACCTGACCCAGGCGGGCTGCCTGACTGCCTGAACCAATCAGACAACCCGATACCGGGGTTTACTTACGGCCCCAGCGTCACCGTTCCCCAGGACGCTGGCTGTTCGGCCCCCTCGGATTTGAGGAGAGGCCAGTAGAGTTCCCGGTCCAATTTGATGCCTTTTAGGGAAAGGTTCAGACTCAGGCCCAGTTGCGCTCCGACGGCGGGTTTGTAGCCCTGGATTAACGAGGACGGAATCAGGCATTCCAGAATGTAGCCGTCGCTGGTTTTGACGGCTGCGCCCTCAATACCGGGGATGTCGTAGCGCGTTTCGGGGATTTCGTTATTCCGCTTCCACTGGCCTACGAAAACGCGCTTCCGGTCTACCTGGGGCGCAAGCCAGAACTGATGGTCGCCGACCTCATACCGGCGCGGCGTCTTGTTGGCGCGAGTATCCACGAAGACTTCCAGCACATCGCCCACCCAGAAGTTGCGCGGATCGGGAACGTCCGCTTTCGAGTCGTGAGCCTCGATCGCCACATAAAGCCCCTTCTCAGACCAGGCCACGTAAAGCGCCGCATTGGGTTGACCGAGCGTGGAACCCAGTGTCCAGACCGGAATCCGGTTTTTCGCGGGCCAGTCCTTCAAACTGCCATCCATCACCAGGCTGGAAGCCTTGTGGATTGTCAGGCGACCGGGAATCAGCGGCTGCTCTATGGAGCGTCCATCCGTACTCTCATACCGGACGGCGGCGACCTCCCCTTCTTTCCACTGTGGGGTCCAGGTTACTTTCGCGTGTATTTCGCGTACTTCCATTGGCTTCAGGTCTTCCACGGCAACGACAGGAGTCGCGGTACTCCATGATGAGGGCAGCGAGAAATTGAGTTTACCGTTCAGGGGCTGCGCGGAATGGTTGCTGATGCGGATTTTGACGTCGCTCTCACCCGGTTTGTCGCCCAGGCTCTGCACCGTCATAAAGACGGGACGCCCGATCTGCGCCCGGATGGGAATACTGTGGAGCGGTTCGCCCTCGCTGACAGTGAGCCTGACCATCTTCTCGCCGAGCGGTTCCTCCGTGCTGATGTGGTATTTCAGGGGATATTCCGCGCTCTGTCCTGGCGGTACGGAAATCGTGGTTTCCCCGTTCACGCCGCTCCAACCGGAGGGTAATTGGAGAAGCGCTTTGCCGTTGATCGCCGTCTTGCGGGTGTTCGTCACTTTCAGAAGGATGGTGAGCGTATCGCCTGCGGTCGCGGTCATCAAGGTAGGGGATTCAATGTAATAAGCGGCCTGCTTCGCCCAGCGACTATCCTCCGCCACGCCAACCGCATAGACCGGTTCCATGCCCAGCGTGACCGCGCTCTTTTCCAGCGGATTGGCGAGATAATCGTAGACCTTCGCCGCTCCGAAATCCACGGTCGGGCCGTTCTTATCGTTCAGGGTCCAGAGAGCGGCGACCAGTTTGCCCTTGTTGCGGAAGAGATACCCCCAGGTCCCCTCTCCGGCGTTGATGGTCCCGATATACTCTGGCGCAGGCAGAATCTGGGTCAGTCCCGCATACGCCGCGTAGGCCAGTTTCGGTAACTGCTGGTCGTCCATTAGGCCGCAGCCATCGAAGAACTGATTTGCCGTGGCGGCATCCAGGTCAAAGAACCAGAACCCCTTCTCCGTGCCTGCCGCCATCAGGAGCATATAACAACGGGCGAGATAAGCGGCCTGTTGCGCCGGGGTAACTTTGGGTCCGGCTTTGGTGTCCCAACCGAACTCGGTCAGCCAGTGCTGCCGGTTTTTGCCGTCGGCGGAAGCGGATTTCTTCGCGGCGCGTAATTGATCGTAGAACGACAGCACCGATTCATCGCCGGAGAAGCCCATATTGTGGTTCCCGACATTGAGTTCGGGCGCGTCCGTCCCGGTATAGTGATGGCTGTTGACCACATTAATGGAGGCGAAATCCCCGCTCAGGACCATGCGGCGCAAGCGCTCCGGCCAGATTCCCGCGCGTCCATTCTCCACCATCAGAGTCTTACCGTCGTTGATAATGCCCGCAATCTCAGCGAACTTCCGATGGAACAGGCCGTAGTTTTTCCAGGCGATAGCCTCCTCCTGCCGGGCATGACCGCCGTTCAGGTCGTACTCATTATCCAGTTCCAGAGCGGTCACCGAGGGAAACGCCGTCATAATCCCCGCCATATCGCGCGTCCAAGCCGGGGTAGGGCCGGGCTTTCCGCCGGGCAGGGGACCCGCGATGGATTTCTGGAAGACGGGCAGGAGGCGCACGCCGTTGGTCTCGTACTCACGCACGATTTTCGGATAATAGGGCCAACCGGCGTACTTATTATCGTCGCCCCGCGCCCGCAGGACGGATGCCAGGTCAAAGGCATAATCGCGGTACCAGATAATGCCCGCCTTGCGGAATGTGGAAACCATCGGGGCGCGGAAACTATGCACATTCAGGCCATAGGGCGAGGCATCCTTCTCGGCCTCCGTCAGTTGCCGGGGAACCGGAATCACCGCATAGGGCTGGGAGGTCGTGGACTTCTGCCCATCCGCCCAGGCGACAGTCGAATCCAGGTGATAGAGTCCGTACCGGGTCGTATTCAGCGGGAGATTCAGCGCTAAACTATCCTTCACCGCCATGACTTGCGTGCCGCTCTGCACCACGGCCCCGTTCGCATCGCTCACCTTCCAGGTTAGCGTCCCGGATGCCGCGCCCGGTGTCCAGTTCTGCGCCGACAGCAAGAACTGCGGTTTCACCCCGGAGAAAACATTGTGAAATTCCGTGCCGTTCAGGGCAACCGTGCGGAGCGGCGTCACCGGAGCTTTCATAAGAGCCTGACCCGGCGCAGGCGGGGGAGCCTGCCACCCCCGCAATAATCCCGTCTGTGCATCCACATCCGAAATATCCGTCTCGACTTCGAGTTGGTCCAGACTCAAACGCGCGCTGGTCTTTTCGGTGCGGTTCTCCCAGTTATGGGTAATCACGCCGCCAATGGTCAGCGGCTGCACCCAATCGCCGGGGACATCGAAAGTCACCTTCTTCCAGACGCTTTCGCCGCCCGGAGTAATCTGCCATTCCAGTTTCTTCCCATTGGCCTCGGTGCGGCCCCACCCGTCCTTGAAGGTCAATACCCACCCGAACTTGGAGCGGTTCCGCACCCACAGCGATACTTTCTTCGTGTGCCCCGGAATGACCAGCGGTTGTCCGGGAGCGCAACGCAGAAACTCAAAACCGGTGCCGGAGAAACGCGCCTCGACATCCAGCGCGCTTTTCGATACCGGCCCCAGTTCCGCCGCCACCTCCGGGGAAACCGTCACTGCACCGCTCGCCGTGCTATCGTCGGCAACCGTCCAGGTCGCCTGCTCAAACGGTTCCGCCGTCTTCTGTACCCTTTGTCCCTGCATCCCCATCGAAGCCGCCAGACAACCCAGGACGAAAACAAAGCCCGCCTTCTGCCAGGAGCCACAACGCATAACCTTGACAACCTTCCCCGTACCATCGCATAAGATCGTCGCCCCACCCGACGCGGGGGATAAGGGCGACTTGGTATTCCAGGACTTTCGCTTACCGTTTGCTTGACACGGCATTTTCTTTGCGTCACACCAGACTGTGACCCGCGCACAATACACCGAGTATCTGATTGCCACACAAGGCAACTACACCTGCACCCACCTTGCGGACCACCTGACGACCGAATCGGGTGAGCGGACAAATTGTAGAAGCGGCGGTGTTGCTCCAAGCAGACCTGCGTCTCCATGAGTGTCAGAAACGCTTCCCGATCCAGGCACTCGTCGCGCAATTTGCCATGAAAGCTCTCCACAAACCCGTTCTGCCAGGGCGACCCTGGCGCAATGTAGGAAGGTGTCGCTCCCACGGCGGCGAGAACCGCTTTTACCTCCGAGGCGATGAACTCCCCACCATTCTCGCTGCGCAGGAAGGCGGGCACGCCGCGTTCTCGGAACAGCGGGCGCAGGACGGCGGCAACTGCTTTGCCTGACATTGCCGAACCTGCCTTGACGGCTAACCACTCTCTCGCGAACTCGTACCGGATGTTTAGGATACGCATCTTGCGCCCGTCCAGCAGGCCGTCCTCGATGAAATCATACGTCCAGACGTGGTTCGGATGGTTCGCCGAGCAGGGAACCGTTGGCTGCGCCTCCACTTTGTCCCTTTTGAACGCCCGCCGTTTGCGCCGCGTCACCTGTAAGCCTGATGCGCGCCACACCCGCTCCACTCGCTTATGGTTGACCGTCTGCCCCTGTGCTCTCAACAGAGCGACGATGCGCGGCACCCCGAAACGCGGATGCCTGCCTTGAGTTCATGCAACCGCGCCACTAACCGCGTATCCCTACGTTCTTTCGCTTTGTAGCGGGCGCTGGAACGGGCCAGGCCGACCAGCACGACGATACGCCGCTCGGAGAGACCGCGCGAAACCGCGAACCCAGCGACGGTCCGCTTTTCCGCCAGGGGGTCGGGAGCCTGGGCTACTTTTTTGCCAGGTACTCCTTGAGAACATCCACCTCCAGGTCCCGCTCCGCCAGGAGCCGCTTGAGGCGGGCATTCTCCTTCTCCAATGCCTTGACCTTCGTCGCTTCGCTGGCGTCCATCCCGCCGAAGCGATTATGCCACCGATAGAACGTCGTCTCCGTGAGGTTGTGTTCGAGGCACAGGTCGCGGATCGTCTTGCTGCCCTGTTCCGCTTGCCGCAAGATGCCAACGATCTGCTCGTCGGTAAACTGGCCTGCCTTCATGTTGGTTCCTTCCTTTCAGGAGACCAACTCCCCTCCTGGACCAGTTTTCGGGGGGAATGTCAGAGGGCGCAACTGTACGACAAACGGGCGTTCGTGAGACACCTATAACGCGACCCCTCGTTTTCGTTGCAATACGACTGAGGGAGATTTTGAAGCGTGTGTATTACAAGTATCCGTAGTGCTGCCCAAGGGACGGGGGATCGCGAATTACGCGGGCATCTTGTTCCGTTCACAGACGCTCATGGTCCTTTGCTTCCCGACCGGATTTCGACGTCAAACCTCTTCCTCGTCGCCCAGGGGTTCCTGTTGGTCGGGGCCGATAAATTGGTCCAGCAGTTTCTGGACCGCGGTGCGGACATTCGGCGTCGGATTCCCTGTTTTCAGGAAGCGTTGCAATTCTCGAATACCAAAACGGCGTTCCGTGGTGGATACCCCGTTTGCCTTCACGTCCGCATATTCTTTAAGCGCCTTATCTGCCGCTCCCAACCGCGCATAGGCACAGGCTATTGTCACGCGGACTTCGGTTTCCGAATCATCCAGCGCGAGGGCTTTACGCCCACTGGCAATCGCTGACTCGAACTTCCCCGCCTGATACTGGTACAGCGCCATGGCGACCCAGGGGGCTTCCTCCCGCGGTGCAGCCTGAGCTGCCTTCTGGGTGTCTCCCACTGCCTTCGCGTAATCCCCTTTCTTGGCATAGGCCCTTGCCCGGCCCAGGTATCCTTCCCAGGGTTCCAGCTCCATTGCGATCAACCGCGTCATATCGGCAATCGCCGAATCATATTGCTTCCCTAACAGATACAGATTCGCCCGATGGTGATAGGCACTCGTTCGCTTCGGGTCGGCGGCGATTGCCCTCCCGAACGACGCAATCGCCTTCGCAGACGGCAGAGAGGTCCGGCCCGTCCCGCTTTCTTCATAGGCAATACCGAGCGCGAAATGTGTGGCGGCATCGTCCGGTTTCAGGGTGAGCGCTTTTTCAAACGCGGCGATGGCGTCGGCGTATCTCCGCTCCGAGAGGAGCGAATACCCCTCGTCCCGTGCGGACTCGAACGGCGTGGGTTTCTTGAGCGTCGGATCCGGCGGCGGCGGCGTCCCCTCCAGCACGAAACGCCCCCGACCGGCGGCGTCCCCTTCCCACCGGTATACGTCCACCTTTTTCCGCTCACCCATGTAGGCCGAGTGATGCACCTGTAGGTGCTTGCCGTCCGTCGTCACCTCCTCGATGAAATAGCCGCCGCGGTTATGCAGGCGTTGCGCCCGCCCCCCGTCGTCCAGGGGGCTCCAGCAGATGAACCAGACCTGCCGTTCCGGAACATGGGGGTCATGCGGGTTTTGCGTTAAAAAGGCGGAGTAGAAGAGACGCCCGCTATTATCCCCTTTGTCAAAACGGGGGTCCGTGAAAAAATCCCTGCCCGGCTGCTCGGTATTGACCGGCCCGGTGGGGGTGGCGCGGACCATGCGGCCGTTACGAAACAGGTCCGGCGGGGGCGGGACGGCGTTCGCATTCCTGACCCGCCTCGGGGCGAACGGGTCCGACGGCTGGTTGGATTGCTCCGGCGACGGCGCCGTAACGGACGCGGGAGTGGTGCCGCCTGGCGTTGGAGGGGCAGTCACCTCTGGCACGTTTCCACCGGGGGGCGGTTGTGTGGCCGGTAGCGCGGATGTCGCCGGACCATCACACCCGGATGTTGTTACCCCCAATAATCCCAGGAACCATGCGGCCCATCGTCTTTTCACACCCGCCATTGTACCAGAGCCGGTTACGAACCGGGGACGATAATTCGCCCCCCGGTTCGTAACCGGCTCTTTCAGCCCGCCCCCTGTCAGCGTAAAATCTGCCGCGGCTGCAACAAGATTCCGCGCGCCTTTTTGAGGGACAAGCAGGAGCAAGCGTCAGATTAGGGCATACACCAACCTGACGTCAGGGAAGTATCTGTATAGGTCAGATTGGGGTCGAAATCGAATTTTCCTGACACACGCTTTTGCAGGTCTCAGAACCTAGCCCGAATGGTTTTGAGAGGATTTCCGCTCGGTAGATGGAGACGAGGACTGACCGAAAGCTGCGGTTTTCTTACCGTACGATATTTTCCCCGATCGCCCAACCTGCCGTAGCTGGCGGCCTCGTCGTCGGTTGCAGCCAGGCTGTACGAATGCGAGGCGATTCCTGCCAGATCGTCCCACGCGCTCCTGTCGGCGCGGAACGCGTCCGGACGCGGATACAGACCGTCGGCCGCCTGTGCAACGGCAAATCGGCACGCACCTATGCTGTTTCAGCGTGTGGGAAGAGCCGCGCCTGCCGGCGCCGGGGATGCGACATACTCAGAAGCGCCGATGTCTGGCGTTCGGCTGCGTGGTTTGCCGTCTATGTCGTCCGTCACCTCTGGTAAAGGCACGCCCGTATCGATGGCTTCGGCCGCCCTGGCAGTCAGGCGCAGGTTCCCGTGCTCCGGGTCGACCAGAGCAGCGGTGAGATCTTTTGCCAGGTTATTCTTCAGTATTATTCGGCTGCTGGACTCGTTGCGGACAGGCGGGCCGCTGAGCAGATTGTTCGCCACCAGGAGGCCCTCGTTGTCGTGGACAAGGCGGATCAAGCGTCCCAGGCGGCTATGCGGATCGTGGACGGTGTTGTTCAGGATTTTGCAGTCGCGCGTGTAGTCGGCGAGGATGCCGTTCTCCGGCGCGCGCGTGACGAAGTTGTTGCGGACCAGGAAGCGGGCGCAGTGGACGGGGACGTCGTCCGGTTTGCTGGAGTTGCCCAGGCAGATGCCGGAGTCGCAGTCCAGGATGACGTTGCGCTCGATGATACAGTCCTGCGATTCATGCCAGACGAAAATGGCCCCCCGCGCACTCCCGGTTCGCCCTTTGATCCCGACAAAGACGTTGTCGCGGATCGTCCACCCCCGCACATACATCACGTCGATGCCGCCGACGTAGTTGCCGCCGAAGTTCTCCGCCGTATCGGCGGGGTCGTCCTCGAAGCGCTTCGGGCGGTCGTTGTAAAACAGGCAATACTGGACGCGACAGCCCTGGGGCCGGAGCCGCTCGCGGTCCTTTTCCGGCACCTTCACCCCCTTGACGGCGCGTTGCCAGATGTTATGAAGGATGCAGTTGTGCAGGGTCAGCCGCTGGACGCCCGTCTCGGAGTCGATCTTGATCCCGTTCCAGCGGACATTCTGGACGGTCAAATCGGCGATCGTGACGTCGGAGCAGGCGGTGACGGCGAGCAGTTCGCCCAGCACCCCCTCGCCATCCAGAACGACCCGCTCGCGCCGCCCGGACGCCCCGCGCAGCGTCACCCCGTCCGTTCGAATTTCCAGGCGGCGCGGCATCCGATACTGTCCGTCCGCGACCAGGATCGTCCCGCCCGGCCCGACGCGCGCCGCCGCCGCGAAGAGTTCGTCCACGGTGGAAACCCGCAGGACCGGGCCCTTCGGGAGCGGCAAGGGCGGGGCCTTGGGAAACCAGGCCTGGCTGGGTGGCTGCACGGCTCCCTCGATCCTTCGATGAGATGCGGCGCCGCTGAGAACATCGATGACCTCGGCGTACCTGGTCAGGGTCAGGTAATTGCGCAACGCGTAGCCGTGGCCGCGCAGCGCCTCCGCGGAATAGTCGTTCTCGAAGCGCTTGGGCGCGCTCGGGTGGACGCCGTCGCGTGCCAGGAGGGTCGGAACATCGTAGCCGTCGTAAGCCGCGAACCTGTCCAGCGCGCCGTCCCAGTCGTCGGGGCGGCGCTTGAGGATCTCGGCATGGAAGTCGATGAGGGGAACACGCAGGTCGCGGGAAATTTCGCGAACGGCCGCGGCGAAAGCCGCCGCCTTCTCAACGAACCCGTGGCGTGGGGGGATGGTGCTCAGAATAACGACCGTACCGTTATCGAGACATCTCCGCACCAGTCGGCGCATCCGGCCCTGGTATTGCGCCACGTCCATCGTTTGCAGGTCGTTCGTGCCAAACATAATCGAGGCCACTTCCGGGTTCAGCCGTTGGAGCCACGTGTCCAGGTTTTCTTCGGCCCACTGGCTCGTTTTGCCGCCCTCGCTGCCATACGATGCCCCCTTCCATTCCTGCCAGCATTCGGGAGCCAGGTACGCCCTCACGGTGTTGAACGCCGCTTGCATCGCCGGCGGGGCGTTTTTGCGCGCGTAGGGGAGCGGGGACCAGAAGGCGCGGGTCACGGTGATCGAGTCGCCGAACTGCGCGAGCGTTCCTCTTCTGCCGGTGAACCGTGCGTGGGTTTTCTGCGCCACGTCGATCCAGGCGTCGCGCTGCTCCGCCGCCGCGGTCGCTACCCCCGCGCTTCGGCTGCGCCCGCTGCTCGTTCGCGTGACGCACGGAACGATGATGCCGAGGACGATCAGCAAACCCAGCGCCCCGCGGCGTAAATATAGCATGTGACTTACTCCCGGGAGGTTCCACGCGGGGCACAGGAGGATTGAGGCGTCGACGAGGACGCTGTGATTTTTCGGGTAAACGGGAAACTCCCGCACTTCCGGTGGAAGCATGGCATCCCTCATTATCCGCGATTTCACCATCGTTTTTCAAACCGGTAATGGGAGAAACCGCCGATAGAATAGTTCGCTAATCGGGGCAAATCGCAAACTCCGTCTCCGCCTCCGCCCGTCGTTTATTGAGACGGTGAAGAGACAGGCGCACCGTATCCTCCTTGAGTGTGCTTACCGGGCTGCCCGTGGGATGTCGGCAGCGACAACCTCAGAGGCGGCGGCGCCACCGGGAACCTGGACTAACTTGTGAGGACGCATCTCAAGGAGAACGATGATGTCCCGCACCGAACGATCTCGACGGACGGCTTTCGATGCCCGCATGACAACGGGCATAGTGATCGGGATAACGACAGGAACCTTAGCAGACACTCTGCTCCTCTTGGGCCAGCCGGTCCGGACACGACTCCTGCCCACGCCGTCCTCGCCCACGGTTCCTACCGCGATTCCCCGCCCCGCGGTATCGGGCGGCTATTACTACAGCGCCATGATCCTGCGCATCCCCGGTCTCTATCAGGAAGGCGAGGCGTATGCCCTCGGCAAGGACGGGGGCGGCGCGGCAGTCGTGGGAAGGACGTGGGATTCGACTACGAGCAATGACACATCGGCCCGGTTTGACCCTCCCTATTCCCTGCATCCCTATCCTCTGGCTGGCCCCAATCCCTACATCAACAGTATTGCCTTCGCGACGACCGGGGCCAATGGAGGGGCCAAGCACGTCGGTATTGCCACCTTCAGGAGCAACCCGAATGACCCGAACGAGACTACGTACCTCATGCCTTCCTCTGGAACGACAGCAACCGCAGTTACGTGGACCTGCACCCCGACGCCGGGTTCTCGGACTCCTGGGCGTTCGGTGCAGCCGGAATGACTCAGGTCGGCATCGTGTGGCAGAACGAAATCGGAACGGCGGCGCGCTGGAGAGGAACCGCCGCCAGTTTCACCAGTCCCCCGCAGTCGTGACCGTAAACTGCCGCCGCCGTCGCGGGAGTGAGCGTGTACTATCGGCATCCCACAACCCCGCTGCGTATGTCGACCCCCAAGCCGCGCGGGTTCGCGAGGAGGAAACGGGGATGCCGCGTGTTGTCAATGAAGGTTGCCCGGATAGTTGGTACCCAATACGGGAAATGCCTGCAACTCCAACGACAATCTGTGCCGTGCGTTCCCAGTTACCTGGCGTATGCGCAATACTCGCGTCGCTGTTCGCTTCCTGCGTCTCCGTTGGGCTTGCCCTGGCTGCGCCGTCCCAAGCCGCCCCGCCGCTGGGTGCTCCCCTCGTTGTCCGGCAGGAACGATGGACGATTCTCAGTCCCGCGGCCAACCATTACACTGCGGCCTGTGCCGGGGACGATGGCGCGGATACCTGGCTCGGAACGCCCGTCGGCATCAAGCATGTCACGCCCCGCATCAACCGCATCTATACCCCACTGGACGGATTGCCTGCCGGGACGGTGCGCGCCATCACGCGCCACCCGGGAGAGGTCTGGTGCATCGTGGTGCCGGAGACCGCCCCGGAACCGGGGGTAACCCTGTGCCGCTGGAACCACGCCACGGATCGCTGGCTCCCCCTGCCGCGGTTCCCCATGAAGGGTGTCCTCCCACCGCGTCTTCTGCTTGCCGCTTCCGGCAAGGATGTTTACCTGGCAGCGGCAGGAACGGGGGTGAATCCGGTCGGCTCCGTCTACCGCTTTGCCGACAGGACCCATCGCTGGCAGCCCCTATCCTTGCCAACGAATGCCCGCGGCACGATTACTTTTCTTCAGGCCGCTCCGGACGAGGGCATCTTCCTCGGAACGGTGGGCGGGCTGTTCCAATGGCATCCGGACCGGGGATGGACCCCGCTGCTGGCGGGCTATCGAATCAGTACGGGCGTCCGGGAGGCAGACGGTTCCTGGTGGCTCATCGCCACCGAGGGGAAGGCGATAGCGGCGTCCTGGGAACTGCTGCACGTCTCCCCGGACAGAACTATCGTGGGCCACTATGCGTTTCCAATCCATCCCGGCGAGGGGCCTCTGCCGGATTTCTCCCTGGTGGAAACGACGGAGGCAGCCAACCGCGCCCGACCGACCTTGTGGGCCGTCGGCCTCGAAATGGCTCGTGGCCCGGTTAGAAGTGACTTCGGCTGGGAACAGCCATGCCCGTGGATCGTTCGCTTCAGTCCGCCGACGACGAAGGCGGAGATCGTGCCGCTGGAGACGCCGGAGAACCTTACCCGTGTCCCACTGCCCGTCCTCCTGCCACTGCTCCCTCTCGGAGCGAACCTGCCACCGGCATGGGCGCAGCGGTTTTCCGCCTACGACAGCCCTCCCTCCGACACGCCCGTTCCTCCCAGTTCCTACATTCCGCCGCCGATCCGGGGAGAGGCAGGCACCGATGCCGACGGCGCGACCTGGGATCGGGAGCAGAACGCCGCCCTGGTTCGGACCACGCCCTCCGGAAGCAAGGAGACGTTTCCCCTGCCGCCGATCCTCCTGCCCGTCCGGGGGGACCTCGCCGGGGTTGCCGTGACCGCACAGGGTGCGGTGCTTGCGCTGACCCGTGACAGCCTTCTGCGCCATGAACCCGGTACGCCCACGGATGCCTGGCAACCTCTCACGGTCCCTTACACGAATCCCAGTACGACCTGGTATCGCTACGCTTCCGAATCGCGCCTCCTGCCGGACGGGGATACCGCCGCCTGGCTTGCCACAGACGCTTTCGCCTTACATTTTCCTCTTGCGGGGAAGCCGGAGATGGCCCCGGCGCTGGTCACCAATGGCGGCAGTGTTCAGACACTGCTGGGTGTCCGCAAAGACGGTTCGGCCTGGATCACGGGTGGCGAGGCGATCCAACTTATCGGCCCCGGAGGTGTCGCGCCCATGAGGACATTCACGCCCGCCGTATCCCCGCCGGGGTTCACCACGCAGCAGAGCAGCCCGATGCATCATATCGGCGGCATGATGGGCGACGTGGTGTGGTATGAGGGGCAGGTTTCGCAGCCGGATGTGACTGCCCACAGTGCCCTCGTCGGCTACGTCAGCCCGAAGGAGCGTTGGACGACGCCCCTTCCCTGCTATCGCGTCCTCGCCCTCCGCGCCGGGATAGATGGGGAGTCCGGTTCCTCGGAGACCGTGTGGGCGCTGATTGAGGAGGATGATCCCAAACACACCTTGCGGCTTGTGCGCTGGCAACCCGAATCGGACACCTGGCAGCAGGTCGGCGCGCCGCTTCCGGATGGCGCGCGCCTCAATGATCTGGCCCTTCGGTTGGTGTATGCTCGTCCCAATGCGGTGTGGGTCGTGGATCGCGACCGGCTCATCCTGTATCACTGGGACGACTCCCGGCAGCGATGGAATGTCCATGCTGCCCCGCCGGGTTCGGGCATTTTCGCGGGTAACTCAGTAGCAGAGGCGGGGGTGTATGCGGAGCATGCGCTGGATGGGAGCGGCCCGGCCGTCTATGTGGCGGGTCTGACAGGATTATGGGAGTTCAAGGTCGGACCCCGCACCTGGCGGGCGGTCGCCCTACCATCCTTCGGCCAGTGGTGGCTATTGCGGGTGGCCGATGGCGGGCCGGACGCCGCCTGGGCCGTCCTGTTCCACCCGGCGTCGGGAACGTATGCGGGCGCGCGCTTCGACAAAAAGAGCAAGGCGTGGGCCGTCTTCGGCTCCGCGGAAGGCTTCCCGACCACGGACGGAGGCGATTATACGCTGGCGCCGGATGCCGTCCATCCGGGCCAAGCGTGCTGGCTGCTTATCTGGCGACATCTGTACCGTTACGACCCGGCGGGACACTGGCGGGACCGCACCGCCGAAGTGACCGGAGGCGACACGCGGGTGATGCCCCGCAAGATCGTCGCCGCGCCGACGGGGGACGCCTGGGTGGTACTGGGAACGATTCCCCCGATGGCTGCGCCCGCAACCGCGGCAAAAAAATTAGCTTCGGAATCGTCGGTTCCTCTGGTCGCGCACTGGCTGCGGGCGTCGGATTCCTTCACCAGACATCGCCCGGAAGCGGCAGGACGACAGGCGCTCTCCGGCACGGATGTGCTGCCGGAAGCCAATGGCAATGTTCTGCTCGGCACGACGGGCGGCGTCTTCCACCGGGTGGCGGGCAGGAAAGCCTGGTCGCGTCTGGAAATCCCCGCGTTCCCGGAGATGCCCGTGTACGACATCGTGCGGACATCGCAAGGCCTGTGGCTATTGGGACAGGACTGCTATGCCTGGCTGCGCCTATAGGGTTGGGAATCCTGAAGATGTAACTTGATAGTCACATTGAGGTCCGCACGGTGGGTACCAATAGATTCGGAAACCCAGGATGTTCAGGACTGGCAGGGTCGGTCATATCGGATTGTTGTCAATGGACTTCTGCTGAAGAATACGATCTGGAAAGCCATCGGGAAAGAAACGACCTCTAAGATGGCTCCATTCGTTCGCAGCGGCCCGGCAATGTTCCGTTCGTCAGCGCATAAGGAATCGCAGTGCCATGAGCGGCGATGCACGAGTTCGCACAGAAGCATCCGACCAAACCGTAGCGGATTCGGAGCCAATGCCCTGGTTCGTGCCCGCCACCGGGGCAACATTCGGCGTTCCCACCCGCTCCCCGGAATCCGCGCCTATTCCTCGAAGGTCTCCGCGAAAAGGACGCCCGAAAGCGCGGGTTTGATCATCAGATTAGGAATCAGCATATCATGCGGCAGTAGGGCGGGCGTTGTGGGCCTTTGCCTTTTCGGTCATCCGCCCAAGGCAGACTCGCCGGAGGCTCTGGCAATCCGTTTCGCCGTTTTCAGGGGCAAAATCTGTAACCATATGACACGTCGCATTTTGGCCGCTGAAAATCGCCTCCGCGCCGCTTCACGGTGTCGGAGCAACCGCAAACGTGAGAGGGCAGACCTGTTGGTTAGGTCCGCCCTCTGTCGTAGGTAAAATAAAGCCGACGATCGGATTCGAACCGATGACCTGCTGTTTACGAAGGGTCAGGTAGGCGTCCAAATGCGTCTATTTGTGGCGGTTTCAGTCCGTTTTATGGACAAATATTTCCATATCCTCCCGTTATTTCCATATCCTACCAATGCGTCCATTTCTACTGGTCGTCAAATGGTCGTCATGGGTAAGATTGTCGTTTCCGCAGGTCGTCAAACACTGCTTCCTTGACCCGCTGATCAAGAGTCAGCAGACATTCGTCCAAGAGCGTCCAGAAGAGTGTTATTTGTTCTTGTTAACTGGAAATAGTGTCCGGATGCGTCCAGGATTTTCAGAGCCGTCCATACCTGTTGGCTGTCAAATCGGCTGTCAGAATGATTACGGTAGCCGCTCGCAACGTCGTCCATTGAGCAGTTGTTTACGAAAATACGGAACATCGTCCGGAGGCGTCCAAAGACGTCCAGCAGTGCCGCCTCAGTATATATGTTTTTAACCGAGTAGATTTCATATGAATCCAAGAGCGTCCGGAGGTATCCATAAAGTCTGTCAGTCAACGACCGGATTCCGTAGCAAGCAGGCACACTCTCAATCAGGTGATATGCCCTGGATAGAAGGCGGCAGACAGGACGGCGCTTACCGCGATACTGGTAAGTCGGAGTCCCTCTAATCTCGGCCCTTCTCTTCCTCCTGAAGAATGGTCAGGTGTCGTGCCTCGGTTACAACGCTCAGGAGACGCCGGAACCGCTCCGGCGCGGCGAAGGTGGGGTGACTTCGGAAGAGTTGCGCCGCCGTATGGAGTGATTCCATGTCGCTCACCCCTTGCCGGAGCGTCCGCTCTGCGGGCGAGACCGGGCGACCCGCGAAAAGAAGGTTCCGCGGGTCCACCCGACCGAGACCCACGGCAGAATCAATGCGGCGGGAACAGCGGCAAGGCCGTTCTGGATTGACCAGGCCGCAATGGCGCTCCATAAAACCGTGGATACGTTGCCGCGCCCGGGAAAGCCGCTTCCGAAAGGCGGGGGGTGTGATACCGAGGATATCTGCCCCCTCCTCGGATGTCACCTCGAACACCGCACCCAGGATATAAGCCAGCCGGTGGTTGCGGTCCAGGCAGAGCAACATTCCCTGCGTGCAGCCGATTTTTACCTCCTCGGCAAGCAGGTTTTCTAATGCCTCGTCTCCGGCGGCGGCGTGAACCCTGTCGGAGAGCCCCTCGGCAAGCTGTTCCCCGAAGCGCTCGAAACTGATCTCCTCCCGCTCCGCGCGCCGCTTGCGGGTCTTCCGCAGATGGTTGGCCGCGATACGGTAACACCACGTCAGGAAGGCGCTCTCGCCGCGGAAGCCGCCCAGGTTCGTTACGATCTGAATCAGAATCTCCTGAGCGGCATCCTCGGCGTCTGCCGGATGCCAGAGCATCCGGAGCGCAAAGTTATAGATTCGGTCCTGAATGGCGCTGACAAGTGTCTCCAGCGCCGCGCGGTCGCCACTGCGTGCCTGCTGGACCAGTAGTTCCAGGTCAGTCACCATCGTTCCTCAGATACGGCGCGATATTCTGCAACTCCTTTCGAAGGGAGCGCAGGTCGCTTTCGAACTGTTCGTCGGCCTGACCGGGCTGCCGGAGCACGGTAAAGACGAAGGCGCTGGTCCCGTCCGGAAGCGGAACGACACGGCTTGGAAAGAGCGCCATCTGCTCTTCCGACGGTCCCGCGAGCATATCGATCACGCCCGTTTCGGGGTCCGACTTGAACGCAAAGAGCATCTCGCCGCCCGGGGTGGTAATCCGGTGCTTCGCACCTTCCTTCCGCATGGACTGGATGAACTCGGTAGCCCATTTCGGGGCATTCTCGATGTCCGCCAGAAAGGCAAACGATTTCTCTGCGGGCACCGGAAGCGCCACACTCTCTGTGTGCAGGGTAGTCATGGAGTTTCTCCTTCCAAATATGCCGCCCTTATTCTCGGGTGTTGTCGGCATCCGAAGATACAGAGTTCCTGACATCACCGGTTGTGACCGCTTCCGGGAAATATTCAGACACGCGGAATGGGAGACTTCTCCGTTACGAGACCGGGCGGACCGGGAATGCGGGTCCCGCGTCGTCACCCTGGCGGGGGCCTCGCTTTTCAGGTCGGCGGCATACTGGCGCTGCGGTACGCGCTGGGGCGCTCCGGTGAATCGCAGGCATAGTGGACGGAGCCGTGCGGGGATACACCCGCGCACCGACGGGGCGTCTTTACAGGAACCCTGTGTTCGGTCGTCCTCCGGTTGCCGCCGCGCGGTAGCCGGGCGTATTATGACATTAGTATTTCACAATACGTTAATGCGTTGGGCGTTTTTCCTCCCTCACGGCGAAACCATGCGGGGTGGCCCGCCCGCGCGGAAGGGAAGGATCAATGGCGTTTTCCCCCGCCCATGCCACTACCCCGGTCCGGGTCCGGCCGCTGCCCCCGTGGCGCCAGCAGTTGAACGGACGCTGGCACAAGATCGGACTGCAACTGTTTATGGTGATCGTCCTCGCGCACTGGGCCGAGCACCTGGTGCAGGCGTTCCAGATATGGGCGCTGCACTGGCCCGTTGCCCAGTCCCGCGGCGTTCTGGGCCAATTTTACCCCTGGCTGGTGAAGTCCGAGGCGCTGCACTACGGCTATGCCGTCGTCATGCTCATCGGCCTCTGGCTGTTCCTGCCGGGGTTCACCGGCACCTCACGTAAGTGGTGGATCGCCGCCCTTGCAATTCAGATCTGGCACCACTTCGAGCACGCCCTGCTGTTGGGGCAGGTGATCGTCGGCCATAACCTGTTCGGCTCACCCGTCCCCATGAGCATCATCCAGCTCTGGATTCCGCGCGTCGAACTGCACCTCTTCTACAACACGCTTGTCACCATCCCGATGGTCATGGGGATGTACTACCATATGTATCCCCCGGTCGGTGAGGAAAGCCATTCCGGCTGCACCTGCTCCTGCCGCCGCTCGTCGGCAGAGGTGTGTTCGGTCTGATGCGCTACCCCGTGGGTCGGCAGGGGGCAGGTCTCCCTTACAGGCGCTTGTCCCTGGTTGCCCTCTGTGTGCTACTCGCAATCGGGATCGGTGGCTGCCGACGACCGGCGTCCGCCGCCTCTGCGGCGGACGCCCGGCTTACCTGTTCGGTGACGCCTCAGCCTGTGCGCGAGGGAACCAGCACCGTGACCATAACGCTGGCGGAGGGAAAAAGCAGCACGCCCATTTCCGGCGCGCGGGTCCGGATCGAAGGGGACATGTCGCATCCGGGGATGCAGCCCATCTTCGGCAACGCGGTGGAATCCGCGCCGGGCAAGTATGAAGCGCCGCTAACCTTCACCATGCCGGGGGACTGGTACCTTGAGGTCCGGGCCACGCTCTCCGACGGACGCACCGTAAAATCGCAGGTGCCGGTTCCGGGTGTTGGGGCGATGCAATGAGCACGCCGCGCCCGGAGAGCGGTGGCGCGAGCCGTGGCAGCGAACTGGACCTGTTGCGCCTGCCGTTTCTGGGACCGTTCCTGCGCGGGCGGTATGGCCGTCCGTTCCTCCAATCCGTCTTGCTACTCCTCAGTATCGCCATGATCCTGCACGGCCTGTTCGGGCCGTCGCTCGCGCCCAAGAACCTGGCGACCACGCTGACCTGGGTCCACTACCGGGGTGCGCTGGTCCTGGTCCTCGCGGCCGCCGGAAACTTCTTCTGCTTTGCCTGCCCGTTCGTCTTGGTGCGGACCCTCGCGCGCCGGTTCGTCCGTCCCCCGCGGCGGGTCTTCCCGCTCCCGCTTCGGAACAAGTGGCTGGCAATCGGCCTGTTCGTGGCAGTTCTGTTCGCCTACGAACTCTTCGACCTCTGGGGGTCGCCCTGGTGGACCGCGTGGATCATCCTTTCCAGCACAGTGGGATCCGAAGCTTGGAATTCACGTGACTTGAAGTCGCGG
>JADMIO011374082.1_pt1 | contig 21743 bp, 14 predicted proteins | sample 8958161 | NCBI WGS metagenome assembly JADMIO01 (sample SAMN16585339, study PRJNA669376) | soil metagenome | isolation source: Crop rotation soil | place: USA: Cullars Rotation, Alabama | collected 2011
CCCGCCACATCACCTCGTCTCCGCCCGCGCAAATCACGGTCTTCGCGGACGATCACTTTGTCAAAACCCTTCGCTGCCGCACGTGCCGCCCGATCGATGATCGAATCGTCGCGATCGCCTGGAACACTGATGATGCCCGTAACCTGCCGGTCGTTCCACGCCGACGTCATCCGGCAAATCGCGTCGAAAGCCTCGGTGTTGTGGCCGTAATCAACCATCACGTGCCCGCCATTCAAACGGTAAAGATTCGCGCGCCCGGGATTGTTGCCGCAGCTCGAAAAGCTGATCATGCTCTTCAACAAAACGTCCGGCTCGATACCAAACGCACGGCACGCCGCGATCGTCGCCAGCAGGTTACTCATCTGAAAATCCGCGGCGCCGTTCATCATCACCGGCAACTTCGAAACATCCGCGAGGTTGGATTGAGTCTCTCCGGTCGCCTCAATCAAAGCTTTGTTCCGCGCGAAGTAAGCAGTGCCGCCCGATTGCAAATGACTCTTCACCAGCGAACTGTTTTCGTTGAGCGAAAAATAGACGACCTTCTTTGGCACGCGGTTGACGCGTTCACACTCCATCAACTTCGCGAGATGCTCGTCGTCCGCATTCAGAATCAGCGTGCCGCCCTCTTTCACGCGCTCCGCCACCAGCGACTTGATGTAAACAACGTCTTCAACTGTTTTGATCCCGTCCTGACCGATGTGATCGTCACTAATAGTGGTCATCACGCCGATGTCAGACCAGTCATAAGCAAGACCACGTCGCAGTATCCCGCCGCGCGCAGTCTCCAGCACCGCAGCTTCGACAGCCGGATCGCCCAACACAACCTGCGCTGACTGTGGTCCTGTTGTATCGCCATCGACAATGCGCTCACCGTCGATGTAGATGCCATCGGTCGTCGTCATGCCAACGCACAGACCAGTCGACCTGAGCACGTGACCGATCATTCTCGTGACCGTCGTCTTGCCGTTCGTGCCTGTGATCGAAACGATCGGAATACGACTCGGCGCGCCCGGCGGAAAGACCGAATCGACAACGGCCTGGCCCACGTCGCGCGGCATACCGGCCGATGGAAAGTGATGCATTCTCAGACCCGGTGAAGCATTTATCTCGATAACTCCACCACTCGTCACCGGTGTCGCGATGTCAGGAATCACCAAATCAACTCCACACACATCAAGACCGATCAAGCGGGCGGCGCGTTCACACATGCGCGCGATACTCGGATGAACGTCGTCCGTAACGTCCTGTGCGGTGGCGCCGACGGATAGGTTGGATCGATTTGAGAGCGTGACATGTTCGCCGTGTTTCGGGACCGAGTCGAGCGACATGCCGGCGTGGTGCAAGTGTGTGATCACATCGGAATCGACTTTGATCTTCGTCAAGGGTTTTTCATGACCATCACCACGCAACGGGTTTCGGTTTTCAGTCGCGATCAGATCTCGTAGCGTGCTCACTCCGTCGCCAATTACGTGCGGTAACAGACGCTCGCTCGCCGCCACCATCCGTCCGCTCACGATCGCGACGCGATAATTTCGACCAGCAAACATCTCCTCGATCAAGATCGCCGACGAGTATTCTTTCGCCGCCTGGAAAGCGACTTTCATCTCTTCCCGGGTTTCGACTTCAAGCGATACACCGAGGCCCTTCCGCCCGTTCACCGGTTTGACGACGACCGAGCTGCCAATCTCGGCGGCGGCTTTATTCGCTTCTTTGAGTGTGTAGACGACCTTGCCCTGCGGCACCGGAATGCCGTTGCGCTCGAGGCGTTCCTTAGTGTCGTCTTTGTCCTGAGCCAACTCGACCGCAACCACGCTCGTTTGATCCGTCATCGCGGCCTGAACGTAGCGGAGATACTTTCCATAGCCGAGCTGAATGCGATTGCCGGTGCCGTCGCGCCGGCATGGAATACCGCGCTTCTCAGCGGCTTGCGTGATCGCGCGAGTCGTCGGACCTACATCTGCATCGGCGACTAGTCGTTTCGCTTGTTCAAGCACAGGCTGAAGTTGGAACGACTTGCCACGCACGACTGCTTCAACCAGTTTCACCGCCTGTTCCAAGAGGAACGTGCTCGCTTTCTCAGCACGAAACTCGATCGCGACGTTGTAAACGCTGCCATTGTCGTGACGTGTCTTGCCATGCGATCTGCCGATGCCTGCTAGTTCGGTTAACTCAAGCGCGACGTGCTCGACGATGTGACCGAAGTAAGTTCCTTCCTCGAGGCGTGTGACAAAACCGCCGGGCTGGCCGAGACTACAATGATGATTGTTTATTCCGGGAAGTAGTTTGCGAAGTCGATCGTTGAAGCCGTTGAACTCACGGCTTTCGCGTTCGACAAGCTCGCCCAGGTCCAGGCTCATCAAGAGCACTGGACGATAACTATAGACATTCGGACCGTTGAGTGTGCGAATGCTTTCGACTTTCATGACGGGCTTGCCTTTCAACTTCACGGGCGAACGCAGTGTCAATTTGCATGCCGCACAAAGTGAAAGAAAGCTGTGTCGTCACGATGTTAAGATCGTTGCAATGTGGTTCAAATTAATAATGAGATCGTGAGTACGTTAACGAACAGAGCCACATTAAAGAATTAACAATAGAACAAGTCAGGAAGAGGGGCTTGCCCCCGCCGCTGCTTGGATTCAAAGAGCGGGGGCAAGCCCCTCTTCCTGACTTGTTCTATTGTCAGCTCTCAACTGATTCGAGCATCCAGATGTCGACGTTGACTTCTTCAGCGTAATGTAAGATCGGTTGAGTTTTCGGAGTGGGGAGACCGCAGGCTTCGATCATGGTCGAGTTCAAAGTTGTGAGCTCAGCTTTGTACAACTCGTACGGTTGATGGAAGACGCGCGCGCGGAAGAGCTCGCCTTTATACTCACTGTAAAGAACGTAACGCTCGGTGAGGAAGAACTCGCGCGAGCCGGGTTGCGCTTTCGGCAATGCATCACCAACACCCCACGCTGCCCTGAACTGCGCTGGTGGATCATCCTTACGCTTCAACCGGTATTTGATCTTCCGCTTACCTTGCAGGTCGATGTCAGCCGAGTAGTAAGGCAAGTGATAAACGGTGCGTGCGGCCAAAACTGCCGCAGTGCTATTCGCATCGAGGGAAAAAAACCACACACCGGGAACGCCGTTATGATGAACGTAAGTACGTACGTTCAACTCGTGCATCTCGTCGAGTCCCGGAACCGGCGGCATGTATGGTGGCAAGCCGCGGATGTCCCACATCGTGAAAGGCACGATGCCGAGCCACGCCGAGTTTCCATAGGTATCGATTTCGAGTGAACGAGGAATGTGCGGGCGCAACAGACTTGGATTAATGCGCCAGTGAATGAAGAGCAGTTTGCCCCAAGCCTGGTGCATGACCGGCTGACCGTCCGGCCGATGCCGAACAGCGAGCCGGTCAACGTCAAGTACCTTACGCATCAGTTTCGTTTCAACTAAGCGGCCGCCTTGCGACCGTGCTCGTCACTCGCGCGTTCCGTGTCGCGCGCGCTGTGCGTCAGCGAATTGGGCGCGTTGAGATTCGCGTTCGGCGTAACACCGACGCCGAGACGTTCAACCAACTCACCACCAAGCCAACCACCGAGCAACGCCGCCGCCACGCCGATAAACGAGAGCGCGAACGCAGCATTCGATGGCACCTCTGGCGAGCTCCTTCTCATGAACCAACTCGCGATGAACAGGATCACTACGAACACGTTTGTGAGCCCGTGCAGAAGGCCAATGCGGCTCGCGCGCGTTCCTCTCGGAATATTTAGATAGTCAATTAGACCAAACACCGCAGCCAGCAAACCACCGATGATGCCCGCTGCGATCATCCAAAATGAAACGGTCGTCCATGTTGGATTACCGGTCACGAGATAGATTACGTCAAAGATCACAGCCGCTGAAAGAAGTCCCAGCGGGTAAACGATCAGGATCGGATGAATCGCGTGTCCAAAAAGCTTCGCTTTGCTTTCCATGGTTGATGTAGCCCTCCTTGATATGGGGAACATCAATCAATTCTTAGACCAAAGTAGACACGATTACAGGATTTTCAGGATTAACATGATTTTTTAACTAAGTTTTCGAAACATCTCATCATGTATTGCTGCAATCGCTTCAGCGGAGACTTTTGGCTTGCGGTCGTATGTTAATAGTCCGTTGATCTCCTGCTCGATATCGGTCAATTGGGTGTAACAAAATCCAGCAAGAAACTCCAGTGAAGCGATTCCCTTCATCAAGTCACGATACTTTTCCAACAGCTCATCATTGGTTTCAAACGATGCATAAAACCGGTACAGCAGATCGCGTTTCTCCGGTGGAATCTCTTTCGGTATGGTGAGAAAGCCGCCAACTTCCGACAACACGATCGGCTGTCCACGGTATCTCGACCCCCGTGCAAAGAGCGGCTTGTCGACCCAGACCTTTGAAGGAAGTTGACCACCTTCGAGCGTCTCTTTGTAACGAGTCGAAAGTTTCTCAGCGGTGGGTGTGTAATCGTGAATCGCGCAGATGTCGGTGATGTCTGTATGTTCCCAACCATCGTTGTCGATCACGGGCCGCGTCGAATCAAGACGTCGCGTGACCCGAACCATGCGCTCGATGAACGCATATTGCCCCGCGTGTTCCGAACCGAGACCGGGAAAGCCCATGCTCTCGTTCACCGGAACCCACGCCACGATACACGGATGGTTGAAGTCGCGACGCACCGCATCCTGCCATTCAGCCGATAATGCGTTTTCCGCCCGCGGCGACCACTCGCGCGCATTAGGCATTTCTTCCCACACCAGCAAGCCGAGACGATCGCACCAGTAAATCCAGCGCGGATCTTCTATCTTCTGGTGCTTCCGCACGCCGTTGAAGCCAAACATCTTGATCCAACCGATGTCGGTCTGCAGCGCTTCGTCGGACGGCGCGGTTAGATAACCGTCCGGCCAGTAACCCTGGTCCAACACCATCTTGAGATAGGTGGGCCTACCGTTAATTAGAAACTTTCCGTTGCGCAACTCGATGCCGCGCAGTCCGATATACGAGCCCACTTCGTCAAGCAAATTGTTGCCGTCGTAAAGTCTGACTTGCAGATCGTAGAGATGCGGCGACTCAGGCGACCAGAGCTTCGCGTAAGGGATGGTGATGGCGAGTCGTCCGGTTGCGACCGCGGTTTGATCCTCGGCGAACGCAACCCGCTTCCCTTCTTCAAGCACCTCGACTTCGATGCGCCAGGCTGACGAAGGCGCGTGCAGGAACACTGTCAATTCGAAAAGATTACGTTTCGCGTGCGTGATGACGCGCAACTCTTCGATTCGTATCGGCGGCACCGGTTCAAGCCAAACGGTCTGCCAGATACCGGTGGTGCAGTAGTAATCGATGCCTTCAGGTAGACCGGTGAACGACTGCTTACCACGCGGCTGTTCCGGATCCTGTCGATCCTCGACGCGCAGTGTCAGTCGATTCGAGCCTGACTTGAGATAGGGCGCGATGTCGAATTGGAAAGGAACGTGACCGCCGCGATTGTGTCCGACTTCCTGCCCGTTGACCCAGATTGTGCACGCGTAATCGACCGCTCCGAAGTTGAGCAGCAGATCGCGCTTATAAAACTCGTCGGGTAGTTCAAACGAACGCGCATACCACACCACTTCGTGAATGCGCTTGTCGTTGACACCTGACAACTCGGTCTGGTAACCAAACGGAACATTGATGCGCAGCGGCAACGTGCGACCGTCCTGCCAACCTTGACTCAATCCCTCGTCGGCGTCGTCGAATGCAAATTCCCATTCGCCGTTGAGATTGAACCAGATGCTGCGAACAAATTGTGGACGAGGATACTCTGGCCGGGGGACCTCTTTTTGTCTAAATATCATGCGTAACAGTTGACGTTGTAGAGCGCTCTACACCTACAGATCGCCCTGTATCACTCAAATTCGAAACATCCCACGCGGTTAATTTACCGTCGCAAATCAGCCGGCCTTCATCGTTGATTTCATACTGGTCTGTGCGACAGGAGAGCCGGTACGAAACGTGACCGTTCTGACGCTTGCACAATACAATAAGTTCGCGCCCGTTGGGCAGACAGTAAACTCCCCCAATCCTGAGATCCATTGTTACCCCCCTTGCTCGTTCTTTATCTCTGCGGTTCTCTGCGTATCTCGGCGTTCTCTGCGTTGAAATATCCCTTAACGCAGAGGCCACAGAGATACGCAGAGAGCGCAGAGAAATCCCTATTACCGATTAACTGCTGTGATCACTCGCTCCGGCAGGACGATGCGATCGTACCCCTTACCATTTCCGTTGCCATGCACCATCGCCTCAACTCTCTTCATACCCGCGATCTTGCCGTAGGTCGTGAGAGCCTGAGCCACGATCTGGTCCATGTTGTAATACTTGTACGTTGCCAGACGTCCCACAAAATGCACGTCGGGTGTCGCATCAGCCAACGCCTTGTAACGCCCGTATAACTCGGCGTTCTCCTTGCGCGGCACCGGATAATAGGCATCACCCTGCGCCTTCGGAAACTCGTAGACAATGCTCGTCTTCGAATGCTCCTGCCCGGTGAGATATTTAAACTCCGTCACGCGCGTGTAGAGCTGCTCGTTCGGATAATTGACCACCGGTGCACTCTGAAAAACCTGAGTGTCGTGTGTTTCGTGCTTGAATTCGAGGGATCGGTAAGGCAGTTTTCCGTAACAATAATCGAAATAAGAATCGACCGGCCCGGTATAGATCATCTCGCGAAAAGGAATGTCTTTCTCGATTTCGCGATAATCGCAATTCAACATGACTTTGATATTGGGGTGATCAAGCATGTTCTCGAACATGCGCGTAAACCCGTGCAGGGGCATCGCCTGGTAAGTATCGGTAAAGTAACGATCGTCACGGTTAGTCCGCGTTGGAACTCGCGATGTCACACTCGCATCAAGCTCCGATGGATCGAGTCCCCATTGCTTGCGCGTGTAGTTGCGGAAGAATTTCTCGTATAACTCTCTTCCGACTTTGCTGACGACGACGTCTTCAGACGTGCGTATTCGCTCTGTCGGCTCCGCCACCTTCTTGAAAAACTCTTCGACTTCGAATGACGTCAAATTCAAGCCGTAGAGCGCGTTGATAGTGTCGAGATTGATCGGAATGGGAACGATCTGCCCGTCAACACTCGCGCGCACGCGGTGCTGGTACGGTCGCCATTCAGTGAAACGCGATAAGTACTCGAAAACTTCGCGTGAGTTGGTGTGGAAAATATGCGGGCCATACTTATGAACGAGAATGCCTGCGTCGTTGTAATGATCGTATGCGTTGCCGCCGATATGTGGACGCTTGTCACAAAGTAAGACTTTCTTATTGGAACCCGCCGCGAGTCGTTCTGCGAGTACACTGCCGGCAAAGCCGGCTCCTACAATCAAATAATCAAACATCACAATGAATCCCCCTTGTTAGTTATCTACTAATTGCTACTGCGCCCGCTCGCTGGTTCAGACTATTGAGCGGTAAAGAACTGGCGGGACGTTTCCTTTCTATAACTTCATCGATCAAGTCCCACATCTGGGTCCACGTCTTGTCCCACGAGATGTTCTCGAGATACGCGTCGACCTTCTGGAGCCACTCTGTTTGATCCGATCTCGACAGAAGCTTTTCTGCCGCCGTAATGAACTCATCGGGAGTGTCGGTGATCTCGACGAGTTTCATTTCGCCGTAAGGCCGCACGACGTCGCGGATCGAAGTTGAAATGACTGGCTTCCCGGCCGCCAGGTATTCCGGTGTTTTTGTGGGACTTATAAAACGCGTCGATTCGTTACGCGCAAATAGTAAGAGGGCGATGTCCCAACCTGCTAAGTAATTCGGAAGCTCGCTATATTTCTTGCCGCCGAGATAATGAATGTTTGCGTGCTTCGGCAATGTCTCGGGATGAATCTTCACTACCGGCCCGATGATGACGAAGTTCCAGTCAGGACGTTTGGCAGCAACTTCGTTGAGCAGCTCGATATCGAAGCGCTCATCGATCACGCCAAAGAAGCCGAGACGTGGATGCGGAATGTGTGCCTGATCCTCAGGATCGTTTACAGCCGTTCTCGCTTTGCCAAAGTGTGACGCGTCGATGCTACTCGGAAACGCGTACACTGCCGGATGTTGACTACGCTTTACCTCGTACAAACTCTGTCCGCCTGTAAAAACCAGATCGACATGGCGAAAGAGTTGTTTCTCGAGCGCGGGCAGATCCGAAGGAGCGCCTTTGAATGCTGACAGTTCGTCCATGCAATCGTAAACCTTGGCCAGCGGATTGAAATGATCCGTGAAGCTGAGCGCCATTGGTGTGTAATACCAGAAGACATACTTGTTGATGTCGTGATCGATGAAGAGCTGCCGCGTCATTTCTTTCATGACGGCGTTAATCGCGACTTCACTTCTTAAACCTTCCGGCAGGTGTGGCACCACGACGTGAACTCCCGGATCCGCCTCCCGCACATCGAGACGCATCGAGCAGTTCCCGAATACCGGTTCTTCTACAAAGAAGACGCGACGTTGTCTCGCACAACGAGACAAAAGATGTTGTGGACGTTGATAAACAAAATCCCAACGCAAGTGAGAGAAGCAGACAAGGTCTGTTGACTCACCGGGTGGCGTGAATGTGTTTGTGTTGTTATCCATCGTTGTTCTCCCTGCTTCCTTGAAACTGAGACTGCTATCGCATTTCGCGCGCACTACTCCACGTGGAGAGCGAGTTCGTCTTGCGACTTTGTGTTAACGGCCGGCTGGGATTGAGATTTGTTGTTCCCTTCCCGGCCACTATGGTTGGTGCAGGTTGAGTTAGGGATTACTCGCCTTAATTCAATACAACAAAATCTCGCGCTGTTTGCTTCTCAACCGACCTAAAACCTTTTATCGTCACGTTCGGCTCTCATGGCAAAACCAGTGCCGCGGTGGATGGAGTTTAGTGGTTGTGCGTGAAGGTTATTGTACGCCTGCGTACGTTGTAAGTTACGACTTAGTAGAATTTCTCTAGAGATCAAAGTCTCTCTCGGATGACTGCCGGGTAGGCACAGTACCGAGCGCGGTAGCGCCGGGTCAAAGTTAATCTTCTGTCGTGTACGTTGTCGTTGACCCGGCGCTACCGCGCTCGGTACTGTGCCTACTCGGCAGTCATACAAAACTAAAAGAGCGTCACCGGCCGCACGCGGTGACGCCCTAACGGGTTGCTATCAGGCACTCCCTAATTCCGTAGCTTAAATCTACGTCGCGCGTAGCCACCAAGACCGACTAACGCAGTGCCGAGCAGAAATACCGTCGATGGCTCTGGTATCTCCCCTCCGCCTGGCGTAGCCACGTCGCTGCCGACTACAGGAACGTTCTGGAATCTCACAAAGATCGCATTGCAAATCTGACTCTCAGTGAAACCCGTGAACGCTGCTCCGGAAACTGTGAACGACGCGCTCTCTCCGGGCAGCAAGCCATCGTTAACCGATCCACCAGTGAAACTGCCCGAAGGTCCGGTGGTAAAACCGAAATCCAGGACTACGTTGTTAAAGCCCGCAGGCACGTTTCCTAGATCGGCATCTGAAAAATTGAAATTCGATGACAAGCTCGGTGCTTGCGTACCGGTGAAACCATTCAATCCCGAAGCGCTTGCCTTCCCCAGCGGCGGCAAATCATAACCGATGCCGGTGATCGTTGACGTCGAGCCGGGTTGGGTAATAGCCGACGTATTCGTGATTGTAAAGGTGAAAGTATTTGTTTGGGAGTTGAACTCACAAACCACAGTCGCTGTTGAAGCTTGGCCGGAATTGACCCCTGAAATCGTAATCGTGTCCGCCCGCACGCTTGTGCTGGCGGCCGCCAATATCAACAACGCGGCTAGTGAAAAAACAAATTTGCCGAATCGGGACATGGGATCCTCCTTGTATCTACCTTAAACCCACCTCGCCCGCCGCAATCCGCACTTTCGGCTTTGTAGAGAAAGGGAGAACTTGCGGGGCAACTGCAATTCTCACTCTGGCGTTGTGTGGGGGTGATATTAGGAGCCTGTTCATTGCGGGTCAATCATTAGATTTCGCTGTGACAAAATTTCAATAGCCTTAAAACCAGAAACACAAAGACTAACCGCTGTCGAGCGTAATTTCAGTACATCACTTCATTATTTCGTTGCGCTGCTTCTTCGTTCAACGTCGTTAGCCAGGAGGGTGACCACGCCGATGTACTCTCTCGGCCCTTCATTCGTTGTGTTCCGGCTCCACCTGCGTCGGGTAACACGCGATTCGCGAGCGCGAGCATCTGCGACATTGCTTCCGGAAACAATGAATCAAAGAGCACTGCGATCTTCGCTGGAACTGAGATCACGAGTTCTGCTTGGCCGCGCTTGCAAGCATGAACAACCTGCCTTGCAGCATTCTCTGCGCTGACGGTCAACAGCGGTAACGCGTCGCTGATGCTGAACCATGCGTACTCGAAGCGGTGCTTGCCTTTGAAGTCTGCATTGCGTGGGCTGCCGGTTCGCATCAGGCCCGGACAAACTGTCGTGACTTTGATTCCGTCTTTCATTAACTCCGCGCGTAGTCCTTTCGAGAGTCCCACAAGGGCAAACTTGCTGGCACTGTACGGAACGAGATGTGGAACGCTGACTTTGCCGCCGATCGAGCTGATGTTGACGATGCGTCCGGTTCGTCTCGCGCGCATGGAAGGCAACACTGCGAGGATCGTGTTGAGTGGTCCCCAGAAATGTGCCTGCATCGCGAGGTCGAAGTCTTCATGCGTCATTACTTCTAAAGGACCGACTTGAATGACGCCGGCGTTGTTGACGAGCACGTCCACCGCACCGAAGCGCGTATAGATGGCAGCGATCATTGCTTTCACGTCCTGCTGGTTACGGATGTCGCAAGGAATAACTGTAACTTCCGCACCAAGACTTTCAAGATCGAGTCGTGCTTGCTCGAGTTCCTTTTCGTCGCGAGCACAGAGCACGAGACGTGAGCCTTCGCGTGCGAACTCGCGCGCCATCACGAGCCCAAGCCCACGCGAGCCACCGGTGATCAGTACGGTCTTGTCTTTCAAGTCGTACTCGGAGAGACGATTGAATGCTGACTTCAGTAAATAAGTTCCCGCGCCGAGTGCAGTGAGTTTGATGATGTCTTTTCCAGTTAGCATAGAAAAATTGAAAGCAAATTCTGCTCCAACATAGGAAGAACAATGAAGAATAGAACAAGTCAGGAAGAGGGGCTTGCCCCGCTCGTACATCCAAGCAACGGCGGGGGCAAGCCCCTCTTCCTGACTTGTTCTATTCTTCATTGTTCATTCCATGGAACTCAATGTGCTTCAACGATTCCATGGAACTCAATGTGCTTCAACGATCTCGGAACAACTCGCTTGTATAAATATCGGACGGAGTGTGTGGATTACTATGGCTAGCAACACAACAGATGTAGCAAAACAAGCTACGCAAACAACCGCGCCTGACAAACTGCTCGACGGCTTAGTGAACTTCGAGCCAGTGCCGGCGCCGGTCATCAGTCTTTATCTCGACGCGCGCGTGGACAACCATGGGCAGCGCACCTTCCTGCCGTTCGTGCGCAAGCAGCTTTCGGAACGAAGCAAGTCATTCGAGAACCAGTCAGACGAACAAAAGAGTTTTGAAGAAGACTTTGTACGAATAGTGCGCTACCTCGAAGGTGAAGTGCCGCCGCCAGTGCAAGGCATCGCCATCTTCGCGTGCTCGGCTGACGATGATTGGTTTGTAGTCGGACTGTTTGAAGCGCCGTTTGAGCGCAACCGGTTGTTCGTTTCCGATCGACCACACCTCTATCCACTCGCACGACTCGTTGATCAGTATCGTCGTTACGCTGTTGTGCTCGCCGACACGAATCGCGCGCAGATATTCGTCTTCGCCGCAGGCCGCGCGGTTGAGCACGAAGAGTTAAAGAACACGAAGACAAAACATACGAAAGTGGGCGGCTGGTCACAGGCGCGCTACCAGCGTCACGAACAAAACTACCACCTCCAGCACGCGAAGGAAGTGGTCGACAATCTGAAGAGAATCGTGCGCGAAGAAAACATCGAACACATCATTCTCGCCGGAGACGAAGCGGTGGTGATTCCGTTGCTGCGCGAGCAGATGCCGAAGCCGCTGGAGGAGAAAGTCATCGAGGCGCTCAGTCTCGGCATCGACACACCTGAGCACGAGTTGCTTGAAGAATCGCTGACCGCGTTTCGCCGTCACGACTCGCTCACTGACATGGAGAAGGTTGAACGTTTGTTGAATGAGTACCGGGCTGACGATCTTGGTGTTGCCGGGGTTGCGGAGACGCTCGCGGCGTTATCGAATGGCCAGGTCGAGGAGATGCTGATCGCGGCCAAGGCTGAGAGTATTCAGTTTGACAAAGAGGAAGTCGAAAAGGTTCTGAAGCTTTACGACGTGGATGGCGCGGTGCCTGAAGAGTTGGATCAGCGCACGGTTGCGGATGAGCTGGTGCGGCGTGCGAATGTTTTGTCGTCGGCGAGAGTTACGTTCATTGAAGACAGCACGCGGCTGGAGAGGCTCGGTGGTGTTGGTGCGTTTTTACGTTACCGTGTTTCTGAGCCGCAGATGAACGCGGATAAGCGCGAATCAGATCAGCGTTTATCCGCGTCAATCCGCGGCTAAATTACTGCCTGGTCTGTAATCTCTAAACCGCGATCGATGATTGCGAAGGCCTCGCGCAACTCGGCCTCGGTGATGCACAGCGGCGGATTGGTAAAGAACGTGTTCCAACGCACCAACGTGTACAGTCCCTCCTGACGGAAGAACTTTCCGAGCGCCTGCATCTCCGGCGCCGCGCTGTTGAAGCCAGCCATCGGCTCGCGCGTCTCCTTGTTTCGCACCAGCTCGACTATTCCGAAGAGTCCGATATTTCGCGTCGAACCTACCGATGGATGTCGTTGTTCGAGATCTTCGAGCAGCCCGCGCATCACCGTTCCCATCTTGCGTGCGTTCTCGATCAGATTGTCTTCTTCATACACCGCGATGTTTGCCAACGCCGCAGCACACGCGAGCGGATGGCTGTTGTAAGTCAAACCACCATAAAAGACATTCTTCTCGAAGTGATCCGCAATTTGGCGTCGCATCCCGACCGCGCCGAGTTGCACATATGCACTCGTCAAGCCTTTCGCCATCGTGATCAGATCCGGAACTACTTTCCAGTGATCGATCGAGAACCATTCTCCAGTGCGACCAAAACCAGCCATCACCTCATCAGCGATCAAAAGAATTCCATGCTTGTCGCAGAGCGCGCGCAATCCTTGCATGTAACCATCGGGTGGAATAAGAACTCCGTTCGTACCGACAACCGGCTCGACGATCAGCGCAGCGATCGTTTTCGCGCCTTCCAGTTCCAACACTTCTTCCGTGCGTGCGAGCACGTCTTCAGTCGTGTCCCAACCTCTTTGAATGCCGTGGTAGTAATCAGGAATGCGAAATACTCCGGGAATGCCGGGTTCAGCAGCCCAGCGACGCGGATCGCCGGTCAGCGTCAACGAGCCCGCGGTGCCGCCGTGATAAGAGCGATAACGCGCGCCGATCTTATGGCGTCCTGTGTAAAGACGTGCGATGCGGATCGCGTTCTCGTTCGACTCGGCGCCGCCGTTGGTGAAGAAGAATGCGTCGATGTCACCGGGTGTCAATTCGGCGAGTTTCAGGCTGAGACGCGCGCGCACGTCAGTCGCCATGAACGGATTAGCGTAAGCAAGGACGTCAGCCTGATCTTTGATCGCCTGAATCACTCGCTCATCGCCGTGACCGATATTGACGCACATGAGTTGGCTGTTGAAGTCGATGAAGCGTTTGCCTTCGGGCGTCCAAAAGTAGATGCCTTTCGCGCGCGCCACCGGAATCGGATCGACAGCAGCCTGGGCGGACCATTCGAAGAGAGTATGACGGCGACAGGTTTCGACGATCTGCTCGCCTGTCAGAGTATCGGCAGTGGTTGTCATAATGCTCGCGATGCTAACGAAATCAGATGTGATTGACAAATGTATCCACAGATTACCCGGATTCTAGAAATCTGTGTAATCTGTGGATAACATGATCGACATCACGCGCGAACGAATACAAGCAACCGAACGCATCATTCGTCCACACATCCGTCGCACACCGATTCTCGAAGTCGATGGCGCGGACTTTGGACTTGATTCGATCAAGATCACTTTCAAACTCGAACTCTTCCAACACGGCGGCTCATTCAAAGCCCGCGGCGCGTTCACGAACATGCTCACGCGCGAAGTCCCGGCAGCCGGCGTTGTCGCTGCCTCGGGCGGCAATCACGGCGTCGCGGTCGCCTTCGCGGCGATGAGGCTCAACAAACCCGCGACGATCTTCGTCCCTTCCGTCGCTTCGAAAACCAAACTCGATCGCATTCGCCAGTACGGAGCTGAACTCAAGATCGCGGGCGATCGTTACGCGGAATCACTCGAAGCCAGTGAAGCATGGACCGAAAATTCAGGCGCCCTGCCGATTCACGCGTACGAGGGCGACGCAACCCTGCTGGGCCAGGGCACACTCGGTCTCGAGCTGGAAGAACAAGCGCCCGAGCTTGACGCACTACTCGTCGCTGTCGGTGGCGGCGGACTAATCGGCGGTGTCGCGGCGTGGTATCAAAACAGGACCAGAGTCATTTCGGTTGAGCCCGAAGAAGCGCCGACACTGCAACGTGCCTTGAGCGCTGGTCGACCAGTCGACTCGCCCGCGGGTGGCATCGCCGCCGACTCACTCGCACCAAGACAAGTCGGTCAGCAGATGTTCCCGATTGCACAACAATTTGTGCACAGCGCACTGCTCGTCTCGGATGAAGAGATTATCAACGCACAGAAGAGACTGTGGGAAACGACGCGCATCATCGCCGAACCGGGCGGCGCCACAGCATTCGCTGGACTGCTATCAGGACGTTACAAACCCGAACCAAGCGAGCGTGTGGGTGTGATTGTCTGCGGGGGAAATACAGATATCCTGTAAATCTTGTAAATCCTGAAATCATGTCTAACAGGATGACAAGATTTTACGTGATTAACAGGATTCATGCGCGGTATCAAGCACTTCGCGCACCTTCGACGCCAGCGCACACGGCGTAAATGGCTTCTGTAGAAAATTAATCCCCTCTTCCAGCACGCCGTGCTGCACAATCGCATCATCCGTGTAACCCGACATGTAAAGCACCGGCATTCCCGGCTGCTTCTTCAGCAGTATGCGAGACATATCGTTGCCGCTCATGCCGGGCATGATCACATCCGTCAACAACAGATCAATCCTGTCGCCATTGATCCGCTCACACAGAGCGATCGCCGCTTCGGCATTCGCCGCCTCCAACACTCGATAACCAGCACCCTCGAGCACCTGGCGCGCGAGGTTGCGCACGAGCTCCGCGTCTTCGACTAACAGGATCGTTTCGGAGCCACCTGGTCCATCCAAAGCTCCCGAAGTGCGTTTATATTCTTCAGCCCGCGCCGTCACTCTCGGAAAGTAGATCTTGAACGTAGTGCCGCGTCCCTCTTCGCTGTATACCCAGATGTTGCCGCCCGACTGCCTCACGATGCCATAGACCATCGAGAGGCCAAGGCCGGTTCCCTTCCCTTGTTCCTTCGTCGTAAAGAACGGCTCGAAGATGTGCAAGCGCGTTTCCTCACTCATGCCGCAACCGGTGTCGCTGATCGCCAGCATCACGTAATCGCCCGGGACCACCGCAACGTGTTCGCGCGCGTAAGCCTCATCGAGATAGACGTTGCGCGTTTCGATCGACACCTTGCCACCGCGCGGCATCGCATCGCGCGCGTTCACCACGAGGTTCATGATCACCTGTTCCAACTGCACCGGATCGGCTTTGATGTGGTCCAACTCGTCCACCAAACTCACTCGTAGCTCGACGTCCTCACCAATCATGCGCCGCAACATCTTCTCCAAATCCGTGACGACCGTGTTCAGATCAAACACCTTCGGCTGCATCACCTGCTTGCGACTGAAGGCTAATAGTTGTCGCGTCAGTGAAGCAGCGCGCTCGCTAGCCCTGACAATCTCCTGGACGTTGCGTCGCAATGGATGGCTGTCCGGCAAGTTCCGCTTCATGATGTCGCTGTAGCCGAGGATCACTGTCAGCAGGTTGTTGAAGTCGTGAGAGATGCCACCGGCGAGTCGACCAACGGCTTCGAGTTTTTGCGACTGGAGCAACTGCTTTTCCGTGTTCTGCAAAGCTTCGAGCGCGTCAGTGCGTTCCTTCTCGGCGACAGTGCGCTTTTGTGCGTTTGCTTCCGAAAGCAGTTCGAGCTGTCGATTAGCTTCTTCGAGTTGCGCGGTTCGTTCCTGGACCTTGTGTTCGAGCTCGCGCTGCGAGTCGCGCAACTTATCCACCATCGTGTTGAATGCTTTGGCGAGTTGTCCGATTTCGTCGCTCTGGTGAATGTCGACGGTGCGCGAATCATCGCCGCGACTGATCGCAGTTGCGCTTCCGGTTAACTGGTACAGCGGGCCCGTGATGTTGCGACTGAGCACAAACGCGCCCGCTACTCCCATCACAAACAAGAAAAGACTGATCACGATCATTCGCGTCAGGAATCCACTTGCAGGCTTGAGCACGACATCATCAGGAAACTCGATCAGTATTATCCACGGAGTGCCGGCAATTGGTCGGGCAAGGCCGATCACGCGTGTGTTGCCGTTCCGATCATAAGTAGAGATGTCTGCTTTCGCGCGAACGTCTACCGAAGGTTTGGGGACGATGTTTTCGAGATCGGTCCACGTGTCGTCGTCGTGATTGCCGAAATAGAGAGTGGCGCTCGTGCCGAGCAGCCGTGTCATTTGTTGGCGCGTGTCGGCACTGGCTGCGAGTTTTCGCCAGCGCACCAGATAACCGGTGACCTTTCCGTCATCGCTCTTGATCGCTGCGACGGCTGGAAAGCCGATGACGTCTTTCAACTGCCGGATCGTGCCGACCGCCTTGAATGGTTCTGATGAAGTTTGTCTGAACTCGTTTGTTAAATCACCGAACGGCGTCGTATCACCTTCAGGCGAGACCATCAAGAGTGAGCCTTGCGCGTTCCACAGCTCCACTCTGATGCTGTTCTGATCCTGCGGTGCGGTGAACTGTTGTAACAGCTTCTGAACGTCGGTTCGTGATGCTGTTTCAGGCGACTTCACAAACCCGCGCAGTGCCGGCTCGTTCGCAACCGTTGCCGTTTTCGTCAAGATGTTGCCGGCTGACTGCTGTAGGAGCGTCGAGAGTTGCTGCGTCAGGTTTTGTAAACGCTCGCGGCCCACGTCGAGCGCTGAGGCCTTGACGGCGCGGTACGAGGCCCAGTTGCAAGCCAGGAGGATGGCCGCCAGGAGTGTTCCAATAAGAATTGGCAGTCGATACTTAAACGAAATGTTGGAGAGGGACCAGCGACTCCGCCAGTTGCCGGGGCGTTCCATAGACACCTTCCGAATCTTTGTTTACGCCGGGTAGACCCGGACCGTAACCAATCTGCCGCGTCGAAACGGCTGGGCGCTTAACGGGAGTATTCAACTGGGAGGTTCAGCACTCGCTAAGGCGAGTACTGGGAGGCAAGAACGAACTTACAATTGAGAGAATAGAATCAGCGGGTTAACTAGGTCAAGAGGGAGTTTTGCCACAAAAAGCACAAAAATCACTTTTGAGCTTTTTGGGCCTTTTTGTGGCTTCCTTTGTGCCTTTTTGTGGCTCGAAAAGTTGAAAAATCCTGTAATCCTGTTATAACTCGTCACGGAGGTGTTTCTCATGTTAAAGCTCTCACGGCGACTTTCGGTTGTCGCACTTCTCTTCTCAACTCTTTTCGCACCCATAACAATCACGCGCGCGGCTGACTTCAAACGCGAAGTCATCTATCAAATCATCACCGACCGTTTCTTCGACGGCAGCAGCACAAACAACAATCCATCGCAAAGCTCGGGACTCTACGATTCAACGAAAACAAACTGGCGGGCTTACTGGGGCGGCGATCTCGCGGGCATTCAACAGAAGATGTCGTACCTCGCGGGCCTGGGCGTCACCGCGATCTGGATCTCACCACCAGTCGATAATCTCAACACAAACATTCCTGACGGCAGCGGCAATCCGACTGCTTCATATCATGGTTACCAGGCGCGCGATTTCAAACGTATCGAGGAACACTTCGGCAACTCGAGTAATACATGGACCGAGTTTGACAATCTCGTTAGCGCCGCGCACTCAAATGGAATCAAAGTCATCATCGACTTTGCGCCCAATCACTCGACGCAAAACAATGCCGGCGAGTTTGGCGCGCTCTACGACAACGGCACGTTTCTGGGCAACTTCAGTAGCGACAGCAATGGTTACTTTCATCACAACGCCAATATCTCCGGCGGCGGCTGGGACGATCGTTACCAGGTGCAGTACTACACGCTCTTCGATCTAGCCGACATCAACCAGGAAAGCTCCACGATGGATTCTTACCTGAAAGCGGCCGCGCAACTGTTTCAACAACACGGCGTGGATGGTTTTCGCATCGATGCAGTCAAGCACCTGACGTGGGGCTGGCAGTACAGTCTTGCAAACTCGATCTACACCTATGGCGATAGTTTCCTGTTTGGTGAGTGGTATCAGGGCAACACTTCGGACCCGCTCTATCGCGACTCGTATAAGTTTGCGAACAAGAGTGGCATCTCGTTGCTCGACTTTCCATTGAACACCGCCATCCGCAATGTCTTCGGCTCGAACGCAAACTTCTCCGAGATTGATTCGGTGATCTCGACGGAAGGAAGTAACTTCACGTGGAAGGAAGATCTCGTCACCTTTATCGACAATCACGACATGTCGCGCTTCCTTTCGCTCAACAATAACAACAACCGTCTGCACGAAGCGCTCGCGTTCACGCTGACGAGTCGTGGTATTCCGTGCATCTATTACGGCACCGAACAATACCTGCACAACGACACGAGCGGCGGTACCGATCCGTACAACCGGCCGATGATGGTTAACTTCAGCACCTCGACGACCGCTTACCAACTCATCAGCAGTCTCTCATCGCTGCGTCGCAACAATCCCGCGATCCCGTACGGCTCGATGGGCCAGCGCTGGATCAACAACGACGTCTACATCTACGAGCGAAAGTTCTTTGGCAACGTCGTGCTGATCGCGATCAATAAGAATGAGACGACGGGCTACAGCATCAGCGGCTTGAACACGTCGCTGCCCGCGGGTGGTTATTCGGATTACCTAAGCGGTCTGCTCGGTGGGTCGTCGATCACCGTGAGCAGTGGATCGGGTGGTAACAATCCCGTCACCACGTTCACACTTCCCGCGCACACGGTGGCTGTCTGGCAGTTCACCGAAGGCGCTTCGACACCGCAGATCGGTTCGATCGGACCCACGAACGGCCAATCAGGCGTGAAGGTCGTCATCGCCGGTAAGAACTTTGGCACGACGACCGGCACAGTGAAGTTTGGAACCACTACGGCAACAGTGAATTCATGGTCAGCGACGCAGATCACGGCCACCACGCCTTCAGTTACAAACGGCAACTACAGCGTCACTGTTACTAATTCGTCCAGCCAGGTTTCGAACTCGATCAATTACACAGTCCTGACCGCGAAGTTGATTCCCATCACGTTTACGGTCAATAACGCGAGTCCGACGTCGGTGGGCGACTATATTTTCCTCACCGGGAACACGGTTGAGCTCAGTAATTGGGCGACGACGTGGGATGCGGCGGTAGGTCCGATGTTGACGCCGAACTATCCAAACTGGTTCCTCGTCGCCTCGGTACCTGCCGGGCAAACGATCCAGTTCAAATTCATCAAAATCGCCGCAAATGGCACGGTCACGTGGGAGGCCGGCAGCAATCACAGCTACACCGTTCCCTCGAGCGGCACCGGTTTTGTGAACGTGAATTGGCAGTATTGAACCTTCAACCACGGATGACACAGATCCAAGCCACGGATCTGTGTCATCTGTTACAAAAAACCTCTTGACACTTCTATTCTCAACGAATTAAAGTCTGTTTGTCTTTGTTTTAACAAAGATTCTGTCCCTTCCCGATTTTCTCGATTTCACAATTAAATAATTGAGGTAACACTGATGTCCTTCCCTCTGCTCTCCGGACTGCGTTCCAACGACCTGGCCATCGATCTCGGCACCGCCAACACCCTTGTGTACGCCAAAGGACGTGGGGTCGTACTGAGCGAACCCTCCATCGTCGCTATTAATAAGGTGACGAATGCTGTCGAGGCCGTGGGTAAGGACGCGAAGGAGATGCTGGGCCGGACGCCGGGCAACATCGTTGCCATCCGGCCGATGCGAGACGGGGTGATTGCCAACTTTGAAGTGACTGAGAAGATGCTCCAGCACTTTATCCGCAAAGCGCACAACGGCCGCACGTGGGTGAGCCCGCGCGTCGTGATTGGCATTCCGAGCGAGATCACGCAGGTCGAGCGCCGCGCCGTCGAGGATTCTGCTTATCGCGCGAAGGCGTCGGAAGTTTATCTCGTCGAGGAAGCAGTGGCCGCAGCGATTGGCGCCGGGCTTCCGATCACCGAACCGCAGGGGAACATCGTTGTCGATATCGGTGGCGGCACGACCGACATCGCCGTGATCAGTCTCGGCGGTATAGTCTATGCACGCGCAGTGCGCACAGCCGGCGACGCGATGGACAACGCGGTGGCCGAGTTCATCAAGCGCAAGTACAACCTTTTGATTGGTGAGCGCACCGCCGAAGAAATTAAGATTCAGCTTGGTAGCGCGTTTCCACTCGACGAGCCGTTAAAGATGGACGTACGTGGCCGCAATCTCGTCGAAGGCATTCCGCAGACGATCACGGTCAGTGACGAAGAAGTGCGGCAGGCGCTGGATCCTTCCGTCTGCGCGATCGTGGATGCGGTGCGCGTGGCACTTGAGCGCACTCCTCCGGAGCTTTCAGCGGACATCATCGATCGGGGCGTGGTGCTGACCGGCGGAGGCGCATTGCTCGCGAACCTCGACAAGCGTTTGCGCACCGAGACAGGGCTGCCCGTGTTTGTGGCCGACGATCCACTGACGTCAGTGGTGTTGGGCGCGGGCAAGATGCTTTCCGATTTCGCGTTGCTGAAGCGCGTGAAGTGGGAAAACACCCTTCAGTATTGATCCATGTTTGAGTCAGAAGAGCAGAAGAAACGGGTTGAAATCATCATCACGTTGCTGGCGAAGCTCTACGTGGTGCTCGAGCTCTCGGTCGACCCCTGCCCGGTCTGTCACAAGGCGCTGACGCACGACCTGGAATGTCCGATCTCGCTCGCGTGGACTTTACTTAACGAGGACCAACAACGCGACGCCCGCACCGCCATCCGCGCTCTCGCCCTCAGCCTCGGCACCGACGAATCCCTCGCCGATCCGATGGTCCACTAATCTTTTGGCCACAAAGAAGCACAGAAAGCTCAAACCAGGCTCTGCTGGTTTTGAGCTTTTTGTATGCCTGTGCTACTCTCAATTGCGAATGTCTAAGGAGGTGATGTCATGGGTACAAAGGGCCGTCCCCGTCCAAATAATCTCAGCCGGAAGCTGCGTCAGATCAGAACTGATCTCGGGCTTTCGCAGTTACAAATGATCCGCCAGTTGGGATTTGCGGATTCACTGCATCCCGGCCGGATTTCAGAATACGAATCAAGCATGCGCGAGCCGTCGCTTTTGATGTTACTGGCTTACGCACGTTTAGCCGGTGTCCACCTCGAAGAAATCGTAGACGACGAGCTCGAGCTTCCGAGACGTTTGCCCGGACGTGTGATTCACTTCCGCTCGCGAAGCAAACCTCGATTC
>JADMIO011565032.1_pt1 | contig 21743 bp, 14 predicted proteins | sample 8958161 | NCBI WGS metagenome assembly JADMIO01 (sample SAMN16585339, study PRJNA669376) | soil metagenome | isolation source: Crop rotation soil | place: USA: Cullars Rotation, Alabama | collected 2011
AAAGCGTTGGCTGAGATGATTACCATTCCACCGCGTGCATCATTAAGCTGCTTCGACTCATCCACAGAGTGTGTATATTTGACGCCCGGAAAACTAAGTGGCGTCATTTTTTGCTTAATCAGCTCGGTCGCCCGCTCATCGTACAAATCAGAATATCGCGAATACAAGTCGCTGACTGAGGTCGCCATCGGGCTATCGATATATACTGGCAGCGGCTTTAACTGCCCGTTGCGAATGAACTCGCCGATGTGAAACACTATGTCTTGCGTGCGCCCTACGGCGAACGCGGGAATCACGACCTTGCTTCCCGTCTTCTCAGCAGCTTGCAGTATCGCCAGCAGGGCCGCCCGTGTTTCCTCCATCGACCGATGGTCCTTATCACCGTACGTCGATTCGAGCAGCACGACATCCGCTGGCGTTGGAGTCACTGGGTCCCGCAAAATGGGCGCATTTGTCGGCCCCACATCGCCCGAAAAGACGATTACAACCGTACGCGTTCCGTCGTTTACAGTCATCCGCACACTGCCGGCGCCCAAAATGTGGCCGGCATCGCTCAGCTTAATCGTGATTCTCTCGGCGATTTTCTGTTCCAACTCATATGCGATGCTCGTCAAGCGTGGCAGCGTTCGCTCGACATCCTCGCCGGTATAAAGAGGCTGTCGATTCGCATCCTTTTCGGTCGGCTTTCCATGGATGTGCCGCAGGAACCGCGCGTAATCTTCCTCTTGAAGATGGGCCGAATCCCGCAGAATGATCGCCGTCACGTCTTCAGTCGCCGCGGTGCAATAAATTGGCCCCCGATAACCACCCTTGATCAGCATTGGCAATCGGCCGCAATGATCGAGATGTGCGTGCGTCAGCACCACCGCATCGATCTCCGGCAAATCGGCCGGAATCATCTTGCGATTATGCTCGTCTGCCTGCTTCTCGCCCTGATGCATGCCCATGTCGACCATCACCCGCGCGCGGTCAGTGGTCACGACATAGCAAGAACCCGTCACCTCGCCAGCAGCGCCGTAGAAGCCGAGTTTGATCATAGATCCCTTCCGTAAACCGTTACATTGAGTCAATTGGCCTGCGCGATCGAGCGGGGATATCCGCGCACCCTAACGGCGTAAGCAGCGAAAAAGGAGGAGCTGTTGGCCACAGATTTAGTGACAGATAGTTCTCATCAGACCAAGACTTCGCGAATTACCTTGCCGCCTTCGACTCCCGTGAGCTTCGCATCAAGTCCTTGAAACTTTACCGTGAAAGCATCCGATTCTATCCCTAATTGATGCAGCATCGTAGCGTGCAAGTCATGAATCGTCGAAACTTTGTCCACGGCCGCATAACCCAAATCGTCCGACGCGCCATGCACGACGCCACCTCGCACGCCCGCACCAGCCAACCACACCGACATCGCTTTATTATGATGATCCCGTCCGTTGCCACCCTGAGACATCGGCGTTCTTCCGAATTCGCCGGCCCACACAATCAGCGTTTCGTCGAACATGCCACGCTGCTTCAAATCCACAATCAAAGCCATGCAGGCACGGTCGATCTCCTTCGCCTTGAGCGCGACTCCTTCCTTCACGCCGGAATGGTGATCCCAATCTTTGTGGTACAGCTGAATGAATCGCACACCGCGTTCGGCTAATCGCCGTGCCAGCAGGCAATTGCTCGCAAACGACCCATCACCGGGCTGGCAACCGTACAGCTGCAGAGTTTGTACCCCCTCGCCAGACAAATCCATGAGTTCCGGGACACTGGCCTGCATTTGATAGGCCATTTCATACTGCGCGATTCGCGTCGCGATTTCTGGATCATCGACCAGCGAGTTGTGGTCGCGATTAATTGCATTGATAGCTGCAATGTCACTGCCCTGCTGATCTCGCGAGATCCCATCGGGACTGTTGAGATACAACACCGGCTCGCCCTGGCTGCGAAGCTGCACGCCTTGATAACGGCTCGGCAAAAATCCGCTGCTCCATTGCCGCGCGGCAATCGGCTGATTCTGCCCACCTTGCCCGAGAGAAATCAGCACGACGAAGCCCGGCAAATTCGTGCTCGCACAACCGAGGCCGTACGTGATCCATGCTCCCATGCTGGGCCGCCCCACGATCTGGGAGCCCGTGTTCATGAACATATGCGCCGGATCATGATTGATCGCATCCGTCGTCATCGAACGAATCAGGCTGATATCGTCGATAACCGAACCGATGTGCGGAAACAGCGCGCAGATTTCCGTGCCGTTCGAGCCGAACTTCGCAAACGGATGCTGTGGGCCAAAGCAAATTAGCTTCGCGCCTTGCAGTTGGGCTAGCTGCTGTCCCTTAGTCATACTCTCTGGCATCGGTTGGCCGTCCAACTCGGCCAACTTTGGCTTCGGATCAAACGTTTCCAAATGCGATGGGCCACCTGCCATCGTCAGCCAAATCACCCGCTTCGCTCGCTGCGGCAAAGGCACGGGACTGAGTACGCCGGCCAGCGGCTTTGTCGCGGAAGCAGCAAGAGAACGCCCAGCAACTAAATTGGCCAGTGCCAGCGCGCCAACGCCTTGCGTCGTGCGGCCTAGAAACGCCCGCCGCGTAAACTGCTGAGCACGATACTGATTCAGTTCGGTACGAATATCCATGGCACCAAATCTCTGAGAGACTACGATCGTGTAATCGTTTCGTGCAAATTCAGTAACACCCTGGCAACATGGGTCCACGCCGCCAGCTCTGCTTTATCAAGAGAAGCTGGAACTTTCGCGAACCCGGTTTTCAATAGTGCGTCGGCGGCTGCTGAGTTCGCTCGATATTCCTTGAGTCGATCGCTCATCAACTCGCGCATCGTTTTAAGTTCCGCTTCGTCAGGATTGCGTTGAAGCGCCTGCTGCCAGGCCCACGTGATTCGATCATCCGTCGACCCGCCACATTCGCTTATGACGCGCGCGGCAAACACCCTCGCGGCCTCTACGTAGCTCGGGTCATTGAGTAGCACCAGTGCTTGTTGCGGAATGTTTGATCGCACCCGTTCCGCCGTGCACGCTTCGCGGCTCGGCGCGTCAAACGCCACCAGCGACGGATGCGGAAATGTCCTCTGACGCCACACATACAATCCGCGACGATACTGGCTTTCACCCTGGTCGGCCACGTAATCCCGGGGCGGAAAATTCAAATTTTCCCAATACCGCGCCGGCTGATATGGCTTCACGCTCGCCCCGCCAATCTTCGGCGACAACAATCCGCTCACATCCAGCGCATTATCGCGCACCAGCTCGGCGTCGATTCGAAAACTGCTCTGCCGCGCATCCTCACGATTCATCGGATCCGCAGCCAGCTGCTGCGGCGTCGCCGCCGACGTCTGACGGTACGCCTGGCTCAGCACGATCGTGCGAACCATGTGCTTTACGTCCCACCCACTATCCACGAATTCGCACGCCAACCAATCCAAGAGTGCAGGGTTCACCGGCGGCTCGCCCTGTGCGCCCAAATCATCCAACACTCGACTTTGCCCCACGCCAAATAACTGTTGCCACAGGCGATTCATCACGGTGCGAGCTGTGAGCGGATTTTCGCGCGACACCAACCAATTCGCCAAATCCAGCCGACTCGGCTCGCGCCCTTCGAACTTCGGCTGCGGCAAAAAATGGGGCAGCGCCGCGTGCACGACCTCGCCGGTCTCGTTCATAAAATTGCCACGCGGCAGTATTCGAACGATACGTTTATCCTTGGCCCGCTCCGAAACTAAGACTTTCGGCAGGGAATCGTAGTAATCCTTCCGCTCTTTTTCAGCCTTCGAAAGCGCATTGCGCTCGGTAGCAGTCAGGCTGAGTGATTTCGCACGGAAATATGCCTGCACCACCTGCTGCTCTTCTGGTGTGCGCTTTGACGCCTCCTTCCTCACAATACCCGTGACGCGTTGGGCCGTTTTTTTCTCAGCATCCGCTGCGGCCGAGCCCACCTGTAACTCTGGCAGTGCTATTCTATGGGCCGCTAAATCCGCCTCCCAATTCTTTTGCGCTACCTCGAGGCCGTGTGTCGCCTCTGCCACCGTCTGATCTAATTTCGCGAGTTGCTGATCTTGGCCGGGAGTTGTCACCAACATCCCATCGCCGCGCACACCAATGATTGGTTCCTGAATATCGGCGAAAAACGCTCCCAGCGAATAGAAGTCGCGTGCCGTAAATGGGTCAAACTTGTGATCGTGGCACTGCGCGCAGCCCGTCGTCAGCCCCAACCAAACCGCACCAACCGCACGCACACGATCCGTCAACATGCGGGCTTCGTAGTCCTTGGCCTGTGCCCCGCCCTCTTCCGTCGTGAGCAACAAGCGATTAAACGCCGAGCCAACGCGCGTTTCCTTGGTTGCTTCCGGCAGCAAGTCCCCCGCCAGCTGATCTCGCGTAAACTCGTCGAACCGCATGTTTTCGTTAAATGACTTGATAACCCAATCGCGATACGGCCAGACGTTCATTCCGTTGTCGCTGTGATACCCGATCGTATCTGCGAACCGAACCACATCGAGCCAGCCCAACGCCATCCGCTCGCCATAGTGCGGGTTCTTGAGTACACGTTCGACGACTTGCTGATAGGCATCGGGAGCCGTGTCGTTCACAAATGCGGTCACTTCCTGCGGTGTCGGTGGCAGGCCCAACAGGTCAAAATACAGTCGGCGAATCAGCGTTCGGCGGTCAGCTTCCGGCGAGAATTGTTGCCCCAACTCCATCAGCCGCTTTCCGACGAGTACGTCGACACCGTTCTGCTCGGCGGGAATCTCGGCCTTCACGGGCGGCTCGAACGACCAGTGCTGTTGGTATTTCGCTCCGTCCGCGATCCACCGCTTGAGAACTTCCTTTTGCCGCGGCGTAAGCGTTTTGTGAGAGTCCGGCGGCGGCATCATTTCATCTGCGTCGGTTGAATCGATCCTTCGCACCACTTCCGATTCGTCCGGCTTACCGGGCACGAGGGGCTTGGCGCCCGAATCAGTCGCCTTTACCGCCTCGTCACGAATATCCAATCGCATTCCCGCTTGCCGCGCGCCCTTATCTGGCCCATGACAATGGAAGCAATTGTCGGAAAGAATTGGCCGAACATCGCGATTGAACTCAATCTTCGTCGGCAACGGTGGTTCGCTCGCCATCGTCACCCTGGCAATAAGTGCGATCAACACACAACACAAATTCGCACACTTGGCAGCGAGTTGAACCATGCGAAAGTTCAATGGACGGGAGGGGGGAGTGCAACGCGCTAAGCGTGCACAGGCGGGAAGGCCGTAGTAGCCTACTTCCACAATACCAAGAAAATACGCTTATGTCGCGTGCGTCTGTTCGCCGGTTGGAAACATTGCTGGATGCAAAATTGCGACGCCACGTGCCCGCCCCGGTTTGCTACCCACGCTCCGCCGTTGATTGAGCATGCAAGCGACAAGTATAGCCGTGATATACGTTAAAGCCGCAGGTTCCGGAATACTTGCCGCCGCAGTCCCGCTCCCGGCGGACTGCCCAAAATGTGATCGCCAAATCGCATAGTCGGCCGCGTCGACGTGCCCGTTCAAATCCGCATCTGCTTTAAGATTCGAGCCAGTTTGATTGAGCGAATCGCGCCAAACTACATAGTCGGCCATATCAACCTTACCATCGTGATTGAAATCGCCAGGAGTCACCGCGGTGTTGCTCCAAGGCAACGATGGCAACTCATTCAGTGTGATAATGCGATCGCTGTTGAGCAACGCTTGCACCTGCGCGGCGCTATAGTTCGAGAGATAACCATCCTGCCACATCGAATAGTAATCCCAACCAATGTTATACGTACTAAGCGCAGTCGCATTTGGTAGCGTGCCCGATTCTGAGAGCGACAGCATTTTCTTCCCGTTGTATTGATTCAGCATGTCGTACCATTGCCCACTCATGCTGCTTGCGGGGTCGGTGTAAATATCTAGCCCCACCATGTCCACCACATCGTCGCCGGGATACCAATCCTTGTAATTCCCCTCGGCCGCAGACGACGTGAACTCCCAAATCAAATTGTGCAGCCCATCGTGGTTGGTGAGCCGATCGTGCATCAGCCGCCACAACTGCTTGAACGAATCCGGCCCGTGCGCGCCCCACCAAAACCAGCCGCCCTGCGCTTCATGCAGCGGCCGCCAGATCACCGGCACGCCGGCAGCCTGAAACTTCTGCAATTGCGTTCCGATCGCATCGATATCGCGCAGTATCAGCTGATAGTCCGACCCCGCCGGATTCGCAAGCGCCCCCGTCAGGTCAAACGTTGTCCCCTGAGTGTAAAATCCACGCCACCATGGGTAATCGTTCGCACCGCAGTTGCTGCCGCACGGCGTATTCACTAAGTTGGCTGGCGCGTTCCAATGCCAGTTCATCGCGATGATGCCGTTGTTCTGCTTGGCCCACGCGATCGATTGCTCCGATTCGTTGTTCGGATTCGAGCCGTACTGCAATCGGGTCGGCGAATACTCAATGAAATCCGAACTACGCACCGCTGGCTTTAATCCGCCAGACAGGTTGAGATACGTCGAACTCGGAAACGCGAGATTCTTGCTCGAATCGTGCTGGTGCCCGGCTAGCGTCTGTTTCCCGTAGATGCCGGTCAGATAATTCATGAGCTGCTGCGTACTCGTCGTCGCCAGCGAGTCAGAAAGCGTCGCCGGCACCGGCAGAATCGCCGGCGGGGTAAACGGCTTGAACTCGAAATAATCGACGTCGTAGTAGCCCCAGCTCTGGTAGATATCGAGCGTCGTACTACCGCCCGTCAAGTTGAAAATGCCCGCCCGATCGGTCGTAAAAGTCGCCGATTGATCGAACGTGCCGCTGCCCGTTTCCGAACCGACACGGTAGTCGTAGCCCTTCTGGCCATACTGGGAACGGTAACCAATATCCAGCTCATACAAGCCTGCCGGAGCATTCACCTGCAGCTGCAGGTAGTCGGACCCATTTGAAGAGTCAAAGCCTGTTACATAACCGGTGCCCGAATAGCCAGAAACGGCGTGCGACACCTGCGTGCCGAACAACTGGCCGGTTTCCGCTTCGAAACGGTACGTCTGCGCAACGCAATTCGTGGCAAGCAGGATGCCAATCACATTAGCGAGCGCGAACCTCAAGCGAACCTCTCTTAACGACACGCGCGAAAAAGATGCGCTACGTATGCCTACCGAACGACCTTTTCAGACTAAACCATCCAATCGCCCCGCCCAAGAGCCAACATGTCGCGGGCTCAGGAACCTGCCCGGGCGTCGCCGCAGCAGCAGCGCCACTCGTCCCAAAATTCGAACGCCAAACAGCATAGTCGTTTGCATCCACAATTCCATCGCCGTCGCCATCCGCGCCGCTGTACTGCAACACGTATGAGCCTTCGTTTGCGCGCCATACGACGTAATCTCGCATGTCGACGACACCATCTCGATTGTAGTCCCCAGCCAGCGGCAACACTCTTGTCGCCAGATAGCTCGCCAAATATTGGGCCAGCGCCGTGTTGTTCGGCTGATTAGCATTGACAGTATTGATATTCCACAAACTGCCGTCCGAACCGGGCATGCCCCACTGCCAAATATCAACCGCCTTGAATTTGTCGCCGCGACCATCGAGCGCGTTGAGCAGACCGTTGAACGCCATTCTTTGCTCGTCGGTATCAACCGCCTGCCCAGAACTATTCTGCGGATTGACCGTTGTGCGGTTATACGGCAGGTAGCCCACCTCGGTGAACGCCACCGGCATGCCGGCGCCGTTTTTCAGCGAGGCCGCGTACGGCAGGATCGTATTATTGAGCTTGTTGTTCCACGCGTTCGTCACCGTATTGATAAAAGTTGAATTCGGAAAACTACCCGATGCATCCGACTGCGCATTGGTCGTCAAATTCGTGAAATACGAATCGATACCGACAAAGTCAATCGCCGGGTTATTCCAGATTGCGTTTTTGATGTTGGCGTTGTTGTAATCATCCCAGTTGGCAGCGTAGCCCAACTGCCCCGAATAGACATTGTTCACGGCGTTGATGACCGTGCTCCAATTCGCCACATTGCCACTGTTCTCTGCTAACTTGTTATCCTCAGTCCCAACGGTCATGGCATCCACGTGATAGTTAGCCGCGATTTGTGCCACACTCACGAGATAACTCTGATAGTCGCCCCAAAACTGATTCGAGGCCGCACTGCCGGGCGTAGGATTCCAACACGCCCGCCACGAGCTACAGCCAGAAACGGTTGCGAAATACGTGTTCGATGAGGGATCGTACAACTCGTAAAACGGATTGAGCGTCACACGCATGCCAAGCGACTTGGCGCGAGCAACACCGGCCTCGATGTGACTTAGATCCGGCCCCTTCGGCGACGTCGCCAGAATTTGACCCGTGCTGATATTCACAAATCGCACGGGGTCGATCGAAACATCGCGAAAGCCGGCGTCGTAAATGCTTTGCACCGCGTTCTGCCAGGTGCTCGCGCCGCTCGAACCGAAGTTGTACCAAGAGATCAGATTGAAACCGACCGAGGGATCACTCCCCGCCTCATACACGGCCGGGTTAGCAGCCGCTGTTCGAACCACTCCGCAGCAGCAAAGTGCGATCGCCGCGCCGCCCACCACCGCAACGAAACGTCGCATCGCACACCACGTCATTTAGGCTTGGGCACTTTTATATCGAACGGCAACGTATTCGTATCCACAACAAGCGGCGTCGTCGCAATGCTCGAATACTGCGGTGGAACTAACGGTTTGCCTTTTGCGTCCGTCGCTTGCTCGATCGAGACTTTATGCTTCCCCGCAACCAGTCCGTCCCCGTACTTGTAACTAGTGACGCAATCGAATTGACCTTGCGCATTCACATTGGCAATCCCTGGACGAGGGTGCGCGCCCGCCACTTCCGGTGCATTCATGGCATCAAACTGCAAACGCAGCCCCGCCGGAATTACTGTGCCATCTTCATACGTGATCTTGCCGTATGACTTCACATAACTGAAAGGGCTACGAGGACCGCAGCCCAAACATAGGCAACAGATCAAAACGGCAGCGCAGCGCATGTGCATTCGACTCGTCCGAAAAAATTCAATTCGTCTGCGGCCCCGTCAGAAGCTGTCCACTGGTTCTCCATCGCGCGACATATTGAGACGCTGCCACAGCCTGAAAATCGATGGATTGATTTGTGTCTTGTCGATATTAGCTCCAATCGCACCAATTGAGCCTTGATCGATAAAATCACTCATGAACCGCACGCTGGCATCAGCCATCGCTACGTTGGCGCCTCCCGGGTGGCGACTCCGTACCGTCGATTGGCCGCTTGCATGCACGGTGGTATCTGGGTGCATACATTCAGTTAAGAGATTAGTATCCCCGACATCCGCCACCACAGCGGTGTCGCCCATAAGGTCGTCGTTATATCCGCCGCAGTCATTGATGGCGTAACCGGCATGCCGGCAGTGAAAATTCGAACCACACATCCCCATGGCCCAGACCCCACGACGATCGTTACCGCTAAGTCCGACTCGCATCTCTTCAAGCATGATCGTATTTGTCGAGCCGTCAGTGATTTTACTGAAATTCAAAACTTGCCGAGTCTGACTGTCATCGAACCCGCCCATGCCGATGTTGTAGTTGTAAAGGTCTTTCAGCGCGGGATCAGTGAAGAAAGTTTTCCATAGGCCACTGTTCGGCCAAAACTCGAAAGCGTTGTACCCATAATTACCTCGAGCCCAGGTGCCGCCACCTGTAAATGGGTTCCCACGGCCGTTATCACTCGGGCAGAGCATGACCGGAATCTCCGTGGCGCGCGGAATGGCATTCACATCCGCCCCATTAGGTGGCAAGTAAAGTCGCGTCAACGTATCGATTTTGAAAGCATCCGCAAGTGTCTTCTCTTCCAGATAAGGCAAAATGTCGATCGCCCAATTCCAAAATAGCCGTGTGTCATCGAGCGGCTGATAATTGGTGTTCGCCGGATATCGGATCGCAGCCGGGAATTCTTTTTTCGTATCGTGGTAGTTGTGTAGGGCGAGCGCCACGTTCTTGAGATTGCTAGTGCATTGCGCCCGCCGGGCAGATTCGCGGGCAGCTTGAATTGCTGGAAGCAAAAGCGCTACAAGAATGCCGATGATCGCAATGACCACCAACAGTTCGACCAGTGTGAACCCGCCGCTCCAACGTCGACGTACCGGGGCGAACATTTTCGTACCTCCGCCTGCCAACCACCGCTAATTTAACTTGTTAAAGCACTTGAGCAAGTTATAGCCTAATCTCGCGATTCATGCCAGTCATTAGTTCGCTAACGTAGCGACCCGGTGAATACGCAGCATTGAGAGCCGATTACCAGGGATCCACATAATCAGGCGGCATGAAACACCGCCCCACTCATGTTCCGGCTTCGGGAACTCTAGGGCCCACCAACTATTAGCCTCGGCGGCGGTTAACCAATCCTGCCACCACCGCGACAAATAGCAAGCCCAGGCTCGTCGGCTCCGGCACGGCAGCCGAGCCGAATCCGCTACCGCTGCCCGCGTGGTTGCCGAAGTTTGCTCGCCAGGCAGTGTAGTCCGAAGCGTCGACGGTGCCAGGAGTATTTATTTCGTTTTGCAACGGCCCGCCGTTGCGCCATAACACGTAGTCCGCCATATCGACAACGCCATTGCCGTTGTAGTCGCCGGGTACACCTTGCGAAATTGCAGTCAGCAAGCGGAAGTTATCGATTTGGTAAACCTGCGCGCCATCGGTACTCGTTGATAGGCCGATCCGAAACAAGTTACTGCCAATATGCAAGCCGGTGCCCTTTAGCTTTAGCGTGTTGTCCGTTGCATCTACGAAATCGGACAAGGCAAGCTTAACCGTGGTTGTCCTCTGCACTCCGTCCGTGGGGATAGCAATGCTGGGTCCAAATGCTTGGAACTGATGACCGGCATCGTCGGCAAAATGCAGACCAAAACCCGTAAAGGTCGGGTTCGGCGTCGGAAATTCATCTTGCCATTTCGTGGTCACATCAAACGCGACGAAATCCGCAGCTGAAATCTTGCTGATCAGGCTGTCAATCTTCCCTTGAACCGTCGGGTCAATCGTCTGGCTTGGGCCCGGATTCACAATTGAATTCAAATTGTACGAACTGCCCCATGTGAACCCGGAGGGGGTGGCCGTACGATCGATCTGCAGCGCATGGGTTCCGTCAGTCGCACCGGTCGTGACGATCGAGTGAGCATGTGGCGGATTTGTTCCTACACCACCCTGAATCCATCCCTCGTAGCGCTCATCAACACTCGCTGTGGCCGGATTGTCAGGCGTCTCCCACGAAAACAACGTTTCGGACGTAGTCGGCACCTGCACGCCGGAAATTTTTATATTATCGATTGCCCAATCCATTGTGCCCGCCCAACCACCGTTGGACTTAAACCCCATTTGATAGAAGTTCCCAGAACCGCTGCCAATATTCAAGCTTTTCGTCGGACCGAGCGGAATCGCCAAGTGAATCGTATTCGGTCGAACAGTAGTGAGGAGCACTCCATCGGTAACCGCTTTCTGATCTAAGCGCGGAAAAAAGTCAGTCACTCCGCTACCGACGTTGCCTCCTAGCAGTTCCCCGGTCCCGTACTGCTTGAAACCTGCGCCCGTGCTGTTCACAAACATGCCGAGCTGCGCGTAAGCCGCGGTACCGGTGACATTGGTTAGATCCCAACTGAAATCAAACTCGAGCTTTACGTTCGTCTTACCCGCTTCAATCGCGTGCGCGGCGTCGTTAAAGTACCCGTAGTCTGTGCCCGATCCGGTGGTAATAACCCCGACATCGTTCTTGAACCCCGAAGTTAGATCATCAATTAGCATCGACTTTGTGCCGTCGGTAACTCCAAACGTCGTCGAGGGGACGAGCGTCGCGTTGGCAGCGGTCCATCCGTCGAGGACGGGCGATGTGCTTTCGAAGGAATACACCGTTTGTGCGCTAGCGGCAGTCGTGCCAACAACAACCGAGACAAGCCCGATCAAAAAAACCGCCACACCACCAACTAGCGACCGATAGATTGCGTTCATCGCCCTACTCCTCGCCTGTAAGATCCTAAATCGAACGACCAACGCGACTGCGACCGTCGTTCGAAACAAACCGAATCAGATCAATTCCGAACTGAGCCGATCGCGCCGGCAGCATCCTGCCGGCGCGACGACCAATATCCACTCTATCAACAACTAGCAAACTTGGCGGCCTCGGCGAACCATGCCACAGCCACCGATCATTCCAATTCCCAGCAACATCATCGATGCCGGTTCCGGAACCGAGGAATATATGACGCTGTCAACACGGATCACAGCATCCCCTGCGTGACCACCGAGGTTGATGCCATTGGTATCAACCCAGTTTCTGCCTGTAATCGACGACAATGGGATTAAAAGGTCGTGAAACTGGCCATCGGTCGGCAAGTTGCCGACGTTCACCGCTTGAAAACTAAATCCGCTGCCCGTCTGCATATAGAACTGCACGAACACAGAGGGATCTGTACCCGTGGCAGACATCCGGACAATCGCATAATTGTAATTCGACAGATCAACAGGGCGAGCGCTAAACCCACCACCAGAGTTTTGAGTGCCGTTACCCCAGGTGACGGCCGCGCCCGGGCCGCCGCCAAGATCCGTCCATTGCAACGCGTTGCCGACGACGGACATGCCACTGTTGTTCTGGCCGCCATTGCCGCCACCGATCGCGCCGCAATCAAAATTACAAATCACGCCGTCAAAGTCAGCGGCGCCACCATCGTGATCAGCAATCACACGCGACGCAGCCCCAGGGCCATTGCTTTTGATGTTATCAAGCGTGAACGTCAGGTTACCCAGGGCCGTATGGTCACGAATGGTGACGCCAATCGTGCGAATGTACCCAACCTGATCGGGCGAAGTTAGCACGCTAAGTGGAAACGTGTACGTCGTCGTTGCCGCACCTGCGGCGATGTCTGTACCGCCCGGATTCAAAACGACATAGTTACTCCCCGAGCTCGCCTGGGCAAAAAACTGCACATTCACCGGGCCAGCGCCGTTGTGGCCAAAGTCGAGCGATAGCGAAGTTAGACCATAGAGGTCGAGACCGCCGCAGCAACCGCTGGTAAACGGCGCCTGGTCGCTGATCGTATTAAACCCGTCGCTCCAGGCAGCTCCCGTGCCCGGTGTCGCGCTCGTTTCAGTGATCGTAAGCGCACCGCCCGAGTTGCCAAGCGTACCCGTGCCTGTCCCGAAATTCTTAAACCAGTCCGCCGTACCCGCTGGAAACGCGTACAAAGTACTTGGCGATTGAGCGGCTGCCGGCAACACCGACAACCCCACGCCCGCGAGCGCAAGAAAAGTGATTGACCAAAGACGTAACTTCATTAGAGCTCCTCCACCAGTGTGAATGAATCAAAGCTGTGTTAGGCACACACGAGTAGCCAACCGAGCCTCATTTCAATGTCCCGCTCAAGGTGCGGCCGCTCGTAAGTGCGCCGGCACCTCTTCAACAACGAATCCGCCTCCAACCATTCCGTAGTCGCACGAAAAGAGAAAAAGAGTCAGTTCGATTTAAGTTCAACGTACTAAATCGCGCCAGACCGCCTGTTCAACTACTTGAACACAATTTAACCCGGCGATTCAAAAATGTCTATCATCTTATTCTAACCGCAAAGAAAAATATCCGAAAATCCGCCTGAACCCGGTCCTGACACCCTTTATTGACCTTTGTTACAGGACTTCTTCGAGCGGCCCGCCTGCAGTTCCATCACTTGTCCGAAACTGCCCGATTGTGGTTTTCTATTGATTTTTCAATCTCCGGATCGGCAAAAGCTGGCTCGCCATGCCCCCAGGGGTCCCACGATCCCATACTCCAAAAGAACGCGGACGATATCCGCCATGGCGCCGGTTGCGTCGCCAGCAGCTGCGTCAATTGTGCATGGTATTGCCTGCGCAAATCACGCATCGCATCCACCGCCCACGGGTTATTCCTCGCCACGGCCGTTCCTTCCCACGGCGACTGAATCGCTTTTTCCAAGTCCACAATCCCGCCACGCGTTTGCTGTCCTCCAATCCCGACCTCCGAAAATGCAATCGGCTTGTCTTTCGGAACCGTTAGCCCATGCCTCGCCAGCTCGTTCATGAACTTGTCGACCCCGCGCAAAAAATCGTCAATCGACGGAGTGGCGCTCACCGGAAAGTAAGCCGAGATGCCCACGAAATCGCACTCCTCAATGAGCAATTGCATTTGCTTCCGCTGCCCATCCGAAAGAGTCACCTCTTTGGCCCCCTTCGGGTTTCCGTCGCCGGCAAGCTTGTTGTGATTAAGGCTGATGCCAATCGACGCGCGCTTCAACTTTGGCCGCGCGCGCAATCGCTCGACGATCTTCCGATAGGAGTCGGGATGCTGAAACAAGCTCGAACCCATCTCACCCGAAAGTGCGAGTTCACTTTGCGTCTCTGGACTGGCGGTCGTCGCCAGCTCGTCCGCAATCGTCCCGAGCACTAGTTCGCCGTACGATGATCCGCCGTACGATTCCAGCGGATCAAAATCGACCCAATTTCGCCACGTCCGAACTTTACCGCCACAATCAATATGGGGCAAAACCGCAATCGTCATGTGGTGCTCGACCATGCGTGCGAACACCTGGTGAAGTTTTTCCCGCAGCGTTGCCCGCATCGCGTCGTCGTACGGGATGTAGTCAAAGCCATCGCCCGAAAACGAGCCGAACGACTTAATGTGAAAGTCATCCGTCAAGTCGACGAGCACCGTCACCACGACATTTAGTTTCCGCTCGCCGTGTGCTGCCGCCTCATCAATCGCTGCCAACGTCGGCTCAATTGGCTGGCCCGTGTATACAAAAATAGACGAGTTAAGTTGCGCCGGCTTACGGTGACTAGTTTCTTTACCCTTAGTTGGCGATCCTGGTTCGCCCGCAACCCGATCGTACTCAATCTCCACCCGCGACAGTTGAACACCGGCCGCTGTCGTCTTATCGCCGTCGGATACTTTCGCCGCGTTTGTATCGCCAACCGCAATTCGCAAATACGTCGCACCTTTATCCGTCGTACCCTGAGTCAACGTCGGCGTCGAATACCCATACACCGTCTGCCCCGCGCTGTACTCCCGCGACTTCGCCGTCACGGGTCGAAATTCCTTACCGTCATTCGAAACAGCAAATTCGACATTCGAATTACCGGTCGCAAAGCTGTAAATAGACCAATTTGAAATTGGTCCATTGCAGTGATAAATCACCGCCGCTCCCGGCTCCATCGCCAGCCGATGGCAATCCTCTTGTACAGTCCGCGCGTTCTCGCTCGCCACCTTCACCTTTCCGGTCGTGGCTGCCGTCAGCGACAGGTCGCGACATTCATCCACCAGTGTCCGACACTCAACGCGTTTCAATTCCACGACGTTTGATGGCTCAGATGCTCCTGCCGAATTCCGTGCCACGATCCGATACGAGTAACGATCTCCCGGCTTCGCACTCTCGTCGTTAAACAATGGCCGATATTGCACCTCCGCATCCGAAACACTGTCCGCGATCTTTTTCCATTCCCCCCTCGGACTCTCAGATCGCCAAACGTCGTAGCTCGAAGCCCCGGCAGACCCCTGCCACGAAATCGCACTCGCTTTTTCGATCGGCAGCAATTTCGGCGCCGCCGGCCGCTCGATCGCTGGTGGCTTCTCATTACAAATTTCATATGTTTTATCACGCACGAGCGACATCACGGCCTTCTCATCGTACCGCGCACCTGAATCAAACCCTGGCCAATGAAATGCCTTGTAAATATTCTTTCCCGTGCCCACTTCCATGTGCCAATAAAACCCGCCCTCGCGGCGATGCATCCGCAAACTCCACAAGAGCGCCCCGCTGCTGCCGTCGTCGATCACCTCTTGAATCGCGCTCGCAATATGAGGAGTTTCCACAAATCCAAACTCACCGACGAAGTACGCCTTTTTTCCTTTCGTAATCTCACGCGCCGCGTGAATCTGCTTCGCAAATTCGTGATCCTCGCCAAACGGGTACTGATGGGTCGTGATCACATCAACGTTCGGATCCTCAAGCGACGCAATCGGCACGCCATGCAGCGACTTGCCATCGATCACGATGTGATTTTTGTCGAGCTCCTTGAGATATGCAGCAATCTCGCGCGTCCACTCTGGCGTCGGCATAATCTCATTGCCGGTTTCCCAACCGAAAACGGCAGGCTCATCGCGATACGCCACGCCCGTAAAAACATTCTTCCGCTCGAGCAGGTATTTAATCGTCGCCTTGAAATCGGCAATCACCTGCGGATCGCTCCAAAACGCTTCCGCCGGCTTTCCCCGAAACGCCGCGTACTCCCCAATCCCGCCCCACCACTTCGCCTGATCGACAAACGGAATAATGACGCGAATCCCCTTCCGCTTCGCAATCTCGACCACCTTATCGAGCGCGCGGAATCCCTCCTCATTGAACTCGCCGGGCTTCACAACGTGCACCACGTCACCCATGTCCGACCCGTCGCGATGCACACTCAGCACGTATGTCCGCACAACTTGGCCGCCCATCTGCCGCACCGATTCAAGCGCATCCTCAATCTCAAACTCATCCGGCCACCGCCAGGGGTTCGGCTTCGTAAACTGGTACGCATCTTCCTGAACCATCAGGTTCGGAATATTGAACGAAATAAACCGACACGGTTTGTCGCCATCAAACAGCTGATCACCTCGCCGCGCAATGAAATTCGACCGCTTCTCCCCGGCGAATGCGGTCAGGGCAAGGAAACATGCTGCAATTAAAGGAACCAGCGAATGTACACAGACTTGGCGATTTAATTTCATCTTTTATTTTCCGCAGATGACGCAGATAGACGTGGATGAAAAAATCTAAGCCGACGCTTTCTCATCTTCATCTGCGATCATCTGCGCCATCTGCGGACAAAAAAGTCTTAACCAATAGCGACTTCATCGCGCGGTAGCTTGTCATACCAATTGAATTTGATGACCGCGCTCGTCACAGCCAATAGCGCAAACACGCCTCCAGCCCAATTCCAAGACCGCAACACAATAAAAATCGGTAGCGACGTCAAACACAACTGCCATACGATTCCAATCAGCACATTGATCGAATCCTTCGCGCAATCCTCGTTCGGCTGAAACTCCGGATCTTTTGCCATCACCTTCGCGCGAATCGGCTCCCACAGGCCCCACGGCCGCGTCGTCCGATAAAAATGCTCCAGTATCTCATCCTCTTCCGGCGCGCTAGCGTACGTGCCGACTATGCAACCGATGAGCGACAATACGAATAAAACCGGAAATGAATACAACGCGTTCACTGGGTAACCCACTGCCGCGTCCAACATCTGCGGCACAAACATCGACCCGATAATCCCCGCCATCATGCCCCAAAAATAGCCGTACCCGTTGAACCGCCACCAATACCACTTGAATACGTTGGCCATTACATACCCACCATACAACGCCCCAACGATCCACCCCATGACCTCAAAAATGTTCTTAGTTCCCATCCCAAACACAATGCCCACGATCAACACGGCCAGCGATGCCATGCGGCTCATCCACACCTCGGTCTTCGGCGTCGAATTTGGATTGATAAACCGCTTGTAAATGTCGTTCACGATGTAAGCCGGCGCTGCATTGATCGTCGCGGCGAAGTTACTCATGAACGCCGCCATCAATCCCGCGAGCAGCAGCCCCACGACCCCCGCCGGCACATACCGCGTCAGTACGATCGGCAACAACTGTTCAAAATCAGGCTTTTCCATCGCCTTCAGGTCCGGCATGCAAAACGCGAGCGCCAAAATCGTAATCCCCGTGATCATCATGTACCGCGGAAAGTACAGCACCACGTTCACCATACCATTCATCAGGCACGCTTCGCGCGGAGTGCGCGTCGCCAGCACGCGCTGCATATCATAATTCGGTGCCGGCCCGGCCAAACTCGCCAGCACGCCCTTAAAAAACATGAGCCCAAACAGGATCCCAAACCACTCCATCTTGTCGTCGTGAATCGCCTGATTCACCTGGTCCAAAATCCCAGTCCAATTGAGATCCAACTTCCAACCAAAAAACGGATTCGCCCACCCTGCCGGCACCGCATGCGCGATCATCTCCGGCGAAACTTTGCTCATCGCCACGACGCCAATAATCACCGACGTAATCGTCAGAATCGTGAACTGCATCACCTCCGTCGCCACAACGCTCACCATCCCGCCTTTGATCGCGTAAATCGACGTCAGCGCCAAAATGATGATGGCGAACAGATTCTCATTCGTGAAATACCCGCTCGTCGCCGTCGTCAACTGCCACGAATGCGGCAACATCTCCACTGCGAACTTCCCAATTCCCTTAAACGCATATGCCAACATCCCAATCGTGTTGACGAGCGCAAAAAACACGACGCTCAAATGCGCCAAATTCGCCCCTGTCCCGCGCCCAAACCGAAACTGAATCCACTCCGCACCGGTCAGCACATTCGACCGCCGCAGCCACGCGCTCAAAAACATCATCAGAAAAACCTGATTGAACACTGGCCACAGAAATGGGATCCAAATACTCTTGAGCCCGTACACAAACAACCACGCCACCATCAGCATCGTGCCCGAGATATCAAACATCCCGGAAGCATCCGAAATGCCAAGCAGGTACCACGGCAGCGACTTGCCGCCCAAGAAATACGAGTCCATATCCTTGGAACCGCGCTTCGAAACCCACAGCCCAACTAGAATCGTGGCCGCGAAATACGCCACCAGCACAGCCACATCGACGGAAGAAATCGTCATGAAGCGCCGCCAACCGAATTGAAATGCCGCCGCCTGCAGCTAGAACACGTGCGAATTCTCTTTAACGAACGTTACCAGCTCGTCGAGATGTGCATACGCCACGCAGCAAGAAGTATCCGCCGCCCCGTAATAAATCGCCAACCTATCACTCGCCTTATCCACCAGCGCCGCACACGGGAACACCACATTCGGCACATGCCCAAACACTTCGTAATCTGCCTCCGGCGTCAACAAGTGTTGGTTCACCCGATACAAAACTTTCCACGGCTCCTCTAAATCCAAGATCGCCGCCCCCATGCTGTAGACGAACCCGTTGCATGTATCCATCACGCCGTGATAGATCATTAACCAACCGTCGTCCGTCTCGATCGGAATCGGCCCCGCGCCGATCTTCGTCCGCTGCCACCATTGCCCCACATCGCTCCCGCCACGCCGCATCACCAGCCGATGCATCCCCCAATGACACATGTCCGGGCTCTGGCTCACATAGATATCGCCAAACGGCGTATGCCCATCATCGCTCGGCCGGCTAAGCATATAAAACTTGCCGTCGATCTTCCGAGGAAACAGCACGCCATTCCGATTAAACGGCAAGAACGCATTCTCCATCCGCTCGTACGTTTGGAAATCGCGCGTCGAAGCCACGCTAATCGTCGGCCCGTTATGCCCACCGCACCACGTTATATAGTAGACGCCGTCAATCTCGCACAGCCGCGGATCATACGCATAATCCGCCGCCGATTTTGGGTCGCCCGTCGCAAAATCAATCGGCTCCGGCTCAATCTGCCAATCAAGCCCATCATTGCTCCAACCCACATGCAAATGGGGAAAGCGATCCCGCTTTTCCAGCCGAAACACCCCCACGAACCGATCGCCATACGGCGCAACCGCGCTGTTATAAACGCCCTGCACCCCCGGCATATGGTGCCGGCCAATGACCGGATTCTCAGAATGCCGCCACACAATATCCCGGCTGTGCGTCGGCCGTTCCTGCCACGGAATCTCTGCCGCCACCCCGGCGTCGGCGCGCGTCAACCCGTTCAGCCCATTGTCGATCCGCCGCAAGGTCCGCCGTACTTTTGCTTCGACTTCGCTCTTCATGATATTGCAATTCGGGTCCAAAAAGCTCCCAGCCCACCCCAGACCTCGATTGACACCCGCCAACCGCAAACAATAATAAATGCAGGACGTAAACTAGTTTACCCAGCCATTTCAAACATGTCTACGTTCCAATAAAATCGTCTCCCGGTCTGCGCAAAAGTGCCTATGCCCTCTTCGCATGTCCCGCGATTGAAAGACGTCGCCAAAGCCGCCAACGTTTCCCTCGCCGCCGCTTCGCGCATCCTCCGCGGCGACCGCGAACGCTTCGGCGAAGAAACCTGCCGACGAGTCCTCGAAGCCTCCCAGCAACTCGGCTGGCGCCGAAATCTGCTCGTCAACGGCATGCAGACCGGCCGAACCCAAACCATCGGCGTCATGATCCCGCCGTACGACTCCTTCTGGGTCAAGTCCTCTCCGGCATCCACGATGCCCTCGCCGAATACGACTATCTCCCGATCACCGTCTGGATCGGCAACCTCGGCGACATGCCCCACTTCGAAAAAGAAGAGGGCGACGGCCTCCGCCAAATCAATCGCCTCCTCGACCGCCGCGTCGATGGCCTCATCATGTGGCCAACCTTCAGCGTCGAGTACTACCACCACTTCCCCGAGTTCGTCGAACGCCGCGTTCCCGTTGCCGTCATCGACCATTACTCAACCGTCGCCGACTCCGTCGAAACCAACGAAGAACAAGCCACGTCCGTGGTCGCCGAACACTTACTCAACCTTGGCCACCGCCGCATCGCCTGCCTTTCCAGCCGCGAAACGCCCTCCCAAACCTGGGCCATCAAACGCCGCGGCAGCTTTGAAGCGGCCGTCGCCCGCTGTCCCGAAGCCCAAGTAAAAAGCTGGCACCTCAATCCGCAGGGCAGCAACGGCCTCGAAGTCGCCCGCGCGATTCTTACCGATGACCTCAAACCCACTGCCGTCTTCGCCGTCTCCGACCACGAAGCGCAGTTCATCTACCAGGCCGCCGAAGAACTAAAACTCGCGATTCCGCGCGACCTCAGCGTCATCGGCTTCGCCGACCTCGACTTCGCCGCGACAATGAGCCCGCCCCTAACCACGATGCGGCAAAAACCCCACGAAATTGGCCGCCTCGCCGCGAAACTCATCGTCGATCGCATCGCCGGCATCATCGCCGACGACGCCGACCGCACCACCATCAAAGTCGACGCCGAATTCATCGAGCGCAAATCCACTGCCCCCCCACGCGCCGACCGCTGATTCCTTCCCCTCCCTTATAGGGAGGGGCCAGGGGAGGGTTCGTTCCCATCCAATCTCATCTAGCCAATTGTAAAGTCCGCAGATGCTCGCAGATTAGCGCAGATAAGATGAACAAAAATCATACGCCTTTGTCGCACATGATTTAATTCTTTTTGTATTCATCTGCATTTATCTGCGCTAATCTGCGCCATCTGCGGACATTCTTTTCACACTTTCACAAACGCGCGCCGCCGATACAACCACCAGCACACCAACCAAAACACCATCAGCACCGCCGCCGATTCCACCATCGGCCCAAACGTTCCCCCAAACAAAAACCCAAAATGCGTATTGAGCGTCCGCCGCATCCACCCATCCAAAAACGCCGCGAGCAAATACATTACCAGCGAATTCATCCCCACTACGACAAACGGCAACGTCCACCGCCGCCACTTCAAAACATCCACGACCCAATACAACATTGCGGCCGCCAACATCACCCACCCGCCGCTATATAAAACGTACGACGGCGTCCACAACCGCTTAATAATCGGGCACACCGAATAGCGCATCGTCTCCACGCCCGGCAAAATCGCCGGATCAAGCGCGATCCCCAAAACGACAAGCGCCGTCCCCGCCACGAATAATCCGCGTACAATCTGCCCCTCGCCGCGCCCACCTTTCCAGCACATTGGGATCCTAAGCTTAGAATTCCACGTGGACAAGTTGTCGCG
>JADMIO011367182.1_pt1 | contig 21741 bp, 16 predicted proteins | sample 8958161 | NCBI WGS metagenome assembly JADMIO01 (sample SAMN16585339, study PRJNA669376) | soil metagenome | isolation source: Crop rotation soil | place: USA: Cullars Rotation, Alabama | collected 2011
CGTGCGCAGTAAAGGATCGTGAACGCGAGCCTCATCTTGCCCCACAGGCTCACGGGCCGAAAGCGCAGGAAATCCAGACCGCTGCTCATCGAATGAAAGGCGCGGTCGACATAGAATCCGGTGAAGGTGCGCGTCCAACGTAATTCCTCGCCCAGTCCGATCTCCCGCAAAAAACCGATCAGCTGCTGGTCAGAGGGAAGAATCACATGGTAGAAGCGATCCCACTCGAACGCGCCGTAGTTGTGCCAGGTCGCCAAGCCGCCGACTTGCGTGTCGCGCTCGAAGACGGTGATCGATCGGCCGGGTGCCTTCAGTCGATCGGCGAGGGCGAGACCCATGAGCCCGCCGCCGATCACTCCGATTTTGACCGGGCGCCGAGCGGACGTTTCGGGGAGGCGCATCACGCTGCGGTCAGCTGCTTCTGCATGGTCCGCTGCCACGCAATGGTACGAGTCAATCCCTCCTCCAGGCCCACCTTCGCGCGTACACCGAGCACACGCTCGCACAGAGATACATCCGGGACGCGACGACGCACATCCTCGTATTGCTTGCCGGTAAATGATTCGTAAGGGATGAACTTGATCGGCGCGTCATCATTGCCGTGCACCAGCCGCCAGACCAGACGCGCCATGTCGGCAATAGAAACTTCATGGGTGCTGCCGATGTTGAAGATCTCGCCGTTTGCCTCTTCCCGGGTCGTCGCTGCATAGATGCCGGCAACGGTATCGCTCACGAACGTGAAGCTTCGAGTCTGCAGTCCATCGCCGTGGATCGGCAGATCTGCGCCGCGCAGCGCGGCGTCGATGAAGACCGATTGCGGTCCGCCCCACCAGCTCAAGTGCTGATGCGGCCCGTAGGAACCGAAGAATCGCAGCAACGTCACCGGGATGCCGTAACTGTCGGCATACGCAAACGCAAGGTGCTCGTCGAACAGCTTGGATACCGCGTAGCCCCACCGTGCCACTTTAGAAGAACCGATCACGCTGTCATCGGTTTCCGCAAAAGGCAGCTTCGGATTGCGGCCATATACGTCCGAAGTAGAAGCGAGGACACATTTGGCACTGCTGCGCACCGCAAAGTCCAGGGTGTTTTCGGTGCCGCGATAGTTGATGCGCAAAGTGTCGATGGCCTTGCCGTAACGTGGAATCTTGAAAGCGGCCAGATGCACGACGCAGTCGATCGGCTCACCGATATCGAGGAACGTCTTGGGGTCGGTCACATCGCGCTGGAGAAACCGGAACGAAGGATTGTTGGCATGTGCGGCGATGTTGCTCATCTGGCCCATCGACAGGTTGTCGACGCCGATGACGCGATGCCCTTGCGACAGCAACGTGCTTAACAGGTTGGATCCAAGAAATCCGGCCACGCCGGTGACCAAGTAATTTTTCGACATAGACTCTCGAGGAAGGTGTGTGGAAAGCTCACGCGAAACGACTGGCCAGAGGCGCGTCAGCCGCGTTCGCCGTGCTCGCCATGTCCGGCACGATAGATGTTGCTGGCGAGATGGAACATCTCTTCAAAATAACTCTTACTTTGCAAAGACAGGATGCCCAGACTCAGAAGCTGGATCGCCAGCATCAGCGCGAGGATCCCGATTAGGAACGTATGCGGCGATTGCGCGTATGCAGCGCTTACTGCTGCCGATGCACGTTCGGAAAACTCCGCATACTGCGTGAGCAGGGCGTATTGCCGCTGGAAGTGCACTACCATCCAGCCATTGACGTACAGCGCAAACAGCAACAGCGCCATCCCGGGAGCAATGAAGTACATGACCGGCCGAAACAAGAACCCGGTGAGCACGATCGCCAGAGTGTGGCGCACGATGCGCATGCTGGATCGGCGCGCACCCTTCTTGGCGTTGAGCGCCCCCCAGTCGAGATGCGCGGGAATTTCGTCGATACGCGCGCCCAGCATGCGCGCCTTGTACAGGATCTCGGGCATGATATCCATGCCCATCGCGCGCAGATTCAGCGATCGCAGGAAGCGGCCGTCGTACACACGCACCATGCTGGTCAATGTGGAAAAGTGTCCTTGTACCGAGGCCGCAAGGAAACGGTTCGCCCACGTGCTCAGCGTCCGGCGCAGCCACGGCACATTCGACACCTTGCCGCCCTTCATATAAGGCGAGGTGAGCACGATCTTGGCGTGGGTCGAGCGGATGCGGGTCAGCAGCGGCCTGATGTGATCCGGGCTGTAGCTCAAGTCCATGTCGAGGATCAGCACGTAGTCACCCCGGCATCGGCTGCTGGCAAAGCGCAGCGCCTGTCCCAGTCCGAAGTTGGTGATATGGTGATAGACGCGCACGTTGTCCCGCGTCGACGCGAAACGCTCCGCGAGCTCGCCGGTCTCATCGACGCTGCCGTCGTTTATAATCAACATCTCCCAGCGATACTCATTTTCCAGCGAGCGCATGTATTCGCACACACGCTCCAGATTGACCGCAATCACCGCCGCTTCGTTGAATGCGGGCATGATCACCGATACCAACGGCTTGCCTGCGCCCACGACCGCTGCATTCACGGCGTCGGCTGTCGCATCGGAAACTTGTGACACGAGACTGGCTGTGTTCATGCGCGTCGTTCTTCCGTTCTGACTTCGTTGACTTGAGGAAGCGCCCGTCGATTCGCAGACGCGTTTTTGTTGCTGCGGCTTTATATCGCGATGCGATTGAAGCCGCTAACTTTGTCATACATTCCGCTGTGACTTGCAACGCGATACGCACGTCATTTCCTTATTAGTCTGTACGCGCAATCTAGCTGCGTAACAAACCTGCGCACTCGCGACGGAACGGCTGAGCTTTCGATGACATTTATAGTCGACAGGGCGCCTGCCGCGTAAAAAGGCGCCACAGGTCAAAACGGCTAACCGACGTTTAGGCCGACCTGACCGACGTCGCCAAACGACGCTCCATCTATCTAACGGGATGTCTCCAGCATGTGTGGAATTGTCGCGGCTCTTGCGAGCCGCAACGTAGTCTCGATCCTTATCGAAGGGCTGCGTAAGCTCGAATATCGCGGGTACGACTCAGCCGGGTTGGCGGTGGTCAACGGCTCGCTCCACCGCCTGCGCAGCGTGGGCCGCGTCGCCGCGCTCGAAGAACTTGCGCGCGATACCGCGCTCAACGGCAACGTGGGGGTGGCACATACGAGATGGGCAACACACGGGCCCCCGAGTGAGCGTAACGCCCATCCTCACACAACGCGCGATGGAATCGCCGTCGTACACAACGGGATCATCGAGAACTATGAAGTGATCCGGGCACGCCTGGAGTCGGCCGGTTACGAATTCGTCTCGGACACCGACACCGAGGTCATCGCCCACTTGGTGCACAGCTATTTCGCGAGGACACCCGACCTGCTTTGGGCCACGCAGGCGGCGTTGCGCGAGCTGACCGGTGCATACGCAATTGCTGTAGTTTGCGAAAACGCAGCGGACAGCCTCATCGTAGCGCGCAAAGGCGCACCCCTGCTTCTCGGGATTGGCGACGGCGAGATGTTCGCCGCATCGGATGCGTCCGCGCTTTTGCACGTAACTCGCGACGTAGTGACGCTCGAGGATGGCGACGTGGCGCACCTACAACGTACGCAATTTCGCGTTTTCGACGGCAACGGAGTCGAAGCAACGCGATCGGTCCGGCGCACCGAGCTCACTGCCGACGCCATCGAGCTGGGCAACTACCGACATTACATGCAGAAGGAAATCTTCGAGCAGCCTGAAGCGCTGGCGCGCACGCTCGCCGGCGCCACCAGTGCGGATCAGCTCAGCGCCAAGCTGTTCGGGCCTTCAGCCGAGACGCTGCTTCCCGAGATCGATTCGGTGACTATCGTTGGCTGCGGGACCTCATACCACGCGGGACTGGTTGCACGCTACTGGATCGAATCCCTCGCGCGCATTCCGGTCAACGTCGAGATTGCAAGCGAGTATCGCTATCGGGACAGCGTCGCCAATCCAAAAGCACTGCTGGTAACGATCTCGCAATCGGGCGAAACTGCAGATACCATCGCAGCGCTGCAGCATGCGCAGGCACTGGGCCATGAGACCACGCTGGCTATCTGCAACGTCGATGAAAGCAGCTTGATCCGCCACGCCAGACTCAGCTTTCTCACTCGGGCTGGGCCGGAGATCGGGGTAGCTTCCACTAAGGCCTTTACCACTCAGCTTGGCGCTCTTCTCCTGCTGGCATTGTGTTTAGCAAAACTGCGCGGGCATTTGCCCGCGCAGGCCGAGCGCGCCCAGATTCGTGCACTGCATGAGCTGCCCGGCGCGCTGTCTACGGTTCTCGCCCTGGAAGGCAGCATTGCGCAATGGGCAAACACTTTCGCGGCCAGGCATCACGCGCTCTTCCTCGGCCGTGGTATGCACTATCCGATCGCGCTGGAAGGCGCGCTCAAACTGAAGGAGATCTCCTACATCCATGCCGAAGCCTACGCCGCGGGCGAGTTGAAGCATGGACCTCTGGCGCTCGTGGATGCCGACATGCCGGTGGTGGCGATCGCTCCAAACGATGCGCTCCTGGAAAAGCTCAAATCCAATCTGCAGGAAGTCAGAGCGCGCGGGGGCGAGCTGTACGTGTTCGCCGACGCCAACAGCGCGATCCAGGATTCGCCCGGTGTCCACATCCTGCGCCTGCCGAATCACTGCGGTCTGTTAAGCCCGATCCTGCATGTCGCCCCGCTGCAGCTGCTCGCCTACCACACTGCGCTGGCGCGTGGAACCGACGTGGACAAACCCAGAAACCTGGCCAAGTCGGTGACTGTCGAGTAGCTCGTCGCCCAACCGAACTAACCGGACGCCGACCCTCGAAGGCGGCGCTTGCTCGAACCATTGACGAAAATCACTTCCCATCATGCAAATCGGTATCGTTGGACTTGGATATGTCGGCCTTCCCCTGGCAGTTGCGTTCGGTAAACGCTACAGAACCATCGGCTTCGATCTTTCTGCCGAGAAAGTTCGCGCGTACAGCGACTATGTGGATCCGACCGGAGAGGTCAGCAGCGACGAATTGCGAGCGGCCCAGCATCTGACTGTGAGCAACGATCCGCAGGCGTTACGTGAAGCCGACTTTATCGTGGTGGCAGTCCCCACGCCTGTGGACGAAGCGCACCGTCCCGATTTCGACGCGTTGCATTCTGCAAGTGCAGCGGTCGGCAGGCATCTCAAAAAAGGGGCGACTGTGGTATTCGAGTCAACCGTCTACCCGGGCGCCACTGAAGAGATCTGCATTCCGATCCTCGAACGATGGTCCAGACTGCAATGGAAGCGTGATTTCTTCGTCGGCTATTCTCCTGAACGAATTAACCCGGGTGACAAAGAGCATACGCTGACTAAAATCGTCAAGGTTGTCTCTGGTGATACGCCGGAGACGCTTGACCGTGTCGCGCAAGTGTACGGCTCCATTATCGAAGCTGGAGTCTATCGTGCCTCCAGCATACGCGTCGCCGAAGCGGCCAAGGTCATAGAGAACACGCAACGCGATCTCAACATAGCCCTCATGAACGAGCTCGCCATCATCTTCCACCACCTTGGCATCGACTCTCTGGAAGTACTCGAGGCTGCAGGCACCAAGTGGAACTTCCTTGGTTTCCGCCCTGGTCTGGTGGGCGGGCATTGCATCGGAGTAGATCCGTACTATCTCACCCACAAAGCAGAGATCCTCGGCTATCACCCGCAAGTGATTTTAGCGGGCCGGCGCATCAACGATGGTATGGGAAAGTACGTCGCCGAACAAACAGTCAAGCAGCTCATTCAAAGCGGCTTCTCGGTTCGCGGTCAGAATGTCCTCGTTCTGGGCTTTACGTTCAAGGAGAACTGCCCGGACATACGCAACAGCCGCGTCATCGATGTGGTACGAGAGCTCGAGTCTTACGGTGCCATCGTGCACGTGCACGACCCGATCGCGAGCAGCGCGGCCGCCGAACATGAATATGGCGTGAAGCTCACGCCGTGGGATGATCTGCCGAAAGCGGTCGCCGTCGTTATGGCAGTCGCACACGAGGAGTTCAAAGCTCGCCCGGTCGGTGATTACGTAAGCAAACTCGTATCCGGCGGGCTGGTCATGGACGTGAAGGCGCAGGCGAATGCTGCTGCGCTGGCGGAGTCCGGCGTCACCGTCTGGCGCCTTTAAGTCATTCCTGTTACACGCGCTCGCGCGTTGGCCGTTTACAACGCGCGAATGCGCACCCTCATTAGTTCCAAAGCTCTGCAACCCCGTCGAATATGTACGACATGCCAACCTGCCTGTTACGCACGTCCAACCGTGCGTCTACTCACCGAACATGCGCGATCGTGGTGTCTCAGTCAATTTAAACATTCGATTTCCTTTGTTCTCTCAGGGCGCTATCGTCTCTATGCTCCATTCGCCAATAGATTGCTCCAGGCACCGCAGCGATACTCGCCGCATGCCGATAAATGACAGGCGTTCCAGGAACACAAACTCACATGAATAGCCTTGGCATCAAACGAATACTTGTCACCGGCGGCGCCGGATTCCTGGGCTCGCATCTGTGCGAGCGCCTCATTGCGCAAGGTCACGAAGTCCTTTGCGTCGACAATTTCTACACGGGCACGAAGCACAATATCAGCCGCCTGCTCGGTCGTCCGTCATTCGAGTTCATCCGTCACGACATCACCTTTCCGCTGTACGTCGAGGTAGACGAGATTTACAACCTGGCATGCCCCGCTTCTCCCGTGCACTATCAGAACGACCCAGTGCAAACCACCAAGGTCAATGTCCACGGCAGCATCAACATGCTGGGCCTCGCCAAACGGGTGAAGGCAAAAATTCTGCAGGCCTCCACGTCTGAAGTGTACGGCGACCCGACCATGCACCCGCAGCCCGAAAGCTATTGCGGGAGCGTAAACACGGTCGGTCCGCGCGCTTGCTACGACGAAGGCAAGCGCTGCGCAGAAACGCTGTTCTTCGATTATCAGCGTCAACACGCAGTGCGCATCAAGGTCGCCCGTATCTTCAACACCTACGGTCCGCGCATGCATCCCGACGATGGCCGCGTCGTGTCGAATTTCATCGTGCAGGCACTGACCGGGCAGCCGATCACCCTCTACGGGGACGGCTCACAGACACGTTCCTTCTGTTACGTCGATGACCTGATTGACGGGCTCATCAAGCTGATGGAATCACCTGATGATTTCACCGGGCCGGTCAACCTGGGCAATCCCGCCGAGGCTACCATCCTCGAACTGGCGCAGAAGATCATCGCTCTCACCGAATCGCGCTCGGCAATTGTGTTCCGTGAGCTGCCCGAGAATGACCCGAAGCGTCGTCAACCTGACCTTACGCTCGCCAAAGCGCGGTTGGGGTACGTCCCACGGGTGGCATGGGACGAAGGCTTGAGCAATACCATCGCCTATTTTCGGGAAATTCTCGGGACCGGCAGTATCGCTCGCATTCAACGAGGTCCGACGCGCAAGCAGGTTGCAGCCGTATGAAGCACAACTCCGCAGATGTGATTTCTAGCATCGCGCGAGCACTCGATATCGGCGCGCTGCTGCTGGCTTTCACGCTTTCGACATGGCTTGCCGCCGGCGATGCGCGCAACATGCCGTTTCAAGATGTGCTTGCCCTCCGCGTAAAGCTGCAGAACTTCCTGATGTTCGTCGCCATCGTTGGACTGTGGAGTACGATCCTGGTGAGCGGCGGCCTCTATCAGAGCCACATCTATCGCGGTCGCTGGAGCGAGCTGAGGGAAGTGACGCTCGCCATGGCATGTTGTACGGGTTTGCTCTGGATCGCACATGAATTGTTCCGCATTCAGCTGGTTGGCCCGCAATTCCTCGCCTACTTCTTCGTGCTGGCTGCCGCGATCGCAATCGCGGCGCGATTAACCATCCGGCTTTCGCTGCGCCGCCTGCGCCGCAATGGCCGCAATACTCGTCATCTGCTGATTGTCGGCACCAACCAGCGCGCCATCGATCTGGCCGACCGCATCCAGGCGAGCCCCGACTTGGGCTATTTGATCGCTGGCTTCGTTGACGAGCAATGGACCGGCACCGAACCTTTCCGCCGCACCGGCTACCGCGTCGTGACTGACTTCACCAATTTCGCCGATTACATCAACAATAACGTCGTCGACGAGGTGATGCTGTGCGTGCCGGTGAAATCGCTCTATGAACGTTCATCGCAGATCGTGGCTCAATGCGAGGAGCAAGGCATCACGGCTCGGCTCATCTCTGATGTATATACGCCGACCTTGGGCCGGTCGCACGTAGAGCGCTTCGGCGATCGTCTGGTCCTCACCATCCAGACGGGCAGCATGCGCGGCTGGGCCATGGCGGTAAAGCGCGCCTTGGATTTCACGGTCGCCGCTGCGCTTCTGCTTGGCGTTTCGCCGCTGCTCGTCGTTATCGCGCTGCTGATCAAGCTGCGTTCAAACGGTCCGGTGTTTTTCGTGCAGGAGCGTATGGGCGTCAACAAGCGGCTGTTCCGACTGTACAAGTTTCGCACCATGGTCCCCGATGCGGACAAGAAGATTTCAGACCTCGAGCACCTGAACGAAATCAGCGGCCCGGTATTCAAGATTCGCAATGACCCGCGCATCACGCCGATAGGTCGCTTTCTGCGCAAGAGCAGCCTTGACGAGCTGCCTCAGTTGATCAATGTGTTGAAGGGCGACATGAGCCTGGTTGGGCCCCGCCCTCTGCCCGTGCGCGATTACAAATCTTTCAGTACGGCCTGGCATCGGCGCCGCTTCAGCGTGAAGCCCGGTATTACGTGCCTGTGGCAGGTGATGGGACGCAACAGCATTCCATTCGAGCGCTGGATGGAGCTCGACATGGAGTACATCGACCGCTGGTCGTTGATACTGGATCTACAAATCCTGCTGAAGACCATTCCAGCAGTTCTGAAAGGCTCGGGAGCGTCCTGATCATGGAACAAGCGACCGGGTACACGCTGCGAGACATCTTTCATGTGCTGTTCAAGCGCAAGTGGGTCATCGCTGTGTTCTTCCTGAGCACGGTTGCCGCCGGTGCGTTCCTGGCGACTGCGTTCAATGTGGTGCTTTATCAGGCGACGGCGCAGATTCTCGTGAGCCCCGGCCGTGAGCATCTGGCCGACCTGACGCTCTCCGCGAACGCCTTAGTGCCGCCGCGAATGAGCTTCGACCTGGAGGAACAGACGGCGCGCACCACGGCGATGCTGACCGGGCGCTATCTAAGTGAGCAACTGGTTCAGAAGATCGGCGCAGCTCGCCTCTGCCGGGAATCTGCTCGCTGGATACTGCCGGTTTTTAGCAGCCGCGTTTGCGATCCGACTCTCGACCCAGGAGCGCTCGCCGATCGAGTCATCGCACAAGTCCAGGACAACATCCATGCCGAGCGCGTCGGCAGCGCGGCACTGGTCAACCTGACGTTCCGGCACACTGATCCGGCGCTCGCAGCTGAAGTGGTAAACACGTTGGGGACCCTGTACCTGGACCGCCATCTTGGCGTGCTCAAAGATCCACGTGGCGAAGAATTTCTGCAGGAGCAGGCAGAAGCCCTCAAACAACGAGTGCAGCAGACCGAGAAAGAGTTCGAGGCGTTCAAACTCGACAACGGCATACACTCTTCCATCAAGGATGACCAGGGGTTGATCGTGGCCGAGCTCGTTGCACTGGAGGCGCAGCGCAATGAGCTTATAAGCCGCGCCGCGGACGAAACCAGCCGTCTGTCCCGCCGACGCTCGGCCCCGGGGGGTGGAACAATCAACAGCGACATCATGTTGGCCATGCGCGGGCGGCTGCTCGATCTTCAGCGGAGAGAGACTGAGCTGTCGTCGCGCCTCGGGGACCGGAATCCGGACTTGCTCGCCCTGCGTCAGGAGATCCGCAAGGTGCAGACCGAAATCACCGCGGAAGATCACGACCAGCACCGCACAGAGGTGAACGCGCTGCAGGCCCGTCAGAGCAGTCTGGACGTCAAGATTGCGCAGTTGAGAAGGCGGTCTCTGGCGCTGGATCGACTCGAGCCCGAGTTCAGTCGTCTGCAGCAGCACCTGCAGGCCAACCAGCAGAATTATCGTCTCTATCTCGCCAAGACCGAAGAAGCGCGGGTCTCCGATGCGATGGACGCGCAGAAGATTGCCAGCGTCAGGGTAATCGACGCCGCGAAGGCCCCGCTACGTCCGTTGAGCTCTAAATCCTCGTTCATGATCCTGCTCGCGGCGATCTTCGGTCTGCTGGGCGGAGTGGCATTGTCATTCATCCTCGAGATCTTTGGCGATCGGCTGGAGACAGCCGAGCGGGCAGAGAGCGTCCTCGAAATTCCGGTTCTGGCCTCGATTCCCATCCTGCGTCTTAAATAGCACACATTTCCCCCTATGGATGGCAGAAACACAAGCAAACGAGCCTATGCCGCGCGCAACTCCTTCGATAGCTCCGAGGTCATCATCGAGCTCGACAAGATGGAAGGACATTCTGTGGTCGGGCTCTCGTCGCGCGAGTCGCGCACCGATGCGGATGCCAAGGCGAGTATCACCAATCTGGAAATACCATCAGTCGATGATCTCGAGCGCGAAATGCTTGCCGCCAGCGACCCGTCTGTCGGCGAAGCCCAGCAGCCACAAGCGCGTGCGCGGCAGCCGCACCCCGGTTCGGACATAACCATCGAAACCAAGAAACCTGCTCCGCGCGATTCGGCCAAACACCGCTTCGATGAGCTCAAGATCAACTTTCTAGCACGCTATGGCGCAGCAGCTGTGAAATCCATTCTGTTCGTCGGTACGTCGCGCGGTGACGGCGCTTCTACTGCGGCTTACTCCTTCGCGCAATCGCTCGCACAAGATCTCGACGTCCGTGTGCTGTTCATCGCCGCGGATCTGCGGGTGGCCCCTCCTGCAGAAAATAAGACTCACAGCGGTTTGAGCAACCTCGCCAAGTCGGCAGACCAGCTACCTTTGCCAGCGCTTCACGGCAATGTGCACGTCTTGCCGAGCGGACACAACTACGCCGATCCTGCGGTGCTGTTCCAGTCCAAGCGCTTTCAATCATTCATGGCGCATGTCTCCAAGCAATATGACTATATCGTGATCGACGGGCCGCCCTTGGATGAGGCGCCGGAGAGCGTTGCTCTGTGTACTCGTGTCGACGGTGTCATCCTGGTGGTAGACGCACAACGCACGCGCCGCAAGATCGCGTTGCGCGCCAAAACGCGCGTGCAGGAAGTTGGCGGCAAGCTGATCGGGATGGTGCTCAATCGCCGCAAATACTATGTGCCGGGCTGGCTGTACAAGCTGATCTGACCCGGCACGTCGTGCAAACACGGCGTGCACCAATCAACCAAACGAAACCTATACGCGATGTCATCATCTATGAATTACAGCAGACACCACGTACCCCGCAGCCATGCCAGGCGGACCATCCGTCAGCCGCCGAGCACTGTCTCGATACTGGGCGTGCGGATTGCAAACGCGTCTCGCGAAGAAGCAATCCAGCTTATCGAGAAACTCATCCATGAGCAGTCCGGCGAAACCAGCCCCATCTATATCGTAAATGCGCACACGCTGAACCTGGCATCGGAGTCGCCGCCGTATCGTGAGTTGTTGAACGCGGGCGAGCTGGTGTTTGCAGATGGCACCGGAGCGCGCTGGGCTGCACGCATGCGCGGGGTCAAGATAAAAGCCAATCTCGTCGGCACAGATCTCGTGCCGGATCTCTTCCGCGCTACTGCCGGGCGGGGCTACCGCTATTTCCTTTTGGGAGCCGATCAAAACACCATCGCGCGCGCCGCCGAGACCTCGAAACGTCTGCATCCAGGCTGGCAGCTGGCTGGGTTCCATCACGGGTACGTGCAGGCGGCCGCCGAGGCTGCAGAGGTCATTGATCAGATCAACAAGGCGCGCCCACACCTGCTCCTGGTTGGAATGGGCAATCCCTTGCAGGAGCAATGGATAGACCGCCATCGCGAGCAGCTGCGAGTGCCACTTAGCATTGGCGTCGGCGGCCTGTTCGATCATTGGGCAGGTAATTTGCAACGCGCACCGGCGTGGGTGCGCAAGCAAGGCTTCGAATGGGTGCAACTGATGATGCAGCAGCCGCACAAGTGGCGCCGATATGTGCTCGGCAATCCGAAATTTCTGCTGCGCGTAACGCGATGGGCGTGGGCCGAGCGCGGGGAACGGGTGGGGGCAGGTTCATGACCACCAGCATCAGCCCGCTTCGATGGATGCTGAAGAAGACCGGCCGCACGATGGTCGCGCGGGGCAGCAGTCTGCTTGCAGGGGCTCTGCGCCCGAAAGCTAGCGGCAACACAGTACGCGCACTGACCTATCATCGTTTCGGCGATGCGACGCGAGATCCGTTTTGCGTTTCAGCAAAAGACTTCGCCGTGCATATGCACTTGCTCGCGCGTGAACGCCTGGCGGTCTCTCTGAATCAGCTCAAGGCTTTCCTCGCCGGCGAAGCGGAGCTGCCGTGCGACGCCGTCCTCGTCACCGTCGACGACGGCTTTCGCAGTCTGCTCCGCACTGCACTGCCGATCCTGCGCGACTTTGCCATCCCCGCCGTGGCATTTGTAAGCACAGGGCTTCTCCTCTCCAGCGAGAGCAATCACTCATCGGGTGACGCTCCCGAACCGTATCTTCGATGGGAGGAGCTCGATGCGCTGATGGCATCCGGGATCAGCATTCAATCTCATGGCATCACCCATCGCTCGCTTGCGCAGTTAAGCACACAACAAGCGTACCACGAGCTCCTGCAATCAAGGCGCATCCTCGAGGACCGTCTGGGCGTGCCGGTGGATGCGTTTGCGTACCCGTTTGGGACGCGGGCGGATTTCAACGCGACTGTTGCCGGGCTCGCCAAAGATGCTGGATACCAACTCGCGTTCACTTCTCAGCATGGGCCGGTGGTACCGGGCGGCGATTTGCTCACGCTGTCGCGCACGAAGGTGGAAGGCGGCGAGACGCTCGCGACATTTGCAGCACTCGTGCATGGCGGTCTGGATGCATGGCGCTGGATCGATCGGGGGCTGTGGCGAATGCAGGCATCTACCGGAGCACGAGGATGAACGGGCGCGCTGCACAGGTCCTGCGCGGACATCAAGCGACCCACGAGCTGGCCGTAGTGGTGATCGCCCGCAATGAGGAACGACATATCGCGCGCTCGCTCGACGCCTTGATGGTCGCTCTGGAAAACCGTCCCGGCACGCCGGTGCTGTTGGTAGATTCAGGCTCATCGGATGCGACGATCGAGATCGCAGCCGCTTACCCCATCGACATTTACCGGTATGCCGGGCCGCCATACACCGCCGCCGCCGGCAGGCGCGTGGGCTTCGAGCGGACCTCAGCGCAGTATGTGATGTTCATCGATGGCGATTGCTGCATCGAGCGCGGCTGGTTAGACCGTGCGCTCGATCTGATTCAGCAGGACCCTCGAGCCGGCGTGATCTATGGGCAACGGCGGGAGGTCTTCGAAGACGCGACGGAGCAGGCCGCGGCCGCTGCACCCACTCCGGAGGAATACGCGCTCGGCGGCAATGCTCTCTATCGCGCGGAAGCGATGCACCGGGCGGGGGGCTTCAATCCCTATCTGGCTGCCGGTGAGGAAGCGGAGCTGCTAGGTCGGATCGTCGCGGCCGGGTATCACGAGCTGGCGATGAAAGAGGTCATGTTCACGCACTACACACTCGCCAAGAGCACCGTGCGCGGATTTGTCTCGCGATTGCGGCGCGGGCTGTCGCGCGGTCCCGGTCAAACCCTGCGCCTGGCCATCGCACAGGGCCTGTTCATGTATCACGCCCGACGACTGAACCGATACCTGGTTACGTCCATCTATTTGATGCTCGGAGCGGTCGCGGCGATCGCCTCTCTTCTCGCCCGCTCTGTGCTGCCGTTCGTCGCCTGGGTTGCGATCGCTGCTTTGGCATTCCTGTTGCTGACTTACCGCCGCAACAGCTTACGTTCTGCCGCATTCATCGCCGCGGAGTGGATCACGACCGCCATTCACATTCCCGCGGATTTCGCACGATCACCGCCCCAGAGCGAGGACTTCGATCCGCAGGTCGAGCACCTTCGCCGCGTCCGTTCCAACCGAGAGGTCATCTTACATTGATCAACGTCATCGAATCGGTCCCTGAGACCGCGCCCCACACACTGTTCCGGCGCCTGCGCGTTGCGCATCTGTACTCATCGCTCGGTGTGTATGGCGCCGAACGCTGGGCGCACACACTGATCAAGTATCTGGATCGAACGGCCGTCGACTCGCTGGTGATCACCATCGGCACCAAACCTGGCGCGACGTTGTTTCGCGACTTTCTGGCAAGACAAGGCGTGCGCACCGAACACCTTGCCATCCCGGGCAAGCTCAATCCAGCTGCCTTGTTGGCGCTGCGGGCGATGCTGGACCGCGAGCGCATCGACGTTCTGCACACGCATGGCTTCAAATCAGATGTGCTGGGTTATCTCGCGACGCGCGGCAAGCGCACGAAACTCGTGTCCACAGCGCACGGATGGAGCGCGCACGAAGGCTGGCGCATTCGCGCGTATGAAGGCATCGGCCGCTTGTTCCTGCGTGGATTCGATCGCGTTTATCCGCTGAGCCCCGCCCTTCACGATGACCTGATCCGTGGTGGAGTGCCGCGGGACAAGATCAAGCTGATTCTCAACGGTGTTGATATCGCCGCTTTCGATTCATGTTACCGACAGCGCACGACGCGCAGATCGCATGAGACATTCAGGGTTCTCTATGCCGGCAGGCTATGCAGTACAAAGGGAATAGCGGCATTGCTGGAGGGGTTCGCTGGGCTAGGCGCGTCCCCGGCACGTCTGCGCATTGCCGGCAGCGGTCCGCAACGCGAAATGCTGGAAGCGCGCGCCACAGAGCTCGGGATCGCCGACCGCGTCCAATTTCTCGGTTCGATCGCATCCATCGAGCCGCAACTTCGCTGGGCCGACGTGCTGGTCCTTCCCTCATTCGTCGAAGGTATACCACGGATCGTGATGGAAGCTTTCGCCGCTGGAGTTCCCGTAATCGGATCGGACATCCCCGGCACGCGACTGCTCATCGACTCGAGGGAAACCGGTTTGCTGGTGAAGCCCGGAGATCCGCGCTCGATCGCTCAAGCGCTGGTTGAGATCGCGCAGAACCCCGATCTGGCGAAGCGCATCGCGCACGCGGCGCGAGACCGTATCGAGCAGGATTTCTCCGCCCGTCGTGTAGCGACGAACTACACCGCGGAATATCGCGCGCTGGTCGCGGGATGATCGCTTGTCACCATCCCTACACCGGCAGTTGCAGCCGCGCATCGTCGTGTCGACACCGACCCGCCGCGCTCCCATCGAAGCACTGATCATCGTCATCCCGGCGCGATCAGGTACTGACCGCCCGGGTGGACCCGCATGAATCCGCCGGCGAGCCTGTTCATCGATCTCATGCGACCTGAATCAGGAGTGCGACAGACACTTGCGCTGGTTCTCCTGCTGGTGCTCGGACTGTTGACCGGAGCAGCCGCATTTGCGCTGGGGCAGGCGGAGACGCGCTGGATGGCCTACGCGTTGATCGGCCTCTTCGGGGTGCTGACGCTGGTGATGACCAGAGATAAGCATCGCCTGCTGAGCCTGGCGTTCCTGCTTGGGCTGCAGATGGATGTGTATCTTCGTCTCTCCTATGGCCGGGCCGGCAGCACCGAGGGCATCGCGCTCGCATTTGTGACAATGGCGGGAATGGCGCTGCTGCTTTATCGATTTTTCGCGCGCGGGCCAACCAACCCCCTCAATCTACGTCTTGACGGCATCGCGCGCAAACCGCTACTCGCAGTGTTGGCCACGACGGCGCTCTCCATCGTCACGACCGATGAACGATTCATCGCGCTGTCGCAACTCGTGTTCGAGCTGCAGCTGTTCCTGGTCTACTGGATCACCTACAACCTCGTGCAGCAGGAAGCGGATCTGCGCCGCGTCGTCGGGGTGCTCATGCTGATCCTGCTCATACAGTCACTGGTGCTGTTTGTGGAAAACGCACTGGGAGTCAATTTCAGCGTAGTGGGCGAAGTGGCTAGGCGCGGAGAGGTACCACGTCCAGGCGGCACTGTGAGCACCAATCCGGCGGGGTTCGCTAGCTTCATCACGCCGCCGTTGATGCTGGCGATTACTTATTTCCTTGCACGGGGATCGCAGTGGCGCCCGCGCGGAGCGCTGATCGTAGCGCTGCTCGGACTCGCAGCGATCGGCTTGACCTTCACACGCGCATCGTGGGCCGGGACGGTGCTGGGCATGGTAGCCGTCGTATTTTTCCTGCGGCGACGCTCGCTGGTACGCTGGGACCGGGTCTTCGTCATTCTAGCGATGACCGCACTTGCCGCCATCGCGCTTCTGCCAACGATGACAGAACGCTTGTCCAACGACTATGGCTCGCACGTGAATGCTCAGAGCGCGGCGTGGGAAGAGCGCTGGGGCTTGATGCGCATCGCATTCAACGTCATCGCCCATCATCCGGTCACTGGGATCGGAGCCGGGGCCTACATGTACACCTATAAGGAATACATTCCGTCCGGAATGCATCAATGGACGTCCGCGGTTCACAACGAGTTCCTGCTGCGCACCGCGGAGACCGGCCTGCTCGGGGGCATTGCATTCGTAGCCTTGATCATCGCAGGATTGCGCATCGGTCTGCGATTGGCGCGGTCTCCTCGCCTAGGCAATGCAACGCTCGGCGCTGCCTGGATCGCGGCCCTTCTGTCGCTGATCTGGCAGATGTCGTGGGTGCCCTGGACTGGATTCTGCTACAACGCCATGCTCTGGTTCATGCTGGGCTTGATGGATGCCGCGTGCCGACTCGACTCGACGGCCTCTGCGTCTGCTGCAGGGACGGGCAACAAGAATCGCAACGGACCTCCCCTCCCCGCCCAAGGATAAGCCCGCATGCAACGCGCTCTCTCTGTTTCGCGAGTAGCTAGGAATGCTGCAATCCTGGTAGCACTGCGCGTTCTCATGCCCGCCCTCGGGCTGTTTCTGATCCTTGCGCTGTCCAGGAAGCTTGGAGCCGAAGGTCTAGGCCGGTATAGCCTGGCATTCAGCATTGTTTACTTTTTCAATACGCTAGGGCCGCTTGGCCTGAACTCGATCATCACGCGCGACGGATCGCGCGATCGCACACGGCTGGAGTCAATTCTCTCCAACGCGCTGGTGCTGTCCACGGTAGCGTCTATCTTCCTCAGCGTGGCCATGGCGGCACTTAGCTATGCGATGGGCTATGACACCCAGACACGCACCGCACTGCTACTTCTGAGCTTGTCGGTCGTGCCGTTCACGATCGGGTTGCAGTTCGAGAGCGCCTTCGTCGCCCTCGAAAAGATGCACCACATCGCCACCATGATGGCTGTGGAATACGTATTCAAGGTGGGAGGTGCGATCGCGTTGCTGTACATGGGCTATGGACTCGAGGCGGTTCTGATCATGTCGATCGTCGGCCGTGTGGCTGCCTGCATGGTCGCTGCTCGCCTGTTGCGGGGAGAAGGCTACGCTCCTCGCTGGCAGCGCGACCGCGACACCGCCGTGCGACTGCTGAAGCTTGCTCCGACCTTCGTTTTGATCACGGTGTTCGCATCACTGTACTGGCGCATCGATATCGTCATGCTGTCGAAGCTGCAACCGATATCCGAAGTCGGCTACTACAGCGCCGCGTACCGCGTCTTCGACCTCGCCATGGTGGTCCCCTACAGTTTATGTCTTGCTCTCTATCCCAACGTCGCGGCAGCGGTGGAATCCGACAACGGTATGCTGACGGTATTGGGCCGTTCCACGATCCGCTATCTCGTCGCGTTGACGCTGCCAGCGGCCATATGCATGTCGGTATTCAGCGGCCCGATTCTGCAGCTGCTCTATGGACCGGGATTCGCAGATGCGATACCGACTTTGTCAGTGCTCATGTGGACCCTGGTCTTTTACGGCGTGGTCCGCTATCACGCCTACGTGCTGGTTGCCGCCAACCGTCAGCGTGTCGATCTCTGCCTCAATATCGTCATGTCGATGGTCAATATCGCACTCAACTTCATTTTCATACCGCGCTACAGCCATCTTGGTGCGGCCCTGGCCACGCTGGTGTCGATCCTCGCCTATGGTGTCATTCAGTACTGGTATCTAAGAACCCGCCTGCCGGGCTACGCAGCCCCATTGTCGATTCCCGCGATTGTCCCCATCGCCTCCTTAGCGGTCGGGATCATGGTCTGGTCCATCAAGGCAATGCACCCTGCACTGGTGATCGCGCTCGCGATCGCCGTGTACGGGCTGCTGCTGATTGCGGGCGGTTTCTTCCAGCGCCATGAGCTCGCGCTGCTGAGCAACCGGCTGTTCCGGTTCAGGCGCGAGGAAGCGCGATAAAGCCAACATGTCCGACGCATCGGTGAAGACAATGGCTGAAACGAAGGCTTCCGTATTCACGCACTCGGTGAGGCCTACCGCTAGTCGCCTGGGCGCGCCTGCGCACCTGCTGCGTCGCGCTATCGTTTTGAGCCTGGACGCGATACTCGCCTTCGTGCTCCTGTACGTCTGCCTGATCATCATCGATCTGCCGCTGATGGACACCTATCCGGACCATGTGTTCAAAGCCCGGCGCTACCCGAACCTCGATAATGTCTATCGTGACGAGGACTATTCGCGCTATCACATCAACTCCTACGGTCTGGTAGGACACGAACCCGCGCCGCCGAGCGATACGGGCATTTATCGTGTTGCGGTATTCGGCGATTCCTTCGTAGAAGCTCTACAGGTGCCCGATGAGCGCAAACTGACGACTCTGCTCGAGGTTGCGATCACTCCTCCGCCGGGAAAGCAACGTGCAGAAGTCTGGAACTTTGGGCATTCCGCGGACAACACGGGCAACGCCTACGCCCGCTGGCTGAGCGCGGCGGGACAAGTGAAATTCGACTTCGTCGTGTTCGCGTTCAACGAAGCCGATGCTCTCGAAAATCGATTGCAAGATGTTCGCAATCGCTCGGGCTCCTTCCTGTTCGTCGATTCGAAAGCGAGCTTCCGCGTGGGACAGTCACACGGTGCCGACGATGGACCGCGCTTTCCGGCATTGAACGAGTCGCTGCCGCGATTCCATACCTTTCACTATCTGCTGAGAACGCGCGCCGCTGACTACGTAGACGGCGCACGCAGGAAGCTGCGCGCGTTGATGCGTGGCCGTGACATCACCACTCTCGACCCCGCCGACGTTGAAAGCTCTTCCGCGAGCCACCAACAAATCGATGATACCGTTCGACAGCTGCGCTTCGTCCACCGACAGATCGCTGCAACGGGTGTGCCGGTGATTCTATTAGCCCTGCCGACCGACGCCGCCACGCCGGCGGGATTCGGCTCGCATCGGGCGGGGGCCAATTTCGCCTACCGCACGATAACCGACCGTCTCCGGCAAGCCGCGGTACCTTTGGTCGATCCCTACCCCAGCCTTGCGAGCGACATCGCCAGCGGCGGTGACCCCTATAGCGACTGGGAAGCCTTCCATCATTTCAACGCGCGCGGCCATCGACTCGTCGCGCAAGCCTTGTCGCAGTACCTCGGACAACATCCCGAGCTCGGACTTCAGGTTCGCAACATTGAACGGACTCCCGCGCGCCGCTGATGGAATTCAATAGCGTTATATACATTATCTTCCTAGCGACCGCCGTAGCGCTCTATTATGTGGTGCCGCGCAGCTATACCACACAGCGTCTGATTGTCCTCACGGCGAGCGCCATCTTCTATGCTTTTTGGTCCCTTCCGTTTCTGCTCCATCTGGTCGGCGTGCTGTTGTTCAACTACGCGTTGACGCTGAGAATGGTCGAGTCGCGCGACGCACAGGCGCGGCGCCGCTTGTTGATTATCGGTATCGCGGCCGACCTCGGCAATCTATTCGTCTTCAAGTACGCGGGGCTCGCCGTACAAACCGGAAATGCGCTGGTTGGCGCGCTTGGTTGGCGTGACCTGCTCCTGCCGGATATCACTCCTCTCCTGCCGCTCGCGATCTCGTTCTACACCTTTTCCGTGATCAGCTACCTCGTCGACGTCTACCGCGACCCGCGCGGCCGTGCGCGAGACGCGCAGGAGTTCGTTTTCTACGCCACGTTCTTTCCGCATCTGATTGCCGGCCCGATCTTGCGTAAGGACGAATTCTTTCCGCAATGCGGGTATCAAGCGCCGAAAGGCAGCAATCTCACCGCAGGCGTTCATCGCATCATCGTAGGTCTGTTTCAGAAGGCCGTCATTGCAGACAATCTAGCGGTGATCGTGGATCACGGCTATCGGAACTATGCAGCGCTGTCGACTTCTGACGCGTGCGTAGTGCTGGTGGCATATTCCTTCCAGATCTTCTTCGACTTCGCGGGATATTCGGCTATCGCCATCGGCTCTGCTCGCCTGTTTGGTTATGTGTTCCCGGAGAACTTCAACAGCCCGTATGCAGCCGTCAACTTATCGGATTTCTGGCGCCGCTGGCACATGACGTTATCGCGTTGGATACGCGATTACATTTACATACCGCTGGGCGGATCGCGAAACGGACAGCGATCCACCAACATCAATCTCGTGACGACGATGGCACTCGCCGGCTTGTGGCACGGAGCGTCATGGACCTTCGCGGTCTGGGGTCTCTGGCACGGAGTCGGATTGGCGCTGCAGAACCTTTACAGCGCCAGCGGACTGCGGCGGCGACTTGGCATGCTGTCCGGGGTCGCCTACAAACCAGTATCGATTGTGCTGACGTTTGCATTCGTGACATTCGGCTGGGTGCTCTTCCGGGCGCCGGATTTCGCGACGGCGGCGGCGATGTATGGCAAGTTCATTCCGGGCTCGGGACACGATTGGAGCCTCGACCCGGCATACCTGTTCAAATCTTACGGGTTCACCGCGCTTGCGCTGTATACCGTCGTCGTCGTTTTGTCGCGCTCGCAGACACTGAAAGCCGTCGTATTCGACATACCGCGCCGGCGGGTCCTCATGTATGCCATTACACTGGGGTTGGTAGTCATTTTGCCGCCCCTGCAGACAGACCCGTTCATCTATTTCCGATTCTAAAGTGTACGCAATGGCAGGACTTTAGACGGCACGCTCAAAGGCAGATGGCTATCTGCCGTATTCGAAAGCGCCAATGTCCGGTGCTGCGCCATTGAACGGAAGGCTCACGGAAGCGCCTGGTTTCCAGGTCCTGGGAGAGGTCAGGATGATGGTGTTGGTGCGATCATCGATCCGCACCACCCGCACGGGCGGTGCGTTGTCGATCACGATCGAGTCTGCAACGTACAGACACTCCTCGTGCAAGCAGTAGCCGTCCTGGAAGTAGGAAGCACGATCGACGACCAGCGTCACCGACCTATCTCCATCGTTGACGGCTTTGGTCAGCGGGGCGCCTTGATCGATCGCGGGGCTGCCCGCGACGAGATGAAAATCGCCTGCGGCAGCATTCACGAACATTCGCGCACTGTCGACGGTGGTGAGCGCACTTCCGCTGTCTGGGTAATCCGGAGCATTGGATTTCTGGTAGCTGCTGAATAGACTGGCGTCGATCGCGGGCCCGAATACACCTTGCCACGCGATCCTCTGGCCCGCCGCAAACTTGTACATGTTATTTTGGAATCGCACCGAGCGGTAGCTCAAGTCGATCGTGGCGCCGGCCGGTCCGGCGGTGAGCAGCACATACTCGCTCGATGGGCTCGACTGGAAGAAAAGGTTATTCTTCCATACCATTCTTCCCGAGTCACCGCCGACGTAAGTTGCACTTTCCAGCACAGTGGGATCCGAAGCTTGGAATTCACGTGACTTGAAGTCGCGGC
>JADMIO011486960.1_pt1 | contig 21735 bp, 16 predicted proteins | sample 8958161 | NCBI WGS metagenome assembly JADMIO01 (sample SAMN16585339, study PRJNA669376) | soil metagenome | isolation source: Crop rotation soil | place: USA: Cullars Rotation, Alabama | collected 2011
ACCGCGGCGTGTTCGTCCGCCACATCCCGCTCGAAGAAGCGCTCGAGATCTTCGACCTTCGCGCGGCCATGGACGAGCTGGTCGGCCGCCGGCTCGCCGAGCGCATCCAGCCGGCCGCGCTGCGCGAGCTGCGCGCGCTCGTCGACCAGATGGAGCAGGCCGTGAAGGCGAAGGATGCCGACGCGTATCACCTGCTGAACCTGCGCTTCCACGACCGCCTGGTCGAGCTCGCGGGCAACTCGAAGCTGACCGCGATCTACCGCAAGCTCATCAAGGAGCTGAGCCTCTTTCGCCGCATGAACCTCGCCGACGCGACGCTGCTGCCGGTGTCGGCGAGCGAGCACCGGCAGATCGTGAAGGCGATCGCGTCGGGCGACCCCGAAGCCGCCGGCCGCGCGATGTACGAGCACGTGATGGAGAGCAAGGAGCGCACCGTGCGCAACCGCGGCCCGGCCCGCGCGCCGGCGCGGCCCGCAGCGGCCGACACATCCGACGCGACCGTGCGTCGCCTCGAGACCTCGAAGCATGCCGACCGTCAACGCTAGGAGCTACCGGCTGCCCTCCGCGCCGACGGTCGTCGTGTGCGTCGACGGCTGCGAGCCCGACTACCTGGCCCAGGCCGTCGCGCACGGCCGCATGCCGTGGATGGCGCGCGTGCTCCGCGAGGGCACCGCGCTCGTCGCCGACTGCGTGATCCCGAGCTTCACCAACCCGAACAACCTCTCGATCGTCACGGGCGCTCCTCCCTCGGTGCACGGCATTTGCGGCAACTACCTGTACGACGCCGCGACGGGCGCCGAGGTCATGATGAACGACCCCAAGTGGCTGCGAGCGCCGACGCTGCTTGCCGCGCTCGGCGAGGCCGGCTGCGCCGTTGCCGTCGTCACGGCCAAGGACAAATTGCGCGCCCTGCTCGGGCACGGGCTCAAGGGAATCTGCTTCTCGGCCGAGAAAGCGGACGAGGCCACGCATGCAGGCCACGGCATCGACCGCGTCGTCGAGCGGGTCGGCCGGCCGGTGCCTTCGGTGTACAGCGCGGAGCTGTCCGAGTTCGTGTTCGCGGCCGGCGTGCACCTGATGGAGCAGCCCGACCCGAACGTTGCGCGTCCCGACGTGATCTATCTCTCCACCACCGACTACGTGCAGCACAAGCATGCCCCGGGCACCGACGGCGCCGACGCGTTCTACGCGATGATGGACGGCTACCTGGGCCGCCTCGATGCGCTCGGCTGCGTGATCGCGCTCACGGCCGACCACGGCATGAATGCCAAGACGTGGCTCGACGGCCGCCCCGACGTCGTCTACCTGCAGGACGTGCTCGACGGCTGGCTCGGCCGGGGCGCGAGCCGCGTGATCCTGCCGATCACCGATCCGTACGTCGTGCACCACGGTGCCCTCGGCTCCTTCGCGACGGTCTACCTCCCGCGCGACGTCGACGCGGCCGCGCTGGCCCGGCGCATCGCCGGCTTGCGCGGCATCGAGTCGACGTGGACGCGCGCGGCGGCGGCCGAACGCTTCGAGCTGCCGGCCGACCGGATCGGCGACGTGGTCGTCGTTTCCGAGCGCTCGACCGCGATCGGCACATCGGTCGCGCGCCACGACCTCACGCAGCTCGACGCGCCGCTGCGCTCGCACGGCGGCGTGTCGGAGCAGCGCGTGCCGCTGGTGATGAACCGCCGGAGCCGCGACGTCGACGCGAACCGCCGCTGGCGCAACTTCGACGCCTTCGATCTCGTGCTCAACCACGCGATCGCCTGACATGGCGACCGGGCTGCTCCCAACGACCGACCCCCGCGACCCGGGGGTGCCCGATCGCATCGTGAACACCGCGCTGAAGGACCTGCGCTCCAGGGCCTGGAAGAGCGTCGCGATCGCTTCGCGTGCACGTCCTTGGGCGCCATCCAGGATTGCGCTCTGGGCTACAAGGAAGAGCGCGCCCGGAGCCACCCACCGTCTCGGCCGCCCCGGAGAGTCTTCCGGGCTCCGGCTTCGAGCGTTGAGCCTGGCATGCTGCACCTGCTGAACCTGCTCGCCGCGATCGCGCTGCTCGTCTGGGGCACGCACATCGTGCGCACGGGCATGCTGCGGGTGCTCGGCGAGAACCTGCGCCGCGTGCTGTCGCGCAGCTTCAGCAACCGCTTCCGCGCGGTGCTCTCGGGGCTCGGCGTGACGAGCATCGTGCAGTCGTCGACCGCCACGTGCCTCATCGTCGCGTCGTTCGTCGGCAAGGGGCTCGTGACGACGAGCGCCGCGCTCGCCGTGATGCTCGGCGCCGACATCGGCACGAGCCTCATGACGGTCGTGTTCTCGTTCGACCTCTCGTGGGTGTCGCCGCTGCTGATCTTTCTCGGGGTGGTGATCTACATCTCGCAGCAGGACAGCGGCCTCGGCTCGGTCGGCCGCGTGCTCATCGGGCTGGGCGTCATCACGCTCGCGCTGCAGCTCATCGTCGGCGCGACCCGGCCGCTGACCGAATCGCCGGCGATCCGCGCGCTGCTCGTCGCCCTGCCCAGCGACGTGCTGCTCGACATCGTGGTCGGCGCGGTCCTCACGATCCTCTCGTACTCGAGCCTCGCGATCGTGCTGCTCACCGCGTCGCTCGCCAACTCGGGCCTGCTCCCGACGACCGCGGCGCTCGGCCTCGTGCTCGGCGCGAACCTGGGCGGCGGCGTCCTCGCGCTGCTCGCGACGGCCAAGGCGTCGCCGCAGGTGCGGCGCGTGCCGCTCGGCAACCTGCTGTTCAAGGCCGTCGGTGCGCTGGCGGCGGTGCCGCTGCTGCCGCAGGTCCACGTCATGCTGCAGCAGCTCGTGCCCACGGTGCCCGAGCAGGTCGTGATGTTCCACCTCGGGTTCAACGTCGCGCTCGCGATCGTCTTCATCGGCCTCATCGGCCACGTGGGCCGCACGGTGGAGCGCGTGCTGCCGGAACGCCGGATGGACCCGACGACCGCGCGGCCGCGCCACCTCGATCCGCTCGCCCTCACGACGCCATCGCTCGCGATCAGCTGCGCGGCCCGCGAATGCCTGCACCAGGCCGACGTCGTCGAGACGATGCTGCGCGGCATCGTGCCGGTGATCCGGCACAACGATCTCGTGCTCTCGCAACGCCTGCGCGCCCTCGACGACACCGTCGACGAGCTCTACTCGGCGATCAAGTTCTACCTCACGCAGATCTCGCGCGCCGCGCTCTCCGAGAGCGAGGGCCGGCGCTGGACCGACATCGTGTCGTTCACGATCAACATGGAGCAGATCGGCGACATCATCGAGCGCGTGCTGCAGGACGTGGAGGACAAGAAGATCAAGAAGGCGCGCAGCTTCTCCGATGCCGGCATGGCCGAGATCTGCCACCTGCACGAGCGGCTGCTCGGCAACCTGCGGCTCGCGATGAGCGTGTTCCTCGACGGCCACGTGCGCGACGCGCAGCGCCTGCTCGAGGAGAAGGCGCACTTCCGCGACCTCGAGCACGAATACGCCGCGAACCACATCGCGCGGCTGCGCGACAACACCGCGCAGAGCATCGAGACGAGCTCGCTGCACCTCGACCTGATCAGCGACCTGAAGCGCATCAACTCGCACATCTGCGGCGTGGCCTATCCGATCCTCGAGTCGGCCGGCGCGCTGGCGAAGACGCGCATCCGCGATTCGCGCATCGCCGATCTCGGTGGTCCCGAGGCGGAGCCGCCGGCCTACGCGCCGCGGGCCGCGAACGCCGAGACACGCCATGCTTGACCTCGACGACATCGAGCTGCTGTTCAGGCGCCACGGCCACGAGCAGTACGCGGGCGAGCCGGTGACCCAGCTCCAGCACGCGCTGCAGACGGCGCACCTCGCCGAAGCGTCCGACGCCGACGACGAGCTCGTCACCGCCTGCCTGCTGCACGACCTGGGGCACCTGCTTGCGAACCAGGGCGCCACGCCCACCTTGCGCGGCATCGACGACACGCACCAGTACCTCGCGCTTCCGTTCCTGCGCGGCCTGTTCCCCGACGCCGTGCTCGAATCGATCCGCCTGCACGTCGACGCGAAGCGCTACCTCTGCCACGCCAACCCGACGTACCACGCGCGCCTGTCGGAAGACTCGCGGCGCAGCCTGGAGCTCCAGGGCGGCGTCTTCGATGCGGCGGAAGCGGCGGCGTTCCTCGAACGGCCGGGCGCGAAGCAGGCGGTGCTCCTGCGCCAGTGGGACGACCTCGCCAAGCAGGAAGGTCTCGCGACGCCACCCCTCGCGCATTTCCTCGCGCGGGCGGCACGCTGCGCCCGGGGCGCGTGAGCTGGCCCATCGTCCTCGCCGTGCTGTGCGGCGCGATGCTGCACGCGTCGTGGAATGCGCTCATCAAGTCGGGGCGCGACCAGCAGCTCGACACCGCCCTGATCCACACGCTCGGCTGCGGCATCGGCGTCGTGCTGGTGATGACTGTCGGCCTGCCGCGGGCCCAGGCCCTGCCGTGGCTCGCGACGTCGCTCGTCATCCACATCGGCTACTACATCACGCTGGTCGGCGCGTATCGGCACGGCGACCTCGGCTTCGCGTATCCGATCATGCGCGGCTCGGCGCCGCTGCTCGTGGCGCTGCTGAGCGGGCGCCTGATCGGCGAGCAGCTCAGCGTGCCGGCCTGGCTCGGCGTGGCCGGGATCAGCGGCGGCGTGCTGCTGATCGGGCTCTCGCAACCGCGCCAGGCCGGTCGCAGCCGCCGCCACGCGCTCGCCTTCGCGCTCGCGAACGCAGCGATCATCGCCGCGTACACGCTCGTCGACGGCATGGGCGTGCGCACGGCCGGCGACACGCTGCAGTACGTTGGCGCGCTGTTCCTCGTCGACGGAATTCCGTACTTCTCGCTCGTGCTGTGGCAACGCCGCGAGCGCCTCGCCGAAACCGCCACGTACCTGCGCGCGCGCCTGCCGGTCGCCCTGCTCGGATCGTGCGCCTCGATGGGGTCGTACGGGATCGCGCTGTGGGCGATGACGCGCGCGCCGATCGCGTCGGTCTCGGCGCTGCGCGAGACGTCGGTGCTGTTCGCGGCCCTGATCGGCACCGTGATGCTGAAAGAGCGCTTCCGCCTGCAGCGCGCGGCCGGCACGTGCGTGATCGTCGCCGGCGTGATGGCGCTCCGGTTCGGATGACGCCGACTCGCGGCTGCGAGCGTCCGCCGGCGCCGTAAGCTCGTGCCCATGCAGCTTCCTTCGCACGCCCGCATCGTGATCGTCGGCGGCGGCATCGCCGGCTGCTCCACGGCGTATCACCTCGCGAAGCTCGGCGAGACCGAGGTGCTGCTCCTCGAGCAGGGCACGCTCACGTGCGGCACGACGTGGCATGCGGCCGGGCTCGTCGGCCAGATGCGGCCGAACCGGACGATGACGGCCATGAGCCGGTACGGCATCGAGCTTTACGCGACCCTCGAGGCCGAGACCGGCCTCGCGACCGGCTGGAAGCGCTGCGGCAGCGTGAACGTGGCCGCGACACCCGAGCGCCTGCAGGTGCTGAAGAAGCAGGCCGCGCTCGCGCGCAGCTTCGGCATCGAGGTCGAGGTGATCTCGCCGCGCGAAGCGGGCGACCTCTGGCCCCCGATGCGCACCGACGACCTGCGTGGTGCGCTCTGGATCCCGGGCGACGGCAAGGCCAATCCCGCCGACCTCGCGATGTCGCTCGCGAAGGGCGCGCGCCAGCGCGGCGTGCGCATCGCCGAAGGCGTCGAGGTGATCGGCATCGAGAGCGAGCGCGGCGCGGTCACCGGCGTGCGCGCGCGCATCGAAGCCGACGGCAGCGAAATGCGCATCGGCTGCGAGGTGCTGGTGAACTGCGCGGGCCAGTGGGCCCGGCAGCTCGGACGGCTCGGCGGCGTCGATGTCCCGCTCTGGTCGGCCGAGCACTTCTACGTCGTCACCGAGCGCATCGAGGGCGTGCATCCGATGCTGCCGGTGATGCGCGACCCCGACGGCTTCATCTACTACAAGGAAGAGGTGGGCGGGCTCCTGATGGGCGGGTTCGAGCCGAAGGCCAAGCCCTGGACCGTCGATCCGATCCCGTCGACGTTTCGCTTCCAGCTGCTCGGCGAGGACTGGGACCAGTTCGAGCCGCTGATGACGAACGCGATCCATCGCACGCCGGCACTCGAGACGACGCCGATCAAGCTGTTCCTGAACGGCCCCGAGAGCTTCACGCCCGACGGCAACTTCATCCTCGGCGAGGCGCCGGGCCTGCGGGGCTGCTTCGTCGCGGCGGGCTTCAATTCGGCGGGCATCGCCAACTCGGGCGGCGCGGGCCGCCTGATCGCCGAGTGGATCCGCGCGGGCGCAGCGCCCACCGACCTGTGGGAAGTGGACATCCGGCGCTTCGGTCCGTTCGCGGCCAATCGGCGCGCGCTCTCCGAGCGCACGGGCGAGACGCTGGGACTGCACTACGCGATGCGCTGGCCGCGCCAGGAGCTCGAGACGGCGCGGCCCTTGCGGACCTCGCCGCTCTACGACCTGCTCGCGGCCAAGGGCGCGGTGTTCGGCAGCAAGTTCGGCTGGGAGCGCGCCAACGTGTTCAAGCCCGCGGGCGCACCGCCGGCCGCGCCGACGCTCGGCCGGCCCGGCTGGCTGCCGTGGATGGTCGCGGAGCAGCGCGCCACGCGCGAAGCCGTCGCCATCTACGACCAGAGCTCGTTCGGTAAGCTGCTCGTGCAGGGCCGCGATGCGACCGCGGCGCTGCAGCGGCTTTGCGCGAGCGACGTCGACGTCGACGTCGGGCGCATGGTGTACACGCCGATGCTGAACGAGCGCGGCGGCTACGAAAGCGATCTCACCGCGATGCACCTCGCGCCCGACCGCTACCTGCTCGTCACGGGCTCGGCGCAGCCGGTGCGCGATCACGACTGGATCACGCGCCACGTTCCTGCCGACGCGCATTGCACCGTCATGGACGTCAGCGCGGTCTGGAGCGTGCTCTCGCTGATGGGGCCGAACGCACGCGCGCTGCTCGAGCGCACGAGTCCTGACGACCTCTCGCCTGAAGGCCTGCGCTTCGCGCACACGAAGGAGATCGATGTCGGGCATGCGCGGGTGCGCGCGGCGCGCATGAGCTATGTCGGCGGGCCGGGCTACGAGCTCTACGTGCCGGTCGAGATGGCGCGCCACGTCTACCTCGCGCTGCAGGACGCGGGGCGCGACCTCGGTCTCGTCGACGCGGGCTACTGGGCGCTCGATGCCCTGCGCATCGAGGCCGGCCGACGCGCGTGGGGCGCCGAGCTCGGGCCCGACGAGACACCGTTCGAGGCGGGCCTCGGGTCGGTCGTGCGCCTCGACAAGAGCGTCGACTTCATCGGCCGCGCGGCCTTGCGCGAGGCGCGCGACCATCCGCTGCGCAAGAAGCTCGTTACCGTGGTGTTCGATGATCCCCACGCGTGGGCGTGGGGCGGCGAGGCGCTGCACCTCGACGGCGCATCGGTGGGGGAGCTTTCGTCGGTGGGCTGGAGTCCGAAGGCCCGTGCATGCGTCGGGCTCGGCTATCTGCGCGGCGATGCGGCCCGGCGCACGCATGCGGGCACCGCGCTCGAGGTCGACCTGTGGGGCGAATCGTTCACAGCGCGCGCATGGGACCGATGGCCGTCGAAGGGCTGAGCACGCCGGTCGCGATGGGCACGACGGTTGCTCGCCGCCGCGTGTGCCCGCGCGCACGGCGCGGCGCATCACGTTCCCCGGAGGCTGCATGACTGATTCGCTGCTCGCCCGTCTCAAGCGCTACGACGAGCGGCGCCAGGGATTCCGCGGCGAACACTGGTACGCACTCGCGGCAGGCCTGTGGCTGCTCACCCTCGGCCGCGGTTCGACGCTGGCGCGAACGGCCGGCATCGTGGCCGGCGTGGCGCTGATCGCGCGCGCCGCGAGCGGCCGCGACGGGCTGGTTCGACTGCTGCCGAAGACCCATCCGCGCCGGCGCGCCGCCGACCGCGTGGGACGCGCGCGGCCGTACGAACGCTACGTCGACATCGCGGCGCCGTGGCCGTACGCGAAGCGCGTGCGCGTGGCCGCGATCACGCAACCGCTCCGGCGCAGCGCCCTCGACGCGCGTTGAGTTCCCGGACGCGGCTTGCGGTCCGGTACCCGGCCCTACGAAGCGTACGCGCACAAGTCGCGGACGCGCGCTGAGGTCCCCGCTGCGGCGGCTGAGGCGGACGGCTGCGCGCGGCGCGCGCTCAGAGGAAGCGTGCCGAGGCAGAGAGGCGACGCTGCAGAGCGCGGCGCATGGCGCTCAGCCGCGCATGCGAACGCAGCCGCGCATGCAGGGGCTCGACGGTGCGACGGCGTCGAAGCGGCACGACGATGGTCGGTGCGAACTCGGCAGGCGCGAGCTCGTCTGCGCCGAACGGCGCATCCACGTCGCCGTTGCGATCGATCCAGTCAGCCATCGAGATGAGAGCCATGCGCGCATCCTAGGAGCAAGGCGTAAGCAACCGTGTCGGACGATGCCCTGTCGGGCCCTCGGACGGGCCCCGCGGCGTGCAATGCGACACACGACTGACGCTGGCACCCCACGATTGTGACCCGCGCAGGGCCGCAAGGTTCACTCCCCGATCAGGTGCAGGACCACCTCGCGATCGTGCGGACGCCGGCGGTGCTCCCAGAGGAAGATGCCCTGCCAGGTGCCGAGCGCCAGCCGCCCGTCCACGAGCGGCACCGAGAGCTGCGTCGCGGTAAGCGCCGCGCGCACGTGCGCCGGCATGTCGTCGGGCCCCTCGTCTGCGTGCCGGAACAGCGCATCGCCGTCCGGCACGAGTCGCGCGAAGAAGCGCTCGAGATCCGCGCGCACCGCCGGATCGGCGTTCTCCGTGATGAGCAGGCTCGCCGACGTGTGCCGCACGAACACGGTCAGCAGGCCGAGGCGCAGTCCGACGCCCGCGACCCAGCGCTCGACATCGGCGGTGATCTCGACGAAGCCGCGGCCCGGCGTGTGGATGCGAAGCGCGTGCGCCGCCTGCCGGCGGACGTCGTTCGGCGACGCCGTCAATCCGCTTCCGGCGCCTTGTGCTGGGCCATGAGCTGCTGCTGCACCTGCGGCGGCACCGGCTCGTAGTGCGAGAGCGCGAGCGTGTAGCGGCCGTGGCCGCCGGTCATGGCATTCAGGCGCGACTGGTAATTCGCGAGCTCGGCGAGCGGCGCCTGCCCGAGCACGTAGAGCGAGCCCGACGTCTCCGACCGCGTGCCGCTGACCTGCCCGCGCCGCGACGAGAGGTCGCCGGTGACGTCGCCGATGCAATCCTCGGGCGCCACGATCTCGACGTTGACGATCGGCTCGAGCACGATCGGCCGCGCCTTCAGCACCGCGTCGACGAACGCCTTGCGGCCCGCGGTGATGAACGCGATCTCCTTCGAGTCGACGCTGTGGTGCTTGCCGTCGTACACCGTGACGCGCACGTCGGTGAGCGAGTGGCCCGTGATGACGCCCGACGCCATCGCCTGGCGCACGCCCTTCTCCACTGCGGGCATGAACGCGCCGGGAATCGTGCCGCCCTTGACGGCGTCGACGAACTCGAAGCCGTCCTGCCCGGCGCCCTTCGGCAGCGGCTCGATCCGGAGGTACACCTCGCCGAACTGACCGGCGCCGCCGGTCTGCTTCTTGTGGCGGTGGTGGCCTTCGGCGGGCGCGGTGATCGTCTCGCGATAGGCGATGCGCGGCGGCCGCGTCGCGACCTCGCAGTGATGCACTTCCTGCAGCCGCTCGAGCAAGGTGCGCAGGTGCAGCTCGCCGAGGCCGTACACCACCGTCTCGTTCGTCGCGGCGACGTGCTCAACCCGCAGGCACGGGTCCTCGTCGACGAGCTTCTGCAGGATGTCCCACAGGCGCTGCTCGTCGCCGCGGCGCTTGGGCTCGATCGCGACGCCGTGCACCGGCACCGGGAAGTCGAGCGGTTTCAGGTGGATGTGGTCGTCTTCGGCGGCGTCGTGCAGCACCGCATCGAAATGGATCTCGTCGATCTTCGCGACGGCGCAGATGTCGCCGGGCCCGGCGCTCGGCACCTCGACATGCTCCTTGCCCTGCAGCATGAGCAGGTGGCCGACCTTGAACGGCTTCCGGCCATCGCCGATGTAGAGCTGGCTGTTGCGCGTGACGGTGCCCTGCCAGATGCGGAAGATCCCCATCTTGCCGACGTACGGGTCCTGCGTGACCTTGAAGACGTGCGCCAGCACGTGCCGGGCCGGATCGGGCTCGGCGCGCAGCGGCTTGGCGCCCTCGCCTTCGCCCTGCAGGAACTCCGGCGGATTCGCCTCAGTGGGATTGGGGAGGAGCCGCACCATCACGTCGAGCAGCTCGGCGATGCCCGCGCCGGTGCGCGCGCTGGTGAAGCACACCGGGATCAGGTGGCCCTCGCGCAGCGCCTGCTCGAGCGGAGCATGCAGCTCCTTCGGATCGACGTCGCCGTCGTTGAGGTAGCGCTCGACGAAATCGGGATCGACCTCCACGACCTGCTCGACGAGCGCGCGGTGCGCGTCCTCGACGCTCGAGAAGTCGGGCTCGAGCCCATCGGGCGCCGTCGCGTTGAAGAAGCAGTCGACGACCTTGGTGCCGTCGGCCGCGGGCAGGTTGAGGGGCAGGCACTCGCGGCCGAACACCGACTGGATCTGGCGCAGCACCTTCTGGACGTCGACGCCCTGCGCGTCGATCTTGTTCACGATCACGATCCGGTCGAGGCCGCGCTGCCGGGCCCACGCCATCATGCGCGTGCTCATCATCTCGACGCCGGTGGAGGCGTTGACGACGACGGCCGCGGTCTCGACCGCCTCGAGCGCCGTCATCGACTGGCCGAGGAAATCGGGATAGCCGGGCGTGTCGACGAGGTGCACCCGCGTCTCGGCATGCAGGAGGTGCATCAGCGACGCGTGCAGCGAGTGCTGGACGCGCTTCTCCATCGGGTCGAAGTCGCTGACCGTCGTGCCGCGCTCGAGGCTGCCCTGCGCGCCGATCATCCCGGCCTTCCACAGCAGCGCCTCGGCCAGGCAGGTCTTGCCCGACGCCGCCTGGCCGACCAGGGCGAGCGTGCGAATCGAGGCAGTGGGAAGTGCGTTGGGGGTCGAGGCCAAGAGGGTTCCTCCGTGACAAGACGGTGAGGCAGCCGGGCGCTCGCGGCCCGCCACCGGTCGATCAAAGGGTACGGGAAGGCCGAAGGAGCCACAAGAGGACCGCTCGCGCGAGCGCGGTCTCTCGCGTGGCTTCACCCTGGCACGACGGTGAAAACACCTACGGGATCGGAGCGCCGCCACGGCGACCGTCAGGCGTTCCCGTCGCCGGGCGGACGCGCCGGGTCGCGGGGCGGACGCAGAATCCCGCGCATCCCGACACTCCGGATGCGCCCATGCTGATCAACTGCGTCGCCTACGACCACGGCAGCAAGCTCGCGGACATCGACGTCCACGCCATCAGCGACTACCTCGAGAAGCCCGGCTGCTTCGTGTGGGTGGCGCTGCGCGATCCCACGAACGAGGAGCTTGACGTCATGCAGGCGGAGTTCGGGCTGCACGACCTCGCCGTCGAGGATGCTCGCCACGGCCACCAGCGCCCGAAGGTCGAGGAGTACGAGCACACGCTGTTCGTCGTGATGCACACGCTCGAGCTCGATCCCGTCGAGAAGCTGAGGGTGGGCGAGGTCGACGTGTTCGCGGGCCGCAATTTCGTGCTCTCGATCCGCAACCGCAGCAGCCAGAGCCTCCTCGGCGTCCGCCAGCGGACGGAGCGCGAGCCGCATCTGCTCGAGCACGGCTCCGGCTTCGTCCTGTACGCGCTGATGGATGCCGTCGTCGATCGGTACTTCCCGATCATCGATGCGCTCGAGTCGGAGCTCGAGGGCATCGAGCAGCAGATCTTCACCGTTCGCGCGGCGCGCTCGAACGTCGAGCAGCTCTGGAATCTCAAGCAGCGCGTGATGACGGTGAAGCACGCGGTCGCGCCGCTGCTCGAGTCGGTCGGCAAGCTCTGGAGCGGGCGCGTGCCGGCAGTCTGCGAGAAGAACCGCGAGTACCTGCGCGACGTCTACGACCACCTCGCGCGCATCAATGCGACGCTCGACACGCTGCGCGAGACGATCACGACTGCGATCCAGGTCAATCTCTCGATGGTCACCATCGAGGAGTCGGAGACGACCAAGCGCCTCGCCGCCTGGGCGGGGATGTTCGCCGTCGCCACGATGTTCGCGGGCATCTGGGGCATGAACTTCAAGCACATGCCCGAGCTCGACTGGTCGTACGGCTATCCCACGGCGATCGGGCTGATCCTCCTGACGTGCGGCCTTCTCTACTGGCGGTTCCGCAAGGCCGGCTGGCTCTGACCCGCACCGAGGTGAACCGACGGAACGTATCGCGGCTCGCCGTCTTGACACCGCCTTGACGCGGCGCCGCCGCGATTTCATGGCGTCTTGAGGCGACCGCTCCTAGCATCGCCTCTTCGATGGAGCCCCGCATGAAGGCAGAGCGATCCGCCGCGACGTCCCGGCGTTGGGGCGCGTACCTGATGAGCGCTGTCATCTGCGGGGTTGCGGCGGCGCTTGCGGCGCTGCTCCCGGATGCCCTCGACCTCGCGAACATCGTCATGGTGTTCCTGCTGGGCGTGCTCGCCGTCGCCGTGCGCTACGGCCGTGGTCCGGCCATCTTCGCCGCGTTCCTGAGCGTCGCGACGTTCGACTTCCTCTACGTGCCTCCGCGCTATTCGTTCAGCGTGGCCGACGTGCAGGTGCTCCCGACCTTCGTCGTCATGCTCGTGGTCGCGCTCGTCATCGGGCAGCTCACCGCCGCCCTGCGATCGGAGCTTCGCATCGCATCCGCTCGCGAAGCGCGCATGCGCGCGCTCTACGCCATGTCGCGCGACCTGTCGGGCGCCATCCTGCCCGAGCAGGTGGCACGCATGGCCGCGCATTTCCTGGACGCGGAGTTCGAGGCGCGCGCCGCGTTGATGGTCGCCGACGATGAAGGCCGGCTCCAGCGGCCCTTGCCGGTTCCCACGCCCGCTTCGGACGTCGACATCGGCATCGCCCAGCGCGTCTTCGACCACGCCGAACCCGCCGGCATCGGCGCCGATGCATTTCCGGAGGCGCCGCTTCTGTACCTGCCGCTCAAGGCAGCGATGCGCACGCGGGGCGTGCTGGCCGTGGAGCCGCGGCATCCGGCGCGCCTCGGAAGCATCGAGCAGCGGCGTCCGATCGAGGCGTGCGCATCCCTGCTGGCCATTTCCCTCGAGCGCATCCACTACGTCGACGTCGCGAGGCGCACCACGGTGCAGATGGAGTCGGACCGCCTGCGCCATTCCCTGCTGAGCGCCATCTCGCACGACTTGCGCACGCCGCTCGCCGCGCTGGTCGCGATGGCCGACACACTCGACACCGAGTCGGGCGGGGTGCGCGGCGCGGACACGGCTCGCCGCATCCGCGAGGGGGCGCTGCGCATGACATCACAGGTGAACAACCTGCTCGACATGGCGCGCCTGCAGTCCGGGCCCGTGCACCTTCGCCGCCAATGGCTGCCGCTCGAAGAAGCCGTCGGCAGCGCCGTTCGAGCCCTGGAAGGAACGCTCGACGCCGCGCGCGTGCGCGTGCAGCTGCAGCCCGACCTGCCGCTCCTGAGCGTCGATCCGTCGCTGTTCGAGCGCGTGCTGTGCAACCTGCTCGAGAACGCGGCGAAGTTCGCGCCACCCGCAACGGCCATCGACATCGACGCCAGCGTCGTGGAGGATCGCATCCGCATCACGGTGGACGACACGGGCCCCGGTCTGCCGCCCGGGCGCGAGCAGGCCATCTTCCAGCTCTTCGAGCGCGGCCGGCGCGAAAGTGCCACGCCCGGCGTCGGTCTCGGCCTCGCCATCTGCCGCGCGATCGTCGAAGCGCATGGCGGCACGATCGCTGGCATGACGCGGCCGGCCGGCGGCGCGCGCTTCACGATCGACCTGCCGCGGCTCGAAGCCCCGCCGCTGCGCGGAACGAACGCCGACGATCGCGTCCGGGAGCCGGTGGCATGACCGAGCCGCGTGCGCGCATCCTCGTCGTCGAGGACGAGCCCGAGCTGCGTCGCTACGTTCGACTGGCGCTCGAGCGTGCGGGCCTCGAGGCGCACGAGGCCGACGGTGTCGAGCGCGGCGCAATCGAAGCCGCGACCCGGCGGCCCGACCTCGTCGTGCTCGATCTGGGCCTTCCCGATGGCGACGGCGTCGACCTGATCCGGCGGCTGCGAAGCTGGTCGGACCTGCCCATCATCGTGCTGTCCGCGCGCATCGACGAACGCGACAAGGTCGACGCCCTCGACGCCGGCGCCGACGACTATCTGGTGAAGCCGTTCGGCGCTGCCGAGCTGCTCGCCCGCGTGCGTGCGCAGTTGCGCCGGCGTGCGATCGGCGCCGCCGGAGAAGGTGCAGTGCTCGAGTTCGATGGCGTGCGCATCGACCGCGCGCGGCGCACCGTGCACCGGGACGGAGAGCCGCTGCACGTGACGCCCATCGAGTATCGACTTCTCACGCACCTCGCCGCGCATCCGCACTGCGTGATGACGCACCGCCAGCTGCTGCAAGCCGTGTGGGGACCCGGCCACGTCGAGGACAGCCACTACCTTCGCGTCTACATGTCGGAGCTGCGCAAGAAGCTCGAGCGCAACCCCGCACAGCCGGCGCACCTCGTCACCGAGACCGGAATCGGCTACCGTTTCGTGCCATGACCGCTGCGGCAGCCGTCGGACCCGTTGCGGTGCCCCAGAAGCAGCGGCTCGGCGCGCTCGCGCTCGGCGCGCTCGGCGTCGTGTACGGCGACATCGGCACGAGCCCGCTGTACACGATGAAGGAAGTGTTCAGCCCGACCGGCGGCGTGCCGCTCGACGCGCATCACCTGATCGGCGCCGTCTCGACGCTGCTGTGGGCGCTGATGTTCATCGTCACGCTGAAGTACGTCGTGCTGATCCTGCGCGCCGACAACCGCGGCGAGGGCGGCATCATGGCGCTCTCGGCGCTCGCGATGCGCGCGGCCGGCAGCACGGCGCGGCGTCGCAACCTGCTGCTGCTGATCGGCGTGTTCGGCGCCGCCCTCTTCTACGGCGACAGCGTCATCACGCCGGCGATCTCGGTGCTGGGCGCGGCCGAAGGGCTCGAGGTGTTCGCGCCCGACCTGAAGCCGTGGGTCGTCCCGATCTCGGTCGCGATCATCGTCGGCCTCTTCCTGTTCCAGCGGCACGGGACCGAGCGCGTCGGTCGACTGTTCGGTCCGGTGATCCTGGTGTGGTTCGTCGTGCTCGGCGTGACGGGCGCGTGGCACATCACGCGGGCGCCGGCGATCCTCGTCGCGCTCTCGCCGTTGGCCGCGCTCGAGTTCCTGCGCGAGCAGGGCTGGCATCTCTTCGTCGCCGTGGGTGCCATCGTGCTCGCGCTCACCGGCGCGGAAGCGCTGTATGCCGACATGGGCCATTTCGGCCGGCGCCCCATCCGGCTCGCGTGGACCACGGTGGTGCTGCCGGCCCTCGCGCTGAACTACATGGGCCAGGGCGCGCTGCTCATGCGCGACGCGAGCGCCATCGAGAATCCGTTCTTCCGCATGTACCCGTCGGCGTGGGTCGTGCCGGCCGTCGTGCTCGCGACGTGCGCGTCGGTGATCGCGTCGCAGGCCGTCATCTCGGGCGCGTACTCGATGACGCGCCAGGCGATCCAGCTCGGCTTCCTGCCGCGCATGCGCATCGTGTTCACGTCGGCGCGCGAGATCGGCCAGATCTACCTGCCCGACGTGAACCGCGTGCTGCTCGTGGCGGTGCTCGTCGCGACGGTCGGATTCGGCAGCTCGTCGGCGCTCGGCGCGGCGTACGGCATCGCCGTCACGATCACGATGTTCACCACGACCTTGCTCACGTTCTTCGTCGTGCGGCATGCGTGGGGCTACGCGCTGCCGGTGGCGCTCGCGGCGACCGGCGTGTTCCTCGCGGTCGACGCGGTGCTCGTCGCCTCGTGCGCCCTCAAGTTCGCCGAGGGCGGCTGGTTCCCGCTCGTGCTCGGCGCGGGGCTCTACGTGCTGATGACCACGTGGAAGCGCGGGCGCGAGCGGCTCTTCGAGCGCGCGCATCGCGACGATCCCGAGCTCGTGCCGTTCGCCGCGATGCTGTCCACCGAGGACGTGCCGCGCTGCCGCCGCACGGCCGTGTACTTCGTCGCCGATCCCGAGATCGTGCCGCAGGCGATGCTGCACAACCTCAAGCACAACCAGGTGCTGCACGAGCGCAACATCGTGCTCACCGTCGTCTTCCACGAAGTGCCGCGCATCCCCGAAAGCGAGCAGGTGCACGTCGAGCCGCTCGCCGCCGGCTTCTGGCGCGTGCGCGTCGACTGCGGCTTCCAGGACACGCCCGACGTGCCCGCAGCGCTCGAGCGATGCCGCGCGGAGGGCCTGCCCATCGAGCTGTTCGAGGTCTCGTACTTCCTGAGCCGCGACATCGTCGTGCCGGTGCGCGGCGGCCGCATGCCGCGCTGGCGCGAGTCGCTCTTCGCCGCCATGTCGCGCAACGCCGGCAGCGTCGCGGAGTTCTTCCGCCTGCCCGACAACGCGGTCGTCGAGCTCGGCACGCGCGTGCAGATCTGAGGCTCGTCAGTCGGATGCGCGCCGCGCGCCCGCGCGCTCGAGCGCACCCGCGAGCACCAGTGCCGCCTCGAGCGTGAAGGCATCCTGCTCGAGCCGCGCGACCAGCGCCCGCGTATCGAGGCACTCGAAGCGCGCGACCTCGCCGTCGCGGTTCACCGGCACGACGCCTTCGGGAACGATGGCCTCGTGCACGCGGATGTGCTCGATCATGTAGCCGTCCTCGACCGGCCGGCGCACGGTGATGCGGTCGGTCGCGCGCACGTCGCGCAGCGCGTCGATCTCGAGCCCGGCTTCCTCGCGCGTCTCGCGCACGAGCGTGTCCGCTTCGCTCTCGCCTGCGGTGACGAGTCCGCCCATGAGCGTGTCCCACAACCCCGGATCGACCGACTTGTCGTGTGCGCGCTGCTGCACCCACCAGCCGCCGTCGGGCGTGCGGCCCACGAGGTGCACGGCGTGCGTCGCGATGCCGAGCGCGCGCACGGCTGCGCGCTCCACGCGCGCGATCGTGCGCCCTTCTGCATCGACGACGTCGAGCCGCTCGCCGCGCCAGCGGCTGCAGAGGCGCTGCGCGTCGAGCCAGCGCGCGAGCGCATCGAGTGCGGCATCCGCGTCGCCCATGAGCGCCCAGCCGCCGGCGGCTCGCGCCGCGAGCGGCAGGAGTTCACGGCTCGCACGTTCGGCGACGGCGCGCTCGATGGAGCCGAACGGCACGGCCGAGCCTTCGAGTGCGAGCGGCTCGCGCCCGGGCGGCGGCTCGACGTCGGCACGCCGGCGCAACGCGGTGACCCAGCTCATGCGGACGCCGCGCTGCGCGACGCCTCGCGCAGCAGTGCGCGCAGCCCGTCCTCGTCGAGCACCGCGACGCCGAGCGACTGCGCCTTCGCAAGCTTGGAGCCAGCCTCCTCGCCCGCCACGACCCAGTCGGTCTTCTTCGACACCGAGCCGGCCACCTTGCCGCCCACGGCTTCGATCATCTCGCGGGCCTCGTCGCGCGAGAGCGTCGGCAAGGTGCCCGTGAGGACGAAGGTCTTGCCTGCGAACGGCTTGGGCGCTTCGCGCGCGGCGCCTTCCGTTTCCTCCCACTGCACGCCGGCCGCGCGCAAACCGTCGATGACCGCACGGTTGTGCGGCTCGCGCAGGAAGGCGTGCACGCTCTCGGCCACGATCGGGCCGACGTCGGGCACTTCGAGCAGCCGGTCGAGGTCGGCCTCGAGCAGCGCATCGAGGCCGCCGAAATGACGCGCGAGATCCTTCGCCGTCGACTCGCCTACGTGCCGGATGCCGAGCGCATACAGAAAGCGCGGCAACGTCGTGCGCTTGCTGCGCTCGAGGTTCGCGACGAGGTTGGCGGCGCTCTTGTCGCCCATGCGCTCGAGGCCGGCGAGCAGCTCCGGCGTGAGCGCATAGAGATCCGGCAGCGTGCGCACGTGGCCGCCTTCCACGAGCGCAGCGACGATCTTCTCGCCGAGGCCTTCGATGTCCATCGCGCGGCGGCTCGCGAAATGCAGGATGGCGTGCATGCGCTGCGCCGCGCAGAAGAGGCCGCCGGTGCAGCGCCAGTCGACCTCGCCTTCCTCGCGCGCGACGCGGCTGCCGCACACCGGGCACCGCCCGCCGAGCTGCGCGACGAGATCGAACGGGGGGCCGACGTCGGCGGGACGCCGCTCGGCGACGACGCCGACGATCTCCGGGATCACGTCGCCGGCGCGGCGCACGATCACCGTGTCGCCGACGCGCACGTCCTTGCGATGCACCTCGGCCTCGTTGTGCAGCGTCGCGTTCGAGACCGTCGTGCCGCCTACGAACACCGGCTCGAGCTTGGCGACCGGCGTGAGCTTGCCGGTGCGGCCCACGTAGATCTCGATCGCCTTCAGCAGCGTCGTCTTCTCCTGCGCCGGATATTTCTGGGCCACGGCCCAGCGCGGCTCGCGCGACTTGAAGCCGAGCCGCTCCTGCAGCGCGCGGTCGTCGACCTTGTAGACGACGCCGTCGATGTCGAACGGCAGTGCCGCACGCCGTGCGGCGACCTCGGCGTGAAACGCGACCAGGCCTTCGGCACCGAAGACGCGCCGGCGCTCGGCGCTCGCCGGCAGGCCCATCGCATCGAGCGCATCCAGCAGCTCGCTCTGGGTGGGCGGCACGGGCCAGCCGCGCACCTCGCCGAGGCCGTAGGCGAAGAAGCTCAGGCGGCGCTTCGCGGCATTGCGCGCATCGAGCTGCCGCACCATGCCGGCCGCCGCGTTGCGCGGATTGACGAACGTCTTCTCGTTCTTCGCGCCCGCCTCGATGAGCTTGCGCTGGCGCGCGTTCAGCGCCTCGAACTCGTCGCGGCGCATGAAGACCTCGCCGCGCACCTCGAGCACCGGCGCATCGACGTCGCGCAGCCGCTTGCGCACATCGGGGATGGTGCGCACGGTGTGCGTCACGTCCTCGCCGGTCTCGCCGTCGCCGCGCGTCGCCGCCTGCACGAGGAGGCCGCGCTCGTAGCGCAGGTTGATCGCGAGCCCGTCGAACTTCAGCTCGGCCGAATAGCCGACCGGCGGATCCGCATCGGCAAGGCCGAGCGCGCGCCGCACGCGCGCGTCGAACTTGTGCGCACCTTCCGACGTGGTGTCGGTCTCGGTCTCGATCGAGAGCATCGGCACCGCATGCCGCACGGGCTGAAGCCCCTCGAGCACGCCGCCCACCACGCGCTGCGTCGGCGAATCGGGATCGACGAGCTCCGGATGCGCGGCCTCGATCGCCTGCAGTTCCTGGAACAGCGCGTCGTACTCGGCGTCGGGAATGGTCGGCGCATCGAGCACGTAGTACGCATGCGCGTGTCGATCGAGTTCGGCGCGCAGCTCGGCGGCGCGCCGGGCCGCCGCCTCGGCATCGCGACGATCGGCGCGCGAGGTCACCATCCGGCGCGCCGGCGCCTCAGCTGAACAGTCGGCGCGCCGCGGGCGATCCGGCCGCGAGCTCGCGCGCCGCGAGCGCGGCGTACAGCGTCTCGAGCTCGCGGCCGATCGCCGCGAACCCGTCGGCCGTCACGGGCCGGCCGTCGTCGTCGACCACGTCGGCATCCATGTCGGCCGCGAGCGCGTGCGCGGTCGATTGCCACGTCTTGAACGGGCTGCCCGCGGGATCCGTCTGCGGCACGTCGAAGGCGAGCGTCACGTCGCGCACGGCCGCGAGGTCGGGCTGGTCGGAGAGCGCCGCCTGTGGATCGAAGGCGAGGCTCAGCACGGGCGGCGCTCCCTCCTCGGTTGCCGACAGCACGAGCCGGCCAGGCACCGCCCCGGGCACGAAGCCGTGCCGACGCGCCTGCTGCTGGATGTAGCCCACGCTCCACGCCACGCCGCGCGCCTGCAGGTGCACGGCGAGCTGCGCGTCGTGCTGCCCGGCGAAGGCGTCGAGCTCGCGCGCGCGCGCCATGGCCTCGAGCATGTCGGGCACATCAGCCATCGCGGACGTCGCTTCGGCGAACGCCTGCACGCGCTGCACGAACTCGGAGAACTCGATCTCGTTCAGTGCGCCGGTGCGGTTCGCGAGCTGCACTCCGGCCTGGAACTCGGAATAGCGCTGGCCCGCGACAGGCGACTCCCATTCGCCGGTCTCGGCGTTGAGCCCCTCGATCATGAACACCTTGCTGCCCACGCGCCGCGTGGTCGGCAGATGCGGCAGCACGTGATCGCCGCTGACCGGCGACTCGACCGACACGGTCGCGAGCGCATCGATCAGCGCATCGAGCCGCGGGGCGGCCTTGCGCGGCGCGCGCAGCGCAGCGGGCGCGATCGCGGGATCGATGCCCGCGGCGTTCGCGCCAGGGTCGTCGGCGGGCGCGTCGGCGAGCGGTGCGGAGGCGGGCTGCGCCGGCTCGTGCGCGACCGGCGGCGTGTCGACGAGCACCGGCTCGCGCGCCTCGCCCGCGAGCGGCTCGGTCGCACGCTTCGGGCCCGCGCGGCGCGCGCTCCACGCGCCATGCGCGACCACGCCGGCGAGCACCACGCCGCCGAGCGCGGCGAGTGCGACGGTGAGGCTCGTCATGCGACCTCGGGCGCCGTCAGGCCGCCTCGGCCAGTCGCACGGCACCGGGCATGTCGACGCTGACGATGCGCGACACGCCCTGCTCCTGCATCGTCACGCCGATCAGCTGCTCGGCCATCTCCATTGCGATCTTGTTGTGGCTGATGAAGAGGAACTGCGTGCCCGCCGCCATTTCCTTCACGAGGCTGCAGTAGCGATCGGTGTTCGCATCGTCGAGCGGGGCGTCGACCTCGTCGAGCAGGCAGAACGGCGCCGGGTTGAGCTGGAAGATCGCGAACACGAGCGCAATGGCCGTGAGCGCCTTCTCACCGCCCGAGAGCAGGTGGATGGTGCTGTTCTTCTTGCCGGGCGGCTGGGCCATCACCTGCACGCCCGCGTCGAGGATCTCCTCGCCGGTCATCACGAGCCGCGCCGTGCCGCCGCCGAACAGCGTGGGGAACATGCGGCCGAAATGCGCGTTGACCTGCTCGAACGTCGTGGCGAGCAGCTCGCGCGTCTCGAGGTCGATCTTGCGGATCGCATCCTCGAGCGTCGCCATCGCCTCGGCGAGATCGGCGTTCTGCGCGTCGAGGAACGCTTTGCGCTCGCGCGCCTGCGTGAGCTCCTCGAGCGCCGCGAGGTTCACCGCGCCGAGGGCGGCGATCTCGCCCTGCAGGCGATCGATCTCCGCCTGCAGGCCCGCGAGCTTCACCGGCCCCGCGGCGACGCTCGCCTCGATCGCGGCGAGATCGACGTGCGCGGATTCGAGCTGCTCCAGGTACTGGCGGCCGCCGAGCGCGGCGGCCTGCTCCTCGAGCTGGAGCTTCGTGATGCGCTCGCGCAGCGGCTCGAGGCTCTGCTCGTGCGCGAGGCGCTGCTCGTCGGCGCGCTTGAGCTTCTGCGACAGGTCGTCGTGCGCGCTGCGGCGTGCGCCGAGCGCCGCCTCGCGGTCGAGGCGCTGGGCGAGCATCGCTTCGAGCTCGACCCGTGCGGTGTCGTCGGTGAGGCTCGCGAGCTCCTCGTCGAGCGCCGTCTCGTCGCGCGCCGCCGCGGCGATCTGCTCGGCCGCAGTGGCGGCGGCGCGCTCGAGCTCGGCCCGGCGCGCGTCGAGCGCGCGGCGTGCGAAGCGGGCCTCATCGGCGGCACGCTCGCGCTCGCGCAG
>JADMIO011791676.1_pt1 | contig 21733 bp, 30 predicted proteins | sample 8958161 | NCBI WGS metagenome assembly JADMIO01 (sample SAMN16585339, study PRJNA669376) | soil metagenome | isolation source: Crop rotation soil | place: USA: Cullars Rotation, Alabama | collected 2011
CGCGACAACTTGTCCACGTGGAATTCTAAGCTTAGGATCCCAATGTGCTGGAAAGCCATTTCCATTGCAGAGCCGTCGAGCGACGGTTGAATTCGATATTTTCTACTGCTTCTTGGTAGATGTTAGCGAGGTATCCTGACTGCTCGTATCGACTCTGCCATGAAAATAACAAATAGAAAAGAAACAACATGACGCCTACTATTAGTATTATGACAGTAAATCTGTAGCTTGGAATTAGTTCGGTTGGCTTCACTTGGGAGACTGTCTGAGCGCTTGCGCGAGAATCTGTTTGCTCTGGCGCCGCGATGACCGACTGGGGGCTGGATATTTGTGGCGAAGTCTGCGCAGTTTGCGGAGAGCTCTGTGCTTGCGCAGTGGGTGCCGGTGCGCCCAGCACCATTATTGCGAGAATAGCCAATGCAAGAGCTACTGAGCGCATTGAACCGCCCCCTCAGAACGAAAGGCCATCGAGAAATCAACACACGATAACAAAGGTTTCCTAACAGAGTAGCATTAGGTAAGAGGACTGCAAGGTAGATTCTGCGCGACACAAGACGAGAACAAGTTGTTCAACGCTAGTGATCGTCAGGTCCTCTAGATTCGACGAACTCAAATCTAAGCCGGTCGCGCCCGTGAAATGAGGCGTTCTGCATCTCCGCAAGGGAGACGCGGGTGACAACGCAGGTCAGAGTTTGTGCAGTCTCACGCCGTCGTTTGGCAGGAACTCAACGCCGGCGGCCTCAAATGCAGCCCTTATCGCAGCCAAGGTCCGTGGTCGTAGAATTTCACCATGCTCAAGGCGATTGATCGTGTCCCCTGAGACTTCGGCTGCACTCATCAGGTCGCGGACGTTCCAGCCTAAGGCGGCTCTCGCCATCCGCACCTGAGTAGCCGTCAAATCGGAGTTTTTCTCCGATTTATGTTGCACATCCCCTGTCATCAGCAATATCTTATCAATACTCCGATTTCGGAGCAAGCGGCCGAGCCGGGAGTTGCAGCTCCCGACACCCGGCCTAACCCAGAGCACGGAGTGGACCCGATGCCCAAGGCTACGCCCAGTATATCACCATCCCCTTTCCATAACCTGCCGGTTGGCGAAGTCGTAGACCGTCTCGGCAGCATCAAGACGCAGATCGCGGACCTGGAAATCCGCGAAAAGGCGCTGCGCGATAAGCTGCTCCGTCGCGGCATCACGACCGCTGCCGGCGATGCATACGACGCCAGCGTCACCCAGGCGGTGCGCTGGACGATCGATACGAAGGCTCTCAAGGCCGAGTTCGGCGCCGATTGGTACGACCGGCACTGCCGGCAGGCGCTGGTCACGACCGTAAAGGTCGAGCCGCGCGCCGTTGTTCTTCCTGTCGCGGCTTAGGAGGGCGAGACATGGAACGCCTATCCCGACGCAATCTTCTCGGGGCCGCTCGCGCGTTTGCTGGTGGCGCTGCCATAGCCGCTACGAGCATAGCGAACGCAACGGAGAAGCTTGCCGACGCGCCGGGCCCAATCGTCGAAGTGATCCGCAAGTTCCGTCTCGCCGACGCGGGGCGCATGGCCGCTTACGACCGGCTTCAGGCAGCGCTCCTGGAAAACATTCCCCGACGAGGATGAGAGGACGACATTTTTCGCCAGACTGGCTCAAGGACGTGTGGCCGTCGAAGACATTCCGACCCGTATTCAGATGCTGTGGGAGCAATACTGCGCCCTCTACGATCCGGCGAATGTCGCCTTCAACGAGGTCATCAACACGCCCTGCCAATCGCTCGCCGACGTGATCGCAAAACTGGATTGGGTCCGAGTGGAGGGAGATGGGTTTCTCGACATTGTGATCGATGATCTGCGCCGGATTGCGGGAGGTGCCGCATGACCGGGTTTGATCCATTCGCGCTGGGCGGCACGACAGCCGATCCGATTTTGGAGCTTGTCGCTGAACGGGAGCGCGTAGGTAAGCAGAAACCTCCGCCGGGCCTGTCCGGTGCGGAGGACGATGCGTTTATCGAGAACGTGATCGTTCCGGCCGAGGATGCTCTGACGCAGAAGATCGCGGGCACCGTCGCAATCTCCGCCGAAGGTCTGATCGCTCAGGTCGAAGTGCTCAGCGAGTGGCTCGTGGCGCATGACGACGACCTCGACCTGCGCCTTGCCGATACGATTATCGCCGGCATCCGCAGCCTGACGGCGGGAGGCGCGGCATGAGGGCGGAACGGCATCACCGTCGGCCGGTGCTCGCCAAGCGCCAGCGCCGTAGTCGGACACAGCGGCCCGTGATGGCGCCGCAAATGGCAGCGGCTGTCGCGCTTCACGCTCTCGTCGAGGCAGGCGAGTTTATTGCGCGGGGCCGGCGGCAATACCTCGTCGCGCACATCACGCCCGAGTTGATGGAGACGATCAGCGTGGGTCTGGCGGCGACCGAGGATGAGGAAGACAACGGCGATCTGGAGCCCAGCATCGGTACCCAGGAGGACCTTGAAGGCGACGGGCTCGATCGCGAGCTCGACATCTGCGACGATGAGCCGGATCAGGATTTGGAGCCCAGCGGCGATGAGGGCGATTACAGCTCGTACAGCCGCAATGTGGATGACCGTCGATACATCGAAGCGGCGCGGGCGCGTATCCAGGCAAAGCGGAAGCCGACTGTGATCACGGCGCCAAATGGGCGGCGGGGCGTCTTCGTGCCGGTCGCATAAGACCGTGTGGCCAATCTGGCCACACGGCTCAGCTCCGGCCAGCGATGGCCGGGGCATTTTTTGTGTTCCTCGGAACCACAGGTAGCTTTGAGACGATTCACGGTCCAACTTGGAATCGAGTCCGTGGCTGCGTAAATTATGAGCAAATTAAGTCCTGTCGAACCGGCCACGGAAATGCCCGCAGTCGTCCTGGTCGTGGAAGATGATCCCGAAGTTCGGGAAATAATCACCGAAGTCCTTGCAATTGAAGGGATGACCGTCCTCTCGGCCGGTTCTGGTCCCGAGGCTTTGGCGATTCTGCATTCGGACCAAGACCAAACAATAAATCTGCTTTTCACAGATGTGGTCATGCCAGGCGGTATGGACGGCTTTGAACTCGCTCAGACGGCGAAGCAACTTCGTCCTGATCTGCCAATCCTCTATACTAGCGGGTACATCAACGAACGCGCCGCAACGCATCAGTCTTCCGTCGATGGAAAGCTGTTCCGGAAGCCCTATAGCCTATCGGAGGTTGTCGCCGAAATTCGGCGGTCAATCGGCGATTAAGTCATTCGTGGGTCGTCGATGGACATGAAGCCGCCGGTCTCGATGCCAGATTTCTATACGCATCTGGGGTTCTTCGAACACAGATCGCCGGCGCTCGCGATTATGCGAGCATCATCCTCCGCCTCTAGGTTCTCGGAATCGATAAAATGATCGTCGCCGCCGACGAAATAGACCCGGTATACAGGCATCGTCCCCTCCGATTTTGCCGGGCTTTTCTCCTTCGAGGCGGGAGATAATTTTCGACTGAAAACCAGTCAAGAGGCCGTTTACAGAAATTCTACGGCAGGAAGACCGTCTCAGTCCTGCGCCTCGGTCCTCGATCGCTCCACCCATCGTTGCCGGTGTCGTCGAGGTCGGGCATGGCGAGTCAGATTGTCGTGGCGACGCGACAATTCAAACCGTTCAACCGTTCGCTGGCGAACGCTTGTCATCCGTCAGGTCGCACATCAGCCTGGAGCGATGGAGCCCGCCGATCGCACCGAGATAGTCCGCATCATTTTCGAGACGATATGGGTGACGGCGCACGGCGATCCCGGACCGCCGTCGGAGCGCATTCTCGACGCGATCGAGGCGGCAAGGTATGACTAACCCGAGCGGCGAGATGAATCCCGTGCTTTCTTGTTACTCGCATGCCCGAGACGGCGCGCTTGGGCTCGCGATCCGCTCGCCACCTGTCCTGCCACCTGATCAGCCTTCCGCCGCCTCGGACCGAGCCGCCGCCGCCAATTCCGGTCCCAACGCGCGAGGAGCCTGGCGGCCCGGTGCCGATTCACGATCCGACGGGCCAGCTACTTGCAACAACGGCCTGCCATGGTGAATCGGTCCTAAACGGCAGTCGCGGCCTCGTCCCTTAGCGCACGATCGGTCGACGGAGTATCGGGCGGCTAACTACTCCGATCATGCCTTGCCTGGGCAAGTCGCCGTTAATTGCCCGAGCCGTAACCGTATCCATAATTCGGCAAATATGACGAACCGTAATAGGGGCCGTAGCTCGGCGCGTATGTTGAACCGTAATAACTGTAGGTTGGCGTGTAATAGGTTGGGGCCGGCGAATAGTACGATACGGAAGGAGGATAGTAGTAAGCTGGGGCGGTATACCCGGAGTACAAATTCGAATAGCCGTAATATGGATTGGCCGCAGCACCCAAGGCGGTGCCTAGCGCGAAAGAGCCGACGCCGATGCCAACTGCAGCGCCTGGGCTCAAAGCCTGAGCGGGCGAAGGAGCGATCATACCGGCAGCAAAAATCCCGCTGGCAAGCGCTAAAGCCAGAGCCGCCTTACCCTTGGCAATCATGTCTACCTCCTCAAAGCGAGCACCTCGCTCTTTAAGACAGGAGTGGAAAGCGTCCAGTTCCAGACCGGCGCATTACGCGCAGCCACTGGGAGCAAACCTACCGCTGGTTTGCTCATCAGCGGAAACCCTTCGCGGTCTCGGCCATTCTCGAACTGATTCCGCTTGAGCCGCGTACTCTCGGATCATCCGCTGGCCGAGCCACGAGCGGAGTAGTCTTGGGTTCCCCGCTGCAGGATGGGGGCGTTGATCTTTAGTATCCTGGCAACAATGACACACATGCAGTCGGCTGTAACTCGCTTGCGAACCTAGATACGGGACGTTTCTGAGCGGACACATTATTTCACAACTATTCCTTGCGGGTACATCAAGGAGTTACAGGCGCGTGGGCATCCTGTGCGAGGTGGTGAGTGCCGTCGGAATGAAGGGTCGTCATGAATTCATTTGCCAAGCAGCTGGAAGCCGAAATCCCTCGTCTCCGCCGGTATGCGCGAGCCCTGACGCGGGACCTCACCCGTGCCGACGATCTTGTTCAAAACTGCCTTATGCGCGCAGTGGCAAAGCAGCATTTATGGGAGCCAGGGACTGACTTACGCGCATGGCTTTTCACGATCATGCACAATCAGAATGTTAATGATGTGCGGCGCTCAGTTCGCGAGGGTACGACTGTGGATATCGAGAACTACGCGTCTGATCTCGTCACCCACTCGAATGTGCATGCGACGCTACAACTCCGCGACTTAGAAATTGCTATGAACCAGCTCCCGGTCGAACAGAAACAGGTAATCCTGCTCGTTTGCCTTGAGGGAATGGCATACGAGAAGACAGCTGAAATCCTGAAGGTGCCGGTTGGTACCGTGCGCTCTCGGCTATCGCGCGGTAGGGCGCGGCTACGCGAGCTTATGGATATGGCCGCGAATGAAACTGGGGAGGAAGTCCAGCTCTTCCCCTTGGGAAACACCAGTTCACGACACCATGCCCACGCGGCTTAAGGGGGATGAATAAGAATCCCTGGCTACGATTTGGCCTGAGCGCCTGGGCCTTGGGTGTGGAGGCGTCTTCCGTTATCGCGCTACGGATGCAGAAGATCGCCCGCGGAGGGAGAGCCGGCGAAGCTGAAGCTAGGCGGATGGTCTCTGAAAAGATCGATGCCGGCCTGAACTTGCAGCGAATGGCGGTTACCGGCGCTCTTGGGCGCGAACCCGGGAGCGCCGCATCGAAAACCTTGGGCGTCTACCGGCGGGCGGTGAGGGCAAACAGGCGTCGGCTGCTGCGCGGTGGCTGATCTCTGGCCACCAGCCTATCGCGCGACCGCAACGGCTCCGAATATCAACTCGCTCGTCTTCACTCTGTAAATCCGATCGCCGAACGCGGCTTCAGAGTGCTCGCCGTCGCCTACGTCTCGGTGGAAGGTGCCCTTCTTGTCCTTCCAGCGTACCGGCTCACCGGTTTCTCTGACCGGCGGCAAGGACGGCGCCCGATCGGATGCGCGCACAGGTCCGCGTTGACTAGCCTTAAGTGCTGGTCGAGCCATTCGTCATTCCTTTGCGTCTTTCAATAGGCAGCGGCACCGGTGTCCGCCGATGGTCGGCGCCCCTATTTTTTTCGCGGGTCGGCGCGCTGTGTTCTTGTGGTTTCCCGTCTTGGGGATTTCGGTGCTTGCGAGCCGGGTCGTTTATCGAGTGCCCGCTGCAGATTGCGCTTGGCCCGCTCGCTCTTGTCGCTTTCGGCTGGGATGGTCGGATTCGCTTTGGTTGGCGTCATTCGCTTGGTTTTGCCTCAACGTGACTTGGCGGCGGGATTTCCCGCTCTTCACGAGTTCATAGGCCCGTAGGCCAGCCAGCTCTCGGTCGATGTCTTCAAGTTGGTCGTCGATGTGCGCTCGGCGCAATCTCAGCTCGTCGCGCCTGAGCAGCAGTCGTTCGCGTTCTCGCGCGATCAGGTCGGTACGGGAAGGTGGAGACGCGGGAAGGGCTCTTCCGGCCAAATCAGCTCCAACGCTGGACGGGACACAACCGGGACACCGGTTTCCGCCTTATCTCGTAAGTCATTGAAACTGTTGGCGTCCCCTACCGGATTCGAACCGGTGTTGCCGCCGTGAGAGGGAGTGAAATTGGTCGCTGATGGATGTCTGAGGACGACCTAAGCGATTGAATATACTAGAAGTGAATCCGCCGATGTCCGCCCTTGTCCGTGCGAGAGCTATCCCAGATATTGGGGAAAAGTTGGGGAAGATGATAGACTGGGTGGATGGCACGCACCGTCAAAGATGCCGACCTGGGGTCTCGCTCCGCTCGGTCACGTTTAGCTGTTCGCAAGAAGCCATACTACCGCCTCATCATGCAGGGCCTGCACCTGGGTTATTATCGGGGGCGGCGGGCCGGCAGTTGGAGCGCTCGCCGCTTCATCGGTGAGGGACGATACGAAGAGAAGAAGCTGGGACTTGCGGACGATGTCGCCGACCCCGACGGTGCCGGAGTTCTGAGCTTCGCCCAGGCGCAGGAGCGCGCCCGCTCCTGGTTTTCTGATCAGTCGAAAGCGGACGCAGGTATCGAGACTGCAGGTCCCTACACCGTCGCCGACGCTCTCGACGATTACGAGCGCGATTACGTCCGGCGTGGGGGCAAAGCGCTGGATCGGCAAAAAGCGGTCGCCGATGCTCATGTGAGGCCTGCTCTCGGCACATTGGAGATCCACAAACTGTCAAAGCGCCGGCTTGAAAGTTGGCTCGATGACCTGGCCAACACACCACCCAGACTTCGGAGCAGAGCGGGGGCGGCCCCGAGACATCGCGAACGCGACAATTCAACAGAGGGGATCAGGAAACGCCGCGAGACAGCCAATCGGGTGCTGACGATCCTGAAGGCGGCGCTGAATCTCGCGTACCAGAACGGAAAGGTCGCCTCGCGCGCCGCTTGGGAACCGGTAAAGCCATATCGAAATGTCGGCGCACCGAAAATTCGGTATCTAGCCGATGCTGAAACGCAACGCATCGCTGCAGTCTGCCGCGATGGATTTCGCGAGTTGGTCATGGGCGCCCTGTTTACCGGCGCGCGCTACGGCGAGCTTGTGGCTATGCGAGTAGAAGATTTCGATCCTATTGCCCGGACAATTCATATCCGCCAATCAAAGTCGGGGAAGGCTCGACATGTACATCTGACGGATGAAGGGGCGGGATTCGTGGGGCGACTTGTGGTAGATCGGTCTCCAAGCTCGCTATTGTTTATTCGCAAGGATGGAGCAGCATGGGGCGAGGCGCATCAAGTTCGACTGATGCGTGAAGCATCGAAGATTGCCGGCATTGAGCCACCCATTAGCTTCCACATCCTACGTCATACTTATGCCAGTCGCTTGGCCATGCGCGGTGTCGCGCTCAATGTTATCGCGGCGCAACTGGGACATAGCGATACCCGAATGACGGAACGCCATTATGCGCACCTCGCTCCTAACTATATCGGAGAAACAATTCGGGCAGGTTTCGGAAATCTCCAATTTGAAACGAGATAATCGTCAGCTCAGACTAAACACGTGACCGAACGAATAAATATCCGAAATCGTAGAGAATTGGTGGCAGAGAGGATTGTCTTCTTTCAAAGACCTGCTACATCTGCCGCTATCGAACAGGAGGGACACAGAATGTCGGATGGTACTTTCGCAGAGCTGACGACCCGCGAACGCCAACGGATCAGCTCGGAGCGCGAGAATATCCGCGCGCAACAACGGGAGCTTCAAGGCCAACTGGTAGTTATCGATCGGCGTGACACGCGCCCGCCGTGGCTCCAAGCGCGCAGAGACTTTAGCCATCCTCGAAGATAACCCGCACGGCTTCGGCCGGGGCGAGCTTCTCATGAAGATGGATCTCAAGGGCAATAAGGCGGGCGAGATGTCTGTCTCGAACGCACTGACCGCTCTCACCAAGGCGGGCACCGTTGTTCGCCGCGACGGAAAATACATTGGCGCCGTTGGCTGATCTATTACCGGAATGCATGCCGGATCGGCGCAGTACCAAGCTGTTCCCTTTCAGCCTGTCGGGAAGAAAACGATCACATACCTCTCTTCGGTGCGTTTCGTCCTCGCATACTTTGGCGTTCGCCGATGAGGGTTGACGGTTGGCCGAAGACACTGGGCCATTCGGATGAGGCTCGAAGGCTAGACTAGGTTCGTGGTGACGATAATCGAGGTGCGTTCGCGACTGATCAGGTGAAGAGCAGCTGGCCGCTGGCCTGGGCGAATGGCCGCCTCTCCGCGCGCCGGGAGCGGCCGCTGTCCGACTTGATTCGGACCTCCGACCGAGAGCGTAGCTCGGCTCGTTCTGCCCCATTGCGGCCGTTCGCCGATGTCCAACGAGGCGAATGATACATATCCATTTCCATTGAACGGTGTGACAGCCTGTTACGAATACTCGCGTCATTCCAAGCCTGATCCCTGATCCCACTCATAGCCTGATAGCTGATCGGGGAAGGGGCGCGGCGTCCCTTTAAGAAAATGCCTGATCCCGTCAATTCTCTGTTCACCGAATTTTTTCTTGGGCAGATATCGCTGCACTGACCGAAACTTGCAAACCCATGGAGTTAACCGCCTAAAGCCGCTTCGAGAGAGAAAACCAATCTAATCCGCGACAAATACGTTATTACGACCAACACGCTTAGCCTCATATAATGCGCCGTCGGCGGCCTCGAATAAAGACGAAAACAATTGATCTCGCTCAGGAACCCGAGATGCTCCACCTATGCTAACCGTCACCCAGGGTGACGCCGGGGATCCAGGGTGCTTGATGTGGGCAGCCTCTATCCCACTGCAAATTCTTACCGCCAAAGATCGCAATTGCGCGGGCAGCGCATCAGGAACCGCGACTACAAATTCATCCCCGCCGAAGCGAGCGGGTAGATCGGTGGCGCGCCGGCAACTTGACTGAATCGCCGTGCTAATCGCTTTTAACGCGTCGTCCCCCGCTAGATGACCTAGACCATCGTTGAATTGCTTGAAGAAATCGATGTCGATAATCAGCAAGGCCATATGGGTGCTCGACCGCATCGCTCGCTTCCATTCTCTCTCCGTATATTCGTCAAAATAGCGTCTGTTGCTCAGCCCTGTTAGTGGATCTGTAATCGACAGAGCTTGTAGTTTAATATTGGCTTCCATCAGTTGTTGCTGGCTTTCGCGCAACGCCCGATAAGCCTCATCGCGCTGCCGATGGTTCAGATAGCCCGCCGAGTGATATCGGATGCGTGCGAGCAGCTCGATATTGTCGGGCAGTTTAACGAGATAGTCATTGGCACCCGCTCGGAATGCCTCGCTCTTGACGGTCGCCTCCTCTCGTGCCGACAGCACGACAATCGGCGTGTAGCTGATCGACGATTCAGCGCGATACATGCGCACCAGATCGAGCCCATCCACTCCCGGCATCACCAGATCCTGCAAAATAACTGTCGGCTTGATCTCGCGCGCTAGCGACAAGGCGGAATTCGGATCAGAGCAATAGTGGAACTCGATCAGGGGGTCTTCGCGCAAAGCACGGCGCACAGCTTCACCAATGATGGGCTGGTCGTCGACCAGCAATACCATGATGAGCCCGGAAGCTTCAGGTTCCGGCGCCGGAGCGCCGGCCATGTGCCGATGAAACGTGTCCATGGTGTTCCTCCGGGTATTTCACGATAAACCGGGGATAACTTCGAGGAGCCTCTTACCGATGCGATGCAACGGTAGAATTTCAACCGCAGCGCCAAGCGCCGCGGCGGCCTTCGGCATGCCGTATACGGCACTTGTTGTTTTATCCTGCGCAATGGTATGAATGCCGTGGTCGCGCAAGGCCTTGAGCCCGATCGCGCCATCTCGCCCCATACCCGTTAATAAGATACCGATAGCAGCGCCCCGCCAGTGCTTGCTAACGCTGCAAAAGAAAACATCGATCCCCGGCCGGTATGGAGAATCGCGCGGTTCGCTTGTGTAGCCGAGATGGCCTACGCTCTTCAGTATGAGGTGATTATCGGTTCCAGCGAGAAACACTGTTCCGGTCTTCAGAGAGTCACCTTCCGCGGCAAGCCGCACCGGCAATGCCGAACGATTGTTCAGCCAATCCGCCATTCCCGCCGCAAAGCGCTCATCGACATGTTGCACAACGACAACCGAGGCGGGGAAGTTGGCCGGCAAGCTCTCGAGGACTGCGGCCACCGCTGCCGGGCCTCCAGCGGACGCTCCGATCGCCACCAGCCGATGGCGGGAAGTCGGGAATGCTTCGCGTAACTCAGCGGCGGGAGACGGTATTCCTAACAGCTTGCCGATGACGGCAATTTTGGCCAGCAGCGGTTCGGCGACAGCTTGCGTATTACTCCCTGTCAGCACCGGGGTATCGACAGCGTCGAGCGCTCCAAAGCCCATGGCTTCGAAGACGCGCGCAGTGTTGCTTTCCACATTGGCAGTGACGATCAGGATCGTGCACGGCGTCCGGACCATGATTTGCCGGGTCGCCTCGACACCGTCCATTACCGGCATGATCAAATCCATCAGCACGAGGTCGGGGCGGATACGGGCGCAAAAATCAACCGCCTCCTGTCCATTGCGTGCTGTCCAGACGACTTCATGCTCCGGGGCGAGCGCGACACTCCGGCGCAATGCTTCCGCTGCCATTGCTGAATCGTTTACGATCCCGATTTTCATACCTGCGGCTCGCCGATCAAGTCGATAACCGCCCGGATTAGCGCATCATCATTGAAGCTCGCTTTTGTCAGGTAATAATCGGCGCCCGCTTCCAGGCCGCGCTCACGATCCTCCTCGCGGTCCTTGTAGGAGACAATCATGACCGGCAAATCTTTCAGATGGGGGTGACGCCGGATCTGCGTCACCAGCTCGATCCCATCCATCCGCGGCATATCCACATCGGTGATCACCAGATCGAAATTTCCGGCGCGCGCCGCGTTCCACCCGTCCATCCCATCCACTGCGACCTGGATGTCATAACCGTGATGGACGAGCAGCTTGCGCTCGAGTTCCCGCACGGTGAGCGAGTCGTCGACGACCAGCACACGCTTGCGCTTCGCGTCGGCGGTGCCGGCCTTTGCGCCGATTTCTTCCAAGCGCTGGGCGGAGAGCTTCTGCATAGAGGCGATCATGTCCTCTACATCGGCGATGAGTACGGGACTCCCGTCCTCCATCAGGGCGCCAGCGCTGATGTCCATGATCTTGCCGAGCCGCGGATCGAGCGGCTGCACAACGAGTTCGCGACCACCGAGAAACCGATCGACCACAAGTCCAAAGGGACCAGCGGGATCGCCGATTAGGACGACGCACAAGGTGTCGCCTGTCACCGCGCTACCGCCTCCGACCAACTGGGTGGCTGCGATGAGGCCGACCTCGCGACCTTCAAAAGGGAAATGCTGCCGCCCCTCTAGTGTCCGGATTTCATCGCGCTGAACTTTGACGACACGCAAGATGTGGGCGAACGGGAATGCATAGGGTTCGCCACCGATATCCACCAGCAGCGCTCTCACAACTGACAGGGTGAGCGGCAGTTGCAGTTGGAACCGTGTGCCTTTGCCGAGCTCCGAGGACATGCGCACGGCGCCTCCGACCCGGCGCACCACGTCGCGGACCACGTCAAGGCCGACGCCGCGTCCCGACACCTCGGTGACCTCAGCCTTCATCGTGAAGCCGGGCAGGAAGAGAAACTCCAGGAGCTCCGAGTCGCTCAAATGCATCGCCGTTTCCGGCGTTGCAAAGCCGCCGGCTGTCACCGCCGCCCGGAGACGATCGAGGTCGACGCCGGCGCCATCATCGGCAACGATCACAAGCAAGAAGCCACCGACATGACTGGCCTCCAAGGTGATCGTACCGGCTTCGCGTTTGCCCGCTGCGGTCCGGGCGGCCGGATCCTCGAGCCCATGGTCCACGGCGTTGCGGAGCAGGTGGCCTAGCGGCGCCTCAAGCCTTTCCAGGATGTCCCGATCCACCGGCGTCGAAGCACCCCGCATTTCCAGCCGGACGATCTTGCCGAGGGCGCGGCCAAGATCGCGTAGCATCCGCGGAAACGCTCCGGTCGCATCGGCGAAGGGCCGCATGCGGCAGGCGATAACTTGGCCGTAAAGACGGTGCGCAAGGTTGGTTGCACGCCGGTCGAACGCCTCAATCTCCTCAAGACATTGGCCGAGAAACTGGTGGCAATCCAGCAGGCGACGTCGTGCATCCTCCGCGCTGCTCGCGACTGGGTCTCCGGTGTTTGGCGACGCCAAAAATGTGCGCATCCGATCGAAAGCGACGCTCGTATCGCGGTGCATTCGCTTCAGCCGCAGCAATGTTCCGGCAAAAGGCTTCAGCCGTCGGGACTCGACCAACGACTCGCCCGCGAGGCTCAGGAGACGGTTGAGGTTCTCGACACTCACCCGAACCGTTCCCTCAGCGGCCTCGTGTTCATTCGACGCCGGCTGCGCCGTGGGAGGGCTGGTTAGAGCGGGTTGCCTTTGCGGGGATATACCCGCTTTCGGTGCGCCCTCAGGCGAAGCGGCCGTAGCCGTAGCGGGTTCCGAGGCCAGCGCTTTTGCCCCGGTTTCCGACAAGACGATGCCGGTGATCTTTTCCGCCGGCGCTGTCCTGGCTGGAACCGGCGCAGCCAGCATGGCCTGCAGTTCATCGACAGCCCGGTCCACCTCCGCGGCACGGGCGATGAAGGCCTCGCTGAGGTCAGATACGCCGGAATGAGAAAGTGAAACCAGCAGATCGACGCTCCGCAACAACACGTCGATTTGATCGGGACCAAGCGTGATGCGGTTGGTTTGTGCGGCGACGAAGCACTCTTCCATGGCATGAGCCAAGGATACACCCGCCCCGAGGTCGATGATTCGCGCTGCCCCTTTCAATGAGTGGGCTGCCCGCATGCACGCTTCAAGCTGGTCGGGAGCACGCGGATCACGCTCCAGCGCTAGCAGACCGTCAGTCAGGGTCTGCGTGTGGGTACTAGCCTCGATCTGGAAGAGTTCGTTTAGCGAAAGACTGGTAAGGTCCACCGAACTCATGCGAGGCCTCGTTCGAGTGCTCGGGTCATGAGCGTTTCGTCGAGGTAGCCGGCCGTTCGAGTACCCCATCTCAGGATTGCGCGCGTGTAGACCTCCCCCGAGAGGGTTGCGAATTGCGGGATCAAGTCTTGTTCGGCGTATCGCAGTCCACCGTGTATTTCGTCGACTGGACAGACCAATCGGCGGACGCCGCCTCCAAGTACCAAAAGCCATCGATCATTAACGCGATCAGCGGCCGGCGCCCGCTGTTCAATGCCAAGCAGCCGTGCGAGAGATACACAAACCAGCAATTCACCCCGGATGTTGACGAGTCCAAGCACCAGGCCTCCGCGGTGCGGGATGCTGTGGACCTTCCGGGGTTCCGCGACTTCGTCAACAATGCCCCCCGGCAGAGCGAGCCAGTCGCCTCCGAGGCGAAAAACGAAAGCCGAATGCTTATTGGCAAGATCTGCTGTGACTGGGGTTGTAAAATGGCGGGCCCATTCTTCGAGATATCCCGGCGGCAGCGACCGGTCGAACAGACTAGCCGCGGCCGTCCCCTCAGATGCTTTTGATCGGCGAGCATTGGCCATCTCAGGAATTCCGTTCCAGCCGGTGCAAGCGCTCGCCCAAAATCAGGGCGCCCCGTACGTTGCCTTCTGCTCTAAGGAGAGCCGCTAGATGCTCGAGGGCCCCTCGGTGTTCCGGTTCGAGGTATAGCGCCTTGCGATAGGCGTCGACCGCCAAGGCTCGCTGCTTGCGAGCGTCGCGGATCAGGCCGAGCAGGTACAGGGGTTCGGCGGATGCGCCGTGCTCACGCAAATGCGCCTCGCACCTCTGAGCCGCCTCGTCGAGCTGACCGAGGTCCGCGAGCCGGCGAATGGCGTCGATGCCCTCGGTTTGCGGTGGTGGTGCGACCGCCTTCAGTACCGGAGGTGCGCCGACGCTACGGTGGATGGGCGACGGCACCGTTGAGACCGCAGCCGGCGGGCTTCGCCGGGGCATGGGAGGTGCATGCGACGGAGCTGATTGGCGCGCCGCGGTAGATGCGGGGCCGCGGAGGGCCGGTCTCTTACGGAATGCGAACGCTAGCGGAATGCGAGCGGACTCGAACCCCTGATCGATCAATAGACTCGTCTCGGACGGACCGACAAACAGCACCCCGTTCGTCCTCAGCAGGCTTGCGAGTCGCCGCAGCGCCTGTATCTGCGTCGGGCGGTCGAAGTAAATCAGCAGGTTGCGGCAGAAGATTATGTCGCAAGAACCAGAGACAAAGGGGAAATGCGCATCAAAGAGATTGGCGCGTCGAAAGCGAACATTGCTGCGCAACGTACCGGATATCTCAAAGCCATTCGGGACAGGGGCGAACCAGTGGTCGCGAAAAGACAGATCGGCACCGCGGAACGAATTCCTGCCGTAGAAACCGCGCTCCGCTCGGGCAAGCGCTTGTGCGCTGATGTCGATGCCCTGAATCTCCAAATTTGTTGTCTCGAGCCCCGCCTCCAAAAGAGTCATTGCGATCGAGTAGGGTTCCTCGCCCGTGGAGCATGGAAGACTCAAAATATGCAACCGCTCCGAGGCGCGGTTCCGACTAAATTCCAGCGCGAGGCCGGTGAGCGCGGTGAAGGCGGGCCGGTCGCGGAAGAACCAAGTCTCCGGAACAACGACCGCCTCGATGAGCTCCTGCAATTCGTCCGAATTGGAGGAAACCAATGACCAGTATGCCGACAGGTCGGAGAGTTCCCGGGCCTGCGTCCGCGCCAGCACAGCGCGTTCGATGGCCGTTGTGCCAATCGATGCCGCATCCAGGCCTATGACCTGCTTAAGCAGTTGTTCGAAGCGATCGAACATCACGTCACGGGGCCAGTGTTCATGGCCAGGTACGGAGCGAGAAGCGTATCGAGTTCGATGCGCCGAACCTCACCCTGCTGCGCGAGTGCGACAGGTCCGAGAAACGGGGTTGCAGCGTTCAGAATTGCGGAGGCTGCGAAATCGGCGTCACGGAAGCGAAAAGTCTGGGTTGCATTTGCCGCGATCAGCCCGAACAAACTGCCCTCGCCAGCACAGACTATCAAAATGCGAGTGCCCAATCGCACCGGCGCTGGCGTCCCCAAGACCAGTTCGCCGAGGTCGATAACGGGTACAGGCCTGCCGCGATAGCTGATGGTGCCGGCGATGCCGCGCGGCGCATTCGGCACTTGGTGGGTTGCGATCAATGGCAGAACTTCAACGATTGCCCCCGCATCTACGGCGTAGGTCTCCCCGTCGAGAACCACCGACACAAACAGTTTACTGCGATCTCCTGTTTCCATCAGCGAACTGCTTCAATTGGCAGCAGCCGAAAGTTTGAGACGCTGCTGTGCAGGTTCGCCGAAACATGATTCAGCGCATCAATTGTCATCGTGGACTGCCGCAGCGAATCAACCGTCTGCTGCGCAGCTTCGGTGAGTTGACCAAGGGCCTCGCTGATCTGTTCCGCGCCGACGGCCTGCGCCTGCATGCCTTCGTTAACCTGTTCAAAGCGAGGCGCAAGGGTCTCAACCCGCTGAATGATCTCCGACAATTGGGCGCCCACCTGCTGCACGGCTGTCATGCCGCGCCGAACCTCCTCGGAAAACTTATCCATCCCCATCACCCCGGCCGAAATGGCCGACTGCACCTCCTTCACCAATTGTTCGATGTCATAGGTGGCTGTCCCGGTCTGGTCGGCTAGGCGGCGTATCTCCGCTGCTACAACCGAGAAGCCGCGCCCGGACTCGCCAGCCTTCTCCGCTTCGATCGCCGCATTCAATGACAGCAAATTGGTTTGATCGGCGACCTTGGTGATGGTGATCACCACCTGATTGATGTCACCAGCCTTCTCGTTCAACACGCCGAGCTTCGCATTGATCGAGCCCGCAGCATCCATGACCTGCGCCATGGTGTGCTCCATCGAAGAGAGGCCCGCATGACCATTCGCTGCCAGGACCGCGGTCTGTTCGGCCACCGAGGAGACATCCCCCATGGTTTTCACCAGGTCCTTCGAGGTGGCGGAGATCTCCTTTGAGGTGGCTCCAATCTGCGTCGTGGTGGCGGCAATTTCGCTGGCGGTGGCCTGCTGCTGCTTCGAGGTGGCGGCAATCTCCGTTACCGACGTGGCCACCTGAATGCCTGATGTTTGAACCTGCCCCACCAGTTTGGCGACATCGTCAATCATACGATTGAAACTGGTGGCGAGAACGCCGAATTCATCGTGCCGTTCATAGTCCATCCGAGTCGTGAAATTGCCCTTTCCCACCTCCTCCATGGTGGAGCCGAACCGGCGAAGCGGAGTTGCTATGGCTCCGAGCAGGCTGAAACCGCCGATTGCGGCGATCAGCAACACGGCGACAAATCCGCCCAACGTCGCCGTCTTGGCGGTTGCGGTGGACGTCTTGATTCGCTCGACAGAGCGGTCCGTATCCACATGATTGGCGTCCGCAATACCGCGTATTAACGTGACAGCCTTGTCGAACACCGACTGAAGGCGATCGATACCGCTGATGCGGGACTGTCCCGGCTCGGCTGTGGCCCTTGTGATTTCGCTCTGGATATTGAGATACGAGGTTAGAAGGTCCTGAAAATCATTGAAATCCTTTGCATCGCGGCCTTGCCCGATTACAGGTGCTGATTTGCGGACCATGCCATCGAGTTCAGCACGGTCTGTGGTCAACCGCTGATCTGCTCCTTGAACGCGACTTTGGTTGGTCATGTTCGATTCCACGAGTGCAAAGTTCGCGACCAACTTCACTAGAATCTGATCGCTCGCGTGGAGCGCCGGCAATGAGTCGGTCTGGACACTGGTAGCATCGCGCTCCGCAGCAGCCAGCTCGATATACGCGAACACTGCGGCAACAATAGTGACAGAGAACATCATCGCGAAGGTTGCGATAATCCGCTGACGAATGGTCAGGTTCACCATCCTGTAACCTCGAACTAATGGCGAGCTCGATTATGCTCAAATTTGGACGGTTGGTGAAGAGCGCGTTGAATTAGCACGAGCAACATCCTGTAATGCGGGAGCACGACACAGCATTCGGCCGCGTTGAGCCCAGCCTGACTGACCCCCAGGCGATCGCCGCCAGGATTGCCGGCCGATTTGAGAATGATAAGGTCGGGCAGTACCTCAACCGGGCCGCTTCTTCGTCAAAGGAACCGGCCAAAACCGACCACGACGACTGCGATCCGCGCGATACGTCGACAGCCCCTTATCGAGAATTTCGAGGTTGTGTGCATGAGTCTTCAATAGTGGAAAATTCCCGACAAATAGAAACGCGTGGCATCGAGGGGTTTGAGCGTCGGACATGGTACAAGTCGAGCCGCCAAGAAAGACAACATATCCGGCAGCCAGATTCCAACATGCCGCGACTAACTCTCTCCAGGTCTTACCGGACCGGGACGCTGCCGACTTCTCTCCCTTCGTATCAACCAGCACGCTGCCGGCGATCCGGAAGGTATGGCCGCTTTCGGCGCCCTTCCGCCACCGACCACAGGTCTGCTGAACGACGGATAGCGGCCCTGCCACTTCAGCAGGGCCGCGGCATCGAGATAGCTCAGAGTTCGACTTGTTCCGAGATGCTCAGTGCGTCGTCCACCTCGATCCCGAGATAGCGAACGGTGCTTTCGAGCTTTGTGTGCCCGAGCAGGAGCTGGACGGCTCGCAAGTTGCCTGTCTTCTTGTAAATCTGTGCTGCCTTGGTTCGCCGCATCGAGTGCGTTCCGTAGGCCGCGGTATCAAGTCCGGCACGTTCGATCCACCGATGCACGATTCGTGCGTATTGCCGGGTCGACAGGTGCGGGTGGCCATGAACTCGGCTAGGGAAAAGGTGCTGGCCGGCACCGAGTTGGGCACCGGTCATCCACTCGCGCACCGCGGCCCGGGTCTGCTCGGTGATCTCGAATTGGACGGGCCGACTGGTTTTCTGCTGTACCACGGTGGCGCGGTCGCGGACGTGTCCTGCCACGCAGACGTCATTGACACGAAGACGCACGAGATCGCATCCGCGGAGCTTGCTGTCGATTGCGAGATTGAACAGAGCCAGATCGCGTCGACAATTTTCAAGCTGCAGCCGAACGCGGATCGCCCAGACCTCCTTCGGTTTGAGCGGGCGCTTCTGGCCGATGAGGCGCCCTTTGTTCCAGGGAGATTTCGCAAAACCGACGAGCGATGGGATCGTGGTACGCATGGGTCGCTTCCTTGATCCCGACCGCTCCCACCGCAGCGCCGCTCACCCACTGAGCCGCAACTCCTCAACGCCCGCTTAGGCCCCAGTAAACCCGACGTCCCTATTCGGCGATGCTGGCTGCTGAACCTGCCCCATAGCGGTCGTTCCGGCTATTGCGGTTTAGCGCGGCAGACTTTTGATAGCGCTGTGAACGGCAGGGTCTAGACCGGCACCTCCGGTAGCAGCATAAGCGACTATTTCCTTCCGCATGCGCGGATCCCAAAATTTGGTGAGGTGGTCGGCGATCAGTGGCACTGCCCTTTCCTCGCCCTGACCGGCGAAGAACTTGCCGATCTGGTTGGCCATATAGACGAGCTTGTCAGGCGACATGCCCGGCCACCCTTGGGTCGACGCGGCGTGAATGGGTGAACAGCTCGAACCCGTCGTCACGCGCGATTGCGGCGAGCGTGATGCCGGCGGTTTCGGCGGTCCGAACGGCGAGAGCGGTGGGGGCCGAAATTGCGATGACGATCGGTGCTCCGATGGCGGCGGCTTTCTGCACCATTTCCACCGAGATCCGGCTGGTCAGCAGCACGAGCCCTCGCGCCGCCGAGACACCCGAACGCACAAGCGCTCCGGCGAGCTTGTCGAGCGCGTTGTGGCGGCCGACATCCTCGCGCAGCAAGACGAGCCCTCTGCCTGGTTCCCAGAAGGCTGCAGCATGCACTGCTCGCGTCTCGCGGTTGAAATGCTGCGCAGCGGGAAGCGCGGCGACGGCGGCGACAACCATATCGTGCGTGATCCGAATTTCGCTGATGACACGCGGCGGTGCCCGCATCGCCTGTTCTAGGCTTTCGATCCCGCAAAGGCCGCACCCGGTTGGCCCGGCAAGGCGCCGCCGGCGGTCGGCAAAGGTGTCGCCCCGCGGCCCCGACAGTGACATCCGCAGCTCGATCCCCTCGCTTAGTGGCACAACGTCAAGCATGTCGATTTCGTCTGCGGTCTCGATAATGCCTTCGGTGAGGCTGAACCCAACCGCGAAGTCTTCGAGGTCGGCTGGCGTAGCCATCATTACCGCATGGGTGACACGGTCATAGGTCAGTGCGACAGCCGTCTCCTCGGGGATCACACGTTCCCCGAAGCACGGCACCCCGGCGCGCCATGCCGTCCGGTGCGCGCGGTATAGAGGTGCAGGTATCCTCACTCCGCCGCCTTGACCGACACGATGCGACGCGTCTCACGGCTCAGGGCCTCGTAATCCTCCTGCCATTTGGAGGGGCCGTTCGATGGCGACACCTGCACCGCGGTCACCTTGTATTCCGGGCAGTTGGTCGCCCAGTCTGAATAGTCGGTAGTGATGACGTTTGCCTGCGTGTCGGGGTGATGAAAGGTCGTGTAGACCACACCCGGCGCAACGCGGCCGGAGATTTTGGCGCGCAGACTGGTCTCCCCGGCTCGGCTTCTGAGGCGCACCCAGTCGCCGTCGCGGATGCCACGCTGTTCGGCATCGTGCGGATGGATTTCGAGGCGATCCTCGTCGTGCCAGACCGTGTTCTGAGTGCGCCTTGTCTGCGCCCCGACATTGTATTGGCTAAGGATGCGGCCGGTGGTCAGGAGCAGCGGGAAGCGGGGCCCGGTCTTCTCGTCGGTCGGCACGTATTCGGTGATCAGGAAGTTGCCCTTGCCGCGGACAAAGGTGCCGATATGCACGATCGGCGTCCCGTGCGGCGCCTCGTCATTGACCGGCCACTGCAGCGACTCCTGATCTAGGCGGGAATAGGACACCCCGGCAAAGGTCGGGGTCAGCCGGGCGACTTCATCCATGATCTCGGAGGGGTGGTTGTAGTGCCACTCCACGCCCATCGCCCGGGCGATCAGCTGCGTGATCTCCCAGTCGGCATAGCCGTTTCGCGGCTGAAACACTGTGCGAACGCGGCCGATGCGGCGCTCGGCGTTGATAAAGGTCCCGTCCTTTTCGAGAAAGGTCGAACCGGGCAGAAAGACGTGCGCGTAGCGCGCGGTCTCGTTGAGGAACAGGTCCTGCACGACGACGCATTCCATCGCCGCCAGCCCAGCCGCGACATGGTGCGTATCCGGGTCGGATTGCAGAATATCCTCACCCTGGATGTAGATGCCGCGATAGCTGCCGTCGACCGCGGCGTCGAGCATGTTGGGGATGCGCAGACCCGGCTCCGGGTCGAGATGCACCCCCCAATCGCGCTCGAACAGCTCGCGCGTCGCCTTGTCGGAAATGTGCCGGTAGCCGGAGAGCTCATGCGGGAACGAGCCCATGTCGCAGGCGCCCTGCACGTTGTTCTGCCCGCGCAGCGGGTTCACCCCGGCGCCGCGCTTGCCGATATTGCCGGTAACCATCGCCAGGTGCGCCATGCCCATGACCGCGGTCGTACCCTGGCTGTGCTCGGTGACGCCGAGCCCGTAATAAATCCCGGCCTTGCCGCCGGTCGCGTAGAGCCGCGCGGCGGCGCGGATCTGCTCGGCCGAGACGCCGGTGTAGCGCGCGACGGTCTCGGGGGTGTTTTCGACCCGGCGGATGAACTCTTCCCAGGCGGCGTAGGCGTCGAGGTCGCAGCGCTCGCGGATATAGGCGGCGTCGGTCAGGCCTTCGGTGACGACCGTGTGCGCCAGTGCGTTGAGCATCGCCACATTGGTGCCGGGCAGCAGGGGCAGATGATATTGCGCCTCAATATGCGGCGAGCGGACGAGGTCGGTACGGCGCGGGTCGACGACGATCAGTTTCGCGCCCTGGCGCAACCGCTTTTTCATGCGTGAGGCGAAGACCGGGTGGGCGTCGGTCGGGTTGGCGCCGATCACCATGATGACATCGGCATCCTCGACCGAATCGAAATCCTGGGTACCGGCGGAGGTGCCGAAGGTCCGGCTGAGGCCGTAGCCGGTCGGCGAATGGCAAACCCGGGCGCAGGTGTCGACATTGTTGTTGCCGAAGACACCGCGGACCAGTTTCTGCACGAGGAAGGTTTCTTCCGCGGTGCAGCGCGAGGAGGTGATGCCCCCGATCGGGAAAG
>JADMIO010703354.1_pt1 | contig 21732 bp, 21 predicted proteins | sample 8958161 | NCBI WGS metagenome assembly JADMIO01 (sample SAMN16585339, study PRJNA669376) | soil metagenome | isolation source: Crop rotation soil | place: USA: Cullars Rotation, Alabama | collected 2011
GCGACAACTTGTCCACGTGGAATTCTAAGCTTAGGATCCCAATGTGCTGGAAAGGCGAGCAGACCACGGACGAAATGGCCATTCTGTTTCTTTCGGTGATGCTGCCTTCGCCAGCCGATGTGCCCGCTTTCCAGAGAGACGTGCGCCAGCAGTTGGTACGGTCCATCCTGCAAAGCTCTTTCAATCGCTGGTGGAACGGCGGCCAAACGGCGAACTAGCGGCTCCCAAAGAAGCGCGCCGCATTCGGATTCCCGCGGTTCCATCTAGGCGGATCGGGATTGTTCCCGATCATAATGGCGCCTAACGCGATCATGCGGTCCACCTTCGCCATATTGTCGTAATCGATCTTCTGCCACGTGTCGCCCACTGCGTGATAGTCGGGATATTCGAAAGCCACTACGATCGTATGAGCCGGAATTCCGTGTTCCGCAAACGTCTCGTTGTCGCTGCGCTCGAAAAACTCGTCGCCTCTGGACGTTTCGTATACCTTGATGCCGGTCATCTCGCCGGCCCGCTGGAGTACTTTGGCTACGTTGGAGTAAGCGAACCCCGTCAGGCTGGCGTTGGCCACCTTCGGCCCGGAGTTTGAGTCTGTGCGTCCTACCTGCTCCAAATTCAGGTCCACAACCGTCTTGTCGAGAGGGAAGAGCGGATGACAGGCGTAGTAGTTCGCTCCCAGGCTGCCTTCCTCTTCGCCGAAGAATGTCATGAAAACGATACTGCGTTTAGGGCGAACGGGCAGTGTTGCGAGGGCTTTAGCGATCTCGATCACCGATACGGTACCGCTGCCGTCGTCGTTAGCGCCGCGAAAGATCTGGCCGGGATTCGGCATGCCGACGTGATCGTAATGCGCGGTAACCAGCAGATATTGGTCGCGCATGGTTGGGTCGGAGCCGCGCAGAAGGCCGACTACGTTGCGGACGCTGACGGGTTGCAGTGTGGGTTCCGGCGCATGAATCGAGAGCGCCAGTCCGGACTCATTCTCCTTTGCTCCGCGCAGGAGCTTGCGCGCTTCCGGGTCGCGCACGATTATCCTGGCAACATCGGCGTATCTTTGCCGGGCCTGATCCGGGTCGAGCAACCGCGGCACCGCCGGATCGTTTTCCGATTCGGAGACCTCGACCAGGGCGGCGGGGTTCAGAGCTACGACCGCCTTCGCCAGTTCCGCCGTTTGATGCCGCCCGCCGGCCAGGAACACGACCTTACCTCGGATCTCCGCAACCGAGATCTCTTTGAGCTCTCGGATTTTCACAACGGGAGCGCTGGAAATCTCCAGCGGATGAAGGCTGATGGCGGCAACCTGGTTCTCGCGGAGCACAAAACTCTGATTGCCATCCTGTAAAACCACGGAGAAATCGGGGCCGCCGGATTTCAGGTGCAGCATGCGCGCCGTCTGAAAATAGTCACTGCCGCCGGCCGGCTCCAGTCCGGCAGTACGGAATTGTGCGGCGATGTACTCTGCCGCGATATCCAGGCCTCGTGAGGGTGTATCGCGCCCTTCCAACAGATCCGATGCGATGAACGAAAGGTTTCCGCGGAGCGAGGCGGGGGATACGTTCGAAAGCGCGCGGCTGATTGCCGGGTCCGGAGTCGGGGCCTGTGGCGCTGCGGCCAGTGCAACCGCGATCAAGCATCCCAAGTACGGCTTGAGGTGATTTTTCACTCGCTAAGATTATAAGACGCATCCGCGAGCCGCCTGATTGCATCCCCTTTCATGGTGGACCATGCTTCCCGTCGAGCACCGATACGTCGGCTTTCATACGGGTATTTCCAGGGTCCTTTGTTAAACTTAAAAACCTGTATGCGACCAAACTCTGAGCTGGCTCAAGCACTTTCCGCGGCTCGCGTGCAAACCGACAGGCTGTTTGAGGTGGTGCGTGCGGATGCGCTTTACGAGCGGCCCATCCCCGAACGCCACCGCATCATTTTCTACATCGGCCACCTCGAAGCGTTCGACTGGAATCTGTTTGGGCGCGCTGTGGATCTGCCGAAATCCCATCCCGAATTGGATCAGTTATTTTCGTTTGGCATCGACCCCGGGTCTGACGATCTGCCGGCCGATCAGCCATCGGACTGGCCTCGCATCGGCGAAGTTCGGCAGTACAACGCGAAGCTGCGGGAAACGGTGGATGCGATCCTTTCCGAGGTGCCGGAGCAGTACATGCATGTCGCGATCGAACACCGGCTGATGCATGCCGAAACGTTCGCATACATGCTGCACAACCTCGCATTCGAGCACAAGATCATCCAACAAGATGCGGCCGCGCCTTCAGCTCCGCCGCAGCAAACCGGCATGGTCGAAATCAAGGCGGGTACGGCGATACTGGGCCGCAAGCGCGGGAATGGGTTCGGATGGGACAACGAATTCGAGGAAGTGCGGTGTGTTGTTCCCGGGTTCGCTATCAACCGCCACAAAGTGAGCAATGGCGACTACCTGGAGTTTGTACGTCAGGGGGCGGCGGCGCCACATTTCTGGACGTGCCGTAACGGCTCGTGGTTCTATCGGGGAATGTTTCAGGATATTCCCCTGCCATTGGATTGGCCCGTGTACGTCTCGCAACTGGAGGCCCGTGAATACGCGGCGTGGAAAGGAAAATCGCTGCCATCCGAGGCTCAGTTCCACCGGGCAGCCTACGGAAGCGGACCTGTGGACCTCGCGCAGGAGAACGTAGATTTCCGTCGTTGGGACCCCGTTCCGGTAACTTCAGGTACGCCAAACGGATTCGGAGTCTCCCAAATGGTGGGCAACGGGTGGGAATGGACCTCGACCAAGTTCGCGCCCTTTCCGGGTTTCGAGCCCTTCCCGTTCTATCCGGGCTACTCGGCCAACTTCTTCGATGGGGAGCATTACGTTTTGAAGGGCGGATCGCCGCGCACCGCGGCTTGCATGCTTCGTTCCTCATTTCGCAATTGGTTCCGGCCGGCCTACCCCTACGTATACGCAACGTTCCGCCTTGTCGAGAATTGAGCATGTTTGCCGACGATGTGCGGGACGGACTCACGAAGCCAGGGCAGAAGACGCTCCCCTGCGAATACTTCTACGACGCGGTCGGCTCGGCTCTGTTCGAAGCAATAACCGTGCTACCCGAATACGGCTTGACGCGCGCCGATGCGCGGCTGATCCGGCGTCTCGCGCCGGAACTGGAGCGGGAGTTTCGATCTTCGGTTTCGGTTGTGGAACTGGGCAGCGGCAGCGGCACCAAGACCCGCTGGATTCTGGAATCCCTGCGCGGCCGTGATCCGGTGCAGTACTACCCAATCGACGTCTCGGCTTCGGCACTCGCCCACTGCGCCCAGGAACTTTCCGCGCTGGCCCAAGTTTTCCCTGTCGAGGGTTCTTATCTGAGCGGGCTGCACCGCATCGCTTGCCAGCGTCCATCCGGTAAGCCGCTGCTGGTGTTGTTCCTGGGTAGCACTATCGGGAATTTCGATCGTGCGGCGGCGGGCAGTTTTCTGTGCGATGTGCGGCAAATGCTGCGGCCCGGCGATGCACTCCTGGTCGGCGCCGACCTTGTCAAGGCGGTTCCGGACATGCTGCTTGCGTACGACGATCCTGCCGGCGTGACTGCCGCGTTTAACCTGAACCTACTGGCCCGCATCAATCGCGAGTTGGAGGCCGACTTCAAGTTGCGTAACTTCGTCCACGAGGCGCGCTATGATGACCGGGAACGGCGCATCGAGATGCACCTGCGGTCCAAGGTGGATCAGCGTATCTGTGTACGTGGCGCAGGTTTTGCGTGCGAATTCGAGAGAGATGAAACGATCTGGACTGAATCCTGCCACAAATTCCACGCCGAGGAGATTTGCGAAATGGGGTCCGACGCCGGCTTCACCTGCGCCGCGCAGTGGATTGATGAACAGTGGCCCTTCGCTGAGAGCCTCCTGATCGCGTGAACGCCATCGTCGAGTTTCGTGCGGCGTCGTACCGCATCGGCACACGGGACATCCTGAAGAGTCTATCTCTCGAGATCCAGCCCGGAGAGACACTGGTCCTGCTGGGCCGCAGCGGATCCGGGAAAACCACCGCGCTCAAAATGGTGAACGGGCTGATTTTGCCTAGTTCCGGCGAAGTGCTGGTAGATGGAAAGCCCACCGCGTCGTGGGATCCGGTGCGTTTGAAGCGCAGAATCGGGTACGTGATTCAGGAGATCGGACTTTTCCCCCACTACACCATTGCGCAAAATGTCGGGCTGGTCCCGAAACTGGAGGGTTGGGAGGAAGGCCGCATTCAGGAGCGGGTCGGATCACTACTGTCGCAGGTGGGACTGGACCCCGATCAGTTCGCGCCCCGCTACCCGCGTCAACTTTCAGGCGGCCAGCGCCAGCGCGCCGGCGTTGCGCGCGCGTTAGCAGCCGATCCTTCCGTGCTGCTTTTCGACGAACCCTTCGGCGCCGTGGATCCCGTAACAAGGCTGGAACTGCAAAAGCAATTCCTGGCGCTCCGGCGCGAACTGGGCAAAACCTCGATATTCGTGACTCATGATGTGCGCGAAGCACTGATGCTGGCCTCGCGCATCGCCCTGCTCCAGGATGGCGCGCTACAGGTAGTAGCGACACCTCAGGAGTTTCTCCGCTCGGAGGACGCCGAGGCGCGGGCATTTCTGGCTTGTCTCGACTGGAAGGCGGATTCCGCATGAGTCCCGGACTGGGCGGCGAGATCCTCGACCTGACGCTGGATCATCTGACGCTGGTCCTGATTTCAATGGCCATCGCTATCGGGCTGGCGGTGCCGGCGGGCATTCTGATCACTCGTCGTGCGCGGTGGCGGCCGTGGCTGGTCGGCTTTGCGAATGTGATGCAGACGATCCCCAGCCTGGCGCTGTTCGGATTCCTGATTCCCGTGCCGTTCATTGGCGGAATCGGAAAACGAACGGCCATCGTCGCACTGGTGTTGTACGCTCTGCTGCCGATCCTCCGGAACACCATGGTCGGCATACTGGGCGTCGATCCCGCTGTGAGGGAATCCGCCATCGCGATGGGGATGACCGGCCGGCAACTCCTGTGGCGTGTGGAGGTTCCGCTGGCAGCGCGAACGATTCTCGCGGGCATCCGGGTGGCAACCGTTACCACCATCGGCACAGCCACCATCGCGGCGGCAATTGGCGGAGGCGGACTGGGCGTCTTCATCTTCCGCGGGATCGCTTCCGTCGATTCGACACAGATCCTGGCCGGTGCTGTCCCGGCCGCCATCATCGCGCTGCTCGCGGACGGGCTATTGGGATGGGCGGAACGCCGCTGGACGACCGCCTAGTTTCGTACCCTAAAGCGATGAAGCTTTTCGGCTGTCTCTTGTTACTCGCGCTTGCGGGATGCGGGCGCTCTCACCTCCTCACCGTTGGCTCGAAGAACTTCACCGAGCAGATCGTACTCGGAGAGATCGTGGCGCAACACCTGGAAAACCGTCTGCATGAGAAGGTGGCACGCAAACTGGATTTGGGTGGCACTTTGCTCGCCCAGCAGGCGCTCCAAAATGGTCAGATCGACCTTTACCCCGAATACACCGGCACGGCATTGACTGCCGTTCTCAAGCTGCCGCCGTCGCCGGATGCGGCCAGTGTGCTCAAGAGGGTGCGCACGGAGTACGCCCGGCGCTGGAAGCTCCAGTGGATGGACCCGCTAGGGTTCAACAATACGTTCGCAATGGTGATACGCGGCCCGGATGCACGCGTCGGGCACATCGAAACACTGAGTGACGCGGCGCGCCGCAAGCAGGGCTGGCGGCTCGGAGTGGGTTACGAATTTCTCCAGCGTCCTGACGGCCTGCCCGGATTGCTGAAGACCTATCATCTGCCGCTCCAGGGCAATCCGAAAACGATGGATCTCGGGCTGCTCTACAGTGCGCTCGAACAGCAGCAGGTGGACATGGCCGCGGCCAGCGCCACGGACGGAATGCTTTCTGTCCTGGACGTCAAAGTTTTGCGAGACGATCGGAACTACTTTCCGCCGTATCAGGCGGCCGTCATTGTCCGCGGCGAAGTGCTCGACACCCGTGCCGGATTGCGTTCCGCCCTACAGGAACTGTCGGGAAAACTGACGGATTCGACCATGCAGCGTTTGAATCACGAGGTAGACGGAATACATCGTCCCGTGGCTGAAGTAGCCCGGCAATGGCTGGCCAATCTGAAATAATGGCGCCCGAGGTCAGGCCGGGACCACTTTGTTTTCGGGCTTGTCCGTGGCGGATCCGTAATGCCGGGCGAATGCCCGGGTGAACTCCGCGCCCAGGAAAAAGATCTGCCCGGAGTAGTAAACCCACACGATGAAGACCACTATCGAGGCGGCGGCTCCGTAGGTGGAGGCGAAACTGGCCTTTCCCAGGTACAGGCCGATCAGCAGTTTCCCGGCAGTAAACAAAAGCGACGTAACGGCCGCACCTAGGAGAACATCCCGCCACTCGATGTGTACCTCCGGCAGGACCTTGTAAATCGCCGCGAATAGTCCCGTGACGATCAGAAACGACAACACCGAGTTCAAGATATGCAGGACGGGCTCCGGCATCGGAATGATTCCCGCCGAATATTTACCCCAGGCCGCCAGCCACGCGCTGACGGCAAGCGAGACCAGCAGCAGGAAGCCAATGGCCAGGACGAGGCCGAATGAAAACAGCCGCTCTTTCACCATTCGCAGGATATTTTTCAAACCGGCGGCTTCCACCACCGGCGCTTCCCAGATCGTGTTGAGCGCATCGCGGAGTTCGAGAAACACTCCCGAAGCGCCGAACAGCAGTGTGAGGAAACCAAGAACGGTGGTCAGCACGCCCCCAGTAGAACTCCGGGTACCTTCCAGGATGGGTTTGATGGCGGCAGCCCCGGTCGGCCCCACGAGGTTCCGAATCTGCCAGAGGATCTGGCCTTCGGCGGCCGGTTTCCCGAAGATCAACCCGCCGACTCCGACGACGCAGAGCAGCAACGGGGTAAGCGAGAGAAGAGTGTAGAACGCCAGGGCGGCTCCCAACCGTGGAGCGTTGTGCCGGTTCCACGCGCTGAAACTTTCACCGAGGAGCGCGCGCACGTCACACCAGCGGAACGAAACCAACGGTTTTCGGTACCGGCGGGCGGTGCCCGCGGAGGTAGTGACCTCTGTGCCACCCGGCTCGAGTAATGTGCCCGGTTGAGCAGACATAGCTGTGCCCGGCGATATTGGAGCAAGCGCCGTTCCAGGCTCCGCCGAAATTCGTTCGGAACCTAACGGTTCTTCGGACTTCAGGGCGGAAGCCAGTTGCTATTATCGTCGGGTCAGCACAAATGCAAACGAAAGTTTTGATTTTGGTAGCGGCACTCTGTTCCGCGGTCCCCGCGCAAATCGACCTGCGCGAAAGGGCGGATTGGAACCGCCCCGTTCAGCCGTTTCGGATTATCGGCAACGTTTACTATGTGGGCGTCGAGGGCGTTTCTTCATTCCTGATCACAACGCCTAAGGGAAGTATTCTGCTGGATGGCGGTTTCCCGGAAACGGCTCCCCTCATCGAGAAAAATATCGCCGGACTTGGATTTCACCTGAATGAGGTGAAGTTTCTTCTCAACAGCCATGCGCATTACGATCACTGCGGCGGACTGACAAACCTCAAAAAGCTGTCGGGCGCCCAGATGATCGCGAACCAGGCAGACACCTCCAAAGCAGGACGGGCACGAAAACTCGACTGTACGGACCGGGAACATTCGTTCGAACCGGCAACGGTGGACCGGACGGTGGACGACGGTGGGACGGTTCGGTTAGGGGATACGGTGCTTACGGCGCACCTCACGCCTGGGCACACTCCCGGATGCACGACCTGGAGCACAGAGGCGGTGGAGCACGGTAGGACTTACCATGTGGTGTTCTATTGCAGCACAACCGTCGCCGGAAACCGTTTGCTGGGTAAGCGGGCCCGCCCCGGAATAGTGAAAGAATATGAGGCCAGCTTTGCCAAACTGAAGGCGATGCCTTGTGACGTCTTCCTGGCCCCACATGGAAGCTTCTTCAAACTTGACGAGAAACGGGCGGCACTTGCCGCCGGACGCTGGGACGCGTTCGTGGACCCGGCGGAAATGGCTCGCCACGTGGCCGATTCGGAACGCGCCTTCCATGAGGAACTGCAACGTCAACGAGCAGGCCGCTGATCTGCCTTCATACAAACGTTAGTCGAGGTCGATATCCCGGCGCGGTGGAGTGAGATCGGGATTTTCCTTGGCCTGTTTCAACAACTCGTCGAACTTCATCTCCAGCACCCGGCCGTGAGATCGTTCCGCTTCGACCTGCTTGCGGAAGACTTCGTCTCGTCTGCCCGCTTCTCCCTTGAGTTTTGCGACAGCCGCCGCTAGATCTTCAATCGCGGGTGGTTTTTGGGGCACTGAATGCGAGATAACCGCCTCGGTCCCCGGATCGATCTTCAGCGTCGCCTCGCAGCAGGGACACTTGACCTCAAACAAACCTTTGGCCATAGTGCCCATCGTATCACCGGCACCGGCTCGGAGACTGCCGTAATCAGTGCAGGCCGCGTTCGGCGAGGTACTGGATCAGGGCTTCCGGATCGTCGGTGATGATGCCGTCCACTCGCGCCGCAATCAGCCGTTTCCAAGTCCGGCGCGTGTTGGCAGTCCAGGGAATGACCTGTATCCCGGCGGTGTGCGCCGCGTGCACATTCCTGCGAGTGACCAGCCGGTGATGAGGGGCCACGGCCCGTGTTCCCGCTTCCTGCGCGATTGCAGGGAAGCTTTTCGGTTTGCCCGCGTATAAAGCCGCGAGGCAGATTTCGGGAGCCATTTGCGCACACGCATGCAAAATGCGGAAATCGAAGGACTGCACGATCACACGATCCTCTAACCGGTGACGCTGAATCGTATGGAGCACTAATTCGGCGAATCGCGCGGGTAGGGGCGTCAATTCGGGATGATCCGGGTAGCTTTTCACCTCGATGTTGAATCCGAAATGGCCGCGATCCGCCAGCGCAAAAACCTGGTCGAGAGACGGGATGCCCGCGCCGGGCACAGGTACCTGCCGCCGGTAGAGAGGATGACGGCGCGTCCCGCAATCCCAGCGAGCGAGTTCCGCGAATGTCAACTCGCGAATGAACCGGGACCCGCCCGGTGAAACGCAGATCCTGCGATTCAATTTGGCATCATGCGAGAGCACGACTACATCGTCCCGTGTTACTGCCACATCCAATTCCAGGTAGTCGGCCCCGACCGATATCGCATATTCAAACGCAGGCAGAGTATTTTCCGGCCGTAGCGCCCGCGCTCCTCGGTGCCCGTGAACTAGAATGGCCGGCTGCACAGGAATTAGAATAGCCGTTTACGGGCACGCCAAATCTCGGACGTGGGCGCGCCGTGGTGAACTATGGACGTAACCCGAAGAGCTTTTGCCTTGGGAGCCGCGGCCGCGTTGAGCGCCCCTGCTCAAAAGCCTCGCATGACTCCCACCATCTGCCTCTTTTCCAAGCACCTGCAGAAGCTGCACTACTCGGAATTGGGCGGAGTGCTGCGTGATCTTGGCTTCGCAGGGTGTGACCTGACGGTAAGGCCTGGAGGCCACGTGGAACCGGCTCTCGCCGCCGCGGACCTTTATCGCGCCGTTGAAGGCATACAGGCGGAAGGCGTGGAGGTGCCGATGATCACGACGGCATTCGTGAATCCTGCCGACCCGACTGTCCGTCCCGTGCTGGCCATTGCCGGACGAATGAAGGTGCCGTACTTCAAATTGGGGTATTGGCGCTACGAGGCAACGGACAATATCGAAGCTCGGATCGCCCAGGTGCGGAGCGATGTGGGCGGATTAGCCGCTTTGGGCCGCGCCTATGGGATCGCCGCCGGCTTCCACAACCATTCCGGTAATTACGTCGGTGAAGCCGTCTGGGACACGCGCACCATCATCGAAGGGATAGATCCTGCCTGGATCGGCTACTACTTCGACCCGGGCCACGCAACGGCGGAGGGCGGCGTAGCCGGCTGGAACATCGCCATGCGCCTGGCCCTTCCCCGGATCAAGATGGTGGCGCTGAAAGATTTTTATTGGAACAAGGTGAACGGGAAATGGACCACGCAGATGTGTCCCATGGGTGAAGGGATGGTGCAATGGACGCAGGTCTTTTCACTGCTGGCGTCGGCCCATTTCACGGGTCCGTTATCGCTTCATCTGGAATACGAACCTGCCGACCTCATGGCGGCCATCGCTAAAGACCTGGCATTCGTTCGCAAACAGGTCTCCGCCGCATATGCCGTGACATAATGGCGGATTGAACGCAAACGCGACCAGCAGATGAACATATGCCATCCTTTCGCGTAGAGACGCCCCGGCAGAGTTATGACGCCGTGGTGGAGCGAAACGTTCTCGATCGCGCGGCCGGTTTCATTCCCCCGAAGGCGGGGAAGGTCTTCGTCGTGTCCACCGAAGATGTTTGGAAGCACCAGGGGCATCGGCTCCAAAAAGCGCTGGCCGGTGTGCCGCACGAACTTTTGTGCCTGCCGGGCGGAGAGGACCAGAAGCGCCTCGCGCCGCTGGAGACGGCCGCGGAGGAGATGGTGCGCCGCGGAGGCGATCGTTCCAGCCTTGTGATCGCTTTCGGCGGCGGAATCGTAACCGACATGGGCGGATTCCTGGCCGCCATCTTCATGCGCGGGATTCCGGTGATTCAGATTCCCACGACACTGCTGGCGCAAGTCGATGCAGGCATCGGCGGCAAGACCGGCGTCAACCTCGTGGCCGGCAAGAATCTGATCGGCAGCTTCCACCAGCCGCTTGCCGTGTTAGTTGATCCAGGTGTGCTGGACACTCTGCCCGACCGCGAATTTCGCGCCGGTCTATACGAGATCGTAAAGGCGGGCGTGATCCGCAGCGAACCTTTGTTTCGTTTTCTGTGGGAACACAGCGACGATGTCCTGGCACGGCGTCCACAGGCGTTGGACTACATCATTGCGGAATCCGTGCGCATCAAGGCCGAAGTGGTGACGGCCGATGAGCGCGAAGGCGATCTGCGGCGTATCTTGAATTTCGGCCACACTTTCGGGCACGCGCTGGAAGCCGAAACCGGCTACAAGTATCTTCTGCATGGCGAAGCCGTCGCGTTCGGCATGCGGGCCGCCGTGTATCTGGCCGAGAGTACCGGATATTTATCCGCGGAAGACAGCGTGGATATCCTGGAAGCGATCCGCCTCTATGGACCGATTCCGCCGCTCTCCGGCATCTCCGCCGGGAATCTGCTGCGCCGTCTGGGAAGCGACAAGAAAACCATTCAAGGCAAGGTGCATTTCGTAGTGCCGGAGCGGATCGGCGAAGTGAAGATCGTGTCCGGAATCGATCCGGAACAGGTGCTATCTGCCATTCAGGCCGCGCTCGCATGAGGGGCGCCACCCCCGAAGGAGCGCGATCCGAAGCGGAAGCGGCGGCCTGGGTTCGCGGCATGTTTGGCCGCGTGGCGCATCGCTACGACCTCGCGAACCACCTGCTCTCGTTCAATATCGACCGCTATTGGCGCGCGCGGACGGTGAAGCGCGTCAGCGATATCCTGCGGCGGCCGGGGTCGCGGGTGCTGGATATTTGCTGCGGCACCGGCGATCTGATGCAGGCGCTGCAGCGCGGCAAGGCATCCGAACCACAGGTGCTGGGGTCCGATTTCTGCCATCCCATGCTGCTGGCGGCCAGCGCCAAGGGCAGCCGGGAATGCTTGTTTGAAGGCGATGCGCTGCAACTGCCTGTGCGCGACGAGTCGCTCGACCTGCTCACTGTAGCTTTCGGATTTCGCAACCTGGCCAACTACGATGCGGGGCTGCGGGAGATGCGAAGGGTGCTGCGGCGCGGAGGAGCAGCCGCAATTCTGGAATTCTCGCAGCCGCCGAACCCGCTTTTTGGAGCGCTGTACAGATTCTACTCGCGGCGGATCCTGCCGTGGATCGGGGGAGCGCTTTCTGGATCGCGGGATGCCTACACGTACCTGCCGGAGTCGGTGCGGAAGTTCCCGGGACCCAACGAATTGGCGGAGGCCATGCGAAAAGCCGGATTCCAGTCGGCCAATTACGAGCTATTGACCGGTGGGATTGTAGCCCTGCACGTCGGACGAGTCTAGATGTGCCTTACGGCAGCGTCTCTTTGGCTACCTTGTCCGCCTGCTCTTTGCGGAACTGTTTCAGCTTCTCGCGTAACTCCGGGCGCGAATTCGCCAGGATCGCAATGGCCAGCAGGGCCGCATTGCGCGCCCCAGCCGACCCGATCGCCAGCGTTCCGACCGGAATGCCGCCGGGCATCTGAACCGTCGAAAGCAGCGAGTCCAGCCCTTTCAACGACTGGCTCTCCATGGGCACACCGAGCACGGGCAGAACCGTATGGGCCGCAATCACGCCGGCCAGGTGCGCCGCGCCGCCCGCGCCGGCGATGATCACTTCCATGCCGCGCGACTCAGCCTCGGTAGCGTACTGCGCCGAAAGTTGCGGCGTTCGATGCGCGGACATCACCTTGCACTCATGCTCCACTCCGAACTTGGTCAGAGTCTCGTCGGCATGGCGCATCGTCTCCCAATCCGACTTACTTCCCATGATCACGGCGACCAGTGGCTTCATTACTTTTATTCACCCTGAGCTAATGTAAATCCGGCGCGTCCGTCGTAGTTGCGCAGGTTTTCGGTTTTCACGATCTCCATGCCGGTATCCGCAATGCGGCCCAGCAGTTGAACGATCTGCCGCTGCGAAACGGTTCCCGTGGAGGCGTAACGGCAGCGGAAATTCTCGGTGCAGAATGTCTCGGGATGGCCCTGTGGCCAGGTCTTCACGCCGCGATTCGACATCATCGTCAGCGTCATGCCATCGCCTGCCAGCTTCTGCAGTTCGGCCGCGAGCGTGTCGTTATCGAGCGACGGCCAGTTCACGTACACATCCACGCCGATCAGATCGACTTTCGGCGCAGGACGCGCCGATCCCTTGTGCGCTGAAGCCGCCGCCGGGGGTGCCGCCGTGTAGCTGACCGGCTTCAACGTATTCGGCTTTTGCCCCAGCCGCGCCACCACCGCGCAGGCAAACTCTTTAGTCCCGACTTTCTGCTTGCTCGATCCTTCCGTGAAGATGTCGTAAGTATGGATGCCGTCTTCGATGGTCCGCAGCCAGGCGTTGTGGACGCGGGCCGCGGCCTCTGGCTGATTGATGTGCACCAGCATCAGAACGCCGCCCAGTAGCAGCCCCGACGGATTTGCCAGGTTCTGATTCGCGCGGCGAGGAGCCGATCCGTGAATAGCTTCGAACATCGCGCAGTGATCGCCGATATTCGCCGACCCCGCGATTCCCACCGAACCCGCAATCTGGGCCGCCACATCCGAAAGAATGTCGCCGTACAGATTCGGCATTACGATGACGTCGAAAGCGCCGGGAGTATCCGCCAGTTTGGCCGCGCCAATGTCCACGATCCAGTGCTCGTTCTCGAGATCCGGATATTCTTGCGCAATTTCGTCAAAGACCTTATGGAAGAGACCGTCGGTCATCTTCATGATGTTGTCTTTGGTGAAGCAGGTGACCTTTTTGCGGTTGTGCCGGCGCGCATATTCGAACGCGTACCGCACGATCTTCTCGCAGCCCGGCCGCGTGATCAGCTTCAGGCACTGCATGGCATCCGCGCCAAGCTGGTATTCGATGCCGGCGTACAGGTCCTCTTCGTTCTCGCGTACGATGACTACGTCCATGCCAGGGTGCAGCGTGTCGATGAACGGATGATACGAAACGCACGGACGCACATTCGCATAGAGTCCCAGCGTTTTCCGCGCCGTCACGTTCAGGCTCTTGAATCCGCCGCCCTGGGGGGTGGTGATGGGGGCCTTCAGAAACACCTTGGTTCGGCGCAAGGAATCCCATGCGCTCGGATCGATACCGGCAGTGTTTCCCCGCAGGTAAACTTTCTCGCCGATTTCGATGGTTTGAATGTCGAGAGCAGCGCCCGCGGCCTCCAGGATCTGGAGCGTCGCCGCCATGATTTCAGGGCCGATGCCGTCGCCGTGCGCAACTGTGATAGGGGTTTTGCTGGGCATACAGGAATACTCAAACATACTAGGATGACCCTGGATTGCGCAACCGCTGAAGCCGGCGGCCCAAATCAGGTGAATGGGGGGAGGACCTACTCGACGCAGTCGGCCGCGTGATATGAGCTTCTCACCAGCGGGCCGGACTCCACGTGCGCAAAGCCCATCTCCTGACCGGCACGGCGAAAATCCGCAAACTCCGCTGGAGGAACGTACCTGACGATGGGCAAGTGTTTGGGAGAGGGACGCAGATACTGCCCGAGGGTCAGGATATCCACATCGTGCGCCCGCAGATCCCGCATCACCGCCAGCACCTCATCGGTGGTCTCGCCCAAACCCAGCATCAAGCCGGACTTGACTGGCGTCCGGGGCGAAACACTCTTGGCGTAAGCCAGCATATCGAGCGAACGCTCGTAACGGGCGCCGAGCCGCACCTGCCGGTACAGGCGGGGCACGGTCTCGGTGTTGTGATTGAGCACGTCGGGCGCGGCGTCCATTACAATGTCCATGGCCTCATGGCTGCCTTGAAAATCCGGTACCAGCACCTCGACTCCGCATCCCGGAATCCGCTCCCGAATCGCCCGAATGGTCATCGCGAACAGCTCGGCGCCGCCGTCTTTGCGATCGTCGCGGTTGACGCTGGTGATCACGGCGAAACGGAGCCCCATGGCCGCTACAGCTTCGGCCACCCGGCGCGGCTCATCGAAATCCACTTCGAGCGGAGCGCCCTTCTGGACGGCGCAGAATCCGCAGCGGCGCGTGCACACATTCCCGAGGATCATGAATGTGGCCGTGCGATGGTTCCAGCACTCGCCGACATTCGGACACGCCGCGCTTTCGCAAACGGTATGCAGGCCCAAGCCGTCGATGAGCGCCTTGAGGTCACGGTAATTTTCGCCGACCGGCGCGGGAGCGCGAAGCCACTCCGGGCGCGGCAGTTTGGGTGTGATGGATACCAGACCGGTGCTCATTCGATGCTGGCCATTCGCGCCTGAATGGCTCCGATCGCCGCTTCGTCCCGCATGGAATCCATGTTGATGCGCACGTTGGCGATGGCTCCATTGATCGCCGCTCCGACTAAGTTCAGCGCGGTTTCCACATCGGATGCGAACTTTTCCGGGATCGTTAACTTGAGTTGCCGCAGCCGCTCCTCCAGCAGGGTGGCTCTTTCCGCCACTTCCAGCGGTACTTCGGCGGCCAGGCGCAGTGCCTCTTCGACGTATGGCCCGCGCTCATCTTTGGGCCGCTTGTATGCGGCGCGAACCGAATCGTAGGCGGCGGCATCGCGCTTCACCGCTTCGGCGAAGAAGGCCCGGTCGCTTTCGTAGGCGTCCGCTGGAGTGCTCCCGAGTCCTGAAACCATGGAACCCAGGGCCGCCGCCATAGCGGCCGCCGCTGCAGCAGCGCTGCCGCCACCCGGCGTGGCAGTCGGAGCCGCGAGTTCGTCCAGAAAATGGTTCAGACCATCCATGGGAGTTGCTTCCGCGAGGCGATTCTCTAATACCAGACTAGGATGGAAATTCTCGGCCCGCAAATACCATTCCGCCGTCAGTTCGAGGGCCCGCTTCGGGATCAGGCCGACAATCTCACTTCCAACAATGCTCGCGCCGTACCGGGCGGCTTCCGTACGTACGGCTTCGAACACCCGGTGAATGGGGGTTTGCTCGAAATCGGTGAGATTCATGGAGACCTGCGCCAGGTTCCGTGACGCCAGCGGAACCCCCATCGACTTCACGTAACGGAAGCCGCCCGAAGAAAACCGGATGGCCTTCGCAATCCGCTTGGCGATCTCCACATCGGGCGTGTTCAGGTTGATGTTGTACGCGATCAGGAATTTGCGCGCCCCGACGACGGTCGCACCTGCGCTGGGATGCAAGGCGGCCTCGCCCACGTCCGGCTTACGCTCCGGATTCGTCGCCACCTCCTGGCTCAGACCTTCGAACTGTCCGCGGCGGATATTCTCCAGATTGACCCGGTCCGGACGGCGGGCAGCCGCCTCGTAAAAGTAGACCGGAACCTGGAGTTTCTCCCACAGCCGCCGGCCGAGTTCATTGGCGAGGCGAACGCAGTCTTCTAGAGTGACGCCTTCGACAGGGACGAAAGGCACCACGTCCGCGGCGCCGATGCGCGGATGCACACCTGTGTGCTTTCGGAGATCGATGAGGCCGACCGCGCGCTCCACACCGCGAAATGCCGCGTCCACGACCGCCGTGGCCGGGCCGGCGAAGGTGATGACGCAACGGTTGTGGTCGGCATCCAGTTCGCGGTCCAGAATGGCGATGCCGGAGACCGAGCGGATCGCGTCCATGATGGCGTCGACCTTGGCCGGGTCGCGGCCTTCCGAAAAATTGGGCACGCACTCTACGATGGTTCGGTTCACGACAGGAGCACTCCTCGTTTCATGGTGAGATGCACGTGATTGGCGCCGAAATAGTATGGCAGTTCGCGGTAATCGGAGACGTCCAGAACGATCAGGTCGGCCTGCTTCCCGGGTTCGAGTGAGCCGATGCGATCCGCCCGGCGGAGAGCGTGGGCGCCGTTGATGGTCGCGGCGGTGATCGCCTCGGCGGGGGACATCCGCATTTGCGTGCAAGCCAGCGACAGTACCATCTGCATGCTGAACGTGGGACTGGTACCCGGGTTGAAGTCCGTGGCCAGGGCGACTGCCGCGCCCCCGTCGATCAGTGCGCGCGCCGGCGCATAATGGTGGAGTCCCAGGTGGAACACCGAACCAGGCAGCAGGGTGGCAATGGTGCCGGACCCAGCCAGCGCGCGAATTTCGGATTCGCCGGCCTGCTCCAGGTGGTCAACGCTGGTTGCCCCGAGTTCGACCGCCATCTGCGTCGCGCCGGAACGGAGAAACTGCTCGGCGTGGATCTTCAACCCGAAACCGAGCCGGGACGCTTCACTCAAGTAGCGCCTGGACTGTTCCAAAGAGAAAGCGCCGGAGTCGCAGTACACGTCCACGAATTCCGCCAGGTTTTGAGACCGGACCTTCGGCAGCATGGCGGTTGTCACCCAATCAATGTACTCGTCTGGTTTGCCGCGGTATTCCGGAGCCGGCACATGCGCGCCGAGATACGTGGGAACCAGGTCGAGTGGCCTGACGTTCAGAGCCGAGATTGCAGCGAGGGTCTTGATCTCTCCGGCCTCGTCCAGCGCGTACCCGGACTTGGCTTCCACGGTGGTCGTGCCGTGACGAGCCATGGCGGAAAGGAAAGCCCGGCCTTGTTCCTCGAGTTGAGCCGCCGGCATGCATCGCACGGCCTGGACGCTGGAAAGGATCCCGCCACCCGCCGCGGCGATTTCGGCGTACTGAGCGCCGGCCAGGCGCATTTCGTAGTCCATCAGCCGGGGCCTGCCGAAGATCAAATGCGTATGGCTGTCCACAAAGCCGGGCATGACGACTCGTCCGGCCGCATCCATGATTTCCGCCTGCGCGGCCGCTTCCAATCTTTCAACCTGTTGCGCGGTCCCCACTTCCACGATGCGCCCGTTTTCGATCAGTACGGCGCCGTCTTCGATAATGCCGAGAGCGCCCAGCGCGAGGCCCCGGCGAGAGCCGGCATCGCCGCGCAAGGTCAGAAGCTGGCGGGCGCCACGAACGAGCGTGATCATGAATCGCGGCGCATGGGCGCGCGCAGGCCGGCGTGTTCGGCGAACTCGATCGCTTCCGGGTAACCGGCATCCACATGCCGCAGCACGCCGATTCCGGGGTCGCAGGTCATCACGCGTTCCAGGCACCGTGCGGAGCGATCCGTCCCGTCCGCGACCGTGACTTGGCCGGAGTGCTGCGAATATCCGATGCCGACGCCACCTCCGTTATGCACCGAAACCCAACTCGCGCCCGAAGCGGTGTTCAGCAACGCATTCAAAATGGGCCAGTCGGCAATCGCGTCGCTGCCGTCCCGCATGGCTTCGGTTTCACGGTAGGGCGAGGCCACCGAGCCGCAGTCCAAATGGTCGCGCCCGATCACAATAGGTGCCTTCAATTGGCCGTTGGCCACCATGCGGTTCATTTCCAGCGCGAACGCGGCGCGCTCGCCGTAGCCCAGCCAGCAGATGCGCGCAGGCAGGCCCTGAAAATGGATCTTGCTCTGTGCCAGGGAGATCCACCGCATCAGGCTCTCGCTGTTTGGGAACATGCGGCAGATCAGGTTGTCGGTAGCCGCGATGTCGGCAGGGTCACCCGAAAGGGCCACCCAGCGGAAAGGGCCGCGCCCTTCGCAGAAAAGCGGCCGGATGTACTCGGGCACGAAGCCCGGGATCTCGAAAGCATCCGTGACGCCATGGTCGGCGGCGAAGCGCCGGATGTTGTTGCCGTAGTCGAAGGTTACCGATCCCATCCGGCGCAGGTCCAGCATGGCGCGTACGTGCGTCGCAATGGAATCGAGCGAGGCGTTTAGATATCCCTCGGGATCACGAGCCCGGAATCCCGCCGCGCGCTCCACGGTGTACCCGGCTGGAATATAGCCGTTCAGCGGATCGTGCGCGCTGGTCTGATCCGTGAGCAGATCCGGCACCACGCCGCGGCGCACTAATTCCGGCAGCACCTCCGCGCAGTTCCCGACCAACCCGACCGAGAGCGGCTCACCCTTCTGCATCGCCTCCCGCAACAACGAGAGAGCTTCGTCCAGATCGGCGGTCATGCGGTCGCAGTAGCCGGTATCGATGCGCTTGCGGATACGCGCAGCATCCACTTCGATCCCGAGGAAGGCCGCGCCGTTCATGGTTGCCGCGAGTGGCTGGGCTCCGCCCATCCCGCCCAGGCCGCCGGTGGCCACCAGCCGTCCGGCCAGCGTCCCACCGAAATGCTTGCGAGCCGCGGCCGCAAAAGTTTCGTATGTGCCCTGAACGATCCCTTGCGTGCCGATGTAGATCCAACTTCCCGCGGTCATTTGGCCGTACATGATCAGGCCCAGCTTCTCGAGGGCACGGAACTGCTCCCAGTTGGACCAGTGACCGACCAGGTTGGCGTTGGCGATCAGCACGCGGGGCGCTTCTTCATGCGTGCGAAACACGCCTACGGGCCGTCCGGATTGCACCAGCAGTGTTTCGTCATCGGCGAGGCGCTCGAGTTCGCGCACGATGGCGTGAAACGAGGGCCAGTCCCGCGCTGCTTTCCCAGTCCCGCCGTACACCACCAGATCCGCGGGGCGTTCGGCTACGTCCGGATCCAGGTTGTTCATGAGCATGCGCAGGGCAGCCTCCTGCTTCCAGCCGCGGCAGCGCAGGGTTGTGCCGCGCGGCGCCCGAATGACTGCGCTCATGCAGCCATGGTAGCGCAGGGCATATATGCACAACTGCGTTCAGCCCGTGCCGCAATCCGCAAATTGTTCACAAGTCTGACGATGCCCGCCGCCATACAGCGGCGTACACTCGAAATCAGCCGGCTACCTGGAGGGTGCACCATGTTCAGATTGAAGCGAAGTTGTCTGGCCGCGGTAATCTGCCTGCCGATGGTTCAAACCTGCTTTGCAGCCGGTTTGAAAGTGCTGCATGCCTTTGGCGCTTCCGGACCGGGCGGAAGCACCCTTTACGCCAGTCTGATTATGGACTCCGGCGGCAATCTCTACGGGACAGCCGAATTCGGCGGTTCGCACAACGGCGGCGTGGTTTTCCGCCTTTCACGCGGAGCGAACAGCAGTTGGAATGAAACCGTCCTCTACAGTTTCAAAGGAGGCACTCAGGATGGAGCGACGCCGCACGATTCGGTCCTGATGGACGGCGCCGGTAATCTCTACGGCACCACCATTTCGGGCGGCGGCGGGCCCTGCCCGGGAGGCTGCGGCATCGTCTTTCAGTTGACGCCCACCGCAACCGGGCCGTGGACGGAAACAGTGTTGCATCGCTTTGCCGGAACGGATGGGGTCACCCCCTTCAGCAACGTGATCCTGGATGCGGCCGGCAATCTTTACGGCACCACCTCGGCAGGGGGTGCGAACGGACGCGGAACGGTCTATAGACTCTCGCCGGGAGTTGCGGGTAGCTGGACCGAAACGGTTCTGTACAGCTTCAAAGGTACGCCGGATGGGTCCACTCCTTACGCCGGGTTGGTTTCAGACAGCGCCGGTAATTTTTACGGCGCCACGTACGGCGGCGGAACTGCAAACCACGGAACGGTCTACAAACTGAGCCCAAGCGGAGGCGGCACTTTCGGCGAAACAGTTCTGCACAGTTTCCATGGACCTACTGACGGCGAGGATCTATTCGAGCCTCTGATCATCGACCGGGCAGGGAATCTCTACGGGGCTGCCGAAACGGGCGGTTCCGCCAATTGCGGTGTGGTATTCAGGCTATCTCCGAACGGCGCAGGTGGCTGGGCGATTACGGTACTGCACAATTTCCTCGGACTGACGGCCCAGGACGGCGCAAATCCCAACTCTCTGATCTTCGACCGTTCCGGAAACCTGTACGGCACCACCGTAGGAGGCGGCACTTACAATCCGGGGACCGTCTTCAAACTGAGCCCGCAGCCCTCGGGAGAATGGTCCGAGACGATTTTCTACAGTTTCACGGGCGGTAACGACGGAGCCTACCCTTCGGCCGGTCTGATCATGGATGGAGCCGGCAGGCTGTACGAGACGACTCTCTGGGGCGGACCGGCCGGAGAGACAACCGGAGGAGTCGTATTTGCCTACGTGCCCTAAAGAATGCGGCATACGGTCTAGCGAAGCCCCGCCTGGCGCCGCTCGGAGTTGCAAGTTGCTACTGGGGGAGGCCTCCGTTGCTGAAATTTACGCGCATTCGAATGGCTCCGATCGTCTTGCCTGCGGAGTCGGCCTTCCATTCAATCGTCTGCCAGCCCGTGGCTCCCTTGGCCGGGGAATCCAAGATGGTTTCTACCGTGTACTCTCCGCGGGACTCGACTGGGTAGATGGCCGGTCCCCACGCCACGTTCCAACCTTCAGGTACGGTGGCAGAGAGAGAAATCTCAGCAGGTTGACCGGTTTCGTTGCTGAGGATCAAGGGCAGATGCAACTTCTCCCCGGCCGCGATGCTGACCTCAGGCGAGGGTAGCAGCGAGGCGAGATCTTCGAGACCATGCGCTTTCCAGAATTCCCGGTAGAAGCGCCATGGTCCGCCGAGTTCGATATGCAGCCCACTCCCCTCCGTCTGACGGTAGCCGGGGTGGGGTGCGAAGGGTAGGGGTCCGGGTGTCACGCCGTCCATAACGTCCGCACTTGGAGAGGAACCGGCCAGCGACTTGCCCGAGACCAACAGGACGGGCTCCTGGAAGTACTTGAAGTCTCCCTTGGCGATGGCTTCTTTCGCCATTTGGCCCGTATCGCCCTGCGTGAGATGATAGCTCATCTCCTCGGCGGCAAGCCGATAGTACGGTAACTTGCGCGAGGGCGAATCCTCCGTGGTGGTGTAACGCGGACCTTTTCCCTGCAGAAAATCCGTGTGCGACGCGTCCGAGAAGTAATAGAGCTTTTTCGGCTGCCAGGGATGCAGTCCTTCGGTCAGGTTCCCGATATTCTGGCGATCGCGCGGGCCGGCGATCTGTTCGGGGAATGCGGTCGCATCTCCGGCCATATCGAACGCCTCGGTGGCGATTACGCCGGCGGCCTGGTGGTCGCCGTGATTTTCTCCGGCGACGTACACCGGTAGCCACGTCAGGATCACTTCCGGGCGCGTGAGACGGATGAGGCGTACGGCCTGGGAGAGCGCGGCGCCGTGATTCCAGGTTTCGAGCGAGCGCCTTTCCAGCACAGTGGGATCCGAAGCTTGGAATTCACGTGACTTGAAGTCGCGGC